>ENA-ORBV01002366-ORBV01002366.1-microbial-mat-metagenome-genome-assembly--contig:-NODE-2366-length-39948-cov-13.992902_pt1 | contig 39948 bp, 49 predicted proteins | sample MGYA00237777_ERZ505514 | MGnify/ENA primary metagenome ERZ505514 (study PRJEB26160, sample SAMN06269048) | microbial mat metagenome | isolation source: Oligotrophic lake microbial mat | place... | reverse complement strand
ACTTTACAATCCTCATGATTAAAAAATGTGATCATTCAAAAGAAATTTAACGGCTCTATTAATCTCAAGATGCCTTAGCTTTGGTGTTTACTGTAGTCGTTCAAACATAAACTACGACACGCCCAGATATCATTCCTTTGTATTTTGTTTTTCCATTTACATAGACTTCCCCTTGTCCAGGATCAGAATCAAAATTTGCTTCACCTTCAGAGTCAGTATACTCAGACTTCGTTACTCCCCCAGAAAAGAATCCGCTAAATCCAATAGACACTCTCTCACCCTTAGCTGGTTTTCCAGTATCTTTCTGAATCAATTTTATGGTGAACATTTTTGTATGTAGATAGAAGAGTAAGATAACCTGTGTGAAAAGTGAATTATTTCCTATTGCCATCATATGATTCGAGAGATCACTTGCGCTAGTCGGGAGAAGTCGGAATAGATCGGTAGCTAATTTTAGAATTAAGGTGGTAATAAGGATCGGAGAGATAGGGCTATAGTCCATGCAATCTTATCCACCAAATAACACATTCCGCAACTCATTAGAAGTGTAAATGGAGTTAAGACAATGAAGACAGATGCCCATTCTAAAACATTATTGCCATAAAGCTTTGAAACAAGTGCCTCAGACGGTACTACAAAACATGTAAATATATGTATAGGAACGAGAACAATCATGAGCAAGCAGTTTGCCAATGAGATTTTTGCCACTATGAAAACTGCTTTTTCAAGCACGTATTTTGTCATGATAGACATAAAAAAACTGACTGGCGCACCTAGTAAGGCTACTAGGATAGCTGTACCAAGACCCGCTTGCTTAAAAGCACCATAAATACATCCTGTATAACTTGCTAATGTAATTAGTAAAGCCAAAAAGCCCGAATAACCTTGAAAAATAGTTCCTAAATTCATTGGTTCTTAATCAAACTCATTTTACTAAAGGTTTCTCGTGCGCCCCGAACTGCACCGAAAGCAAATTTAAGTTGAAATTTTTATCATAAATATATAGCTTTGATAAGAAATTATGATTAGCCTAGTCCATCGTGTTTTTCCTTACCAGTCGGGAGAAGTCGGAATAAATCGGCACTTGCTTTTAATAAATACGGCAAATTAGGGTATATTAGTGGCAAATCCAGATGCAGAGCCAAACCCCGATGGATGTAAAGGAAGTATTAAAGTTTGCGGACGAGCTAATTTTTGTCGAATCGGACAAACACCTTGATAATCTGCAAGAAGCGATTTTGAGCGGTACATTGCAAGGGAAGAAATATAGCAAGGTCGCGGAGGAGTCATACTGTACCGAAGGTCATGTGAGAGATGTCGCTTATGAGCTATGGGAACTTCTATCTAAGGCTTTGGGAGAAGATGTAAGCAAATCTAATTTTCGTGCTGCAATGGAGCGTTCTAGATTTTCTAATATCTCTTATGGCGGGAAAGATATTGTTCAGAACTCTGGGGAAGATATTGTTCAAAACTGTGGGAAAGATTTTATTCAAATCAGAAATGTCCACTCTTTAACTCTCCTTGGTCATGGCAAGTCTGCTCTAAAAGATCTAAAATCAGAGGGTATCGAGCAAAAGACAGATCGGAACAGGTCAGGGGTTAGTATGGACACAGTTACAGTTTCATCCGAGTTAGAGTTGGTTATTTCTGCCGAACTTTGTCAAACACTTGGCATTACTCACGGGCAGAAGTTTCAATTAGTCAACAATGGCGATCGAATCGAGCTAGTTCCGATCCAATCGATTCAGCAAATGCGGGGATTTCTGAAAGGAATTAATACTAGTGTTGAGCGAGAAGTTGAGAGAGAACTAGAACACTCATGAATTTAGTTGACTCCTCTGGCTGGCTTGCCTACTTTGCAGATGAAGCCAGTGCCGACTTTTTTGCACCTTCGATCGAAAACCCTGCTCAATTAATTGTGCCTTCGATCGTTATTTACGAAGTATTTAAACAGGTTTTGCAGCAACGGACAGAGGAAGAAGCTTTGAAAGCGGTGGCTTTTATGATGCAAGGTACGGTTGTGGATTTTAATGTATCGATCGCACTTGAATCGACCAAAACTTCGATCGATCTCAAATTACCAATGGCGGACAGCATAATTTTGACAACAGCCCGAATTTACAAAGCAACGCTCTGGACTCAGGTCATCGATTTTAAAGATATTGAGGGAGTGCAATATATCTCGAGAAATTAAATCTAAGAGCTAATCTGAGTTTGAAGAACTAAACCTTACGCTCAAAATTATCATCTTGCCAACTGTTAGTCTTCAGGATAGCTTGTCCATCAAAATAGGTTGAGCTGAGTAGGCGGAACTTCCAAACCATCCCAGAGTAGAGGCGGAACGGCAACACCTTGAGCTTCTAACATGTGTTGGAAATGTCGAGCGTTATGAGGCGATCTCTCTTCTGTCGGGCAATGGACAAAGAAGTAGATACGGATACCCTGCTGGAGCCAAAGATCGATCTGAGTCACCCATTCTTGGAAGAAAGGCTCGTTTAATTTTAAAGTGGGATGACTGATAAAGCGAACGATCGCAAAGTTAGCAGTAAGGCTGAATTGCAATGGCAGTCTGGGTTTACGCCGTTCGGAATGAACTTGCGGATCGTCTTCTGCCTCGTAGACAGGACGGGAATCGAGCATCACCCTACCTATAGCCAATTTTTGGAGTAGGTCGTTGAGATGGCTCTGATGTGGCTCTGTAAACCAATCAGGATGCCTAACTTCCAATGCTAATGGAGTTTTGGTGGAAGATAGAGCCGTGAGAAATTCTGTAAGGTCATCGATCGAATCTGGGCTATAACTCGGAGGGAGTTGGGCAAATGTCACACCCAAGCGAGTATCCAATACCTGCACATGCTCCAAAAACTTGAGGGCATTTAGAATCGAAGGTTTGAGTAAACCATTGTGAGTAAAGTCACGCGGCAGTTTCAGACAAAACTCAAAACCTGCTGGAGTATCGGCTGCCCAACGTTTTAACACTTCTCGATCGGGCACGACGTAGAAAGTAGCGTTACCTTCCACGGTATCAAAGCGACGGCTATAGAGATTGAGAAAATCCGTAGCACGACTTTTAGGTGGATAAAATTCACCCACCCATCCTTTAAATGCCCATACGGCACAGCCTAGAGAGAATTGCATTTGATTACCAGAAGTTTAGTTGGATCGATCGAGATTAATCTGATTAGAGGTGATTTGGAATCTACTTTCATTCTCCCCGATCGAAGGAAACCTACTCACGCAAAAAATTCTGGTCGATCGTGCGTCGATCGACAAACTTGACTAGTAAGAGTTTTGCAGAGGTATTGTGCAGGGTACAATGTATGCACAAAGTTGAAACGAGGTTATTTTTATGACAATTCAGCAACTTCGCTACAGCAAAGAGGAATTTGCTCGGCGTGGTAATGAGATTTATGCATCTCAGGTACGTTCCAAAGTTGAAGAAGGTAATCACGGCAAAATTGTTGCGATCGATATCGAGACAGGAGCTTTTGAGCTTGCGGATGATACTATGACTGCCTCTGATCGATTACTTGAACGGTACTCGGATGCTCAAATCTGGTGCGTTCGGATTGGGTATAAAGGTGTTCATCGCTTTGGCGTAGGTCGTCTGCTTTAACTTTATGATGCATGGAATTGTCGATCAAAACTGCGAGGCAAAAATTCGGTTGGTCGTAGGCAATGCCAATTCGCAAAGACAAGTAATTGATGCTGTCATTGATACAGGGTTTACAGGTTTTCTGACTCTGCCTCAGTCAGTGCTTACCACTATCAACCTACGGTTGTATAGGCGCGAGGCGGGAACATTAGGGGATGGAAGCACTTGTATTTTTGATGTGTATCGTGGCTTGGTCATTTGGGATGGGGAATCTCGACTAATTGATATCAATGCATCTGAGACAGAACCTTTAGTTGGGATGAGTTTGCTCTATGGTTATCGGATGCAGCTTGATGCGATCGAGGGTGGCACAGTTACAATCCAGTCATTGAAAAGTCTGAGTTGATCGTAAATATTTCACGACACTGAGGTTTTCTGTTATCTCTAACTCATCTCTCTCACTTATTTCTGGAATAGTTGACCAAATTACCTAGAATCCATGCAAAATCAAGTCGGACAACAGTTAGAGCAATATACACTGAGACATCCTCAAGAAGTCTTGCTGGTGCAGGCTGAAATTGATGGTGAACTAGATGAGATTGCGATCTTCAAAGGTTTCTCTAGTTCTTTGATGCGCTCCACCGCATTCGATCCAGATATCCCAGTGATTCCCGATCGGACAAAAATTATTAAGATCGATCGACTTGAAGCACCATACACTCCAGCTCATCCACGCCATATCCAACAGGGTTTAACTTGGGAAGACTTCCAAACTTTACTGAATGATTGAGCTAGCTTTGAGAATATCGATCAAGATGGGATTGACTACTTCAGGGGCTTCATCCTGAGGGCAATGTCCAGCATTGGGAATCGTGATAAATTCGCTCACACAGCTAAATTTAGCTAACTCTCGACCGAGTTCGATCGGTTCCCACGGATCTTGTTCGCCCCAGATCAAAATCGCTTCGCAGGGTAATTGAGCTAGTAAACCTTCGGGTGTGGGGCCTTGGGAATAGCTGACAAAAGCGACAAACACATCAACTGCGCCTGAATCTTGAGCAGGTTTCAGCAAAATATCAACAAGTTCATCAGTGACAGCTTCGGGACGCACATAGGCTTGCAGTAGAATATTTCGCACGGTCTTAGGACGACGGACTTGATTAAAGAAAAACTGGGCGATCGATCGATTTTGCAACAACCTCTGAACAAATTGGGAACCAACGCGCCGAGACCAAGGTAAGGTTAGCCGTTTTTCTTCCTGCAATAAGCGCAACGAGCAATTAATCAAAACCGTTTTTTGGACGAGATCGGGAGCCAGAATTGCTGTTTGCATTGCGGCGATCGCCCCGATCGAATTACCAACCAAAACCGCCGCACCACCGACTACCTCGCGACAAAAATCGGCAATCAGCATTGCCCAAGTCTCAAACGTATAGTCAATTCCTTGTCTAGGTTTTGGCTTGTCAGATCCTCCAAATCCAATCAGGTCGATCGCAAATACCCGACTAACTTCTGCCAACGCGGGGATATTCTTGCGCCAGTGACCTACCGAAGCCCCAAACCCATGAATCAGAACCACAGCAGCACGATTGAGATCGTGTAGTTCTCCTGCGGCTTGGTAATTAATTTTGTGTCCACGCCATAACCAAGTTTGTTCGATCGACGATTTATGACCCAAGGCTACATCTGTCATATGCTTTCTACAATTTGCGGTGACACCCCCACTTTAGCAATTATTGCAAAGCTATAAAATTAGGTTAATTAAAGGTTAAGACTAGTTTAATTTTGGGTAAGATTAAGTGATAATGTAAATTCTAAATTTACGATTAGCTGATCTCTAGTAAAAGTTAGCGAAAAAATCAACGAAAAAGTTAGTCAGAGGGAAAGACATGCAGACTTCAGATTTTTTGTTTCCGCGTAGACGCTTCTTTGGGCATTTCACGCCTGAGAACTTAATGTTTGACGCTAATTTGCAAGAATTTGCCCAGCGGATCAACTTTATTTGTGGCTTGGAAGTTAATGGCAAGCTATCACCGCAGGAGTCATTTCACCAGATTGAGTCCCTATGGCAAGATCTAAAGCGCAGCAAAGATCAGCTAGGTATTGGTAAAAAATAACCTGATCATAGCTAAAGTTTCGACTTCGCTCAGACAGCTAATCTTGATTATGATCTGCTACATGGATTTCTAATCCACTGATTCTGCTTGCCCGATCGACTGTGGATAGATCAGCAGAAAAAATATCATCCAAGCCGAGATCGGGATCGCCACAATCACGGTCAGCCAGACTAGTTTTAGCCACAGCCAACTCCCAGCGATCAGGCTAATTCCTGTCAGCCCGATCGACCAAGGCTGACACCACCAAGGCTTGTGATTCCATACGGTATCTGGCTTTGACATATTATTCTGGCTCAATTTATTCTGACTCAACTTGATTAATTTCAACGTCTCGATCGCTCACCCAAGCAATTTGCTCGATCCCGCGCGATCTGGCATGGGCAAGAACGGTAGCTTTGCTGCGAAATTCCAGTTCTAGCTCTACTTGCACCTCATGGTCTAACCTGAGTTTGGCGGCATAAGCAAAAGCTGGCTTGGTGGCTGGGGGCGAAGTTGGTACGACTAACCAATGGCTGATCTGAGTCCGTTGGGGCAGAGTTGGTAGCAACACTCGTTGTAAATCATCGAGATTTAAACAAAAGCCAATGCTGGGATAGTTCACACCTTGAGGGTGGTAAAGCCCTAAGAGCTTGTCATAGCGACCCCCTTGGGCAACTACACGACTGTCGCTAACGACTTCAAACACAATGCCAGTGTAGTAATCAAATGTCTGGATCAGGCTCAAGTCAAGCACGATCGTATCTGGTAGGGCTAAAGACTCCCAGAGTTCGATCAAAGACTTCAAATAGTCAATCTCACCCACTAGTTCGGCAGTCCAGTCGAGCGAGCGCATTTTCGCCAATACATCTAATGGTTTGCCGCGCAGTTCCAGCAACTGAATCGCCCTTGAGCGCATCTCCGCCGATATGGGTAAACTTTCTAACTGAATTCGATCGAGGTGGGCAATACAACGCCGAATGATCTCCCGATACTGACTGGGGAAAGTATTGAGCAACGCGCCTGTGAGCCTAGCATCACCCAAAATCATTTGCCAATTATTTAGCTTTAACTGCTGCAAGCAATCTGCTAAGAGTAATAAAATCTCGCCATCCGCGATCGAACCCGAACCACCAAGCAACTCCACCCCAGACTGATAGTACTCTTGCTGGGCAGGATAGCCATTTGTCGGTAAAGCCCGAAAGACATTGGCGTTATAGTAAAGCCGTTGTGGGCAATTCACCGCTTCTAACCGAGGTGCATAGGCGCGAGCGATCGATGCCGTTAATTCTGGACGCAAACCCAGCACATCAGCACCACTGCCCCGCATCTGGATCACCGTCTCAGGTTGCACCGCGCCTCCAGCCGTGAGAGTTTCCAGTCGCTCCAACGTCGGTGTAATAATGCGCTGATAGCCCCAAGCTTGGAAAACATGTTGAACGCAGTTTTCGATCCAACGTTTTTGAGCCACATCCAAGGGCAATAGATCTTTCGACCCAGCAGGAAGAGTTGAGTGAACCATCAATATCTAGTTATGAATTGCGATCGTGAGATTTTGTAAGCAAATAACTGCTCGTTTCTCATTGTTCATCGATCGATGTGCATTGTCTAGTGATTGCTCTAGTGATTGCTCTAGTGATTAGCCTAGCCAACCAAAGAAACCACCTTTTTTCGGATCTTTCTTTTGGGTTCGATCGACACTAACTTTATTGATGTACTGCAAAGCCAGTGGTTCTTGAGGGTTAAGCTTTAACGCCTGCTGAAAGCTCACTTTCGCCATGCCAGTTTGCTGCTGATGCATATAGACATAACCCAGTAAGGCGTGTAACTTGCTGTCAGCATTGTTGATCTGCAAGGCACTCCGCAATTCTTTGAGCGCAAAAGCCCACTGTTGCTTGACGATGTAGCCTTCTGCCAAGCGAATATAAGCTTGAGATGCAGCTTTACTTGCCTGAGAAGATGATTGAGTCGCTCCCTGTGCCGATCCCTTAGCAACAGACGGTCGAGACTGAATCACAGTTTCATCTGAGCGATCTTGTGGTCGATCGCGAAAACTAGTCGAGCTACTCACAGGTACAGTCGTAGTCTCGCGTGTGAAATTCTGATAGCCCTCTTTCGCTAGGACATAGACCAGATTTAACTCACTGAGCTGATTTGAATATTCTAAAATGCCGTTGAGAGAGCTGTACTGGAGATTTGCGATCGATTCCACCGCTTTTTCATACTCCAAATCACTCGGCGAATAGATCAGCCGCTTGGCGATTTCCGATTGGGGACTAATTTTTTGTGGTCTTTTCATCAACCGTTTTGCCAAAAGCTTCAGGATGTTCGAATACTCAATCCGCTCTCTTTCTTGAGTCAAGACCTTATAAGCAGGGCTGACCAACTTGGAAAAATATTTGGTCGCGATCGATTTCTCTTCAGGTGAAAGACCAGGAATATCTGGATGCAAATTCTTGGCAATGCTAAGGTATCTTTTGCGGATTTGTCCAGCATCTGCTGTCACTGGTGCTCCCAAGACAGCGTAATAATCACTGGAATTGAACTGAGCAATCCCTCGATCGATTTTGAATACTTGAAGCTGACTTACCATATGCTTTCTCTCAACCCAGACGGGACTGTGGAGTTATACTAGCCTACCCACTAATCTTGACGATCGATCAAATAACTGACAATGAGCCTAAATTCAACATTCCTCACTTTCCTAACCAACCAAACAGACCACCCTTCTTACCTGCCTCTTTCCCTTTTGCTTGGGTCTCAGGATTTGGCTTTGCCGCAGTACCATCAACTTTGGCAATATTTTGCATAGCTATCGGTTCTTGGGGATTAAGTCTCAAGGCTTGCTTAAAGCTCACCTTCGCCATGCCAGACAGCTTTTGATTCATATAAACCACACCGAGCAGAGCATGACATTTGCTGTTATTGCAGTCGATCTGGATACCGGCTTTTAGCTCTTTGAGGGCGGCTGACCACTGCTTTTGTCCAATACATTCTTCTGCCGCCCGAATATGTGATTGTACTGTACCCGCAGGCTTAGCAGACTGTGCTGATTGCCTCGGATCTGTACTAGATCTGGTAGCATTCGATCCATTTTGCTGGATCAAAGTCTCATCATTACGATTATTTTGAGAACTGGTTTGCGAGTTAGTTTGCGAACTACCCTGAGAACTACTTTTAAAATTACTTGGGGAGCTAGCTGTATATATAGGAGGAATAGGAGTGGTGGGGTTGATCTCAGAAAACTTATAGCCCTCCTGCGACAGAATGTAGACTAAATTTAGTTCACTCAGGTGAGCCGTATATTCCAGAATCTTGTCGATCTGCCCATATTGAATTTTAGCGATCGACACGACAGATTGCTCGTAGTTAATTGTGTTGGGGACAGCGATCAACTTTTTGGCGATTTCAGAAATGGGCGAAACTTGCTGGGATCTTTTAATTAGACGTTTGCCTAAAAGACGCAGAATAGCTGAATACTCTGCCCGTTCGCGCTCTTGGCTTAAAACTTGATAAGCAGGGTTAACCATCTTAGCGAGATACTGCGTAGCTATGACTTTATCTACGGGGGATAGACCATAGATATCAGGATGCAGTGACTTGGCAACAAGAAGATAGCCTTTCCGCACTTGACTGGAATTAGCAGTAATAGGCACGCCCAAGATAGCATAGTGGTCATTAAAGTCAAACTGACATATGCCTCGATCTATGGGAAATGCTTTAGCCTTTGGCTGTTGCACCATTTGCGTCTGCGCTCTATCGATAAAGTATAAGAGAATTAACTAACAGAAAACGTCAGGAACTTTGAATTAAAAGCTCTAGATTCGTGAGTATTAAGTTATGTTAGATCAACCTACCCACAATTTACTGGTTTCGATCTACATCAATTAAAAAATATGAATAAATAGTTCAGGATATAGTAAGTGATCGACTCAAAACTACTTTTCTGTGCTGTCTAACCTTCGCCACCAGCGACTCAGAGGAAAATGTAGAACTGGCGACCACAAGCTACTCAAAATCGCTGAGCTGAGGGCAATTCTCTGTTGCATCATCCAAATCGTACTGATGTCTCGACTAATCAAAGTTAACTGGATCGCGATCGAAGTTTCAACCACCACAGCCATGCCAAATACAATCAAAGCGACAGAAATGAAGTCTTCTTGAATATAGCGTTGCTTTTGCAAAATCGCGGTCAAACCACCCGCAATCGCCATCCCCACCGCATGAGTCGGCACGATTTGGATTTGATCGGTTAAGGTCATCGCATCTTGTAAAAAACCTAAGGCAATCCCAGCCGCGATCGCGATTACCACAGGTCGGTTCAGACTCCATGCCACTAGCCAGATCAGCAACCAATTCGGCCCGATCCCCATTAAAGTCATGCCAGGAGACCGTGTCGGTAGAGCAAGTAGGCAAATCAGGAGAGATCCTAACGTGATCAGTGCGCTCAGTAGCCAATTAAGTTTGGAATTAGGCACTACTCTTTTGCCGTAAAAGGGTAAATTTTGACAAATTCTAGTAACCCCATCGGCGCAGAAAATTCGACGATTGCTTCTGGAGCTGGTTGCTTGTCGATATTGACCGAACGAACTCTACCGATCGGGATACCAGGTGGAAACAGTGTGCTAAATGGTGATGTCATGACAATATCACCAGGTTTAACCGCAGGATCGCGCTCGAAGAACTCCAAAACGGCTGAATCTTGAGTCTGACCACGTAGAACACCCATCTGGCGAGTACGGCTGATAATTGCGCCCACTTGACTAGTAGGATCGCTAATTAACAAAATGCGGCTGCTATAAGTCGATACATTCGTCACACGTCCAACTAAACCACCAGGCCCAACTGCGATCGAACCGATTTTGATCCCATCGTTGCTGCCACGCCCCACCATGATCTGTTGCCACCATGAGTCAGCACTACGACCAATTACGGTTGCCCATGTGCTAGAAGATTCGGTAATCCTTGGCTCGTCTCCTAATAGAGTTTTAAATCGTTGATTTTGATTTTCTGATTCGGTCAGGCGGTACTGTAGGTCTCGTAATTTAGCATCTTGGAGTTCTTGCTGTGCCGAATATTGAGCTTGAAATGGACGACTGAGAAATTCGTATGTCTCCATTAGTGCTAAGCCTTGAGACTGCCGCAAGATCCAGGCGATCGCAATGCCCAGACTGACTACTGCCATCTGTAAACCGTAGCGAATCCACCAACGACGTACTAACTCCATCTCAATGATTACCTGATCTAGAAATGACGCATACGACTAGTTAAGACGCGGCTGAGATTTTTATAGTCTTCGAGCACTCGTCCTGCTCCCATCACCACACAATTAAGTGGCGCGGAGGCAATATGGGTGACAATGCCAGTCTCATGACTGATCAGCGTATCGATCCCTGCGAGCAAAGCCCCGCCACCAGCCAGCATAATCCCTCGATCGATAATATCGGCAGCGAGTTCTGGCGGTGTCCGTTCTAGTGTGCGCTTGACGGCTTCGACAATTACGGATAGTGGCTCTGCCATACTTTCGCGGATTTCGGTGCCTTTGACCACAACCGTGCGAGGTAGCCCAGACAATAAATGTAAGCCGCGTACTTCCATCGTTGTTTCTTCTTCTGTGGGGTAAGCCGAACCAATTTGAATTTTAATTTGCTCCGAAGTCCGCTCACCCACCACGAGATTATGCACTTTCTTCATGTAGTTCATGATCGCTTCGTTGAGTTCATCACCTGCGACGCGCACTGACTCACTCAAAACTATCCCTTGCAAACTCATGACTGCAACTTCGGTTGTACCACCACCAATATCGATGATCATGTTGCCAGTAGCTTCATTCACTGGTAAGCCTGCCCCGATCGCCGCTGCAACTGGTTCATCGATCGGATAAACTTCGCTAGCTCCAGCCCGCCGCGCTGCATCCATCACTGCCCGCCACTCTACACCTGTGACTCCGCTAGGAATCCCGATCGCAATCCGAGGATTGAACAGTCCGCGTCTGACCCGCCTGATAAATTCCCGCAGCATTAATTCGGCTGACTCAAAGTCGGCAATTACACCGTCGCGCAATGGTCTGACCGCAACAATATCACCTGGGGTACGACCAATCATCTTGTTGGCTTCGTTACCTACAGCGTAGGCGGTTTTGTCACGCTGATCGATCGCAACGACAGAAGGTTCCTGCAAGACTATGCCCTCACCAGACACATAAATAACAGTGTTGGCTGTGCCTAGGTCAATGCCGATATCCTTGGACAGGTGACGAAAAATCCCCACAGTAACTCTTCCTCTATAACATTAAGCGTTTTTACCCACGCGCAGATCTTATTACGATTGGGTAACTTAGTCTAGTTTACAGTCCAGCTTTGTTTTCTGGGGCTGATTTGAGCAAGACTAGATGGTGTAAAGCTCCAAGCTGGTTCGAGCTTTGATGGAGCGCGTCTATGTGTGAGAAGCATAAGTAAGTTGGGCAACCATGACACAAGCAAATACAGCAGGTACGGATAAAATCGATCGAGCTAGTCCGCTAGGGATGTTTTCCAAGTTTTTTGGCAATTGGCGCGGTGATTTAACTGGTAGACTCACAGCCGCAGTTGTCGCTCTCCCTTTAGAAGGCTTGAACTGGGTGGCAGTAGGTTTGGTGTTTTTGACCATTGCTACCAAGCTGTTGTGGAATCGGATCAATCAAGCAATTCCTGGTTCTTTGGTGGGGCTGGTAGTAGCAACGGCAGTGGCTTCCTTGTGGCATTTGGATGTGCCGACCATTGGCGCGATTCCCCAATCTTTACCGATGCCGTAGTCAATTCCCCACTGGAATAATTTCGGGCTAATTCGAGAGTTAATTAATCCCGCGATTGCCCTAGCAGCCCTTGGCAGTATCGAATCTCTGTTGTCAGCCGTAGTTGCTGATAGTTTGACCGTCAGCGATCGACACGATAGCGATCGAAAATTGATCGGACAGGGATTAGCAAATATCGTCGTGCCCTTCTTTGGTGGGATTCCTGCTACAGGGACGATCGACTGGTAACGCGCAGAATCGATAAACAAAAAGTCGCCGTCCAAGCTTTAAACGAGAAAGCTAGTACGCTGGCACAACTTAACCCACTTGGCTCACCTGGAATCGATCGAATAAAGGTGATTTTTCGGGTCGATGAGCAACGCACTCTCCGCATTACGGTCGAAGATTTACTGATCGATCGAACTCTGCTCGAAAATCAAGCCGTAGTCCAGTTGATCTAAAGTAGGGGCAATTCATGAATTGCCCTTGCGTAATTCCTGCGTAATTCCTATTAGTTAATCTTTGCTCAACTGTAGTGCTGGTATTCATTGCTTTATCCTTTTCCATCTATTTGATTTGTAATAGCAAAACTATCCAAAGGGAAAACCACCATACATATCAATAATTTCATCGATCGAAGTCATAATCTGCATAGTTTCTGACAGGATGGAAATGATGTTTTGGTAGTGGGTGAGGTCGTCAAAGCTGAGTTCGCGTCCTTTGCGGTCTTTGAGCCATTTTTGGCAGACTTAATAACCGCCGATGTAGAAGTTCCAAATGTGGGGCGGGACGTGGTTAAAATATTGCGCTGAGTTGATCCAGATTTGTTGCTGGGTTTCGTTGTATTTGACTTGCTCGACAAGGTTAGAACCTGCTTCGGGAAAGCTGCTAATTTCGGTTCCTGTTTCTTTCATTAAGTGGAGTTGGACTAATCGATCGCCTTTGTTGGCTAGTTCCCAAAATAGTTGTTTGTTGCTGGTGAGGGGGACTCGCGGAAAGTCGATTTTGAGAAATTCGGCGTAACAAGAGCTAAATTTCTATGAATAGTAAGATGAGACTTGACATCACTTCTTGGTCTAGAATGAAAACCTCCTGACTTACCAGAATAGTATGTGTATCTATAATCAAATGGACGGTAAGTTATTTTAGTGATTTTCTCTTCACTGAAATTGCAATTTGCTAAATCTTTTCTTGCAAAATCAATTCGCCAATCTTGTGTATCTTGACCAATATCGTATTTTGTTCTTACTTCTTCGTTGTTTGATATAGAAAAGTCATTTAGCACCAAAAAGCGGCAAAGTTACTAGACCTTACCGCCTTGTTTCATATTTGATTTAGATCTTTGATTTAGATCGAGAAACTAGCTCGAAGAAAATTATTGTAGATATGCTGTGCTCAGCCCCCACCAGATGAGAAATCCGATCGCACTCAAGATAACAGATGCAGATAGCACAACAGCCAGAGGGCTATCCGCACCATCGAACTTCATAATACCGCGATTAAAGTCTGACATAAGTGAAACCGATATTTAGTGATTCTTCGTTCTTATATTACCCATGATTTTCATAGATCCGACCACGCCATTGTTTGGGTTTATTGACGGTAGAAATCAAAATCCGCAAAACTGCCAATGGGTCGGCAAGCGGTGACAGCCAAAACCAAAAGCCAACATCGGTATAGCTAGAGCGGATTCCCAGCAACAACAACCACCGAATTAGCACCAGAAACCCATTCAAACAGGTTAAGGCAAAGCTAAAAAACGAGTGATTTTGGCCAAAAACTTCCAAAAAAATTAACAATGGTAACGGCAAGCCCTGCACCGCGAGTAAGAAGAACCAATCACTCCAAGTTTGAAATTTGGTTGCGGCATCTTTGAGATCGAGCGATCGACCCCATTCTGTCCAAGTTTCAGCCATTGAGGTGTACATTCGCACCTGAATCAGATTCGCGCCATCGAGAAACGCCACCTTCGCCCCCTGACTTGCCGCCGCCCTTACCAGCGTCACGTCATCGCAAAAAGAAGATTTCGCTAGCTCATAGCCGCCGAGTTTCTCTAATACCGACTTACGCGACAAAAAGCACTGCCCGTTTGCCATTACCCGCTCTGGGCTGAACTGGTTTCGATCGCCTGTTGCGCCAAACCGAAAGATCAACGTCACCAATAAAGCTGGCTGGAGCCACTGCTCTCCCGCCGTTTTGAGAACGAACTTGGGCGAGAGCGATACGATGTCATAACCTTCTTCGATCGATTTTGTGACTAAACTGGCAACTAGACCGGGCTGGGGTTGGGTATCGGCATCAATCCCCAAAATCCACTCACTGGCTCGATCGCTTTGCAAAAACCCTGTATGCAACGCCCAAGGACGACCCACCCATCCAGCAGGTAAAGGATCATCGGTAATCAATCGCAAGTCGATCGGGTAGTCAGCCTGGATATTTTTAACTAATTCTGGTGTACCATCAGTCGATCGACTATCAACGACCACAACTTCATGCAGAGCCTGATCTCTTAGCCCCTCTAGGCAAGGAGTTAAGCGTAATGCTTCATTTAGGGTCGGAATCACGACTGAAACCTTCGCGTCGAAGTTTGTGAGATCGGCAAGTGGTTCGAGCGGCAACATCCGACTCGGCGCAGTACCCAATCGCGCCAGTAAAATCAAAGTGTAAGGAACTTGAAATATCAGTAATATCAGGTAAATTGCATCCAGCCAAAAGAACATTTGGTAAGCTTGTTAAGATTATTTGAAACTAGTATCCCCTGAGACGAACCCCATGTACCAAGTCGTATTAAATATGGCTCATAGTAAAAAAGTGCATGTTATTGCTGAATACCCGACTCAATCAGAAGCCCTTGACAGGTTTCAAACTTTGGTTGAGACAAATAAAGGTTCTTCAATCACATCTAAGGGGAAATACTCTGTACGCAAAAAACCTGCGTAGATTCGATCGATCCCAGTTTCCGAGACACTTTCAATTACCGAGACGCGAAATTTAATATAGGATGCACCAATCTGAATGCTATCGCATACTAGGAGTACCGCGTGATGCCTCGATCGACGACATTAAGGTAGCTTTTCGTCGTCTAGCGCGCAAACATCACCCTGATATTAATCAAAACGATCCGACTGCGGCTGAAAAGTTTCGCCTTGTCCAAGCAGCCTATCAAGTCTTAAAAGATGTGGAGGCAGGGATTTTACCTAAACAGCAGCCTACCTCACAATCGCCTACACAAACATCTGGGCAATCATCTCGACCCGTACCACACAATCCGCCGTCCCAAAAACAAGCCCAAAAAGATTCGCAAAAACAAGCTCCGAGGATAAAAATCGAAGTTAAAGAAGTCAGGCACAATGTCGATCCGATCGCTACAGATCCAGAACTAAAGCTGAAACTCGATACCCTACATCGTTTGCAAGAATTACTCAAGCAGAAAAAATATGTAGTGGCAATCGCGATCGCCGAAGGAATGCGCGATCGATTTCCCACCTCTCCCGAAGTTGTCCACTGGCAAGCCGTTGCCTACCATCGTTACAGCAACGAGCTGATTCTGGCAGGCAAACTACGCGAAGCCGAAATCTATCTATACAAAGCTCTCAAGACCGATCTTAGCAACCGCGAACTCTGCTTTGAAGTCCGTCGCGACATCGATCGAGTTAAAGGACTGTTGTAGTTTGTCTGATGATTTAGGCGGAATGAATGTGAAAGAAATTCAAGTGGTTCAATCTCTACTCCTATTTGTGTTAGCTGGGATATGTGAAATCGGCGGTGGTTATTTGGTCTGGTTATGGCTGCGGGAAGGGAAAAGTTTCTGGTTAGCGGTGATTGGATTTGTCGTGATGGGACTTTACAGTATTGTGCCAACGCTGCAACCTGTTGGCTTTGGACGTGCCTATGCCGCATACGGTGGCATCTTTATCGTGTTGTCGGTTTTATGGGGTTGGATCGTCGATCGAGTTGTGCCTGATAAGTTTGATTTATTCGGTGGCGGGATTGCCCTGTTAGGCGTTTTGATTATGATGTATGCGCCGAGAAGTTAGGACTGAGCTTGACGAGGGTGTGGTCTTGGGTAGCGCAAAAAAGAGAGTTTTTTGGTTCCGATCGATTTCTGCTATAAATAATTGAACCCGATAGCGTTCGCGTTCCGCAATTTCGATGATGCGATTAAAATCAGATTCGGTATAGGTTTTGGCTTCGTCGATCGACCCTTCTAAAATGTCATCTAATTCGCGGAATACCCCATCCGTCTACACGGTGGGGAGGATGTCAATGGAATGGGTAATACTTAATTTGCGTTTACAGAAATTAACAACTGCTCAAAAGTTTGAGCAATTCGCATTTGAAAGCGATCCCGATGTTTGAGCAACTTAAAAGATCTCATCACTGCTGGTAGAGGTGTTTTTTGAGAATCAATATTCATTGGAGAAATCCTTGTAAATAGTGCATTTTGGGGTTTTTCCATTTTTTTGAGACTCATTGTGAGATTAGCTAATTGCTAGTAATATTCAATAAAATTTTACTATTGAGAATAGCCTCTCTGAAACCCTCATTCTTTCGTGATAAATATTTTTTTGCCCAGATCACCTGCTGAATGTAGGCTGATTGCTATACTTCCTTCCCTAATGATCTTTAATTACTGCAACAAATTGCTCTAGCGGACAGTCAACCCTGAGGCAACAACTTATGAAATGAACATTCTGAAATGACTATTAAATCGAGACTATTTCAAATCAATCCCCAGAAAATCCTCACTTCGATCGGATTTAGTGCAGGACTGCTAATGTTTGCAACGGTGGCAGATGCAGCCGAAAAAATTACGATCCGCTACTCCCCGATCGAACAAGCGATCGACGTTAAAGAACTCAGGATTTTTGCTGATACAGGCGCACAATCTACGACGATCCGCACAGTGCTAGAGCAAACCAAACTAGAACCTGAAAATGTGCGAAAGCTCTTGGGTACGACTTTCGATCTCAAGCAATACGATCTGAATGTTGTTTTAGTCGAGAAAGTGCTCAACTCTTTTGTGGTGGAGATTTTCCTCCAAGAGTTAGTCCAAAGCATCCGTCCACTCAGAACTGAGGCAGGAAGTCTTCCGGCAATGCGCTCGGCGATCGTTAATTCTGTTGCCGATGATAGTAAGATTTCAGCGATCGAATTTCTCGAAAAATATCCTACTGAACTTTTGATCGATGGCAATCAACTCAATCAAATTGCTGGCAGGGTACTTAAAGATATCAAAGAGTTGCAAGCTCCAATGGAGCGAGTATTTAAAAAAATTCAAAATCGCTAATCTTTAAAAAACATAGTCTGAGCGCAAATGAGTAGAGGATTCGATCGAAAAGCCCAACAAAAAACACAGCAAGAACGGGCTGAAGCCCAGACACAACTGGGCTATCAATATTACAGACAAGGAAAAATCAGCAAAGCCCATGATTGTTTTGCTCAAGCTCTAAGCCTCAGACTCAACCATCCTGAAGCTCACCTCAACATGGGGGTAGTTCTGACCGAGCAGGGCAAAATAGACCAGTCGATCGAACATTTTCAAACTGCACTCAAGCTCAATCCTAACTACGGTGCGGCTCATTCTAATCTGGGCGTAATTCTGCTCAAGCAAGAACGGTTAGACGAAGCGATCGACTGTTTCCAAAAAGCGATCGACACAGGTATTCAACATGCCGATATTTATTACAACTACGGTGTTGCGCTCGCAGGACTAATGCGCTTAGACGAGGCGATCGGGTTTTATCAACGGTCGATCGAACTCCAACCCCAACATGTTGATGCTCACTTCAACCTCAGTCAAGCTTTGCTGACTCAGGGCAAATTTGCGCGGGGCTGGCAGGAATATGAATGGCGGTGGCAGCGACAAATGGCAGAGCCACGCAATTTCAGTCAACCGCTTTGGGACGGTTCTCCCTTGTCGGGGCGGACACTTTTGATCCATGCCGAACAAGGTTTTGGCGACACGATTCAATTTATTCGTTATGTCAACCTGATTACATTCGATCGAACATCAGTCGATCGAATCATAGTCGAATGTCCACCCACCCTGATCCGCTTACTCGAAACTCTCGATCGAACCGTTCAACTAATTGCCACAGGCGACCCGCTGCCACCATTTGATATCCATGCCCCACTGCTGAGCTTACCGAAAATCCTCAATACCACCCTAGAGAGCATTCCCGCCCAAGTTCCCTACCTCAGATCACCTTCGACATCGTTACCTGTGATTTTCGATCGAGATCGAATCAACATCGGCTTAAAAATTGGCATCGTCTGGGCAAGCGGACAACTGAGCGATCATCCCGACTCAATCAGGATGTATAGGTCAAAGTCTTGTAGTTTGGAATTGTTTACAGATTTACTAAAAATAGACGGGATTACGCTTTACAGCCTGCAAATCGGTAAAGATGCCCTTGCCAGATCTCAAACACAGATCCCGATTGTCGATCTAAGCCCGCAAATTCACGACTTCGCTGATACTGCTGCACTCATATCAAATTTAGATTTAATCATTACGGTCGATACGTCGATCGCGCATCTCGCAGGGGCCTTAGCAAAACCTGTATGGGTATTACTACCTTTTGCCGCAGACTGGCGCTGGCTAGCAAAACGTCAAGATTGCCCTTGGTATCCCACTATGCGGTTATTTCGCCAAAGCATTCCTGGCGACTGGCTGAGTGTTTTCGAGCAGATTAGAAATGCGATTTCAACAGAAATTCAGCCCTGATTTTGTGCTCAAGAACCTTCAGTGAATCGGCAGCTTCCGAATACGTACAGAACTATCTTCAACTGTCAGAGGTGAAATATGCACATCAGCAATAAAGCGCAGATTCTTCATGCTGAAGGAATACTGGTGATTCTGTCGGAAACAGTCCAAGCAGCATAGTTAAGAGCCTGTCGGATATCTTCATCTTCTAATTCTGGATAAGCTTCTAAGACTTCCTGAACAGAAAGCTTGCTAGCTAGCAATTTTAGGACAAATCCCACAGTAATACGCATTCCACGGACTGTTGGTTGCCCAAGGCAAACGTTTGGATTAACAGTAATACGATCTAACTGAGCAACCATTATAGGACTCCTGAACTGTACAGATCCTTTCTCTATTTTTACATACAGCAATCACAGCTTCATCCACTTGTGAAAACAACCTGTGTATAAAGTTCTTCGATAATTTTGTGCTCAAGAACCTGAAAACTAACTACCCAATTATTACTTGCCAACGGTCACCCATCAACCGACAATTAAGCTTGTGAGTCTCAAAGGACACAGATTTAATTTAAAAAATTCTTATGAAAAATGTATTGGCGATTATTTTGGGTGGCGGGCAAGGTTCTCGTCTCTATCCACTTACCAAACGACGCGCTAAGCCAGCAGTGCCTCTAGCAGGTAAGTATCGCCTAATCGATATTCCCGTGAGTAATTGCATTAACTCTCACATCGAAAAGATCTATGTCCTGACTCAGTTTAATTCCACATCGCTCAATCGTCACATTAATCAAACTTACCGACCAGCCTCCTACTCCGAAGGTTTCATCGATATTCTTGCCGCCCAACAAACCCCCGATAGTCCTGACTGGTTTCAAGGGACAGCCGATGCCGTGCGTCAATATCTCTGGCTGCTGGATTCTTGGGACGTTAACGAGTACCTGATTCTGTCTGGCGATCAACTTTACCGCATGGATTATTCAAAATTTGTCGAACGTCACCGCAGTTCAAATGCTGATATTACCGTGTCTGTGTTGCCTATGGATAAACGCCGTGCTTCTAGTTTCGGTGTGCTGAAAATTGACGAATCGGGCAAAATTACCGACTTTAAGGAAAAGCCCACAGGTTCAGATCTAGACTCGATGCAGGTCGATACTACAACCCTAGGACTAGATGCCGATACCGCAAGACGTAACCCCTACATCGCCTCAATGGGGATCTATGTGTTTAAAAAAGAAGCCATGATCGCCTTGCTCAACGGGCGTAAAGACTTTACTGACTTCGGTAAAGAAATTATTCCTTCTTCACTTAGTGATTACAACGTCCAGGCATTTCTGTTTTCGGACTACTGGGAAGATATTGGCACGATCGAATCTTTCTATCATGCTAACCTCGAACTCACTCGCTATCCCGAACCACCTTTCAGCCTCTATCAAGCCGATGCCCCGATTTTTACCCGTCCCCGCTATCTGCCACCCAGTAAAGTGCTAGATTGTCAGATTAAAGACTCGATTATTAGTGATGGGTGCGTGCTAGAAGGCGCAACGATCACTCACTGCGTCCTCGGTTTACGGCAGCATATCGGTTCAGGCTGCGTGCTAGAAGACTCGTTGTTGATGGGATGTGACTTTTACCAATCTCCTACTGAGTATGCAGAAGATGTTAAAGCTGGCATCGTGCCCCTAGGCATTGGCAAAAATACGGTGATTCGCCGCGCCATCATTGACAAAAATGTGCGGATCGGCAATAACGTCCACATTATCAACAAGGGCAATGTTCAAGATGTCAACCATGAAGACAAGGGCTACTGTATTTGCGGCGGCATCGTGGTAATTGTCAAGGGAGCGATAATTCCAGACAATACTGTGATCTAGATTGCAGGATCCGATCTCGGACGGACTACTGGTGATGGTTATTTGGAATGTAATTCGTTATCAAGACTAGAATAGGATCGATCGCTAACCATAATATTGAGTTAGGAAAGCCATGTTCCAGATCGAACAACAAGTCCATTCAGATACGACAGTTAAGCCATTAGTAAAATCATCGGCAAAATCATTAGCGAAATCATCCCTGCCGACGATGTACGATCTACCCAGCGAAGATCCTGAGGAGCCTGGCTTGCCTGACGAATACCACTACGACCAACCGCCATTACTCAGTCATACTTTTCGCCCACCCAACTATGCGCCAGAGCGGGTGTTTCACGTTGGCGACATGAACCTTTACTATGATGTCGAGCATCCTCTGTGGCATAAACGCCCTGATTGGTTTGGCGTGGTGGGAGTCCCAAGGTTCTACGATCGCACCCAGTTACGACTGAGTTATGTGATGTGGCAAGAAGAAGTCAGTCCATTTGTGATTGTCGAATTACTCTCGCCTGGCACCGAAAAAGACGATCTCGGCGAAACAGAAAGCTCGATCGAAGCACCTCCTACCAAGTGGGAAGTCTACGAACAGATTCTGCAAGTGCCTTACTACGTCACATTCAGCCGTTATACAGATAAACTTCAAGTGTTTGCCTTGCAAGACGGTCGTTATCGGGAATTAGACCTAATCGAATCAAGAGTGTGGATGCCTGAGATTCAACTTGGGATCGGCTTATGGCAAGGAGAGCATCACGGCAGAGATCGCCTTTGGCTGAGATGGTTTGATATTGAAGGTAATTGGGTTCCGACCGAAGCCGAAGCTGCCCAGCAACGTGCTGATATGGCCCAGCAACGCGCTGATATGGCTCAACAACGCGCTGATATGGCTCAGCAACAAGCCGAAGCTGCCCAACAACAAGCCGAAACCGAAAGACAAAGGGCTGAAACCGAAAGACAAAGGGCTGAAAGTTTAGCTCAACGACTCAGAGAACTTGGGGTTGAGCTATGAACATCTAGAATCGCGATCGCCTTGCCGAATATTTCACTCAGTAACTTAAGTATTTACTGGCTATAGTCTTTCTAGATGTAACCTTAATAAAGTAATATTAAATACATAAAGAATGCTAAAGGATAAATTCAATTTTATGAGCAGTGAGCCAGGGCGCGTTGTTTTAATTGGCGTAGCAGGAGATTCTGGATGCGGTAAATCCACCTTTCTGGGTCGCTTGAAAGATCTGTTTGGGGAAGAGTTTATGACCGTAATCTGCCTAGATGATTACCATAGTCTCGATCGAAAACAACGTAAGCAAACAGGCATTACTGCTCTAGATCCTCGTGCCAATAATTTTGACCTGATGTACGAACAGGTTAAAACATTGAAATCAGGCAAGTCGATCATGAAGCCAATTTACAATCATGAAACTGGTGAACTCGACCCACCTGAATTAGTTGAGCCAAATCATGTGATCGTGATCGAGGGCTTGCACCCACTCTACGACGAAAGAGTAAGATCTCTGCTTGATTTCAGCGTTTATCTCGACTTAAGTGATGAAGTCAAAGTTGCTTGGAAGATCCAGCGTGACATGGCAGAGCGTGGTCATACTCTGGCTGATGTGATGCAGGCGATCGAATCTCGTCGTCCTGACTTTGATGCTTATATCGATCCGCAAAAAGCTCACGCTAATATCGTGATCCAAATTCTGCCAACTAACCTGATTAAAGACGATAAAGATCGCAAAGTCTTACGTGTTCGTCTGATCCAAAGAGATGACGTTGAAGGGTTCGATCAAGCTTATCTATTCGACCAAGGCTCGACGATTAATTGGACACCTTGCGGCAAGAAGCTCACCTGCTCCTACCCTGGTATGCACTTCTACTACGGCTCAGATAGTTACTTTGGTAATGGTGTAAGCATCTTAGAAGTTGATGGACAGTTCGATCGACTCGATGAAGTAATTTATATCGAGAATCATTTAAGTAACCTCAATACCAAACACTATGGCGAATTGACTCAGCTATTGCTGAAACACCCAGACTATCCAGGATCGAACAATGGTACTGGTCTGTTGCAGGTAATTGTGGGGCTGAAAATGCGGGCGACCTACGAACGTTTGACCCAAGAAGTCGAAGAAAAAGTAGCTGCTGCTGTTCACTAGATGCTCTCGCTGACAAGCTAGATTCTTTCACTGACAGGCATACTACCTCTTGGCAAGCGTGTTACTATTGACACAGATTAATGGCTAGCTAGTTGAAAGCTAAGTATGGTGTTGAATTTAAGAATTCTAAGGTTATAGCTGTGCAGAATGTTGTGTCATCCCTGCAATATCCTATTTTTGGACCAGAGATTAAGTGTCCTCACTGCCGCCAGATCATTCCTGCATTGATTCTCACTGATACTTACCTCTGTCCTAGACACGGCGCGTTTGAAGTTAAGCCAAATACTAAAGATCTGGTGCATTTGCAGTCAGATCGACATTGGCGACTTTGGGATGGCGAATGGTATCGTCAGCATACTCACCCTGATGGGATTCGATTTGAAATTCATGAGAGCTTAGATAAGCTTTACACACAGGGCTATCGTGCTACTAAAGTGACGATTGCCCATCGCTATAAGGATCTAGTCAGTTCTTACTTAGAGCGCAGTCTGGTTGATGGCAATGTTCAACGCCTGTATGGGCTGATTGTTGAGTTTAGCTCCACCACAGAACCGCGCTGGGATGTGGTTAATTTTGATTTGACCAAAGAAATGGGTGCTCCAGTTCGCTACCCATATTTTCGCCCCTTCTAAAAGATTGATTACAAGTAGTCAGTAACTGTAAGAGCTGGACTCGATCGCATTTAGAATTAGTTAATCCAATTATTTGAAGCTGTTATAGAAGCTTATATAGAGCCATGGGAGATTCAAAACGCCGCAAACAGGCTTTAGGCGAGGACTACGGCAAACCAGAGCCACTTTTTTCTTGGTTACCTTTTTTGACCAAACAAAAATCTTCGCAGTTTGTCCAGATTACAACCGTAGGTGCTTGGGTTGGCATTGCTTTAATCGCGGGTGCTTGGATTACGATCCGCTTTATTGGACCTGCGGTTGGTTGGTGGGATCTACAGGATTAAGATGACGGAAATTCCTGCTTTGAGTGAGATTGTAATCGCGCCTTATCTGGATCGGTTAGGTGACATTTCTGCTGAATACATCAGTAAAATCGGCGTTTATGCGATCTTCGATCGAGATCTCATACTCCAATATGTGGGTATTTCGCGTGATATTGCTACGAGCTTACGTCTACATATCGTTCGCGCTCCCGATCTCTGCTATTGGGTCAAAGTCACCACAGTCGAAAAACCAAGTCGCACTTTTTTAAGCGAAATCCAGACCGCATGGTTAGCAGGTCAAACCGTGGATGCTGAGTTGTGGGAACAGCCGCTAGATTACCGTAAGCTGATGACAGATCGAGAAAAGCTGGATCTAACGAAAGCACTTGGCGAAGTTGAAGAAGAAAAAGTGCTAAAAAATGTTGCCCGCCGGGTCGAAAAGGAAGTCCTAGAACTACTAGCCGCCAGAGGTGTGAAGTTTGATGTGCGCTTTAACCCCAAGTTTAAAAGCTCTGGAATTTTGGATGTTAAATAAATGACCTGTCATTTGCTCATTCCTGCGGCAGGTAGTGGTAAGCGCATGGGTGGCGATCGAAACAAATTGCTATTGCCACTTTTAGGTAAACCAATTTTGCAGTGGACGCTAGAAGCTGCGCTCAAATCTGAGTCGATCGACTGGATTGGCTTACTCTGTCAGCCCCACGACCGCGAACCCTTTAAGCAAATTATTGGGCAAATTTTAGAGCAGTCAAATACCAGCAAGTCGATCGCCCTAATTCAAGGTGGAGAGACGCGCCAAGATTCGGTTTACAACGGTCTGCAAGCTCTGCCCGACCATGCGATCTATGTCCTGATTCACGATGGCGCACGTTGTCTTGCCACACCAGATCTATTCGATCGATGCGCTGAAGCCGTAAAAATCTATTCTGGGCTGATTGCTGCTGTTCCTGTCAAAGACACGATCAAAATTGTTGAGAATGGCATTGTAATTGACACGCCAAATCGCGATCGACTATGGGCTGCCCAAACTCCCCAAGGTTTTCATGTTGCGCCGCTCAAGGCAGCTCACATCAAGGGACGCACCCAGCAATTGTCAGTTACCGACGATGCTGCTTTGTTTGAGCATATCGGTTTGCCCGTCCAGATCGTCGATGGTGAAGAAACTAATTTAAAAATCACCACGCCACAGGATCTGTCGATCGCTGAATTTATCCTTCAGAATAGGTATTACTAATATTCTCAGCACCACCGAGGTGATCTACGTCGCGGCATCATGCAGCATCATCGCCGCCAGCCGCGATCTCCAGCCAAATTATGAAACCAATCGCGAAACTAGAACAGATCGATACTAATCGTTTGCAGCAAGCCTTGACCGTTGAGGCGGAGCGAGGATTTGCCAATTTACAGGGCAAAGAATACTACTTTTCGCAATTTCTGAGCTTGAGTTTAGAGCAGATCGCCGATACCCCTCAGGAGCGCGCCCAAGAGTTAGCGACTAAATTCACCAGCTATAACGATCTTTCACTTCCCCAACGTCAGCACCTAGTTGCCGAAACCCGACGGTTTCTCTACGATGTGCGCCGTCAGGAGATTGCCGAATCTACACCCGCCGCTAAGCCTAAAGTTCCTAAAACCACGATTCTGACCACAGCTAAGCCCAAATCTCTCACTTTAGAAACCCAATTACAGTTTCTGGAAGGCGTGGGAGAGCGAACCGCCGAAAAGCTGGCACGACTGGACTTACACACAGTTCAGGATGTAATGCATTACTATCCACGCGACCATATTGATTACGCCCGTCAAGTCACGATCGATCAGCTTAACGATCTCGAAACGGTGACGATTATTGGCACAATTCGCCGCTTCAATTGCTTCACCAGCCCTAAAAATCCCAATCTCACGATCGTCGAAATCATCGTGCGCGACCAGACGGGACAGATTAAGCTCAATCGATTTTGGGCGGGGAAACGCTACGGCAATCGAGGCTGGCAAGAACAGCAAAAGAAGTTATATCCCCAAGGCGCGACCGTGGCAGCATCGGGCGTGGTTAAACGCGGCAAGTTTGGTTTGACATTAGAGAATTTCGATCTCGAAGTACTAGATCACAGCCAAGATCGAATTGAATCGAAAACGATCGGGCGAGTCGTGCCGATCTATCCACTCACAGAAGGAATTTCACCCGAACTGGTGCGGGGTGTGGTGCTTCAGTGTTTACCGATCGCGCATAGAATCCCCGACCCGATGCCAGAGCGGTTCCGCCAAGATTATCAACTGATTGGATTAGCCGAAGCGGTCTCCCAAATCCACTATCCTGACAATGCTGAAAAACTCGATGCCTCGATCGCCAGGCTCACTTTCGATAAATATTTCTATCGCCGTCTGGTTGCCCTCTATCGTCGCCAGCAACAGCACGCTGCACCATTTATCCCCACCAGTAAGCTAATTGAGCAGTTGGAGCAGATTCTGCCATTCACACTCACAAATGCTCAACAACGTTCGATCGCCGAGATTCGGTCAGACTTAGTGAAGACAACCCCGATGAACCGTCTGGTGCAAGGAGATGTGGGCGCAGGTAAAACAATTGTGGCAGTCTATGCGATTTTGGCAGCGATCGAATCAGGTTATCAAACTGCACTGATGGCTCCGACTGAAGTGCTGTCAGAGCAACATTATCGTAAGTTAGTGGAATGGTTTACCCTGCTCAATTTACCCGTGGAATTGCTCACAGGTTCGACCAAAGCCGCCAAACGTCGTCAGATTCTCAACCAACTCGCCACAGGCGAATTACCCTTGATTATTGGCACTCATGCCCTAATTCAAGATCGGGTGAACTTCAATCGTCTGGGATTGGCGGTGATCGACGAACAGCATCGATTTGGTAGAGACCAGCGATCGAGACTGTTACAAAAAGGCGAAGACCCGCACGTTCTGATCATGACTGCGACTCCAATTCCACGCACACTCTATCTCACCAATTCCGAAATCGAGGTCAGCATAATCGATGAACTCCCACCTGGGCGCAAACCGATCCACACAACTGTGCTCAAACCTGGACAGCGTAAAGATGCCTACGATCTAATTCGGCGTGAGGTGGCGCAGGGCAGACAAGTTTATATCGTTTTGCCATTGGTTGAAGAATCAGAGAAAATGGAAGATATCAAAGCTGCGATCCAAGAACGAGAACATCTCCAAACCACGATCTTCCCAAATTTCAAAGTCGGATTGTTGCATGGTCAGATGAGTAGTGCTGAAAAGGATGCTTCGATCGAACAGTTCCGTCAAGGGCATAGCCAAATTCTGGTGGCAACAACTGTGATTGAAGTCGGAGTCGATATCCCAAATGCTTCTGTGATGCTGATCGAGCACGCCGATCGATTTGGCTTGGCGCAACTGCATCAACTACGCGGCAGAGTCGGTAGAGGTGCAGCCCAGTCTTTTTGCTTGCTGGTCAGTAGTTCTAAAGCCGAAACTGCTCAAGCGCGATTAAAAGTATTGGAACAATCTCAAGATGGTTTTTTTATTGCTGAGCGAGATTTTGAGATACGTGGCAAAGGGAAGGATGAAGGCACAGAGCAGTCAGGACACGCAGGATTCTCGATCGAAGATCGACTACCCGATGAAGCGGCTCGTCAGGAGATCTATCAAATTGCCCGTCAAGCCGCCGAACGCATCATCAAAAAAGATCCGACTTTAGATACTTTTCCATCGCTTAAAGCTGAGTTCGATCGCCACTATCAAAGACTTCAAGGTGGTGCAATTTTCACATAAATGATTAAAGTCCTAGTTTCAGGGATCGGGATGGTGACAGCAATTGGTCAGGATCGAGAGACTAGCTGGGCAAACTTGCTGAGCGGTAAATCTGGGATAGAGCTAGCTGAAATTTATGGCATGAGAGTCCCGATCGCTAGGGTAAACAATCTCTCATCTTCATCTCAGCCGAGAGTCGAGAGATTTATCCAGCAGGCTGTCCAAGAAGCGATCGACGATGCTAACTTATCGATTCTATTACCTAACTGCGGAGTTGTGATTGGCTCTAGTCGGGCTTATCAGCAAGAATGGGAAAAGATTTTAGAGAATAGAGGAGATCATCAGGGAAATTGGCTTAACCTTTTACCTAGTTCGCTCTCAAGCTCAGTTGCAGCTTTAATTCAAACTCAACAGACAGTATTAGCTCCAATGGCAGCTTGTGCATCAGCAAACTGGTCGATCGCGCAAGCATACGAATTACTCCAAACAGGTGAATGTGAAATGTCGATCGCAGGTGCAGTGGATGCGGCAATTACACCACTATCGATCGCGGGATTTCGACGTTTGGGTTCGATCGCCAAGACAGGGGCATATCCATTTAGTCGAGAGAGAGAAGGTCTGGTACTAGGAGAGGGAGCCGCAGTGCTGATTTTAGAGACAGAAGCATCAATGCAAAGGCGCGGTCACCACCGCAGCTACGGACAAGTGCTGAGTTTCGGATTAACTAATGATGCCTATCATCCCACTACTCCCGATCCCAATCATGAACAGGCGGCGATCGCGGTTCGATCGTGTTTAGAGAGAGCAGGTTTATCGACTCAAGATGTCGATCTGATTAATACTCACGGTACAGCGACCATGCTCAATGATGCCACTGAAGCGGCACTGATCGAACAGTTATTCCCACATCGTCCTGCGATCGGTGCAACCAAGGGCGCGACAGGTCATGCTTTAGGCGCAACAGGTTCGATCGAAGCGGCATTTTGTCTCATGTCTCTACAACGGCAAATATTACCTCCCTGCGTTGGGATGCGCTCTCCCGCGTTTGATTTGAATTTTATTAAGCAAACCCAAACTGCGAAAATCTCTACTGCTCTGAGTTTTAGTTTTGGTTTTGGTGGACAAAATGCGGTTATTGCTTTTGCTCGATCGTGAAGTTTATCATGTTGATTGTGAAGTAAGGCAAACATTGATTAAGTAAGCAATACGATCGCTCATTCGAGTTAAGAATCTCATACTATGGAATCAGGGATACAACTCCCTCACATCTCACTTTAAGAAAAATTCTTTAGGATAACTTCTCTATTTAGGAAGGTAAGACTATGAAACTCATGAAGATGATATTGAATGTAGGTCGGTATTTAAGTGAAGCGGCACTCAGGATCTTTGGGCCGAATAAAGATGATTATCCCGCCACAGGTGCACAGCCATTTACAGGCGATCCCTACAAAGAAAGATCGGGAAAGCACTGAAACTAAAAACAAGCATCAAAATCTCTACTGAATATATTTCGATTTACAGTGGATAGCCAGATTCCTAAAAGCTCTCGTTAACGAGGGCTTTTATCGTTAGGTTGGAGAAAAGTTAAATCAACCAAAAATTGCCAGATTTTGCTAGGTTATGAATGGGTGCGAAATGTCGATAAGTTATGAGCGATGTAACCGTTAAAGAAGATTCCTATCAGCAGTTGTTGAATTGTATTGGTGAATGTTTGGCTCTGGGGCGGCAACGTGCCTTTGAGCAGGTCAATGCGGTTTTGGTGGAAACATACTGGCAGATTGGGCGGTACATTGTTGAGTTCGAGCAAGAAGGGAAGGAACGGGCAGATTATGGCACTCAGTTGTTACAGGTGCTAGCGCGAGATTTAAAAGCGTCGTATGGCAAGGGGTTTAGCCGTTCTAATTTGCAGTATATGCGCCTGTTTTATCTGAACTATGAGAATTGCCAAACACTGTCTGGCAAATTGAGTTGGTCGCACTATACCGAGCTTTTAGCTATTTCTGACGATCTGGCGAGATCCTTCTACGAACAGCAGTGCATCCGCGATCAATGGAGCGTGCGTGAGTTAAAACGCCAAAAGGATTCGGCATTATTTGAGCGGGTGGCTTTGAGTAAGGATCGCGCAGAGATTTTCGCACTAGCAAAGGATGGGCAACAGATTGAGTCAGCGCGGGATGTGGTGAAGGATCCATATGTGTTCGAGTTTTTGGATTTACAAGACCGCAATTATCGTGAGAGTGAGTTAGAACATCGGTTGATTGCTGAGTTAGAGAAGTTTCTACTTGAGTTGGGTAAGGGGTTTGCATTTGTCGGGCAGCAGTACCGAATTACGCTGAGCAATACGCATTATTTTGTGGATTTGGTATTTTACCATCGCATTCTCAAGTGTTTTGTCTTAATCGATCTAAAAACGCGATCAGTGAGTCATCAGGATATCGGACAGATGAATATGTACCTCAATTATTTTCGGGCTGAGGAGAATGTGGAGGATGACAACGAGCCAATCGGAATTGTGTTGGCACGGGATAAGGATGACATTTTGGTTGAGTATGCGACGGGTGGAATTTCCAATCAGCTTTTTGTGTCGAGATATCAGCTTTATTTGCCAGACCCAGAGCTTTTAAAGCAAGAGCTAAGACGGCTTTTGGATAAGTGATGGGTGAGTGTAATATTATTCGCGATCGAAATTTTCTCACATTACAGCCCCAACCAAAAATTGCCAGTTTTTGCTAGGTTATGAATGGGTGCGAAATGTCGATAAATGCTGAAACATATGTTTCAATCTGGCAGCTTCAGATTTGCAATTTCGTTTGTGAATGCAGTCCTATTCTTACAGGGATTGCTATATGCTGGTGCTTCCGCTAGTCCCCAATTTGTCAAGCAATCAGATTTAAAAAGCAAAGTTGGTGAAGTTCGATCGCTCCCAAATCTGCAAACCCGCGCTCGTCCTCCTTTATTACCGAAATCTCTCCACTTGGGCATGAAAGAACTTCAGTTTTTTGACTATGCTCAAAGTAATAACTGGGCATCGATCGAATCAATCCATCGCGGTAATAACGTTGTCCATCGTCTGCAACCAGGTGGAGAAGGTTTGTATGCTTTACCGAATCTCAAGCTAGTTTATGCCAGAGGGTTCACCGCCAACGTCTATTTTGAAAATGGGCGACTAGTCGGGATGCATTTAGTCAACGATCCCCGCGATCGAAGTTTAACTGCAACACAACTGATCACACTGGTTAGAGCTTGGTTTCCCGATCATGTAATCGAAGTAATTTATCAAGTTGTGCCCACCGATCCCCAACAACGTGTCGTAGAAACTTTAATTGGCAAACTGCCCGAAGACTTTAGCCGAGAGATCGGTCAGACCAAGTTGCCCTTTTGTCGGGTGGTACTTTTCCCCGCCCCATTACCAATAAATTCGGCTCTATCTAGCTGCCTCCAAAGTTCTTGAGGGAAATTTGGAGTATGGTATTAGACAGCAACTAGAAATCTGAAGCAAATATCAACATGGACGAGTTAACTACCGCTCTCGAAGTGGCTACAGATCAGGAACTTCGCTATCTCGCTGAGATCCTATTTCGGCGCAAATTTAACCCACTCGACTACATCGCCACCCCAGAAGTGATGGAAGTGCAAAGTTGGGAGCGTCAGGAATTGATTAGTGCAATTGCCACTCGATTTCGATTTTTAGCTGCTGACGGGTTTACTGTGCTCAAGGGTGGCAGTGAACAGTTAAGCTATCGTCACATTCTGGAGCGCGTTTGCCGCCATTTAAAAGTTAGTTATACCAAAGCTCAAACCGTCGCCGAGATCGAATCTGAGCTTTTTCTACATATGCTCAGCCGTTCTTGGGAAAAATTATCCGCCTCAGAGCAGCGCAAACTCAATCAATCGATGCAGTCAGCCTTAACTGAAGCCGACCTACACAAAACTTTACCCGCTAATGTCAAAGGCAATGTTGGTTTATTGCTCAAAGGTAGTGGCGCACTGGCAGTTTCTACCGTCGTCCAACCTGCGGTGTTAAATCTGCTGGCCCGGAAGTTTGCGCTGCATCTAGCCACCTATCAAGTTGGGCGCGAAGCACTTAAAGCTGGTGGTACAGCGATCGCCACGAAATTACAGACAATTTTTTCGACCCAGATCGCGCGGCAAGGGATGGTGGTGGCGACGGCTCGTTATGGCGCAGCGCGCACCTTATTTAGTTTTTTAACTCCTGCGCTGTGGGGCGTATTTTTTGCCGATCTAGGTTGGCGGTCGATCGCCACGAACTACGGTCGCATTATTCCCGTAATTTTCACAATCGCCCAAATCCGTTTACTCCGAGATCTCGGTTAAATTAAGTCGTGCTAGATATCTCAATAACACTACTGACATCGATCGCACAGACCGTGAAGTGTTGCTTCGTAGGCTTCGACCTCTAAACCTGGTCGCAAGAGATTTGTGAGCGGTGGATGAAAAACTTCCCAAGCCAGATCTTCGATCGAACCGCATTGGCGACAGCGAAAATGATGATGCTTCATCACGTTGGCATCAAATCGCGATACTCCATCTTCTAGCAATACTTCTCGTACCAGTCCCACATCTTTAAGCGCAGACAAAGTGCTATAGACCGTGGCTTTGGAGGACATCGAAAACTCTTGATTGAGATCGCCAAGAATTTCCTCTACAGTAGGATGATCGCAACGAGATAGCAGATTTGCATATACAGAAAACCGTTGCGGCGTAATTCTCAGCCCCTTAGCTTTCATTTTTTCCGTAATCGCGACTGTATCCATATTGGCGACCAGCAGTTCTGGCTTAATGACTTAATTAGCTCTTAACTATAACACTTCCAAGAAAAGAATAATATATTTATTAGACTAAGTATTTTGCTTGACTTATTCCTAAGTCAGAATTATTCTGATTTATACAGATAAAAATCTTGGAGAAAAAATATGCTAGAAAGAGTACCAGACGTAGTTTTTAAGACCCGTGTTCGTGACGAGTCAGTTGAAGGCTCAAACCCTTTCCGTTGGCAAGATCGCACCACCAAGGAAATCTTTGGCGGTAAGAGAGTTGTTCTATTCGCTCTGCCTGGAGCCTTTACCCCAACCTGCTCATCCACCCACTTGCCAGGTTACGAAAAACACTACGACGAAATGAAGGCTCTCGGTGTCAATGATGTAGTCTGTCTGTCTGTAAATGATGCATTTGTGATGTTCCAATGGGGCAAACATCAGGGCGTTGATAAGATCTCCCTGCTTCCCGACGGCAATGGCGAATTTAGCCGTAAAATGGGCATGTTGGTCGGAAAAGATAACCTCGGCTTTGGGATGCGTTCTTGGCGTTACTCGATGGTTGTCGATGACGGCAAAATCGAGAAAATGTTTGTCGAGTCAGATTACGGCGACAACTGCCCCACTGACCCATTCGAGGTCTCTGATGCCGATACGATGCTGAACTATCTCAAGTCAGTCAAATAATCAATCACGATCTATCTGGCATTCGATCGAAATAATTGAAATATTCGATCGAATGCCAAGCTCAAAGGAGCCAAATATATGAAATTATCAAGCAAAAATTACGGCGATCGAACTGACTATCTCTACGATGTGATTATTGCGGGTGGAGGTGCAGGTGGATTATCTGCCGCGATCTATCTGGCTCGCTATGGACTTAAATGCCTCGTGATCGAAAAAGGCAAGGGTCGATCCTTCTGGATGCAAGAATTACGGAATTATGTCGGACTCGAACCAGATACGCCTGGGCGCAAAATCCAAAAAGACGCAACTGCACAGGCCCTGCAATGGGGTGCTGACTACTTAGCTGGATTTGTCGAAGATGTTTCAGATTTAGGCGATCGATTCGCGGTCAAAGTTAAACTTGGCAAAAAAGAGAGCATTTACCCAGTATTTCATAGTAAATATTTCATTGCTGCTACAGGCATTATCGATTTTCTACCAGAAATCGACGATATGCAAAATGTCTATGACTATGCTGGCTATACCCTCCATGTCTGCTTGATTTGCGATGGCTTTGATATGTGGGATCGCAAGGCTGTGTTAATTGCCGCGAGGGAAAGCCAAATTGAAGCAGCATTCGTGATGAATTGGTTTACACCCTACATCACGGTCTTGACCAATGGCAAATTTGAAGTTGGCGATGCCATGCGTCAGAAGCTTGCCGAACATGGATATCCGCTCCAAGAAGCTCCAATCAAACGCTTTTTGGGAGAAGATCATCACCTCTCTGGTGTGGAGTTAGCCGATGGTACGATCATCGAAGCGACCACAGGACTGATTAACATGGGTTCTAAATACTACAATCAATATCTCAAAGGTATCCCCGAACTAACTTGGGATGGTGAGAATTTGGTCACAGATGAGTTCTGCCAAACCAGTCATCCGCGCATTTTTGCCCTAGGTGATTTAAAGAAGGGCATAAATCAGGTGTCGATCGCAGTTGCCGATGGTACACTCGCTGGTACTAAAATTTGGCGTAATATTCGACGTGCTGCCCCACCTCGCAAATGGGAAGAGAATATCGTTAAAACCTAAGCTTGACACAGCCCTGAAGGAGACTCACTAACACCGCTTTACTAGGAAATCTAGAGTGCTACATTAAGTTTCGACATTGCACTATTTCTGCAAAGATGATGTATTGTTCTATATCGCTTCTTAGATTCACTTCTTAGATGAATTTCAAAGTCATGCAAAAAATCCTCCTGTTCTTAGCCGAGCTAAATAACGACGATCTGAATTGGATTATCCAAAAAGGTAGAAAGGAAACTCTTGATCCCGGCAAAGTCTTGATCCAAGAAGGGATCAGCATTGATGCGCTGTATATTGTTCTGAGTGGTAGCTTAAGAGTTGGGCTTGAGTCTTTAGGCGATCAAGAATTAGCGATAATTTCGAGCGGTGAGATTGTCGGTGAGATCTCATTTCTTGATGCCTGCCCTACTCTAGCTACAGTCAAAGCTCTAGAGTCCTCGACAATCTTGTCAGTATCGCGTTTACACTTAAACTCTAAACTGCAACAAGACACAGAATTTGCTTCCCGTTTTTATCACGCCCTTTCCAAATCCTTAGCGGCGAGATTGCGTGGTACGGTGAGACGTTTGAGTTCTGGAAAGAACTTAGAAGATCCAGCCTTAGAGCAAAATCGAGAAGATCTATCTCCATCCGAGCAAGATCGTTTACAGTTATCAGAGATTAAGTTTAACTGGCTGAAAGAAAGTGCAAAACTAGGATGAAATTTAGCTTAAATATGGCAAAGCCCTCACCCCAAACTAGCCAAATTAGTCAACTTGGCGATCCTGTTCTGCGTCAAATCGCTCAGCCTGTCGTGGATGTACGAGATCGACAGATTCAATCTTTGATCGACGATCTACTCAAAAAGCTGAAAGCCTCTAAAGGTGTAGGGATTGCGGCTCCACAAGTGGGTCGATCGATCCGCTTATTAATTGTGGCTTCTCATCCCAATGACAGGTATCCCAATGCGCCCAAAATGGAGCCGACTGCGATGATCGATCCTCGGATCTTGTCGCAGTCTGAAGCGATCGCTAAAGATTGGGAAGGATGTCTCTCGGTTCCAGGGATTAGAGGTTTAGTGCCTAGATCTAAATCGATCGAGATTGAATATATCGATCGACACGCTAACTTACAGCACACCACGCTCTCAGATTTTGTGGCAAGAATCTTTTTGCACGAATACGATCACCTCGAAGGTAAGGTATTTTTAGACAGAGTTGAGAGTTCTTTGGAACTAATCACCGACAGTGAATATCTCAAACTGATCCAGCAAGATCGAGATCGAGCGACATGATCCATAGTTTTATTCCCCCACATCGGTTTTTTGCTTATCTCACTTGGACAGAGATCGAGGCAATGACGGATAAGCAGAATGTCGTGATCATCCAGCCAATGGGAGCGATCGAACAGCATGGCGCACATTTACCCTTAGTCGTGGATGCGGCAATTAGTCTGGGCGTATTGGGCAAAGCTTTGGAACAGCTCGATCGCAGCATTCCTGCCTATAGCCTACCTGCTTTATATTACGGCAAATCGACGGAGCACGATCATTTTCCTGGCACAATCTCACTCAGTGCTAGTACTTTAACGGCAATTTTGACCGAACTCGCTGATAGTCTCTACCGCGCAGGTTTTCGGAAGTTGGTATTGATGAACTCTCACGGTGGACAACCGCAAGTATTGGAAATTGCCGCCAGAGATATCCATCGAAAATATGATGATTTTTGCGTATTCCCTCTGTTTACATGGCGCGTTCCTCATATTGCCAAGGAATTACTCACCGCCAAAGAATGGGAATTTGGGATTCATGCGGGGGATGCTGAGACAAGTTTAATGTTGGCATTAATGATCGATCGAGTCCAAATGGATCGGGCTGTCACCGAATATCCGCATGGCTTACCGCAAGATAGTCTGCTCAGCATGGAAGGAGCCTTGCCATTTGCTTGGGTGATGCGAGATCTGACGCGGAGCGGCGTGCTGGGCGATCCGACTGTAGCGACCAAAGAGAAAGGCGAGCGTATTCTGGTATCCCTTGCGGATGGCTGGGTACAGGTAATTAAAGATATCCATACTTTTCAACAACCCCAAGCTTGGATCGATCGATCTTAATCTTCAAATCCACATTCCTCGATCGTAGTTACGGCAAAGGCGAAACTGATGTTGTAAGCGTAACGCTAGAAGGGATATTAATTCCAATCACCTTCGCAATCAGTTCCGATCCTATGGAGTTATCGTAAACATAGATATCACCGCCTACTAAAACTCTGCCAGTGGTTAAAGTGTTAGCAACCACCAAAGAGCTAAACCCAGGGGTAAAGTTCTGAATCAAGGCATAGTCATTATCTCCACCTTGTTTGTATCCATTGACTCCACCTTCAGCCAAAAAGAAGCGAGTGAAAGCACCCCCAGAGTAAAATAGCGTATCAACTTCCGTAGCACTAGGAAATGCTGGATTGAATCCCTGCAAATTGTTTGTACCCGTTCCACCAAACAAGGTATCGTTGCCAGCACTGCCAAACAGAGCATCATTGCCGCTATCACCAAACAGACTGTCATTGCCATCGCCACCATAAATTGAGTCGCGACCGTTACCACCTCTAACCGTATCGTTGCCAGCATCACCACTTACTGTATCGTTGCCGTCATCGCCATTGATATTATCAGCACTGCCACCCCCAGAGATGCTGTCATCTCCAATACCTCCATTGAGAATGTCATATTTCAGACCGCCAGTCAAAGCATCATTGCCATCCCCTCCAAATAAAATACCTTTTCCTTCAACTGTAGATAGTACAGTGAGAACATCATTACCTTCATCACCATTGAGAGTGCTAGAACCATTTCCAGCAATGAGAGTATCATTACCTAACCCTCCAAAAATCACGTTAATTCCCACTCCTCCTTCGAGTGTGTCATCACCAGCATTTCCATATAGAGTGTCATTACCCTTACCTCCAACGAGAGAGTCATTGCCGTCTCCACCAACGAGGGAATCATTGCCATAACCTCCACTCAAAGTGTCGTTACCAATACCGCCATCAAGTGTGTCATTACCAAGAAGACTATTGGCAAAGTAGAAGTCATTGAAATCTTCTTCATAATCACCAAAAAGAAGATCGTCGTCTTCATTTCCCTCTAAAATGTCATTTCCGTCTGAACCAAATAAAGTGTCACTACCCTCGTTAGGAATGAAAAATAAACAAGATAGGCAAATTAGGATAGAGTAAGGGAGAAAGAGAAGACAAATAATTATGTACTATTCTGAAGAGATTGAGTCAGAGATGGTGAAATTCCACAATTCACTAACTGAGAAACACAAACGAAGATACGCCGCGCTTGAAGCCAAAAAGCTAGGTCAAGGAGGCATAAAATACGTTTCAGAGCTATTAGGTTGTCATCGAAACACAATCACAGAAGGGAAGAACGAATTAGAGAATAAAGAAATAGAGGAATTTAATGACCAAGCTATTCGAGCAAAAGGTGGCGGGCGGAAGAGGTGCTTTGAGAAAATACCAGAACTAGATCAAGCATTTCTGTCAGTAGTGCAAGAACACACAGCAGGAGATCCGATGAACGTAGAGATAAAGTGGACATACTTAAATCAAGCCCAAATAGTTGAAGGACTAAAAGCAAAAGGCATAAAGGTAAGTATGCCTATCGTAAAGCAACTACTAGACAAGCATAATTATGTGAAACGTAAAGCCCAAAAGCAATTAGCAACAGGTCATACAAAAAATCGCAACGAACAGTTTGAAAACATCGACCGACTCAAGCAGGAATATAGCAATGCAGGCGACCCAATTATAAGTATAGATACAAAAAAAAAGAGTATATTGGCAACCTGTATCGAGCAGGAAAACTCTACACAACTGAAGTAATAGAGACTTTAGACCATGATTTCACCAATTTAGCTGAAGGGGTAATAATTCCTTATGGTATCTATGATATGCAGAGAAATGAGGGTTTTATTAATCTAGGCCATAGTCGAGATACCACTGAATTTGCGTGTGACAGTATTAGGAAATGGTGGCAAGAATTAGGTCGGTTTTACTATGCCTTCGCTAAATCAATTCTGCTTTTATGTGATGGTGGCGGTAGTAACAGTTCAAATTACTACATTTTTAAGGAAGACTTACAAAAGTTAGCAAATGAGATTGGTATTGAAATTAGAGTAGCGCATTATCCACCCTATACTTCCAAGTACAATCCGATTGAGCATCGTTTATTTCCCCATGTGACTAGAGCTTGTCAGGGAGCTATTTTTACCAGTATTGAGTTGGTCAAATCCCTAATTGAAAAAACTTCTACTAAAACTGGTTTGAAAGTGGTCGTCAATCTTATGGATAAGGTTTATGCTAAAGGCAGAGAGGTCGCTGATGGATTTAAGGAAAACTTGCCTATCATTTTTGATGAATATCTCCCTAAATGGAATTATAGAGCTATTCCACTTAGTAGCTTAAATGCATAAGTTATTTAATTTTCATTCCTTACCTGTTACAGAGTCATTGCCACCTGCCGCAGAAAGCAAATCGGCACCTGCCAGTCCAGCAACGATATCATTATTTTCGGTTAGAGAAACCGTATCACCAAATGACGATCCCTCAAGAAGGGAGATTTGCATATAAGGAGAGATTTGATAGCCAAGATCGACTAAAATATTTTTCTCAAGTTCCGATGGCTGTGCTATTCTCTCGCCAGCTAATACTAGGAAACCTGAATCAATTGACATAAGATTACGTGAGCCATTGAAATCTCTGTCGTAAAGATGTCCTGTATTGTCTACACTTACCAGAGGTATATTTCCTCCATTAAAACTAACAGCTGTCTTACCAACAAATTCCGCTTGAGGAAATTTAACTTGAGCTTCGTAAGTTCTTGAGCTTGAAGCAATTCCCAATACATGACCCATTTCATGCAAAGCTGTAGTGAAAAGGTCTTGACCGCCAGCATTAGCGAGGTACATTGTATTAGTAACTGGATTTGTTTCTGGAGTAGTAGTGTTTGGTGGAGCAATCAGGGGTGGTGGCGCACTGGGATCGAGCCACCATGATAATGCGGATGCATCTAAATCGTTAAAAGTAATGCTACCCATCCAAGGTTCAAAGTTATAGGTAAATTTAAGGGATGTAGTGTTATTGGGATTAATGGTGGATTTTAATCGGGAATCGAGTGATGCGGTTCCATAGGTACCGCCGCCACCTGGCAATTTAACTGGAGATGCTTGGGCAAAATCCGCACCATTTAGGAAGGAAGTAGCCCCAGCAAAGATTCTCAGTTGTCCTTGAGGAATGGTGCTTGTTAGGCTGAAGTCTTGAGCAGTTTCAAGAGCCTCGGTTGATGGATTGTCTAAAACGTATTTAAGGGTATTAGATGTTGGGATAGATGGAAAGCTTTGATCTTTGATAATTCCTTCCCACACCTTTGCAGCCGACATTCCGCTCGTAAAAGAGGTCAGAAATAATTACAACGAGACAATAGGGATCTCAGCAATCAAAATTCACTCTATTCTCAATAATGCTAATTTATTGAGAATCATATATTTTTAGGTAGATCCTTGAAACCATTG
>ENA-ORBV01002364-ORBV01002364.1-microbial-mat-metagenome-genome-assembly--contig:-NODE-2364-length-39949-cov-15.509455_pt1 | contig 39949 bp, 35 predicted proteins | sample MGYA00237777_ERZ505514 | MGnify/ENA primary metagenome ERZ505514 (study PRJEB26160, sample SAMN06269048) | microbial mat metagenome | isolation source: Oligotrophic lake microbial mat | place... | reverse complement strand
TCGAGGCTGAACTTTTCCAGCGCAGGCGTTGCCGGCCGGGATGGGTATGAAAACGTGACCTCGTCGAAGGCGATGCCGCCCGCGCCTGCCCGCGGCAGCACCGCTGGCGATGCGGGCGCGCGGATCGTGGGCTCGGTGCGCAGCAGTTCGACCAGGCGTTCGGAGGCGCCGGCCGCGCGCTGCAGGTCGGACATGACCTCCGAAATGGCCGCAATCGCACTCGCCGCGATCGCGCTGTAGAAGATGAAGGCCGAAAGATCCCCCGCGCTCAGCCGCCCCGCAAGCACGTCGTGGCCGCCCTTCCAGAGGATCACGCCGACACCGCCGAAGACGATCAGCATGACCAGGCCCACCAGCAGCGCGGACTGCGCGATCCGGCGCACCGCGACTTTGTAGGTAGCCTCCACGTGGCCGGCGAAATCGCGGCGCGTCAGGGCCTCGTGCACGTACGCCTGCACGGTGCGCACCTCGTGCAGGGCCTCGTCGACGAAGGCGCTCACGTCCGCGACGCGGTCCTGGCTGTCGCGCGACGCGCGCCGCACGCGCCGGCCGATGAAGAGCACCGGCAGCACGATCAGCGGCCCAAGCAGGAGCACGACGAGCGTCAGCCTGAAATCGGTGACCAGCAGCATGCCGATCGAGCCGATCAAGAGCAGGACGTTGCGGACCGCGAGCGAGAACCCATACCCGACGACCGCCTGCAGCAGGGTGGTGTCGTTGGTCAGCCGGGAAATCACCTCTCCGGTGCGCGCGGTCTCGAAGTAGCCGGGCGAGAACTGCAGGATGTGGTCGAACACCGCGCGCCTGAGGTCCGCGATCACTCGCTCGCCGGTGCTCAGCATGAGGAAGAACCGCGCGAACGTCGCCACCGACAGGAGAACGGCAAGCGCAATCACCGCGGCAAGCGAGCGGTCGAGCACCTCCGGGCTGGCCGCGGCGAAACCGGCGTCGATCACATAGCGCAGGCCCTGGCCGAGCGCGAGCACGCAGGCGGCGGCCACCAGCAGCGCGAAAAGCGCGGCGGCGATGCGCAGCTTGTACGGCGAAAGGAACCGTGCAAGTGCGAGGAACTGGGCGAAGTCGCGGCTGCCCGGGCGGTCCGGCAGGCGATCGTTGAAGACCGACATGAGCCCGGACTCTACCGCAGGCGCGCGTACCCCGGCGTGTTCCTTTGCGAAGGAGCGCGCGTCAGCGCCCGTAGAAGCGGTAGTTGTTGCGACCGAGTTCCTTGGCGCGGTACATGGCGACGTCGGCATTGCGCAGCAACGCTTCGGCGTCGCCCGCGTCGCCGGGGAACAGGCTGATGCCGATGCTGGCGCCGATGCTGAAGGAGCGCCCGTCGACGCGGAACTCCGGCTCGAGCGAGCGCAGGATCTTCTCGGCCACGATCGCGCAGTCGGATTCGAGCGCGAGGTCCGGGATCACGATCACGAACTCGTCTCCGCCCTGGCGCGCGAGCGTGTCGGCCTTGCGCACGCACCCCATGAACCGGTTGGCGACTTCGCGCAGCACCGCGTCGCCGGCCTTGTGCCCGAGCGAGTCGTTGACGTTCTTGAAGAAGTCGAGGTCGACGACCATCACCGCGAGCCGCGCATCGCGGCGCTGCGCGGAGAACACCGACTGGCGCAGCCGGTCATCGAGCAATCGGCGGTTCGGCAGGCCCGTCAGCGTGTCATGGTAGGCGAGGTAGCGCACCTCTTCTTCCTGGCGCTTGCGCTCGCTGATGTCCTGCGACACGCCAATGACGCGCGTCGCCGCCCCGTTGTCGCCGTACACCACCCTCCCGCGCGCCGACAGCCAGCGGACCTGCCCCTCGCGCCCGACGATGCGGAATTCGCAGAAATGCGGCTCGCCGGTCTCGAGCGTGCGCGTGCAGGCTTCTTGATAGCGCTCCCGGTCATCGGGATGGATCAGGGCCTGGAAATCCGGATGCCCGCGGGCCCCGGGCGCGGCCATCCCGAGCAGCGCGGAAGGATCGCGGCCCCAGGCGAACGTGTTGTCGCGGACGCCGCGCTCCCAGTAGTAAAGGTCCGCCGCATCGACCGCCAGCCTGAGCCGCGCGACGCTCTCGTACAGTGCCGCCGCAGCCTGCTTGACCTCGGTAATGTCGCGCGCGGTGCCGGTGGCGCCGACGATCTCACCGCCCGGCTCGCGCAACGCGATTGCATTGAACGAAAGGTCCACCGGGGTCCCGTCGCGGCGCAGGTGGCGCGTCTCGTAGTTGTAGGCAGGCTCGCCTTTGAGGATCTGCTGGAACACCGCAAGGTCACGCTCGCGCACCTCGGCGATCAGCGAGTCGGAAAATGGCCGGCCGAGCATTTCGGCGGCATCCCCGCCCCAGATGCGGCGAACCGCCGCTGCGTTGAGGTAGGTCCAGCGGCCTTCGGTATCGATCGACCAGATCAGGTCGTTGGAAGTCTCGACGAGGTTGCGGTACATCTCTTCGCTTTCCGTGAGCGCCCGCTGCGCCTCGCGCCGGTCGTGAGCGTCGGAGAAGGCGAAGATCGCCGCGGCCTCCGGGTCGGCCGCATCGATCGCACGGCCCAGGCTCAGGCACCAGATGACCGTCCCGTCGCGGCGAACCATCCGGGTGTCGTCTTCGATGATTCCCCCGCCGGCGAGGCGCGCATAGGTGTCGCTGCCGACGGTTTGCCACGAGGACTCCGAACCATACAGCTTGCGGGTCGAGTTGCCGGCGAGTTCCCCGGGGCCATAGCCCAGCATCACCTCCAGCCGGCGATTGCACCGCACGATCTTGCGATGCTCCACGAACGCCACGCCCACCGGCAGGATGTCGAGCACGATGCTTTCTTCCGCAAGCACCGCCTGGTAAGCCGCTTCGGCCCGCTTGGCCTGCGAAATGTCCGCGAACACGCCCACGATCCCGCCAAGCGGAGTGCGCACCGTCTTGCCCTGGATCCAGCGCCCGTCGCGGGTGCGGTACTGGCGCACCTCCCCCTTGCCGGCAAGGTGGCGCTCGGTGCGCCGCTGGAGCCACGCCTCACGGTCGGCGGCATCGCCTGCCGAGACGTCTTCGGCAACGTCGAACGCGTTTTCCGCAATCGTCCTGAACGGTGTGCCCACGAGTTCTTCCGGCCGCTTGCCCGGCGCGTACAAAGCCGCGTATTGCGAGTTGCAGGCCACGATCCGGTCTTCCTCGTCGTAGATACCGATCCCGTCGGGCGAGCTTCCGATCGCGTCCCGCAACCTGCCTTCGCTTTCGCCGAGCCTTTCGAGCAAGGCCTCGTTGTCGAGACGCGTCGACAACGAGCGGCACACCGACAAGTGGAGCTGGCGGAAGACCGTGACCATCGCCGCCGCGAAGATGACGACCATGACCGCCATCCAGCGATACGGGTCGATCCCCTGAGAGAACAGGACGCCCGCAGACACGATGACCGGCGAGACCACGAAAGCATGGAAGGCGAGGCGGCTCGGCGAGTAGATGCCGGCCGCGCCGATGATCATTCCGCCGGTCACGAACATGACCGCAATGCGATGCAGCGGCTCGCCCGCCTCGAAGAAGAGACCCGGGGTCAGTGCCCAGAGCGCACCTGCCGCGAAAGTGCCTATGGCAAAGCGCCGTTCCCAGGCGAGCGGCGCAGTGGTCCGCGTCGTCGAGCGCAGGTACACGAGGTGCAGCGACATGCGCACGGCCGTCACGCAAATCAGGCTTACGCCCCAGCCGGCAAGGACTTCGGAGGCGGTGGAGCCCCAGAGGATCAGAACGAGGACCCCCCCGTTGAGCAGCGAAACCACATACGCCGAGCGCGCGAGGAAAAACAGCTCGGCAACGCGTTCAGCGTCGAAACGCTGGGGGTTGCCGGCAACTCCCGCGCCGGCAGCTGTAGCGGACCTGTTCAATTCGTATCTTTCCTGCGGTTGCGCCCGATGGCGGGAAGTTACGCCGCGCCCCTCCACAGGGCGCATCGATTCCCTCACAAGACAGACAATCCTTTGCAGTTCGCGGATTCCCGGGCGGACGAACGGCGCTTCCCGGCCGACGAGCGCGCTTCGCAGCGAAAACCCGGAGGGCTACTGCGTCATTCGCCGCTCGAGCAGCTGTATCCAGTGTTCGACCGGTGTCGCGGTCCCCGACTGGAGCTGCGTAAGGCATCCGATGTTCGCGGTTGCGATCCAGGTGGGCGCACCTGACTGCAAGGCGGCGAGCTTGTTCACGCGCAGGCGCGATGACAACTCGGGCTGGAGGATGGAGTACGTCCCGGCGGACCCGCAACACAAGTGCGCGTCGGGCACATCGGTCAGTTCATAGCCGGCCGCCTCGAGCACCGACTCCGCCAAGCCGCGGATCTGCTGGCCGTGCTGCAGGCTGCAGGGCGAATGGAACGCGGCTTTCTCGCCGGCGATGCCCGCACGCCCGCACGCCAGCTTCGCAATCTGCGCCCGCTCGTTGGCAAGGACCTCGGCGAGGTCGAGGGTCATCGATGAAACGCGCGCCGCTCTCTGGGCATAGACGGGGTCGTCCTTGAGCATGTGGCCGTACTCCTTGACCGTCGTGCCGCACCCGCTCGCGGTCATCAGAAACGCTTCGGCGCCGGATTCGACCAGCGGCCACCATGCATCGATGAGCGCGCGCATGTCCTGCCGGCCCTCTTCCTGCCGGTTCAGGTGGAATCGCAGACCCCCGCAACACCCGCCCGCCGGGGCTTCGACCAGAGAAATTCCAAGCTGGTCGAGCACACGGGCGGCGGCAGCATTGATCGCGGGCGAAATAGCCGGCTGCACGCAACCGGCCAGCGCGACCATCCTGCGCGCGTGCCTGGGCGCGGGCCATGCGCCCGCGGGCGAACCGGCATCGGGGACTTTCGAGGCGAGCTTCCCCGGCAGAAGCGGGCGCAACGCACGGCCTGCCGCGAGCAGCGCCCCGAAGAGCCGGGTCCTTGGCAGCACTGCTGAAAGCGCGGCGCGCTGGAGGGCCTGCCACGGGCCGCGCGTAACGCGCTGCTCGACGACGTTGCGCCCGATGTCGACCAGCCTTCCGTACTCCACTCCCGATGGACACGTCGTTTCACATGCGCGGCACGTAAGGCACCGGTCCAGATGCAGCTGGGTCTTCTGAGTGACCTCCCCGCCTTCGAGCGCCTGCTTGATGAGATAAATTCGGCCGCGCGGACCATCGAGCTCATCCCCGAGCAGCTGGTAGGTCGGGCAGGTGGCGTTGCAAAACCCGCAGTGCACGCACTTGCGCAGGATCGCGTCGGCCTCGCGGCCTTCGGCGGTATCACGGATGAAATCTGCGAGGTTGGTCTGCAAGGATCACCAGTCGCGATACAGCCGGCCACGGTTGAATACACCGGCCGGATCGAATACCGCTTTCACGTTCTTGTGCAGCCGCGCGAGGACCGGTTCGTGCCCGGCGAACGCGCCCTGGCTCCGGTCTGCGCCGCGAAAAAGCGTCGCGTGGCCGCCCGCCGACTGTGCGATCTGTCGAATCGAAGCGGCATCGGCATCGGCATCGGCCTTCCACCAGCGAAGCGCGCCACCCCATTCGATGAACTCGGAGCCCGCGCCTGCGGTGGGCAAGACTCCGGTGGGCAAGACAATCGGGGCCGCAGTCGAGGGGACCGACAAGCGCCATAGCGCCCCCGGCGTGGTGAAGAACGGATCCGACTGGTCGCGCACACCGTCCCAGTAAGCCAGGGCCTCGGCGGCGTTCACCCGTTCGCCACCAAGCATTGCGCATGCCGCGTCCACCGCCGCCACGGCACCTTCGAATCGAACACGCAGCGTGCCTCCACACCATGCGCTCGCGGTGATGGGCAAGGGCCGGCCACCCCACTCGTTGAGCTTTCGCACTGCCTCGGCGGAGTCCATCGTGAATCTCAACGTCGCACGCGCAACCGGGACGGGCAGGACCTTGAGCGACACCTCGGCGATGAGGCCGAGCGTCCCCATCGAACCCACCACGAGCCGCGATACGTCGTACCCGGCGACGTTCTTCATGACCTGGCCCCCAAATCGCACCAGGTCCGCGCGCCCGTCCATGAGCACGCATCCGAGCACGAAATCGCGAGCCGCGCCGTAGTAGAGGCCGTTCGCCGCCCGCCGGGGCCCGGACAGCCCGGCCGCGATGCAACCGCCGAGCGTCCCGCCGGCGCCAAAGCGCGGCGGCTCGAAAGGGATCATCTGGTTACTGCGTGCAAGTGCGTCCTCGAGCTCCGCCAAAGGCGTGCCGCAACGAGCCGTGACGACGAGCTCGCTGGGCTCGTAACTCACGATGCCGGCGTATTCGCGCAGCTCGAGAGGCTCGCCTTCCAGGGGACCGCCGTAAAAATCCTTGGTCCCTCCGCCTGTGAGGCGCAGGTGCCCGCCGGTGCTCGCCGCCGAGCGGATCCTCTGCGCATACCGCGCGAGCGCCGCTTCCATTCTCAGAATCTCGGCAATTCGGCGAAGGGTTGTCGTTTGCCGGAGCGTACGTGCATGCGGCCGTACTCCGCGCACCGATGCAGCGTCGGGATGTTCTTGCCCGGATTGAGCAGGCCCCGCGCGTCGAAAGCCTGCTTGAGCGCGAGGAAAAGCGCGATCTCCTTGCCGCCGAACTGCACGCACATCTGGTTGATCTTCTCGATGCCCACGCCATGCTCACCGGTGATCGTGCCGCCGACCGCCACGCACTTCTCGAGCACTTCGGCCGCGAACTGCTCGGTTCGATGCAGCTCCTCTGGATCGTTTGCATCGAACAGGATCAGCGGGTGCAGGTTGCCGTCGCCGGCATGGAACACATTCGGGCAGCGAAGCGAATACTTGCGCTCCATCTCGGCGATGAAACCCAGCATTTCGCCAAGGCGCTTTTTGGGGATCGTGCCGTCCATGCAGTAGTAATCCGGCGAGATGCGCCCCACCGCCGGAAAGGCGGCCTTGCGGCCCGCCCAGAACTTCAGGCGCTCCGCCTCGCTGCCGGAAACCTTGAGCTGCGTCGCGCCCGAGCGCGAGAGCACCGCTTTCATGCGGCCGATCTCTTCTTCGACTTCGGCCGGCGTGCCATCCGATTCACACAGCAGGATCGCCGCCGCCTCGAGGTCATAGCCCGCATGCACGAACTCCTCCACCGCGCGGGTCGCCGGCCGGTCCATCATTTCCAGGCCCGCCGGGATGATGCCCGCGGCGATCATGTCGGCCACGGCGTTGCCGGCGGTCTCGACTTCGGCGAATGAAGCCATGATGACCCGCGCGACCTCCGGCTTGGGCACCAGCTTGACCGTGGCCTCGACGGTGACAGCCAGCATCCCTTCGGAGCCGATGGCCAGCGCCAGCAGGTCGAAGCCCGGCGAATCGAGCGCTTCAGAACCGAATTCAACCGGTTCGCCCTCGACCGTATACCCACGCACGCGCAGCACGTTGTGCACCGTGAGGCCGTACTTGAGGCAATGCAGGCCGCCCGAGTTCTCGGCGATGTTTCCGCCGATCGTGCAGGCGATCTGACTCGATGGATCGGGCGCGTAGTAGAGCCGGTGCCTGGCGGCGGCCTCCGAAATGGCCGCATTGCGCACGCCGGGCTGCACGCGCGCCGTGCGCGCCAGCGGGTCGACTGAAAGGATGCGGTTGAACTTTGCCATCCCGAGCAACACGCCCTCGGCGGAGGGCAAGGCGCCGCCGGAAAGGCCGGTCCCGGCGCCGCGCGGCACGACCGGCACCTCGAGCGCATGGCAGGTCCTCAGCACCCTTGCGACCTGCTCCTCGGTTTCGGGAAGTGCAACGACCATCGGCAGTTGACGGTATGCGGAAAGGCCATCGCATTCATAAGGCCGCGCTTCCTCTTCCCGAAACAGGACCGCATGCTCCGGCATGAACGCTCGAAGCGCCGCGACCACTTCGCGCTGGCGCGCGGGATCGATGCGGACTTCGGCGTGTGAAGCAGTGTGCTCTTCGGCGCCCATTCAGCCCTCGAGGTAGGGGGCGGCCCAGGCCAGGCCGCTCAGCGTTTCGCCTGCTGGATTGTACTCACAGCCAATGGCGCCTTCGTACCCCAGGCGATCGATGTACCCGAGCATGAAATCGAAATTGATCTCGCCGCTGCCGGGTTCATGCCGGTCCGGCACGTCCGCGATCTGGATGTGGCCGATGCGCGGCAGGAGGCTTTCGAGCGTCTTCGCAAGATCGCCTTCCATGATCTGCATATGGAACAGGTCGTACTGCACGAACGCATTGGGCGCTCCGGCGGCGTCGAGCACTGCAACCGCCTGCGCCGAGCCGTTGAGGAAAAATCCCGGAACGGTCCGCGTATTAACCGGCTCGATCATGAGCGAGAGCCCTGCTTTCGCAAGCTCGCCCGCCGCGAAAGCCACGTTCTCCACCAAGGTTGCATGGAACTGCCCGGTATCGATGCCTTTGGGAGTGACCCCCGCGAGGCAGTTGAGGCGAGGTGAGCCTGCCGCCACCGCGTACTCGATGGCGCGGAAAACACCCTCTCGAAACTCCCCCTTGCGCTCAGGAAGGCAGGCGATGCCGCGATCGCCGCGCGCAGCATCGCCGGAGGCAATGTTGTGGAGCACGACTTCGACTCCCGCATCACGCGCACGCTGCGCGACCGCGCCCTTGTCGAACTCGTAAGGAAACTGGTACTCCACATATCGGAAGCCGGCCCTGGAAGCCGCGTCGAACCGCTCGAGGAACCCATGCTCCGTGAAGAGGAGCGACAGATTTGCGGCGAGCTTCGGCATTGGGTTTCCGGGGTGAGGTCGGGGGCTTAGAGCATAGGGTTGGGCGAATGGAGCGTCAATCGTCTGGCAATCGCGTCTGGCAATCGCGTCTGGCAATCGCGGCCTCGCAAAGCACAGAGGGCCGTGGGACAATGAATGCACAACAAGTCCGCGCCGCAATGGACCGGCATCGACCCGCCTGAGCCGCCCGCTTGAAACTTCCACAGTCCCCCACGCTCGTTCTCGCACCGCTGTTGTTTCTAGCGGTCGCTCTGCTTGCGGCCGACCCGGCCCTCGCCGCCGAGGCCGCCGCGAGCGCTGTTACGGCATGGTGGGTCTGGCCGCTCACACTGTTCGCAGTCACCGTCCTGCTGGGCATCGTCGCGATTCTCGGCGGCGTCGGCGGTGGCGTGCTGTTCGTGCCCATCGTGAGCGGCTTCTTCCCGTTCCATCTGGACTTCGTGCGCGGCGCAGGGTTGCTGCTCGCACTTTGCGGTGCGCTTGCGGCCGGCCCCTCGCTGCTTAGAAGCGGCATGGCCAGCATGCGCCTGGCCCTTCCTCTGGCCCTGGTCGGATCGATCACCTCCATCTTCGGCGCGCTGCTCGGCCTCGCCTTGCCCGTGAACGTCGTGCAGACAGCGCTCGGCGTCGTCATCCTTGCGATCGTGGTCCTGATGCTGCGCACGCGGGGGCGGTCCGACGCGGCGCAGCCGAAGCCGGATGCCATTTCAGACGCGCTGCGGCTGCATGGCATCTATCACGATCCGGCGCTGGGCAAGGACATCGAGTGGCGGGCGCGAAACACCGCGGCGGGCCTCTGCGTCTTCGCCGCGATCGGGGTGCTCGCCGGCCTGTTCGGACTGGGTGCGGGCTGGGCAAACGTTCCCGCGCTCAACCTCCTCATGGGCGTCCCGCTCAAGCTCGCTGCCGGCACAAGCAGCTTCCTGCTCTCGGTGATCGACACTTCGGCGGCATGGATTTACCTGAACCGCGGGGCGATGCTGCCGATGCTGGTCGTGCCCTCTTGCCTTGGGATCATGCTCGGCGCCCGCATCGGCGCAAGGCTGCTGCGCGTCGCGCCCACGCGGGTGATCAGGCGCACCGTCATCGCGCTGATGGTTTTCGCCGGCACGCGCGCTTTGTTGAAAGGACTCGGGATATGAATCTGAACTTCGGATGACTCCGGACCCGGCCAAGGGCTTCGTGTCCGACGAACAGCTGCGCTACGCGCAGTGGCTCGACCTCGGCACGCGCGTCGGGCTGGTCCTGCTCGTGGCGTCTTTTGCTTTGTACGTGAGCGGCCTCGTGCCTCCGCACATCCCCGTCGCAGAGCTGCCGGCACTGTGGGTCCTGCCGGTCGATCAATACCTCGCGGCAACCGGACTGCAAGGCGGTTGGTCCTGGCTCGGACAGCTCCGCTCGAGCGACATGATGAACTTCGCCGGCATCGCCTTCCTGTCGCTCGTCACGGTGGGGTGTTACCTGCGCCTCGCGGCTTCGTACCTGCGCAACCGCGATACGGCGTGCGCATTGATCGCGCTGGCCGAGATCGTTGTGCTGGTGCTCGCCGCATCGGGCCTCGTCGGTGTCGCTCACTAGCGATTGCACGTCACGCGGCGCGGCGAAACAGGTGCGCCGGGGTTCGGGGATGTAAACGGCTTGTGCTAGACTGAAATTCGCTCAGGGCTTCCGCCTGCAAACAAAGAAGAGGAGTCAACCATGGGTGCCATTTTCCAGTCGTTGGGACGCACAGTCATCGCGGGCATTGTCCTGCTGATCATCATCATCGGCCTGGTCGGCGCGATGGCCGGCGGGGTTTCCGTCAGCGGCCAGCATGCCTGGGTCGCTTTTTTCTTCCGCTGGCTCCATGTGCTCTCCGGCGTGATGTGGATCGGGCTGCTGTGGTATTTCAACTTCGTGCAGATCCCCTCGATGCCGAAGATTCCCGATGAGCAGAAGCCGGCCATCAGCAAGGTGATCGCGCCGACTGCGTTGTTCTGGTTCCGCTGGGCGGCGCTGGCCACCATGGTGACCGGCCTGATCCTCGCGACCATGAACGGCTACATTGGCTCGTTGATGACGTTCCAGCGGCCGTTCACGGCGATCGCAATCGGCATGTGGCTCGGGCTCATCATGGGGATCAACGTCTGGGCGATCATCTGGCCGAACCAGAAGAAAGCGCTCGGCATCGTCACCGTCGAGCCGGCGGAGAAGGCCAAGGCCGCGCGCATCGCAATGCTGGCCTCGCGCTTCAACACGATGCTGTCCATCCCGATGCTCTACTTCATGGTGGCGCAGCAAAACGGCGGCCTCTGACCCGCTCGTACCAGGTACTCGATTCGGGGCCCCGCGCGGGCCCCGAATCGTTTCTGCAGGTGAATCCATTGGAATGAAATTAGCGGCCCTCGAAGCGGCCGCAGGCTACTGCGGCCTGTACTTCTCCAGGCCGCGCAGCTTTGCGCCGGGGCGCAGGCCCTTCGAGGCGAACCAGCCTGCGTTCATCTCCAGGGCGAAACGCACGGGCTTCTTTGCGCAGTGCGAATCTTCCGAATGCGGCTTCATGTCCTCGACGTTGACGATCGAGCCATCGTCGGCGATGTAGGCGACCGAGAGAGGGATCAGCGTGTTCTTCATCCACATGCACTGAATCCCGGCTTCATCGAAGATGAACAGCATGCCTTCGTTGGCGCCCATCGAAGGGCGGTGCATGAGGCCCTGCATGCGGGTTACGAAGTTGTCGGCCACTTCGGCGCGGATCAGGTGCACGCCTGCCGTGAGCTCGGTGCGGGGCAGCTGCTGCGCGCAAGCGAGATGGGGCAGGAGCGCGAGACAGGCGATGAAAGTGAGCTTACGCATTGCTTTGTGAAACCCCATGAAAAAAGGCAGGGAAACCTTACCCTGCCTTTCAGAAGCTGTGAAGAAAACTTACTTCTTCTTGTCTTCCTTCTTTTCCATCTTCTTGTCGTCCATCTTCTTGTCGTCTTTCTTCATGTCGGCCTTCTTTTCCATCTTCTTGTCGTCTTTTGCTTGCGCGCCGGCGTGCGAGGCGGCAAAGGCGGAGACGCTTACGACCGCGAACATGGCGGCGATGACGATCGACAGCAGCTTTTTCATTTTGATTTCCTTCAGCAGGGTTGTAGGTCTTTTATCGGCCGGCAAGCCAGCCGAGAACAGATAACGCGCATGTGACAGTAAGGTTGACACGCCATGTCAGCTCCACTCTGGCGTTTGCAAAATGCGATTATTGCGTTTTGAATCAATAGCTTCTCCAAAAAGAAAGGGCATGGCTCGCGCCACGCCCTTTCCGGGAAGACAGGAAAATTACTTCTTCTTGTCGTCTTTCTTCATGTCGCCTTTCTTGTCGTCCTTCTTCATATCGCCCTTCTTTTCCATCTTCTTGTCGTCTTTCTGCGCGCCGGCATGCGAAGCGGCCATGGCGTTGAAGCTGACTGCCGCGAACATGGCGGCGATGACAACAGACAGGATTTTGGACATTCGCTTCTCCTCGTTTCGGTTTGACTTCATACGGTTCGGCGCAACGAGTTCACGCGCTCCCCAGACCGAACAGCCGCCTGGTCGGCCCGGGTGTGCCGGTAATCCGGCCTTCGTCCCGTATTGCCTCCCTGTGGGAATTCCCACGCGCGCATTCTAGTCCATGGGGATTAGCTTTAACAATAGTGATAACCTGTTGTTTTAACGGTCCGGATTCATGTTCCAGCGTCTCCTCCGGCTGGCCTTCGCCACCCTTTCCTGCTTCGTCCTCCCGGTTTTCGCCGCACCCTATCTCCCCGCCAGCGACTCGCAGGTCCTGGAGCGCCTGCCCATCTCACCGGCCAACCCGGTATTCAGGGAGTTGAGGGCGCTGCGAACCGAACTGGCATCCCGCCCGGCCGATGCCGAGGTCGCCTCAAAACTCGCCGGAAGATATTTCGACCTCGCCATGGCCGAAGGCGACCCGCGCTACATCGGCTACGCGGAAGCGGCACTTCGCCCGTGGATGTCCTCCGCCTCGATTCCGCCGGACCTCCACATCATTCGTGGTCAGCTACGGCAATACCGCCATGATTTCGGCGGTGCCCTTGGCGACTTCGCGGCCGCACTGGCGAAGGATCCTTCCAGCACCGGCGCCCGCGCCTGGCGGGCCGCGATCTTCATGGTGCAGGCGCGATACGACGACGCGCGCTCTGAATGTGTGGCCCTCGCACAGCACGCAACCGAACTGTTCTATACGGGTTGCCTGTCGTACGTCGAGGCCACGACCGGACGGACAAGAAGCGCGTATGACAGTCTGGCGGCGATCCTGCGAAAAAACCCGCGGGCATCAGCCTCGTCGAAACTATGGAACCTGACCCGGCTTGCCGAAATGGCGCATCGCCTGGGTGAACCCGCAACCGCGGAGAAGCACTTTCGTGACGCGCTCTCGCTTGGCGTTGACGACAATTTCCTGTTGGCAGCGTTTGCCGATTTCCTGCTCGAAGAGAACCGCCCCGCGGAAGTGGTCGCGCTCCTGAAAGACCGGACGCGCTCCGACACCCTCCTGCTCCGGCTGGCACTCGCGGAAGCCGCGCTGAAGCTTCCCACCGCGCCCAAACGCATCCAGGCGCTGGAAGACCGCTTCGCCGAGGCGGGCTTAAGAAAGGAACAACTGCACCTGCAGGAAGAAGCCCGCTTCAGGCTGCAACTCAAGCAGGACCCATCCGCCGCCCTCAAGCTGGCGTCCGAGAACTGGAAAGCCCAGCGCGAGCCCCGCGACGCGGGGATCCTGCTTTCGGCCGCGCTCGCCGCGCGCGATCGCGCGGCAGCGCAGCCTGCGATCGATTGGCTGGAGCAGTCGGGGTTCGAGGACAAGAGGCTGCGTCGCGACGCCGACGCTCTGAAAGCGCTCGCAAAGTGAGGCGCCTTCAGGCGGTCTTGTTCGCATGCCTGCTCGCCGTCGCCTCGCTGCCGGCGCATGCGCACAAGCCCAGCGACAGCTACCTGGCCATCGGCGCGAAACCAGCCGGGTGGCAGGGCCAATGGGACATCTCGTTGCGGGATCTGGACTACGCGATCGGCCTGGACGCGGATGGCAATGGCGAGATTACCTGGGGCGAGGTGCGCGCAAAGCACGATGACATCGCGGCGTACGCCCTGGCGCGTCTTTCCATTTCTGCCGACGCAAAGAGATGCGCGCTCGCGCCTTCGGGGCACCTCATCGAGGACCACAGCGACGGCGCGTATGAGGTCCTCAAGTTTTCGATCGATTGCGGGAACGCCCCCGTCCCGCGCGTGATCGGGATCGAGTACAGCCTTTTCTTCGACATCGACCCCTCGCACCGTGGCCTCCTCAGGATCGAACACGACAACGGGGCGGCAACCGCAATCCTCGGGCCCGAGCGGCCCAGGCAGCAGTTCGAGCTGGCCGAAGTCTCGCGTTTGTCGCAGTTCCTCGACTATGGCCGTGAAGGGATCTGGCACATCCTCATCGGCTTGGACCACATCCTGTTCCTGCTTTCGCTGCTCCTGCCCGCGGTCTTCCTGCTCCGGCGAGGCGCATGGGAGCCTGCAACGCACTTCGGCCCGGTCTTCTGGGACGTGCTGAAGGTCGTGACCGCATTCACGATCGCGCACTCGATCACGCTCAGCCTTGCGGCGCTTTCCATCATCGCGCTGCCGTCCCGGTTCGTCGAATCGGTCATCGCGCTTTCGGTTGTGCTCGCCGCGCTGAACAACCTGTGGCCCGTGGTTGGCGGCCGGCGCTGGGCGGTCGCATTCGGGTTCGGCCTGATCCATGGGTTCGGGTTCGCGAGCGTGCTCGGCGATCTCGGCCTCCCGCGCGAGGCGCTGTTGCTTGCGCTCGTCGGGTTCAACCTCGGCGTCGAGGCGGGACAACTGGCGATCGTCGCCGCCTTCCTTCCGATCGCCTATGGATTGCGACGCACGGCGGTTTACCGGCGTATGATTTTCACCGGCGGTTCGGCGCTCATCGTGCTGGTTGCAACGCTCTGGCTGGCCGAGAGGGTCTTCGTGCTGAAGCTCTTGCCCGGCTAGGCGGCCAGCCCCGTACCCGAACTCTTATATAATATATCTTTTAGATTCCAAGGCTTATCCCCAATGACCCCAAAACTCGACTTGCTGAAGATCGCCAAGGAAGAGCAGAACGGCGACCTGTTTAAATTGCTCGACGGCATCTACAAGCGCTCCGCGACCCAGCCGCGCGGCTACAAGGACGCGATCATCTGGGAAGGCGGCAACCCGGCCGGCGGCGTGAAGCCCGTCGCCCATGCTTTTACCGACATGTTCGCGTTGAACGGCACGCTGATGGCCCTCGACGTTCTCGGCCTGCCGTTCCTCGGCGTGCCGATGATGGCGCAGTTCCGCCATGACACGAAGCTCGTCTCCCTCGACTGGTTCGGCAAGCTCGAGTACACGGCGCTCAAGTGGTCGACCGCCGGCGATTTCCTCGTCAACGAGAACGGCAAGAAAGTCGTCGTGAACGGCAAGTCGGCCAATGCGCCGCTGCGCACCGCGGCCGGCGTTTACTGCAACGTGCGCCCGTACGGCACGATCACCAGCATCCGCTTCATGCCCGGCCTGCCCTACTCGCAGGACAAGAAGAAGTTCTCCGTCGACCGCGCAAGCGGCAACATCCATTCGGAAATGAACACCCCCGGCGTGCGCATGGCGTACGCAGTGCGGCTCTTCCTGAAGATGATCCACGAGACCGGGAACGTCGGCCGCGTCGCGACCAAGCCCACCCAGGCGCAGGAAGACGCCATCAACGCGGGCATCGTGCGCTGGATGATCAAGGGCACCAGGTTCGAGCTCAAGCGGCGCTATTCGGTCGACGCCTACGAAGAGCACAAGGCCAACGTCGACGCGATCGTCGCGCTGCTGCCCAAGGACTTCAAGGACGGCATGGAGAACTGGGGCGGCGAGATCTCGGAGCACATCGCCGACACCAACTTCGGCCTGCTGCTGCACGACATGGTCCAGCAGAAGGGCGTCATCGTGTACGCAACCGACCTCGACGGCGACCGGCTGACCGACCTGATGGCCGACGCGCCGGACTTCCTGCGCGCATGGGGCCAGATGGTGATCGACCGTGTGAAGCCCGGCGTGGACATGGGGAAGCTCTGGAACGAAATGGGCTTCACGATGAAGAACGGCAAGGACATGACGAGCGTCATGTACCGCATTGTCGGCGAGCCGATCTTCGAACAGACGCTCGGCTCGGCCGATGCGATGCTGCTGCGCCTGCTGGCGGGTGACGAGACCGAAGGCGGCACCAAGCAGCCCTACGACCCGCGCATCCACTTCGTCTTGATCAACGAGGCCTACAGGGCGGCCAACCCGGGCAACAAGGAGCTCGCCAGGTGGCTCGACGACCAGGTCGCGAATTTCGACAAGGTCTACTCCGGCAAGCGTCCCAAGTACCTCGAGGGCTACGAAAAACTCAAGGAAGCCATCAAGCCCTGGGGCACGAAGTAGCGCCACTCAAGGAAGGGGGCACGGGGGGAACCTCGGTTCCCCCTGTTCCGAGCCTGCCGCGGGAAACACCCCGCCAATAGAAAAAGCCGCCCTCGGCGGCTTTTTTCATTTGGGGGTGTTTCCTCAACCTTTCTGGATATTCGAAGCCTGCTTGCCTTTCGGTCCCTGAACCACGTCGAAAGAAACCTTCTGGCCTTCCTTCAGGCATTTGAAGCCGGCCATGTTGATGGCCGAGAAATGCGCGAAAAGATCCACTCGATCGTCTACAGCCGGCGCGAAGATCCGGCTGCGCGGGCCTTGCATTCCAGGTATTGGCGCAGATATTGCATTGCGCTGCCTAGGTACATTGATTAGGATGAACCGGTAGACGTTCAACCAGCTTTTCGCGCGGGGGAACCGCGGTCGATCCGGGTTGTCCGACCATGGCGGCTCCGACGGCGCTGAATTCGAGCAGGCGGCACGATGGCGCAGTACAAGGACGACACAGTACTCAAGCCGGCGAAAGCGAAGATCAAGCCGCCGCCGATGTTCAAGGTTATGCTTCTCAACGACGATTACACGCCGATGGAGTTCGTGGTGCTCGTACTGCAGGAGTTCTTCGACATGACGCGCGAGCGGTCCACCCAGGTCATGCTTGCCGTACATCGCGAAGGCATCGGGGTCTGCGGCGTGTATCCTAAAGATATTGCTGCGTCGAAAGTCCAGCAGGTTGCGGGCTTCGCCCGCAAACACCAGCATCCGCTTCAGTGCGTGATGGAGGAAACGTAGATGATTGCCCAGGAACTCGAAGTCAGCCTGCACATGGCGTTCGTCGAGGCGCGCCAGAAGCGCCACGAGTTCATCACCGTCGAGCACCTGTTGCTCGCCCTCCTGGACAACCCCACGGCGGCCGAGGTCTTGCGCGCCTGCGGCGCCAACCTGGACGAGCTGCGCAAGCAGCTCTCCCAGCACATTGCCGAGCAAACGCCCCGCATCGGCACCGAACGCGAGGTCGACACCCAGCCGACGCTGGGCTTCCAGCGCGTCATCCAGCGCGCGATCCTGCACGTGCAGTCCTCGGGCAAGAAAGAAGTCACCGGCGCCAACGTGCTGGTTGCGATCTTCGGGGAAAAAGATTCACACGCCGTGTATTTCCTGCAACAACAGGGCATCACGCGGCTGGACGTGGTCAACTACATCTCGCACGGGATCACCAAGACCCCGCAGCCCCATTCGGGCAAGACGGAATCGGATGCCGAGCAGGAAGGGCACGCGGAAACCGCCAACAGCCCGCTCGACAACTACACCCAGAACCTCAATGCGCAGGCTTTGGCCGGCAAGATCGATCCGCTGATCGGCCGTGACAAGGAACTCGAGCGCGTCATCCAGACGCTTTGCCGCCGGCGCAAGAACAACCCGCTGCTGGTCGGCGAGGCCGGCGTCGGAAAGACCGCAATCGCCGAAGGACTGGCCCGCCGCATCGTGGAAAACAACATCCCCGAGCTGCTGGAAAAAAGCACCGTCTATTCGCTCGACATGGGCGCCCTGCTGGCCGGCACGAAGTACCGTGGCGACTTCGAGCAGCGCCTCAAGGCCGTGCTCAAGCAGTTGGCCGACAATCCGAACGCAATCCTGTTCATCGACGAGATCCACACTGTAATCGGCGCGGGCGCCGCTTCGGGCGGAACCCTCGATGCGTCCAACCTGCTGAAGCCGGTCCTGTCCAATGGCCAGCTCAAGTGCATCGGCGCGACCACGTACACGGAGTACCGCGGCGTGTTCGAGAAAGACCATGCCCTGTCCCGCCGCTTCCAGAAGATCGACGTGAACGAGCCATCGATCGAGGAAACGATCGAGATCCTAAAGGGGCTCAAGACCCGCTTCGAAGCGCACCACGGCGTCAAGTACACCTCCAATGCGCTCAGCACCGCGGCCGAGCTTTCGGCACGCCACATCAACGACCGCCACCTGCCGGACAAGGCGATCGACGTGATCGATGAAGCCGGCGCGGCGCAGCGCATCCAGCCCAAGTCCAAGCAGAAGAAGATCATCGGCAAGGCCGAGATCGAGGACATCATCGCGAAGATCGCGCGCATCCCGCCGCGCAGCGTCTCTGTGGACGACCGCAGCGCGCTCGCCAAGCTGGACAGGGATCTCAAGGCCGTGGTGTTCGGCCAGGACAAGGCAATCGACGCCCTTGCAAACGCGATCAAGATGGCGCGCTCGGGCCTGGGCAACCCGCAGAAGCCGATCGGCAGCTTCCTGTTCAGCGGACCCACGGGGGTCGGCAAGACGGAAGTCGCCCGCCAGCTCGCTTACGCGCTTGGCATCGAGTTGATCCGCTTCGACATGTCGGAATACATGGAGCGTCACGCGGTTTCCCGCCTGATCGGCGCGCCTCCGGGCTATGTCGGGTTCGAGCAGGGTGGCCTCCTTACCGAGCAGATCACCAAGAAGCCGTACTCGGTGCTGCTGCTCGACGAGATCGAGAAAGCGCATCCGGACGTGTTCAACATCCTGCTGCAGGTCATGGATCACGGGACACTCACCGACAACAACGGCCGCAAGGCGGACTTCCGCAATGTGATGATCGTGATGACGACCAATGCCGGCGCCGAATTGCTGTCGAAGAACACGATGGGCTTCACGGCCAACAAGGAGTCCGGCGACGAGATGGAGGCGATCAAGCGCCTGTTCACGCCGGAGTTCCGCAACCGGCTGGACGCGACGATTTCCTTCCGCGCCCTCGACCACGACATCATCATGCGCGTGGTGGACAAGTTCCTCATGCAGCTCGAGGAGCAGCTCCACGAGAAGAAGGTGGAGGCGAACTTCACGCCCAAGCTGAAGGAGCATCTGGGCAAGAAAGGCTTCGACCCGCTGATGGGCGCGCGTCCGATGGCCCGGCTCATCCAGGACACGATCCGCAGCGCGCTGGCCGACGAGTTGCTGTTCGGGCGGCTGGCTAGCGGCGGCAAGGTCACGATCGACGTCGACGAGGCGGACAAGGTCGTGCTGCGTTTCGAGGAGGAGCCCGCGGTCATCGCCTGACGCGAGCTCGCTCAGGAAAAAGCCGCGGCCCGTCCGCGGTTTTTTTCGCCCGCGCGTTGCCGCAACGCGCGAGTTGCCGCAACGCGCCTTGACAGCCCACTCGCCATGGTCGGACACTGAGGCGAATCCAAGGGAGGATCGACTCATGAAACGACAACTACTGGCAGCTGCGCTTGCCGCGGTCTGCCTGCCTGTAATGGGCCAGCCACCGGCCGCCGATTTCGGGCGCAACCTGGCGGCCGCCTGCGCGGTCTGCCACGGGACCAACGGCATCAATGCCGGCGGGCTGCCGGACATCGCCGGAATGCCCCGCGATTACATCGCGCAGCAAATGCGCGATTTCCGCGACGGAAGGCGCCCCGCGACGATCATGCACCAGATCGCCAAGGGGTATACCGAGCCGCAGATCGCTGCGCTGGCGGAATTCTTCGCCACGCAAAAGGCCAGATAGGGGACGCCATGGAAAATCGATTCAGCAGGCGCGGTTTCCTTAAATTTGCCGGCGCAGGCGCGGTGGCCGCGACGCTTCCGGGCTGTGCAACTGTTCCGCAGGCAAAGACGGTCGGGCGCGTCGTCGTCATCGGCGGCGGTTTCGGCGGCGCCACTGCGGCGCGCTACATCCGCGCCTGGAGCGCCGGCGCGGTCGAGGTCATCCTCGTCGAGCGCAACACCGAGTTCGTTTCATGCCCGCTATCCAACCTCGTGCTCGGAGGCTCGCGCCAGATCGCGGACCTCACCCGCGGCTACGGAAGGCTGCGCGATGAAGGCGTCAGTGTCGTGCATGACGAGGTCACCGCGGTGGACGCAGCCGGCAAGCGCATATCGCTCGCGAGGGGGCCGGCGATCGCTTACGACCGGCTTGTGGTCTCCCCGGGCATCGATTTCATGTACGACCAGATCGCGGGATACGACGCCGAGGCGCAGCGAACCGTGCTGCACGCATGGAAGGCCGGGCCGGAGACCCTGGCGCTGCGGCAACAGCTCGTCGCCATGCGCGATGGCGGCGTGGTGCTCATCTCGATTCCCAAGGCGCCCTACCGCTGCCCGCCGGGCCCCTACGAGCGGATTTCGCAAATCGCTTCCTACCTCAAGCAAGCCAAGCCGAAGTCCAAGATCCTTGTGCTCGACGGCAACGAGGATATCGTCTCCAAGAAAGGCCTCTTCCTCGCCGCATGGAACGAGCTTTACAAGGGGCTCATCCAGTACATGCCGAACCACGAGGTCAAGGAAGTGGCCGCCCGCGGCGGCAACGTCAAGACCGACTTCGAGTCTTTCAAGGGCGACGTGCTCAACGTGATCCCGCCGCAACGGGCAGGCAACATCGCGGCCCAGGCAAGGCTGATCACGACCAACAACCGCTGGTGCGACGTCGACTGGATGACGATGGAGTCGAAGGCGGTGCCCGGCGTCCATGTCCTCGGCGATGCGACCCTCTCGGCTTCCGCGATGCCGAAGTCGGCCAGCATGGCCAACAACCACGCCAAGATCGCGGCCGGCGCGATCGTCGCGATGCTGACCGGCCGCCCGGTCAATCCGCAGCCGGTGATCGCGAATGTCTGCTACAGCTACGTGAGCGACAAGGAAGCGATGCACGTGACCTCGGTACACCGCTACGACGCCGACAAGAAGACCATCCTGCCGGTCGCCGGGTCAGGCGGCGTATCAGCGCAAAGAAGCGAGCTCGAAAAAGCCTACGCCGATACCTGGTCGCGAAATATCTGGGCGGACACGCTCGGTTAGGCCTAAGCCTTCCCCGTACTTCCGAAGCCGCCGGCGCCGCGGGTGCTGGCGGTGAAGTCCTCGACCACGTTCCATTCAACCTGCGCCACCGGCACGACGACGAGTTGCGCGATGCGCTCCATCGGCTCGACCGTGAAGGCCGCCTTGCCGCGGTTCCATAGCGAAATGAAGATCTGTCCCTGGTAGTCCGAGTCGATGAGCCCGGTCAGGTTGCCGAGTACGATGCCGTGCTTCGCCCCGAGGCCCGAGCGCGGCAGGATCACCGCGGCATAGCCCTTGTCACCGATATGGATCGCAATTCCCGCGGGCACCAGCTGGCTGTCGCCGGGTTGCAGCACAAGGGCCGATTCAAGGCACGCGCGCAGGTCGAGGCCCGCGGCGCCGGGCGTGCCGTAAGCCGGAAGGTTTCCGCGCAGCCTCTCGTCGAGGATCCTTACGTCGAGCCGCCTCACGCCGCGCGCTTTCCTCGGCCGAGCATGGCGGCCACATGGCCGACGAGTTTGCGCGCCTGCTCGATCTTCGAGCCGCGCCCTAACGGATGCTCGCCGGCGTCGTCGTACAGCACGATCTCGTTCTCGTCCGAGCCGATCGCGTGCTGGGCGAGGTTGGCGGCCAGCAGCGGGATCTGCTTCCTGGCGCGCTTCTCCTTCGCGTTCACGGCGAGCTTTTCGGTTTCCGCCGCGAATCCTACGCAGAAAGGCCCGTCAGGCATTTTCGCCACGTAGGCGAGGATGTCCGGATTTTCGGTGAGCTCGAGCGTCATCGCCTTGCCGTTGCCCTTCTTGATCTTCTGCGTGGCGACGTTCTCGACGCGATAGTCGGACACCGCGGCTACCGAAACGAAGACATCCGCGTCCGCAGCCGAGTTCTTCACCGCCTCGAACATCTGCTGCGCGCTCCTGACGTCTATCCGGGAAACGCCGGCGGGCGTGGCCAGCGCCGTAGGCCCGCTGATGAGCGTGACTTTGGCGCCGGCCTCCTGGGCAGCGCGCGCCACCGCATAGCCCATCTTGCCGGAACTGGAATTGGTGATCGTCCGGACCGGGTCGATCGCCTCCACCGTCGGGCCGGCGGTCACGAGCACGTGCTTGCCGGCCAACGCCTTGGGCTGGAAGAAAGCCTCGATCTCGCTGAAGATCTCCTCGGGCTCGAGCATGCGGCCCATGCCGGTTTCACCGCACGCCTGGTCCCCGGGCGCGGGGCCAGCCAGGATCACGCCGTCGTCTCGAAGCTGCGCGACGTTCCGTTGCGTGGCCGCGTTGTCCCACATCTGGCGGTTCATCGCGGGCGCGATCATCAGCGCGCAATCGCGCGCCAGGCAAAGTGTGGTGAGCAGGTCGTCGGCCTGGCCGTGCACGACCTTCGCCATGAAATTCGCCGAGGCAGGCGCGACGACGATGAGATCCCGATCGCGCGACAGTTCGATGTGACCCATGTTGTCGGGGATGCGGGCGTCCCACAGGTCGGTCCAGGTCGTCTGTCCGGACAGGGCCTGCATGGTCACCGGCGTGATGAAGCGGCACGCGCTCATCGTCATCACCACGCGCACGTCGTAGCCGGACTTCACGAGCATGCGCACGAGACTGGCCGTCTTGTACGCGGCGATGCCGCCGGTCAGCCCGAGGAGGATGCGCCTGCCTTTGGCCGGGGTGTTCGCAGTCGTTGTTGCGGTCGCTGTCATCCTTCCTTCGCCGCGCGCGTTTACACGGGACGGGCATTCTACGGGAAAGCATTCGGCATGGCGATTTCACACTGGCCGGCGGCCGAGAGGCCGCGCGAACGCCTCATCACCCTTGGCGCGAAAGTGCTTTCCGACGCCGAGCTCATTGCGCTGATGCTCGGCACCGGCATCAAGGGCAAGAGCGCGGTCGAGCTCGCGAGGGACCTGCTCGCCGGGTTTGGGGGCCTTGCCGGGTTGCTGTCGGCCGACCACGCCGCCCTGCGAAAATTCAAGGGGCTCGGCAATGCCAAGCTCGCTCAGCTTGCGGCCGTGCTGGAATTGTCGAGAAGGTCATTGAGCGAGGAATTGCGCACCCGCAGCGCGCTGACCTCGCCCCAGTCGGTCCGCGACTATCTTCGCCTCGCCCTGGGCGGCCGCGAGCACGAGGTCTTCATGGCGCTTTTTCTCGACGCGCAGCACCGCGTGCTCTCGAGCGAGGAGCTGTTTCGAGGCACGCTTACGCAGACCAGCGTCTACCCGCGTGAGATCGTCAAGGCGGCGCTCAAAGCCAACGCCGCGGCGGTCATCTTCGCCCACAACCATCCTTCCGGTGTAGCCGAGCCCAGCCAGGCGGACGAGCTTCTCACGCGCCAGCTCAAGGAAGCGCTGTCGATGGTGGACGTCAAAGTGCTCGACCACTTTATAGTTGCGGGCAGAGCGACGCTCTCGTTCGCAGAAAGGGGCCTGCTCTAAGGCCTCGGTCTGACCCGCAAAGGCTCGGCGAAGACGTTCGTATCCAGTACAACCTATTGATGGCGTCCGACTTCCTCGCCGCCAGGCTCCACTGACAGCCGCATCCCCACAGAATTGAGTACCGCGAGAAGGGTCTTCAAGGTCGGATTGCCCTTGGCGGAAAGCGCGCGGTACAGGGACTCGCGGCTGATCCCGGCTTGTGCCGCAACCGCGCCAAGACCACCGTAGGCATCTGCTACGGAACGCAATGCCAGCAGGCCCGCCGAGCGGTCTTCCGGATCGTCGAGCGAGGCCATCGCAAGCTTGAGATACTCGACCGCCAGATCACGGTCCGCGCGCAGCTCGGCGACTTCGCGCTCGTGATGGGAGATTGCTCCCGAGATTTTCTTGCTCATGGTTGCCTCTTTTTCCAATCCGCCCAGTAGTCCCTCGCGGCCTTGATATCCGACGATCGAGTTTTTGCCGCCCGACTCCCGACCTGCCAATCTGATGTGGCCGGATCGGGACTCTAATACTGCCAAATCTATGCCAGACACCGCGCCTGTATTGGAGAACGGAGGGAAATGCTGCCATTGGACCTTTTACACCATGGAGGAGAAACCGCGAGGTTCGGGCGAACCGCAGCTCCGCTATGTCCTAGAACCGTTCCTTCGGCTGCAGATCGATGTCGATCGTGCCGTAGTTGCTTGTGCCGGTTCCCGGCGCGGAAACCGGCACGGCCCTGGCCAGCACGGCCGCGATGTCGGGCCGGCTGCGCTCGATCGCGATCTCCTCGGCGCTCAGTCCCTGACGATTCTTCGCTTTGGGGTCGGTGCTCCTCGCGAGGATGAGTCTTACCATCTCCATGTTTCCAGAATCGGCTGCGGCATGCAGCGCGCGATTGCCCTTGAGGTCGGCGAGGTTCGGGTCCGCGCCTTTGTCCAGCAACAGCTTGCCAACCTGCGGATTCCCTGAGAGCGCAGCCCAGTGCAGCACCGTCTCTCCTTCGTCATTGCGGGCTCTTGCATCGGCGCCTGCGCCAAGCAGCATCGCAGTCAGCGCCGGGTCGGAATGCAGCGCCGCGAGGTGCAGCACGGTTTCGCCGTTGATCGAACGCGCTCGCAGGTTTGCGCCTGCAGCAACGAGCGCGCGCGCGAGTTCCTTCATTCCCTTTTCGACTGCCCGGTGCAGCGCCGTTTCCCCATTGGCGTTGCGCGCATCCAGGTTGAGCTTGCCGTTGCGCATGACCCCTTCGGCCACCAGTTCCTTGCCGTCGTCGATCGCGTCGAACAATCGCTGCTCGGACCCGGCCGCGGGCGCCTGCGCCCACGCTGCGGTCAGGACCAGCATGCATACGGTGAAGAGCAGGAAGCGCAAGGCCGGCTCAGCGCGTTTTGAGCGCGGCCGCAAGGACTTCGGCCAGGTGCAGCGTCTTGCGTCCGGACAATTGCTCGATCTGCTCGCGGCAGGAGAACCCATTTGCCACGATCGTGGTCTCGCTCGAAGCAGCCCGCACCGCCGGCATCAGAGCGCTTTCGCCGACCTTGATCGAAGCCTCGTAGTGCTCCGGCTTGAAGCCGAACGAGCCGGCCATGCCGCAACATCCCGAGTCCGGCGCGTCGACTTCGTATCCCGCCGCAGCCAGGAGCCGCAGCTCGGACTGCATGCCGATCACGGCCTTCTGGTGGCAGTGCCCGTGCACGAGAACGCGTGACCCCATTGCTCCTGGCGAGACGGGCGGCCGCCACTCGATGCGCTCGAGGTACTCGGCCAGCGTGAAAGTCTGCCTGGCCAGCCGCTGCGCGCGCTCGTCGTCCGGGAAAAGATTCGCCAGCTCGTCGCGGAAGACCGCGACGCAACTGGGCTCGAGCCCGATCACGGGCGTGCCGCTGTAGATCGAGGCGCCAAGCGATTGCAGGATCGAATCCAGCGAAGCCTTCGCCGCATCCAGCATGCCGAAATCGTAGTAAGGACGGCCGCAGCACAGGCGCTCAGGCGGCAAGCTCACCCGGCAACCCGCGGCCTCCAGCACTTCCACCGCGGCCAGGGCGGTCTCGGGCCGGAAATGATTGCTGAAGGTATCGGTCCACAAAATGACCGGTTCGCCGCGCCGGACCGAACGCGCCTGCGAGGCGATTCTTCGGCGCAGGTGCATGTCGTTGAACTGCTCGCGAAAGGTTTTCCCGGCAAAGGCCGGCAGGCTGCGCTGCTGCGCGATGCCGCAGATGCTCTTTGCCACCCTGGAGAAGATCGGCGACTGCGTGAAGTAGTTCGCCACTCTCGCAAACCGGGCTGCGAACGGGGCCCACTCGCCGATGCGACCCATGGACCACGCCTGCCTCGGCCGCGAGTGCTGCTCGTAGTAGTGCGACAGGAATTCGGCCTTGTAGGTGGCCATGTCGGTATGGGTTGGGCAATCGCTCTTGCAGCCCTTGCAGGCGAGGCACCAGTCGAGCGCCTCCTTCACTTCGTCGCTTTGCCAGCCGTCCTTGATTACTTCGCCCTGAAGCATCTCGAACAGCAGCCGCGAGCGCCCTCGCGTCGAATAGCGCTCCTCCCCGGTCGCGCGGTAGCTGGGGCACATCGTGCCGCCCGAGGCCGCGCGGCATTTGCCCATGCCCACGCAACGCTCGGTCGCGCGCGTGAATCCGTCGCCGGCCTCGCTCCTGAAAGCAAACCGCGTCATGAACGTCACCGGCTTGTACGTGGGGCCCTGGCGAAGGTTGGCGTCCGCGGCGTTGACCGGCCCCGTGGCGTTGACGAGCTTTCCGGGGTTCATGCGGTTTTCCGGATCCCAGATCGCCTTGAACTCGCGAAACACCGCCATCAGCTCTTCGCCGTACATCGCCGGGAGGAACTCGGCCTTGGCCTGCCCATCGCCGTGCTCGCCGGAAAGCGAACCGCCGTACTTCACGACCAGCGCGGCCGCGCTCGTGAGGAACTGGCGCCACTGCGCCAGGCCTTGGATGGTGCGCAGGTCGAACGTAATTCGCGCATGGATGCAGCCGTCGCCGAAATGCCCGTAAAGCGAAGTCTTGTAACCGCAGGCATCGACAAGCGCCTGGAACTCGCGCAGGTAGTCACCCAGCCGGAGCGGGTCGACCGCGGCGTCCTCCCACCCGACCACGGGATCGGGGCCACGCTCGGCTTCGGTCGCGCCAAGAGCAAGCGCTGTGGCCGATGCACCGGTTTCGCGGATCGTCCACATGCGCTGGATCGTCGGCTTGTCTTCGATCAGCCAGGCGCTCGGCTTCGGATTGCGGCCTGCGACAGCCTCCATGAGCGCGCGAGCCAGTGCGGCGGCCGCCGCGGCGCTTTGCGCACCGAACTCGATCATCAGCCACGCCGTGCCCTCCGGCAGCAGGCCGATGTCGCCGAGCTTGAGCTGCCGCTCGCGCAGTCCACCGATGATCTTGTAGTCGAGGCCCTCGCATGCGATCGGACCGGCCTCGAGCACGACCGGCACGATGTCGCCCGCGGCGTAGATGTCGGGAAAGCCCAGGATCAGCAGCACCCGCGCAGGCGGGTTGGTCACCAGCTTCGTGACCGCCTGCAGCGTCACTGCACAGGTGCCCTCGCTCCCAACGAGCGCGCGAGCCACATTGAAACCGTTCTCCGGCAGAAGCTGGTCGAGGTTGTAGCCGGAGACCCGGCGCTTGATCTTCGGGAATCTCGCGCGAATGAGGTCCGCGTGCTTGTCGCGCAAGGCCTTGAGCCTTGCGTAAATGTCGCCCTGTCGCCCGCCGCGCGCGATGATCGACTCGAGTTCCGGCTCCGAGGTCGGCCCGACCCAGAATCTCGCACCGTCGTAGGTGAGGACTTCGAGCGCCTCGATGTTCTCGACCGTCTTGCCGGCCATCACCGAATGCGCGCCGCACGAGTTGTTGCCGATCATGCCGCCGAGCGTGCAGCGGCTGTGCGTTGCGGGATCCGGGCCGAAGGTCAGGCCATGCGCTTCGGCTGCGGAATTGAGTGCATCGCAGACGGCGCCAGGCTGCACCAGGGCAGTCCGCGCGTTTGCATCGATCGAGACCACGCTGCCCATGTACTTCGAGAAATCCAGCACCACGGCGACGTTCACGCACTGGCCGCATTGCGAGGTCCCGCCGCCGCGGGGAAGGAGCGGCGCGCCGTATTCGCGGCAGATGCGGACCGCGGCCTCCACGTCCTCCGCGGTCCTCGGGAGCACTACCCCGATCGGAATCTGGCGATAGTTGGAGGCGTCGGCGCTGTAGAGCGCGCGGCTGCCGGCATCGAAGCGCACTTCGCCCGAAATGGCGGTGGCGAGCGCCGCGGCGAGCGCCGTCGCCTGCACTTCTGCCTTGTCGTTTTTCGGACTGATCTGAAGCGCGGCGCTCATCGAGGTGCGCATTCTAGCCGAAGGTCCCGGCACTTCTTTGCGCTGCTTTTCAGGCCGCGAGCGTGGCCGGATCGACCTCTTCGATCAGCGGAGGCAACGGGCATTCGAGCACCGCACCGATCAGGCGCATGAGCTCCGCCTCCATGAGACGGATGGTCCCGTCCGCGGTCACCGTCGCGAACAGGGCTTTGACGAGGATCGCTTTCGCGAGCGGTGCAACGCTCATCAGAGCGTTCAGCGCGCGCCCCGCCGCGTCCATCGAAACCTTTTCTTTGGGCAGCAAATGCGCATCCGGAAGACCCGCGGCTTTCGCACCCGCCGCAAAGGCTTGCGCCACTTCGAGATCGAGCGCCGGATCCCGGCCGGGCTTGCGGCCAGCAAGCGCCACGAGCGAGAGCGCCAGAACCACTTCCGGTGAAAACGCATTGAGGGGCTTGCCTTTCACCGATCCTGGCTTGGGCCGTGGCGCGAGCTGCGTCTTCACGAGCGTCAGGACTACGAACTCGTGCAGGGATACCCGCCGGTCGGCATGAATGACGGTTTCGAGCGCCATGATGAGCCGGCGTTTTTCTTCTTCCGCAGAGGCTTTGATGGCGGGCAGACAAAGGTCGATCACCATAAGGTCGAACCCGCGGCCGAGCTTTTCGACATGCGGCATCACCACAAGCGCGCGCTCTCCCAAAGCGCCGAGTTGCGCCGCCGCCAGCGCCGCGATCTGCTCGGCCATGACCTCCTTCTTCGGCGCGAGCAGGGTTGCGACGAGAACTGCGCTTGCGCCCTGGGTTTCCTTCATGGCGGCGCGCAATTCGGGCGACAGCCTCGCCAGCAGGCGCGCGGCATAGTCCACCTTGCCGGCATCGAGCGTGCCGACCAGCCGCGCGCTTTCGCCGGCCGAGCGGCCCCAGGCCTTGCCGATGTCGCTTGCGCGTTTTCCCGCCGCGCGCGCGGGCACGCCTGCGGCCGCCGCGCCGCCGCCCGCAAAACCGGCAACCGCGCCGAAGCCGGTTCCGATCGAACCCGCCTCTGCCGGCACAGCTGGAGATCTCCCCTTGCGGTAGCGCGTTGCATGGAATCCCGGCCGCACTCTTGCAATCCGCTCCTCCAGCGGCGGGTGCGTATCGAAGAGCCCCGACATCCAGACCGAAATACCCTGGCCGAAATACATGTGGCTCATGTCTTCGGCGTAGCGATTGTCGATCAGTGCGCCGCGGCTCGAGGCCTGGATCTGGTCGAGCGCGCCGGCGATGCCATCCGGGTTGCGGGTGAACTGGACGGCCGAAGCATCCGCCAGGAACTCGCGCTGTCGCGAGACCGCCGCCTTTATGAGCCGTGCGAAGAACATCCCGATATAGCCGATCACGAAGAGGAGCAACCCGATCGCGAACAATCCCGCGGTCGCCCTGCTGTCTTCGCTCCTTGGCGCGTTGCGCATCAGGAAGCTGCCGATGCCACCGATGAAGACGATGCCCGAGAGCACGCCGATCATCTTGATATTGAGCCACATGTCGCCGTTGAGGATATGGCTGAACTCATGGCCGACAACCCCCTGCAGCTCGTCGCGGCTCAGGGTTTCGAGGGTGCCCCGCGTAACTGCGACCACGGCATTGCTCACGTCGTATCCGGCGGCGAACGCATTGATGCCGCGCTCGTCGTCCATGATGTACACCGTAGGCACGCGCACGCCCGAGGCGATCGCCATCTCTTCGACGATATTGAGGAGGCGCTTCTCGAGCGGATCGCGCGTGTCCTGGTCGACCGCTCTCGCGCCGACCATCTCCGCCACGGCGCTCCCGCCGTCGCTCAACTGGTAGATCTGGTAAAGGCTCGCCGACAGGATGACCGCGAGCGTACCGACGGCGCCCGCGATATACACCCCCTTCGGGACCGCGTAGAACAACGCCATTTGGCTCACGCCGGGACGCACACTCAGGTCCGCCACGCTGATGAACGTGATTGCGATAACCAAGTCCACGGCAATCACCACGCCGACCACAGCGAGCAGGTAGAGCGCCACCATCACACGCGTATTCCTGCGCGCCGCGTCCTGGTGCTGGAAGAAGTCCATCGAGACCGTGCGCCGTGGACCGGGACGCGGCCGGACCGTCGGCTAGAACTTGACCTTGACGACCTGCCGTTCTTCGGCGCTCTCGGTGGCCTGCAGCAGCTCGGCCGCCTGGAAGCCGAACATCCCGGCGAAGATGGTGTCGGGAAAGCTCTCGCGCCTGGTGTTGTAGCCCATCACGGAATCGTTATAGGCCTGGCGCGCGAACGCGATCTTGTTTTCGGTGCTGGTCAGTTCCTCCTGCACGGCCATCATGTTTTCGTTGGCCTTGAGGTCGGGATACGCCTCCGCAAGCGCAAACAGCTTGCCGAGCGCGCCGGAGAGGCCGGCTTCCGCGGCCGCGAGGCCCTGGATCGCCTGGCCGTCGGCCGGGTTGGCGGCGGCCCTCTGCGCCGCGGTGGCCGCGCCGTTGCGCGCTGCGATCACGGCCTCGAGCGTGCCGCGCTCGTGCGCCATGTACCCCTTTGCGACCTCGACGAGGTTGGGAATCAGGTCGTAGCGGCGCTTGAGCTGGACATCGATCTGCGCGAAGGCGTTCTTGAACCGGTTCCGCAGCGCCACCAGGCCGTTGTAGATCGAGATCGCCCAGACGATGGCGGCGATGACGATCCCAAGAAAAATCCACCCTCCCATATCCATGGTTTTCTCCCTGTGGTTTTTGGTCGCTTCAGTGAAGTCGCGGCGGGGCTGCGCACCTAATATACCATCGCGGTTTCGGCGGACTGCGCGGCCGCGCAGTCTAGAATGCGTACATGGATTCGTCCCGCCGCAAGGCGCTCATCTCAGCGGCCGGACTAGCCGCGCTCGCGGCCATGAAGCCTTCAGCCACAGCCGCCCAAAGCGCGCTCAGTGCACTCAGCGAACGCACCATTCCCGCAACCGGCGAGCGCCTGCCCGTCATCGGCGTGGGAACCTGGCAGACCTTCGACGCAGGCGGGGACAAGGTCGCGCGCGGCGCGCTCAAGGAAGTCCTCACGGCCTTTGCGAAGGGCGGGGGCCGCGTCATCGACAGCTCGCCGATGTACGGCACCAGCGAAACGGTGACCGGCGACCTGGTCGCCGAAACCGGTCTCGCGGGAAAGCTCTTCATTGCGACCAAAGTGTGGGCCGAGGGCAAAAACGAAGGCGTCCGCCAGATGGACACTTCGTTCAAGCGGCTGCGCGTGTCGCGCATGGACCTCATGCAGATCCACAACCTCGTGGACGCGGACACGCACACGCGCACGCTGGAGGAGTGGAAAGCGAAGCAGCGCGTGCGCTACATCGGCATCACGCACTACACGCGCTCGGCCTACGGCGAGCTCGAGCGGTACCTTCGCATGGGAAAGTACGACTTCCTGCAGATCAACTATTCGCTCGCCGAGCGCGATTCCGAAGACCGGCTGCTGCCGCTGGCCGCGGAGAAGAAAGCCGCCGTGATCATCAACCGGCCGTTCGCCGAGGGCGCCATGTTCCGCAAGGTGCGCGGCAAGCCGGTCCCCGACTGGGCCGCCGAGTTCGGCGCGAAGACCTGGGCGCAGTTCTTCCTCAAGTGGATCGTCTCGCACCCGGCCGTGACCTGCGTGATCCCGGGCACCGGGAAGCCCGAGCACATGCTGGATAACCTTGCCGCCGGCACCGGGGCGCTTCCGGATGCCGCGATGCGCAAGCGCATGGCGCAGCACTTCGACACGTTATGAAATCCCTGCTCGTCGCAGCGGCGCTGGCGCTCGCAGTCGCCGCGCCCGCCTATCCGGCCGAACCGGCGCCCAACGAAGGCGTGGACGTCAAGCGCAGCCGCCTCCTGCTGCTGCCCAAGTCCACCGTTGAGAACTCCTCCGCGCAGCAGTACGCGCAAATGATGCGCGCCGCCGCGCAGAAGAACGCGCTGAACACCGATGCCAGCCAGCTCGAAAGGCTGCGCCGCATCGCCCGGACGCTGATTCCGCCGGCCGCACGCTTCAACGAGGATTCCAAGCGCTGGCGCTGGGAGGTCAACCTCATCAGCTCCAGGGAGGTCAACGCTTTCTGCATGCCCGGCGGCAAGATCGCCTTCTTCACCGGCATCATCGACGCGCTGCAGGCTACGGATGACGAAGTCGCGGTGATCATGGGTCACGAGGTCGCGCACGCGCTGCTCGAGCACGGCCGCGCGCGCATGTCGAAACAGGTCCTCAAGAACGTGGGCATCAGCGTGGCCGCTGCGGTGCTGAACCTCGGCCAGGTCTCGACCACGGTGCTCGCCCAGGCGGCGGACCTTGCGGTCACCCTGCCTTTTTCGCGCCAGCACGAGACCGACGCGGATCTCGTCGGCATGGAGCTGGCCGCGCGCGCCGGTTTCGATCCGGGCGCCGCGGCGAGCGTCTGGCGCAAGATGGCCAAGCTCGGCGGCCAGTCCGGCAAGGGGCAGCCGCCCCAGTTCCTCTCGACCCATCCGGCGCATGCCAGCCGCATCCGGGACATCGAGGCGAACCTGCCGCGCGTGATGCCGCTTTACGAGTCGGCGCGCAAAGCCAAGGCCATGGCGCCGCGCTGATTCCGGCCGGGCGCCCTACTGGCGGGAATCGGTAAAACGCGGCGCCTTGACGCTGGACTCGAACTCGCGCGCCAGCGTGCCTGTCTCGAGGACCACCAGTTCCGGAGTCACTTCGAAGGTTTCCTTGACACCCCGCACGAGGTCGCGCGCCACTGCCTCGGCGTTGGCGCCGCGGCGCAATTCGATCGATACGCGCAGCACGTCATTGTGGTCCGAGGCCACGAGCTCGCACTTGAAATCGTTGACCTCGGCGTTGCGGAACACGAAATCCTCGAACTCGGGGTGGTTTACGTTGACGCCGCGCACCTTGAAAAAGCCGGTCGTGCGATGTGTATGCCGGATCTTGGGGAACACCGAGTAAGGCCCGTTGCCGTCGTCGGCTTCCGAATAGACCACCAGGTCGCCCGAGTTCCAGCGCAGGAAAGGCGTCACGTTGTTGGTCCACAGCGGCGTGGTCACCAATGTGCCCGTCTCGCCATCCTTGACCGGCGCGAATGTCACCGGATCGAGAACCTCGATGTAGTACATGTCGGTCCAGATCCTGAAGCCGCCCGGGCCGCCGTCCTCGCCGCCCATCATGCCCGCCTCGGTCATGCCGAAATTGTCGAACACACGCGCGCCCCAGCTGCGCGAGATCTTGGCGCGCTTGGCTTCCGACAGCGGTTCAGCCGAACAAAGGATCGTCTTCACGCTGCCGGCAGCGAGGTCGATGCCGCGCGCGTCGGCGAGGTTCGCGAGGTGCAGGCCATAGCTCGACATGCCCATCCACACCGTGGGCTGCAGGCTGCGCATGAGCTCGAGCTGGATCGCGGAGGGCGTGCTGTTGCCGGCGCCGGCCCAGTTCACCGCTATCTCCGCGTCGCCCGCGCAACGCGCAAAGATCTGGCCGACCGGGTGGATGCCCAGTGGGAACGACACATGCGCAAAGTCGCCGGGCTTGCACCCGGCAATGTCGAGCGTGCGCCGGAACGACAGCAGCAAATAGCGAATGTCGGTGTGACTGCGCGGATAGAAGAGCGGCTTGCCCGTCGAGCCACCGGAGCGCCAGTACTCGGCGATCCCGTCGTCGGGCTTGACGCAGAACCGGGTGTAGAACTCCGCGTCGCTCAAGGCCCGCAAGCTGTCCTTGTCGAGGATCGGGATCTTGCGCCACTCCTCCGGGTCGTCGAGCCTCGCCGGGTCGATGTTGTCGAGCTTGCCCTCGAAGAACGGCGCGCGTCTGGCCTGCTCGAGTGCGACAACCTTGCGCTTCGACTGGAGGGCGGCGATCTCCTGCCTTGATTTCGGCAGCGGCAGCGGCACGTTCAGGCCTTCTTGTAGAGGTACACGCGTTCGCCGACCCAGCGCCGCGAAGCTTCGTAGGCCTCGGAGGGATTTGCGCTCCGCTCGTCCTGTTGCATGGCCTCGAGCCTCGCCTGCTTCGCCGGCGTCGCCTCCGGGATTGCAGTGAGCGCATCCGCAAGCATCGGCGCAAAGTCCTCTCCCACCGGGCACACGTCGGCGCATCGCCGGCAACCGGTGATCGCGCCCGAGCCGCGCAGGATGCTCTGCCACAGGTTGAACGAGGTCTCCGAGCGCAGCAGCTCGCCTTTTTCCTTGGCGGTGCCGGCCTGCATGATCGCCTCGATCTGGCCGGTGAGCTTCTTGAAGCCATAGGGCGAGCGGTACGTGTCGCATTCGACCCAGTCGCGATCCCAGTGACGCACCGTGTCACCCGGGCAGGCCTGCAGGCAGCGGCCGCACTCGGGACCGAGGCACAGCGCCTTATCCATGCGCCGGTCGCACTCCACGTCGACCGAGACCAGCACCGCGGTAAGGAGAACCCGCGGGCCGAATTCGGGTGTGAGGATCTGCAGGTTGAGGCCCAGCGTCCCCAGACCCGCCTCGACCGCGGCGTGCGGAAGCGACAGCAACGTGGTCTGGTGCTCTGCCGGGTCGCCCTCGTAGCGCCACGGGTCCACATGCGTCGGCGGCACGATGATGGCCGGGTAGCCGCAGTCTTCGAGCCACAGCACCAGCTCGAGCGAAGTCTCCTCGAGCATCGTGAGCGTGAGCTCGTCGTTGTAGTACTTGTGCCGGTCGCCCCACGGCAGGATGCGCGTCACCCCGCTGTTCAGGCGCCTGGCCAGGACGATCACGCGGTCCGCATCGAGGTCGGTGATATCGGACGGCCGCTTGGGGTTGGCCGGGTCGGGGGGATGCGCGTTAAGCTCGGCCCCGCTCGCGATGCCGACCAGATCCGCGCCCAGCTCGCGCGCCTTGGCTTTGATGTCGGCCGCGCTGAGCGGCTTTTTGAATAGGGCGGGCATCAGGCTTTCACTTTCGCCTCGGCCGCTTTGGAAGCGGATTCGTCCTGCTCGCGCTGGCGCTGCGCCTGCTCTTGCTTGAACTGCTGCATCTGCTTGGCGACGATACCCTTATAACCTTCCGGACCCACCCAGCGCTCGTTCCATTCGGACAGTCCGGGCAACTGCGCTTCGGGCGCGCCTGTCTCGTGGGCCACGCGTTTGGCCTTGTATTGCTTGGCAAGCGACACCTTCTCGGGCGTCTTTTCGGGAATCACCTTCTGGATGTCCGCCAGGTGCGCGTGATAGTCGTTGCCGACCGGGCAGACCGCGAGGCAGCGCGGGCAGTCGCCGAACGACCCGACCACCCGCAAGAGGCCCTGCCAGAAGCCGAAGAAATCGCGCGAGCGGAAAGTGTCGCGCGCGCTCTCCGGATTCGCGAACAGCCGGTCGAAGATCCCAAGCATCGAGGCAAACCCGAACTCCTGCGCCTCGGTGGCACATTTCCTCTTGTCGATACCCCATTGCAGCACCGCGTCGGCCGGGCACGAGTGAAGGCACCGGCTGCACGATTCGCCGATGCACACCTGCTCGGTGATCGGACTGTCGGCCTCGAGCTCGAGCTCGGTGAGGATGCCGGTCAGGTACACGCGCGGACCGAATTCCGGTGTGAGGATGTTGACTTCCAGCCCCAGCGTGCCAAGTCCCGCCTCCACGCCAAGATGGCGCGTGGAAAGGCGCCCATAGCTCGCGCGCTTGTACGTCCACTCGGTCTCCTGCGCGGCGGTGACGAAGCTCGGATGGCCGCGGCGCTCGAGTTCCTCCGCGAGCCGGAACGCGACCTTGTCCATCTTGCGCAGGATCAGCATGTCGAGGTACTGCACCGGCGTGTTGGTCTTGCAGCGGAACGCGCCCGCCGGAATGCGCTGCACGACGACGATGACGCTCTTGCAGTACGGCGAGATGCGATCGGGCGTCTGTGGCCAGCGCGGATCGGGAGGGAAGGCGTTGAGGATCGCGGCATCGGCGATGCCGACGAGGTCGGCGCCGAGCGCTTTGGCGCGCGCTTTCACCCATGCGGCATCGATGACTTCGCCGCCGTGTTTATCGCGGGAATGCGCCGTAGGGGTGCGCGATGCGCTGGTCTGTTGCATTTGAACGCATTCTATCCTCCCATCGGGCTGAAGTAGAATGGGATTTTAAGAGGGAGAAACCCATGCGCAAGCCACTTGCCGCCACCGTAGCCCGATCGTTCGCCGTCGTTGCCGCCTCGCTGTTCGTTGCAGGCACGGCCTCGGCTGCCGACAAGCTCAAGATAGGGTTCATCACGACGCTCTCCGGGCCAAACGCCGCGATCGGGGTGGACATCCGGGATGCCTTCAACCTTGCCCTAAAGCTCAATGGCGGCAAGCTCGGCGGGCTGCCGGTGCAAATGGAAATCGGCGACGACCAGTTCAAGCCCGAGGTCGGCAAGCAGCTGGCCGAGAAGTACGTTCGCCTGGACAAAGTCGACATCCTCACCGGCATCGTCTTCTCGAACATCCTGCTGGCCTCGGTGCCGGAGGCCTTCAATGCCAGGATTCCTTACGTGAGCCCGAACGCCGCGCCTTCGCCGCTCGCCGGAAAGCAGTGCAACCCATGGTTCTTCGTCACGTCGTGGCCGAACGATGCGTTCCACGAAGCCGCGGGCAAGCACGCCACCGACAAGGGCTACAAGAGCACCTACCTGATCGCGCCGAACTATCAGGCCGGCAAGGATTCGCTCGCCGGGTTCAAGAGGTACTACAAGGGCAAGGTTTCTGAGGAGGTCTACACCAAGCTCGGCCAGCTCGACTACTCCGCCGAGCTCGCGCAGGTGCGCGCGGCCAGGCCCGAAGCGCTTTACATCTTCCTGCCAGGCGGCATGGGGGTGAACTTCATCAAGCAGTTCGTTGGCGCCGGCCTGTCCAAGGACATCCAGCTGATCACGCCCGGCTTCGGGTCGGACCAGGACGTCATCCGCGGCGTGGGCGAGCCCATGCTCGGCCTGTTCGACACCTCGCACTGGGCCCTCGACCTCGACAACGCCACCAACCGCAAATTCGTCGCGGAGTTCGAGAAGGAGTACAAGCGCCTGCCCGCAGTTTTCGCTGCGCAGAGCTACGATGCCGCGCTGATGATCGATGCCGCGGTGAAAAGCATCAAGGGCAAGGTCGAAGACAAGGAAGCATTGCGCCGCGCGCTCAAAGGCGCCAAGTTCGAGTCAACGCACGGGCCGTTCAAACTGAACACCAACCAGTACCCGATCCAGAACTATTACCTGCGCGTGGTCGGCAAGGACAGCCAGGGGCGCATCGTGAACAAGACCATCGCCACCGTGTTCAAGGATCATGGCGACGCGTATGCCCACGAATGCGGCATGAAATAGGCGATCGCGCCGAATAAGCTCGGGGTGGGGCGCTTGCCCCGCCCTTTTTTTTGATTCGCCCATGTCCCTCACGCTGATCCTCGAGCAGTCGCTGAACGGCCTGCAGTTCGGCCTGATGCTGTTCCTGCTCGCCGCCGGCCTCACGCTCGTGTTCGGGATCATGGACATGATCAACCTGGCGCACGGGTCGCTCTACATGGTTGGCGCTTTCCTCGCGGCCACGCTCGTGCAGGCCACCGGATCGTTCACCCTCGGCGTGCTGCTCTCGATCCCGGCGACAGCCGTGGTCGGCATGCTGCTCGAGATCTCGGTGCTGCGAACGCTCTACGCTCGCGACCACCTCTCGCAGGTGCTCGCCACCTTCGCCCTGATCCTGATCATCAACGAAGTGGTGCGAATGATCTGGGGTTCGGACATGCCGCTGTCCGCGCCCGCGGCGCTTTCCGGCCCGGTGCAACTGCTCCCCGGCATGCCTTACTCGGCCTACCGCCTGCTGATCATCGGCGTTGGCCTCGCGGTCGCGGTGCTGCTCTATTTCGTCGTCGCCAAAACGCGCATCGGCATGCTGGTGCGCGCGGGCGCCTCGAACCGCGAAATGGCGCTCGCGATGGGTGTGGACATCAAAAAACTCTTCACGCTCGTATTCGGCTTCGGCGCGGGCCTGTGCGCGATTGCCGGCGCCCTGCTCGCGCCGATCTTCGCGGTGCAGGTCGGCATGGGCGAGAACATCCTGATCCTGGCTTTCGTCGTGATCGTGATCGGCGGCATCGGCTCGATCCGCGGCGCGCTGGTCGGCTCGATCCTCGTCGGCATGGTCGACACGATGGGCCGCGCCTTCATGCCCGCGATCCTGCGCGAAGTGCTGACGCCGGCTTTTGCCAGCGCGGCGGGCCCGGCGCTGGCCTCGATCCTGATCTACGTGCTCATGGCCGGCGTGCTGTTCTGGCGACCGCAGGGCCTTTTTCCGGCGCGGGGTTGAGAATGCATCGCGCGTTCGCTCTCGTCGCGCTGCTCGCCGCAATCGCTTTCCCGCTGGTAATGCAGGCGCTCGACCAGGTCTACTACGTGACCATGGCCAGCCGCATCCTGATCTATGCGCTGGCCGCGACCAGCCTCAACCTCGTGCTCGGGTACGGCGGCATGATCTCGTTCGGGCACGCGGCCTTCGTGGGCGCCGGCGCCTATACGGCTTCGGTGATGATCGTCGAGGGCCTGCCCAGCGCATGGATCGGCTGGCCGCTCGCGATGGCGGTGTCGGGGTTGCTCGCGCTGGCGATCGGCGCGATTTCGCTCAGGACGCGCGGCGTGTACTTCATCATGATCACGCTCGCCTTTGCCCAGATGATCTATTACCTGACCATCTCGATGAAAGCCTACGGCGGCGACGAAGGCCTCACGCTGACGCAGCGCTCGACTCTCGGGTTTGGGCTCGACCTCAAGGACGACCTCACCTTCTACTACATCGTGCTCGCGATACTTGTGAGCGCGGTGTACCTGATTTCACGGCTGGTGAACGCCCGGTTCGGACGCGCGATCCAGGCGATCCGAGAAAATGAAACACGCATGGAAGCGATCGGCTATCCCACTTTCCGATTCAAGCTCACGACCTTCGCAATCGCGGGCGCGCTTGGCGGCCTCGCAGGCGCACTGCTCGCCAACCAGAACAACTACGTGAGCCCAGGCATCCTGCACTGGCCCGAGTCAGGATGGCTCATGATCATGGTGATCCTCGGCGGTGTCGGCCACCTCTACGGCGGAATCGTCGGCGCGGTCGGCCTCCTGGGGCTGAAGCAACTGCTCGAAAACTACAAGATCGGCTGGCTGGCCGCGATGTACCCGAATTATCAGCAGCACTCGGAGCTTGCGGTCGGCGTGTTCCTGCTCGCGGTTGTGCTCTACGCGCCGCAGGGCATCGCCGGTCTGTTCGCACGCCGGTCGAAGAAGCATGGCTGAGAACCTCCTGCGCATCGAGTCGCTGCACAAGCGCTTCGGCGGCATCGTGGCCACCGACGGCGTGACGCTCGAGGTTGAGCGCGGCGAAGTCCACGCGCTGATCGGCCCGAACGGCGCGGGCAAAACCACGCTGATCGCGCAGATCTCCGGCAGCCTCGCGCCGGACGCGGGGCGCATCCTGTTCGGTGTCTCGGACATCACTGCGCTTGCCCAGCACGCGCGGGTCACGGCCGGCCTTGCGCGCAGCTACCAGATCACCAGCATCTTCAAGCGCTTCAGCGTCGCGCAGAACCTCGCGCTCGCGGTGCAGGCGAGGAGCGGCTCGAGCTTCGGTTTCTGGCGCCCGGTGGCAAGCGAGACCGCCCTCGAGGATGAAGCACGTGCAATTGCGTCCCAGGTCGGCCTCGCGGAGCGCGTCAACGCCATCGCCGGGAGCCTCGCGCACGCAGAGCAGCGCAGCCTCGAAGTCGGCCTGGCGCTTGCGACCAACCCGAAACTGCTCCTGCTCGACGAACCCATGGCGGGCATGGGACCCGACGAGTCCCAACGCATGATCGCCCTCATTCACCGCCTGCGCGAATCGGTCTCGGTGCTGCTGGTCGAGCACGACATGGACGCGGTCTTCCAGCTTGCGGACCGCATCTCGGTGCTCGTCAGCGGGGCGATCATCGCCACCGGCACGCCCGGTGAAATCCGTGCGAACGAGGAAGTTCGCCGCGCCTACCTGGGTGACGAGATCACGGGATGAGCGATGTGCTGCTGAAGATCACCGGCCTGCAGACGGCTTACGGCCAGAGCCAGGTGCTTTTCGGCATCGAAATGGAAATCCGAACTGGCGAAGTCGTGGCCTTGCTCGGACGCAACGGCATGGGCAAGACCACCACGGTGCGCTCGATCATGGGGCTCACGCGGGCCAGCGGCGGCGCCATCGAGCTGCGCGGCAAACGCATCGAGCGCGCCTCGCCGGATGCGATCGCGCGCTCGGGCGTGGCGCTCGTGCCCGAGGGGCGGCAGATCTTCCCCAATCTGACGGTGCGGGAGAACCTCGAGGCCTTTGCCGGCAACCGCAACGGCA
>ENA-ORBV01002362-ORBV01002362.1-microbial-mat-metagenome-genome-assembly--contig:-NODE-2362-length-39952-cov-6.139235_pt1 | contig 39952 bp, 38 predicted proteins | sample MGYA00237777_ERZ505514 | MGnify/ENA primary metagenome ERZ505514 (study PRJEB26160, sample SAMN06269048) | microbial mat metagenome | isolation source: Oligotrophic lake microbial mat | place... | reverse complement strand
TCGCCTGATGGAGGATTTCTATTACGCCGGCGGCCTGCCGGCGCTGATGCGGCAGATCCAGACCCACCTGGCGCTCGATGCGATGACGGTCAACGGCCGCAGCATCGGCGACAACATCGCCAGTGCCGAGGTGCTCGACGCGCAGGTGATCCGGCCGCTGGACAACCCGGTCACGCAGGCCAGCGCCCTCGCGGTGGTGCGCGGCAACCTGGCGCCCGAGGGTGCAGTCATCAAACCGAGCGCGGCATCGCAACATCTGCTGCGCCACAGCGGCCGGGCACTGGTGTTCGACAACCAACCGCAGATGCTGGCCGCGATGGCCGATCCCGACCTCGATTGCGACGAGAACACCGTGCTGGTATTGCGCAACGCCGGCCCGGTCGGCGCGCCTGGCATGCCCGAATGGGGCAACCTGCCGATCCCGAAGAAACTGCTCAAGGCTGGCGTGCGCGACATGTTGCGCCTGTCCGATGCACGCATGAGCGGTACCCACTATGGCACCTGCGTACTGCACATCTCGCCAGAGAGTGCGGTCGGCGGGCCGCTTGCGCTGGTGCGCACCGGCGACACGATCACGCTCGACGTGCCGGCGCGCAGCCTGCATCTGGAGGTGGGCGAGCACGAACTCGCAAGTCGGCGCGCCGCCTGGAGCGCGCCAGCGCAACCGTTCCAGCGCGGTTTCACCTGGCTTTACCAGCAACACGTGACGCAAGCCCACGAGGGCTGCGACTTCGACTTCCTGCAAGGCACGCAGCCAACACCGGAACCCGTCATTTTCTGAACCCATCGCCTGCCATGAAAAATCCCTTCAAAACGCTGCTTGCGCGCACCGACCTGCCTGCCGGCTACCCGGTCGGCACCTTCGCCATGGCCGCATCGCCGTTGCTCGCCGAGGCGCTGGGCTGCGTCGGCTTCGACTGGGCCGTCGTCGACATGGAGCACACCCCGCTGGACCTGGACAACCTGGTGCGCATGCTGCAGGCGGTGGCCGGCACGCCGATGCTGCCGATCACCCGGGTGCCATGGAACGACACGGTCATGGTCAAGCGCGTGCTCGATGCCGGCGCGCAGACGCTGATGTTCCCGTTCGTGCAGGATGCCGACGAAGCGCGCAAGGCGGTGGTGGCGTGCAAGTACGCGCCGCAAGGTGTGCGCGGCATGGCGGCGATGAGCCGCGGTTCGCGCTTTGGCACCGTGCCGGACTATTTCAAGGTGGCCAACGACGCGATCAGCGTCGTGGTGCAGATCGAGACACCCGATGCCTTGGCCCAGGTCGATGCCATCGCAGGCACCGACGGCGTCGACTCGGTCTTCCTCGGCCCGGGCGACCTCAGCGGCGCCATGGGCCATGTCGGCAATCCGATGCATGCCGATGTCGTCTCGGCCATGGCCAAGGCGGTCGAACGATGCCATGCCGCTGGCAAACCGGTGGGCAGCGTGGCGGGTACACCCGAGGCTGTGGCGATCTACCGCGGCATCGGTATCGACTACATCGGCTGCGCCTCCGACCTCGGCTTGATGATGCGCCAATGCGCTGCCGCGCTGTCCACGATCCGTTCGCAGAACGTTCATGTCAACACCACCGGATACTGAAAGGAACACCATGCATCCGACACAGACTCCCGCCGCCGCACGCCGACGTGCGGTCCTGATCGCATCAGTCGCCGCGCTGGCACTGACGGGCCTGTCCGGGCAGGCCCAGGCACAGGCCTGGCCCAGCAAACCCATCAAGCTGGTGGTCGGGTTTCCGCCCGGAGGTGGCATCGACGCGGTGGCGCGCAACCTGCAGCCCGGCCTGCAGGAGGCGCTGGGGCAACAGGTGATCGTCGAGTACAAACCCGGCGCTGGTGGCGTGCTGGCGGCAGGTGAACTGACACGCGCCGCGCCCGACGGCTACACCATCCTGGTCGCCAATATCGGGCCCTTCGTGCTGGCGCCCAACATGGTGTCGAAGAAGCCGTTCGATCCACAGAAGGACTTCACCTACATCCACCAGACCTCGGGCTCGGGCTTCATCGCGGCCGTGCCGGCAAATCATCCGGCCAACACGCTGGCGGAATTCATCGCCTGGTCCAAGGCCAATCCGGCCAAGGCCAACTATGCCTCCGGCGGCGCCGGCTCCATCACCCACCTCAATGGCGAAAGGCTGAACCAGATCGCCGGCACCAAGCTGGTCCACGTGCCGTACAAGGGTTCGGCGCCGGCGGTGCAGGACCTCATCGGCGGGCAGACCAACCTGCTGGTCGATGTCTCCACCGTGCTGCTGCAGCATATCCAGAGCGGCCGGCTCAAGGCGCTTTACGTCACGGACGCGCAACGTGTCGCCGCCTTGCCCAATGTGCCGACCGCCAAGGAGGCGGGATATCCCGGCCTGGAGACTTCGGGCTGGCAAGGCATCGTCGGCCCGGCCGGCATGCCCAAAGACGTCGTCGCGCGAATTTCGAAAGCCATCGGCGAGACGCTCGCCAAGCCGGACGTGCGCCAGAAGTTCGCCGCCAACGGCAGCGCCATCATGGAAAAAGGGCCGGAGGAATTCACCGCCTTCCACACCGCCGAGATCAATCGCTGGGTCCCGGTCATCAAGGCTTCCGGCGCGACACTCGACTGAATCTTTCTGGACACCCGCAATGGCACAACCAATCCGCTACGGCATCATCGGCTGCGGAAGCATGGGCCGCGAGCACATCGAAAACATCAAGATGATCGACGGTTGCACGGTCACCGCGATCGCCGATGACATCGCCGCCAGCCGCGAGGCGGGGCAGGCCCTGCTGCCTTCTCCCGCGCAACTGTTCGACAACCACCAGGACCTGCTCGATGCCGACATCTGCGACGCGCTGGTGATCGCCACACCCAACCACACGCACCGTGCGGTGCTGCTGGACGCCCTGGCGGCCGACGCCCATATCCTGGTCGAGAAACCGCTGTGTACCCGCATCGATGACTGCCTGGAACTGGTGCAGGCCGCAAAAGGCCGCGCCAAGATGGTCTGGGTTGCGCATGAATACCGCTACATGCCGCCGGTTGCCGAGACGATCCGCCTGGCGCATGCCGGCGCGGTCGGCACCGTGCACCAGGTCGCGATCCGCGAACACCGCGAGCCGTTCTATCCCAAGGTCGGCGACTGGAACCGCTTCAACGCCAACACCGGCGGCACGCTGGTCGAGAAGACCTGCCACTATTTCAATCTGATGGACCTGATCCTGAGGGAGAAACCGTTGGCGGTGTTTGCGTCGGGCGCCCAACGCGTGAACCATCTGGACGAGTCGTATGGCGGGCGCACGCCAGACATCCTCGACAGCGCCTATGTGATCGTCGAATATCCCAGCGGCGCCCGCGCCATGCTCGACCTGTGCATGTTCGCCGAGAACTCGGTCGACAACGAACACATCACCGTGGTCGGCGACGAAGGCAAACTCGAGTCGTTGCTGCCGTCCATGACGCTGCGTTACGGCCGGCGTGACGATTGGGGCAAACGCGAAGTCTGGGGCCAGAGCGCCAGCAGTGGCAAGGGTGTATCGGTGCGTCGGATCTGGGACACCGGCATCAAGTACATGGGCAACCACTTCGGCGCCTCCTACGTCGAACATGTGAAATTCGCCCACGCCGTTCGCCAGGGGCTGGCGCCCGACATCCCGCTCGAGGAAGGCCTGCGGGCAGTGGCCACGGGCCTTGCGGCGCATCGCAGCATCGACGAAAGGCGAGTGGTGGCGATGGCGGAAATCCTGCCGTCCGGATGGTGAGCTCGCCCAGCCCTGGCTTCGCCAGGCCCCCCGCATCGAATATCGCCACGTCCTTCATCGCGCGAGTGCCTGCAAACGCATGACCTACACCACCTACCCCAGCCTGCGCGGCCGCACCGTGTTCATCTCCGGCGGCTCGTCGGGCATCGGCGCCGAACTGGTACGCGCGTTTGCCGCACAGGCCAGCCGGGTCGCATTCTGCGGCACCCGGGCCGAAGGCGGTGACGCGCTGATCGCCGAACTGCGCGCCACCGGCGCCGAGGACCTGTTGTACGAGGCCTGCGACGTGCGCGACATTGCCGCACTGCAGGCCATGCTCGGGCGCATCGCTGACCGATGGGGTGCGATCCAGGTGCTCGTCAACAATGCGGGACGCGACGACCGCCACGCCCTCGACGACCTGACACCCGAATACTGGGACAACTGCCTGGCCATCAACCTGCGCCACCAGGTGTTCGCGACCCAGACTGTGGCGCGGCAGCTGAAGGCCGCCAAACTGTCCGGCAGCATTGTCAACATGGGATCCATCAGCTGGATGCGCGGCCGGCCCAACCTCATCGGCTATACGACCAGCAAGGCCGCCATCTCGGGAATGACCCGTACGTTGGCGCGTGAACTCGGCGTCGACGGCATCCGCGTCAACGCGCTGGTCCCTGGCGCCATCGTCACCGAACGCCAGACCCAGCTCTGGCGCAACGCCGAAGAAGACCAGCGGTTCATCGAACTGCAGTGCCTGAAGTTCCGGCTCGACTCGACGCACGTGGCGCGCTCGACCCTGTTCCTGGCCAGCGACGACAGCGACGGCATCACCGGGCAGAACCTGATCGTGGACGCGGGGCTGGCACAGGTGTCGGTGGCTGGGTAGACCAAAACCTGGCCGAGTCCGCGCCGGAAACCGGAGCAGGCGAGGGCGCCAACGGGGCGTATCCGTGCGCGCGCAACGGCATCGCAAGACACGTCCTACAAGCGGCCACGGCGGCGACTGATACACGGCGAGCTCCGAAGGGAGTTCAATGAACCCTTGTCCAATTGGGGGGCGCGAGCCATCCCGCTCCATTACAAGGAAATCGCATGAACGACCACAGCACCCATACACCCTCCCCCGCAGAAGCTCGGACGAAGTTGTGGGAACTGATCAAGGACATCCGGTTCGCGATGTTCACGACCCGCCATACCAATGGCTATCTGCATTCCCGACCGATGACGACGCAAAACCGGCGCATCGACGAAGACACCAGTCTGTGGTTCTTCATGTCGCGTGCAAACGGACCGGTCGATGATGTCCGCAGCGACGCCTCGGTCAACGTGGTCTATGCCGATCCCGGCAATGACAGTTACGTGTCGGTATCCGGAAACGCCCGGGTGGTGGAGGATGCAGCCCGCAAGGAACAGCTATGGTCGAAGATGAACGACGCATGGTTTCCACTCGGCCCGACCGATCCGGACGTGGCATTGATCGAGGTCAAGATCGTCCAGGCCCATTATTGGGACGTCGACGACAGCAAGATCGTGCAGTTGTTCAAGATGGCCGCCGCCACGGTCACCGGAAATCCGCCCACGGACATGGGTGAACACGCCGCGGTGCGCATGGGCTGAGAGCATTCATCGGCAGCGCCGGCATTGCCGGCCCGACCAACCCGCCGCAACGATCAGCGGCAGGCCTCGCTGCCCAGCAGCGACACCAGGCTCGGTGCCATGGCCTTGAGCAACTGGCTCGGCAAGGCGCTGGTGAAGCGGTAGTTCTCGGCATACGGCTCGTTGACGAACACCATCACGGTGCCGTAATACCGCTCGCCGAGCAGGAACATCAGCGTCGCGGAACGACTCACGACCCGTGAAGTCAACTCGGCACCGCCCTTGCCGTAGGTGGTGTAGCGGTGGTCGCCGGTTCCGGTCTTGCCGCCGACCTCGACCGCTCTGCCGTCGTCCAGCGCAAACGCGCCTTTGAGGCGGCGGCCCGTGCCCTCCTGCACCACCCCGATCAGCGTCTCGCGCACCGTGCTTGCCACCGCGGCATCGAGCACCCGCTCTGCCTGCCGCGGTCGGTAGGCGAGCCGGGTTTCGTACGGTGTATCGCGGGCAAACACCACCGACTCGAGCCGCGCCACCGGCTTGCGCAACCCGCCGTTGACGATGATGCCCATCAGCTCGGCCAACGCGGATGGCCGGTCGCCCGATGCGCCGAGCGCGCTGGCGTAAGACGGGGTCAAGCTCTTGAACGGGTAACCGAGCTTGTGCCAGCGGGACTGGATGCGGTCGAACGCGTCGATCTCCAGCAGGGTGCGGATTCGCCGGTCCTGAGCGTCCCGGTTGCGCGTGCGAAACAGCCAGCGGTAGACCTGCTGGCGTTCATCGACACTGGCGTCGATCGCCTCCGCCAGCGTGGCGTCGGGCACGCGCCGGCGCAAGCCGGCCAGCCACAATGCCAACGGATGGGTGCCCGCGACATAACCCCGGTCGGCCAGCGACATGTGGCCGCCGCCAAATCGCGCAAACAAGGCGTCGCGCTCGCGCTCGGTCAACGCCACATCCGGCAGATGGCGCCGGATGAACAGGGCCAGCGCGCCGGCGTCGCCGCCGGGCTGCAATTCGCCGAACACACTGGCCAGCCGCGCGGATGTCAGCGGCCGCCCCGCGAGCAGGCGCGCCACGACGGCGTCGGGCTCCAGGCCGTCGTAGACACGGTAATAACGCGCCAGGTAGTCGCGCCCTTCCATGTCGGCAAAACGTGCCAGCAGCGCCGTGCGCGCGGGGCCGCTATTGTCGGCGCGCAGCGCGGCAGCCGTGCCCGCATCCTCGAACATCAGGTGCCGTACCAGGTCACGCATCAGCCGGATGTAGACCAGGTTGACCGATCGCGTGGTGGCCTCATGCACCGTCAGTTCCCGGGCGTTGTCGGCGGCCTCGAAGTTGCCGAAACGGTGCAAGCCACCACCCGTGAAGAAAGCCTCGGCCGGGTTGGCGGAGTAGGTACGCTGCATCGCAGCGTCGAGCATGGCCTGCAACGCCCGGTCGCTGGCCAGCAACAGATACTGCCGCGCCCACTGGCCGAGCGCGTCACGCGTGTCGATGTCGACGGCCTGGAGTTCGATGGCATCCATCGGACTCCAGCGCGCGTGCAACTCCGAGACCAGGGAGAGGTAGGTCACCTGCGTGCGCAGCTTGGCCGTCGACCCGAGGTCCAGCCGCGCACCTTCGTTGATGTCGAATGGCTGGTTCCAGTTGTCGGTCTGCACGCGCAGCCGGTTGACATGCTCCCCGCGCTCGAACAAGGTGAAGCTGAACACCAGGGGGCTCGGGTCGTCACCCTCGGACAACAGGTAGGGGCCAACCAGGCCTGCGGCTTTGGCACCGGCACGCTCCGACAGGCTGCCTAGCAGCGCGACCCCATCGCGTTGCGCCCGTCCGTCGATGCTGCTGCCCGCGTCGGCATCGAGCCGGTCCAGGACGTAGTTGCTGGTCGTGCCCAGCAAAGCGCCGAGATGGGCACGCAGCGCGGTTGTCGCCTTGCGCTCGCTGTAGGGCGTTTGATTGACCTGTTCGTCCCACGGCGGTGGGCCGGAACGCAGATCCAGAGCCAGCGGCAGGGCTGCATCGCGCAATGCGGCGGAGATCACACCGGCCTCGGCCAGCAGCCGCAGATGGGCATTGACCAATCCGGTGAGGCCGGTCTCGGCATCCGGTCGGCCCAGGTAGTAGGTCGGGCGTCGCTGCGCAATCAGCAGCGACAGCACCTGCTTGAAGGCCAGCGCCTGGCGCACCAGCAAGCCAGCGTCAGCCGACAGTTCACCTGCATCGGCGACCAACAGTGCGATGACTTCATCGAAGGCACGTCCGTACCAGGCTGACACGGCGTCACCGAGCCCATGCACCTCGCCAATGCCCGGCCGTGCGGCCAGCGGCACGGTGTCGAGGTAATCGACCACGATCTGGCGTCGGCGCTGCAGCGTGTTCTCGCCATCGAGGTAAGCGCGCAGCGAAGCCGAAGCCATCTGGTCCAGCTTGTCACGTGTCGATGCGGTACGGCCGCCGCTCGAGTGTCGGTACTTTTCGATCTGGGTCGCCAGCGTGCTGCCGCCCGGTGTCGCGTGGTCTGAGTCGACCCAGCCCCAGCCCTGGTCGGTCAGTGCACGCAGGAACCGGCTCCAGTTGATCGCCGGATTCATCTGCGGTCGCTGTGCGTCGAGCAGATCGCGGTCCTCGATGAACAGCAGCGCATCGACGACCAACAGTGGCACGGCTTCGAACCGACCAAAGGCGCGCTGCGGCAAGCGGTTGGTGAACAGGGGTTCGGCGCGGCAATCGCGCAGTTCCAGGCCGGCCTGGTTCTTTTCGGCATACGGCGTAAACAGGCCCCGGTCGATGACATCCAGCAACTCAGGCGACATCCGGGCCTGCGCCGTGATCTGCCAATCCTGCGTCGTCAGCCGCGTGAGGAACCGCGGCAAGTCGTGGTATCCCAGCCGCTGGTCGTAGGGACCGTCAGCCGGAAAACGGATCGCCTCACTCGGGCCGGGGCGAAGCGCGAATTGCAGCTTGCCGTCGAACGCAGCAAGCCACCGGGCCTGGCGACGCGAGGTCCGGACCTCGTCTGCCACTACCCAGGCGGCCGTCGCGAACCCGGCCACCAGCACGGTGGCCAACAGGAACAGCCCCACCCGCTTCCAGCGCGACAGGCCATGCGGAGCATCGGCACTGGGTGCGGTGGCTGACGGGCTGCCGCCATTGCGGCGGGAATGGAACTTCATGGCCTTCCATTATTGATGAAGCTTGCAGGGGTTCGTGCGAAAAGCCGATGCGGCCGGCGATCGACATCGAGCGACATGCAGCGCAGGGGCTCGGCATCGCGGATTGCGATCGAAAAAGCGCCCGAGCGGCGCAAGCAGCGTGCGCGAGCCTGGCACGGCGACGATGCACGGTGACCGCCCACGACGCCATTACCATTGGGCGGGACGGGTCCTACAACCGCGCGGCCCGCACATTCCAATTTGCACAGGGAGTCATTCATCATGCCAAGCACCATCGGCCGATTGTTCACCGCCTTGCTGGTGGGCATCGGCATCGCCTTTGCCGGCTGGTCGGTCAGCCAGGGTCTGGAACGGTTTCGCATGTCGGATCGTTCCGTCACCATCAAGGGTCTGGCCGAAAAGGCCGTCGAGAGCGACTTCGCGATCTGGACGCTGGCCTTTCGCCGTGCCGGAAACGACTTTGCCGGTGTGCAGAAGGCACTGGCCGAGGACAGGGCGCAGGTGCTGGCCTTCCTGAAGGCACGCGGCTTCACGGCCGACGAAGTCGAGGCCCGGCCGCTGCAGGTGCAGGATCTGTTCGCACGCGAATACGCACAGGGCAATACCCCGCTGCGCTTCAACGGCAACGGCCAGGTACTGGTCAAGACGCCCCGGGTCGCCGAGGTGGAGCAAGCTGCACTGGCGGTGGACCCGCTGATCCAGGCCGGCGTGCAGCTCGGCGGGGACAACGCCGCAAGCAGCGGCCCGCGCTACCAGCTGCGTGGCTTCAACGACGTCAAGGCACCGCTGCTGGCCGAAGCCACGCGCAATGCGCGCGAGCAAGCCGACAAGTTCGCGGCCGAAGCCGGCGCCCGGCTCGGGCCGCTCAAGAACGCCAACCAGGGCGTGATCCGGATCAGCGGCGATGATGGCAACGACTATGACGACGGCAGTTCGCGCACCAAGCGGCTGCGCGTCGTAAGTACCTTCGAATACGAGCTGCGATGAGACCCCTGATGCGACTCAGGCCGGCACCGCGTGCCCGACGCCGAGACGATCGACGCGCTGCTGGAGCAGGCGGGCAAGTTCGCCTCGCGCGGCCTTGGCGGCCACCAATGCCCCGTTTGCGGGTGGCAACAGCGCGCAGCGCCGCGGTGGGCCAGGCTGGCGCCGGACGCCTTTCTTGTCCCCCAGCGTCTCGACATCGGCGATCAGTGCCGCGCTGAACATAGGCTGGCAGTTGCGATGCCACACAGCCTAACCAATTGCGTGGGGCTGCTGTCCGGATCGGCAGGGCCATAGCCGGACTTGATGAGTTCGATTGAACTTATTGTTTAGCACTCACTCCCATAGAGTGCTAATATTCCATTCAGCACACAGGCACAGGAGAAAGCAATGACACATCAGATTGGAACATCAGGCCACGCGGTGGCCTTGGCCAACCCATGGTCGGTCGTGCCCGCGCTGGGCAATCTGGATGCCTACATCTCGGCCGTGAACCGGCTCCCCATGCTCACCCTGGAGCAAGAGCAGTCGTACGCGCGCCAGTTGCGCGACCATAACGACCTCGAGGCGGCAGGCAAACTCGTGATGTCGCACCTGAGGCTGGTCGTTTCCGTGGCACGCCAGTATCTGGGCTACGGCTTGCCGCATGGCGACCTGATCCAGGAGGGCAATATCGGTCTGATGAAGGCGGTCAAACGTTTCGACCCGGAGCAAGGCGTGCGCCTGGTCAGTTATGCACTGCACTGGATCAAGGCCGAGATCCACGAATACATCCTGAAGAACTGGCGCATGGTCAAGGTCGCCACGACCAAGGCCCAGCGCAAGTTGTTTTTCAACCTGCGCTCGATGAAGCAGCGTTTCAAGTCCGACGATGCGGCGACCGACGCCGGGACGCACCGCGAGACGCTGAACGAAGAGCAGATCAACGCAATGGCCGCGCGGCTCAAGGTCAAGCGCGAAGAGGTGATCGAAATGGAAACCCGCCTCTCGGGTGGCGACGTGTTGCTCGACCCGGCGCCTTCGGACGACGGCGAGCAGGCCTTCGGTCCGATAACCTACCTGACCGACAGCAGCCACGAGCCCGCCGCCATGCTCGAGTCGCGCCAGCGCGACGTGATGGCCACCGATGGCATCGCGACGGCGCTGAGCACGCTGGATGAGCGCAGCCGACGCATCGTCGAGGAGCGCTGGCTCAAGGTCAACGACGACAACTCGGGCGGCATGACGCTGCACGACCTGGCCAGTGAATACGGCGTCAGTGCCGAACGGATCCGCCAGATCGAGGTGGCGGCCATGAAGAAGATGAAAAAGTCGCTCGCCGCCTACGCCTGACCTCGCAAAGCGACCGGAGGCTCAAGTCCGGTTGCAACCAGGCGACAGCACACGCCAGCCGAAGCCTCGCAGGGGGCTGCTGCTGGCGTTGTGTTTTCTGCTGTCAGGAGGCCTGCTTGAGCAACTGCTGGATGTCGCCCGCCAGCGGCTTGACGCCCATCCCATACCTGGTGAACAGCCGCAACTGGCCTTTCGTGTCATAGACATAACTGCCGGCCGAGTGGTCCATCGTGTAGCTGGTCTCGGTGCGGCCTTCAACCCGCTTGTAATAGATCTTGAAATCCTTGGCCAGCGCCGCGAGTTGCTCGGGGGACGTCGGGCGCAAGGCGATGAAGGACGGGTCGAAATTGCCCAGATAGGCCTTGAGCACCTCGGGGGTGTCGCGCTGCGGATCCACGGTGACAAAGATGCCTTGGAGCCGCTCTCCATCCTTGCCGAGCAGCTTGCGGATCTCGGCCAGTTCGTTCATCGTGGTCGGGCAGACATCCGGACACTGCGTATAACCGAAAAAGACCACCACGACCTTGCCCGCGAACTCGCCGATGCTGCGCTCGCGGCCGTTCGCGTCGGGCAGCTTGAAGTCCCGCGCATAGTCCGCACCGGTGACATCGATCGACACAAAAGAGGGCTTGTTGTCGAAACATCCCGGCAACACTGCAACGCCGGCCATCAACAGGACAGCGCAAGACCAGCGGCGGGAAACAGGAGACATCGTCATAAGGCGGTGTGGGCTAGGGAATTCAGAACAGATAATGGTCCACCAGCAAGGCGGCAAACAAAAGGCTCAGGTGGTACAGCGAAAACCGGAAGGTGCGGCGCGCCAGCGCATCCGAATAATCCCTCCAAAGCCAGAACGCGTACAGGCAAAATGCGGCACCCAGCAGCACGGCTGCGCCCAGGTAAAGCCAGGAACTCATGCCATAGACGAACGGCAACAGGCCGGCTGCGAACAACACAACGGTATACAGCAGGATCTGCAGCCGGGTGAATTCGCTGCCATGGGTCACCGGCAACATCGGCAGGCCCGCCTTGCGGTAGTCCTCCACCCGGTACAGCGCCAGTGCCCAGAAATGTGGTGGCGTCCACAGGAAGATGATCAGGAACAGGATCAGCGCTTCCGGGCCGACGTCGCCGGTCATCGCTGCCCAGCCCAGCACCGGCGGCATGGCGCCCGACGCACCGCCGATCACGATGTTCTGCGGCGTGAGCGGCTTGAGGATCACGGTGTAGATCAACGCGTAGCCAACGAAGGTGGCGAAGGTGAGCCACATCGTCAGCGGATTGATCCAGAAATACAGGACGACTGAACCGGCGGCACACAACACGCCGGAGAACAACAGTGTCTGGCTGTTGCTCAGTTCACCGCGCGCGGTGGCCCGCCACGCGGTGCGTTTCATCTTGGCGTCGATGCGTTGCTCGACAATGCAGTTGAAGGCCGCCGCCGCCGCCGCCACCAGCCAGATACCCAGACAGGCGATCGCGGCCTGCCCCACCTGCGGCCAGGTGGGCGCACCCGGCACGGCCAGCACCATGCCGATCAGCGCGCAAAACACGATCAGCTGGATCACCCGCGGCTTGGTCAGGGCCATGAACTGGCGCGTAACGGAGACGGCAGACGTCGTCGAGACGGCGGTCGTCGATGGCGAGTGCGCTTTCATCACAGACTCCCGGCCGGCATCGCCGACATCTTGACCGACGCGCTGCGCGTCACTCGGGATGCCGACAAAGCCCAGGTGATCGCCACCACCAGCGCCGCGGCGCCGCCCGTATGCAGCAAGGCTGCCAGCAAAGGCCAGCCCAGCACCACGTTGCTCAACCCGGTGGCCAGCTGAAGTGCCGCCAGGCCACCGATCCAGCGCGACACACTGCGCAAACCGTTGATCCGCGACAGACGCCAGGCCAGCAGTGCCAGCACGACGAGCACCACATACGCCATCAGCCGGTGCGCGTAATGGATGGCGGTCAGCGCGGGAAAGGAAATCATCGCGCCATCGCCGGTCATGCCCAGGTGGCGCCAGAGCTCGAAACCTTGGTCGAACCGCATGGGGGGCCACCAGCTGCCCTGGCAGGTCGGGAAGTCGGTGCAGGCCAACACCGCGTAGTTCGTGCTGACCCAGCCGCCCAGCGCCAGTTGGAGTACCAGCAGGCCCGTGGTCAGCAGCAGGAATCCACGCGTAGCGGCGTCAACGGGCACCAGCGACGAACCGGCGACCAGGGAGCGGGTCAGCCGTTGGACCTGCAGCGTCAGCAAGGAGAGCAGGAAGAGCCCGCCGAGCAAGTGCAGTGTCACGATGGCCGGAAACAGCTTCATCGTGACCGTCAGGGCGCCAAACGCGCCCTGCACGCAGACCCAGACCAACGTGGCGGTCGGCCACCAGGGGTTGAGCGCGGGTACAGACGATCCCGCGCGCATGCGCTGGCGCCAGCTGGCCACCGTCAGGATCAGGATCAAGGCGCCCACGCCGGTGGCCATATAGCGGTGCGCCATCTCGATCCAGGCCTTTCCGTGCGTCACCGGTCCGCTTGGCATTGCCGCCTGAGCCGCGCTGATCTCGGCCTTCGCACCGACCGGGCTGGCGCTGCCATAACAACCCGGCCAGTCCGGACAACCCAATCCGGAGTCCGACAGCCGGGTGAAGGCGCCGAACAGCACCAGGTCGAAGGTCAGAAACAGTGTCAGGACGGTTGCGGCGCGCAGCCAATGGGCAGGCGACTGCCCGCGTACACGCAGGCGCAGCCAGCCCAGGGCCACGGCGGCCAGGGCCGCACCTGCGAGCAGAATCTGCAGGATCGGTGCCAGATCCACGGCTGCGATTTCACTCATCGTACCCACCCATACCGGTGCAAACGCGGCAGGCCGACAGCATTGCCACTCGACCGGTCCACGGATGCTGGCAGCCCGTCAGGGTGCTGCAAACGACGCGCGCGCGGGGATTCATGCACGTCAACGCCCCGCCGTATCCCAGGATGCGCTGGCACGCAATACGCGTCCGATGTCGCGCTTGGCCTTGGCCGCTCCGGACATGTCGAGCCCGGCCGGAAAACGCATCATCCAGTTGCCCAGCGGATCGACCAAGTACAGATGGTCCGGCAGACCGCGTCCTGCTTGCGCCGCCAGCCACCGAGCCAATGCGGTTGCCTCGACGCGCAGCACAGTGGCTTCGCGGAGTGCCGGCAGCAAGGCCTCGGACACCGGAGCCTGGTCGTCGATCAGCCAGACGCGGTCCACGCGATCCTTCTCCTTGCCCAGGCTCTCGCGCAGCTGGCGTTGCATGTACAAATCGTTTTGGCACTGGGCAGCACAGGCGCCACTGGCAACGGTCACCAACAGCCACTGGCCCTTGAGCGTGCGCAGATTGAGCGACTTGCCATCGAGGGTCGTACCCACCAGATCCGGCAGTGGCCGCTGCGGATCGATCAAGGTACCGAAAACGCTCCGAGCCTCGGGACGCCAGACATAGTAGGTCAGATAGGACGCCACCACCGGCGCGGCACACAACAGAAACACGACCATCATCTTCCAGCGCCCGAGGCGGGTACGCCGCTCGGCCGCGCCAATGTCGGCCAGCGCCGGCATGGCATGCACCGTCAGGCCCAAGGGTTGGTCATCGTGGCCCGGGTATGGCCGGTCAGCGGGTGGAGAGGAAGCGTCGGACAATTTGGAACCAGAAAAAAAGAGCGCTGATCAGCCCACTGAGTGCAAACCATTGGAAAGCATATCCATGGTGTTTGTCGACGCCGGTTGGAATAGGCGCCCAGTCGCGGGAAAGACCATCACCGTCCGGACCCGTCTGCAGCACAGAAAAGGAAGCTAGTGGCAACCCGGTTTCTCGAGCGTAACCGGACACGTCGAGATTTTGCCGGATCTTGCCCTCGGCCTGCGGCTCGAACTCGTAAAGCTTGGCTGGAGGCGGGGCGATTCGCCCCTCGACGCGAACCACGCCACCGGCGTACGGCAGCTCGGGCAATGCCGTGCGGTCATTGAAATTGCGCTGCTGCCAACCCCTTTGCACCAGCACGACCATGCGGGGATCATCGTCGAGTTGCAGCGGCGTCAGAATGAAGAACCCTGGCTTGCCGTCCATCTGGCGGTTCTCCAGGTACACCGTGTGCGGGTCCAGCCAACGCCCACGCAAGCTCAGGCGCCGGTGCGTCCAGTCTGCTGTCCTGTCGGCGCCGGCGAGCGCGACGTTGTCGAGCGGCGGCAGCGCTGCCTGATCGTCAATGGCCTTTTGCAGTGTCAGTTTCTCATTGGCGCGGGACAATTGCCAGAATCCCAGTTTCATCGTGACCGAGGCTCCGATCAGCGCAGCGGCGGCGATCAGCCAGAAGCGGGCCGTCAAGCTCTGCTTCGCCACCAGATAATCAGCCGTCATGATGTACCTTGTCGTCCTCGCCTTCCTGGCCATCATCGGCAGCCTCGGAGCAGCCCTTTATTTCATGCTCAAAGGCGGTCGCGAGGGCCAGGGCACCTCCAATCACATGGCACGCGCGCTGGCGTTTCGGGTCGGGTTCTCCATCGTGCTGTTCCTGTGCGTGCTCGTGGCCTGGAAGCTGGGCTACATCCAGCCGACCGGGATTCCAGCCGGGAAATGAACCAAGGCCGCAGCGCGGCCTTGGTTCTTCGGGGCGCGCAGTGGCTGCCGTCAGAGCCAGTAGACCAGCACGTACAGCCCGAGCCAGACGACGTCCACGAAATGCCAGTACCAGGCTGCGCCCTCGAAACCGAAGTGGCGTGCAGGCGTGAAGTGACCTTTTTGCAGGCGCAAGGTAATGAACAACAACATCAACATGCCGACGAACACGTGGAAACCGTGGAAACCGGTCAGCATGAAAAATGTTGAACCGAACGCACCCGACGTGAGCTTCAGGTTCAAGTCGGTATAGGCATGGTAGTACTCGTATCCCTGCACGCCCAGGAAGGTAAGCCCCAGCAGCACGGTGATCCACATGAAGGCGATGGTCTTGCCGCGCTGGCCCGCCTGCAGGGCATGGTGAGCGATGGTCAGCGTGACGCCAGACGTCAGCAGCAAGGCGGTATTGATCGTGGGCAGCCAGAATGGGCCCATGGTCTGGAACGGTTCGATGATGCCGGCCGGTGACGCCGTCGCACCGGGCACCACACTGGGCCAGGCGGCCTTGAAATCAGGCCACAACAAGGCGTTCTCGAGGCCGCCCAGTGCGGGCACCGAGTGCATGCGTGCCCACCACAAGGCGGTGAAGAAGGCACCGAAGAACATCACCTCGGAGAAGATGAACCAGCTCATGCTCCAGCGGAATGACAAGTCGACTCTGCTGCCGTAGGAACCGCCCTCGCTTTCATTGATGGCCTCGCGGAACCAGCGGAACAGCACCACAAACAACCAGGCCAGGCCGAAGTAGGTCGAATACTCGCCCCAGGCAACGCCGTTGACCCATTGCCCCGCGCCAAAAAACACGAAGAACAGGCCGATCGCCGCCATCACCGGATGGCTGGAAGGCCCGGGTACGAAGTAATACGGCGTAGTGGGATGGGATGAAGAACTCATTGCTGCTCCAGACTCTCTCGATTCAATATTGCGTTGACTGGGTTGCGACCGTGGGCTGCGCCGGTCAGGCTGCGACCCAGTTCACCAGCACGATCAATGCCGCCACCAGAACGAAGACGCCGACAAATCCAGCGATCAGAACGTGGACCGGATGAATGCCTGTCCCTTCCTGTTCATGGTCCTTGTGCCGGCGCACGCCAAAAAACGACCAGGCAACGGTCTTGGCGGTGTTCCAGGCGGAGCCTGCACCGCGTGCGGGGGCTGGCGGGGGTGTGCCGCGCTCTTCGTTCATGAACCCGCCTTGACCAGGTCCGGCAACTTCGCCGCCGCAGTGGCACCGGGCGGAGGGGGCACCGGACCACCCACTTCGAAGAAGGTGTATGACAAGGTGATCGTCGTCACGTCGCGGGAAATCTTGGGATCGATGACGAAGGCCACCGGCCATGACTTCATTTCCCCCGGCTCGAGCGTGTACTGGTTGAAGCAGAAACACTCCAGCTTGTTGAAATGCGGCCCCGCCTGACGCGGCGCGTAACTTGGAATGGCTTGAGCCGCCATGCGGCGACCCTGATCGTTCCGGAACTCGTAGACCACCGTTGCCAGTTCACCGGGATGCACCTTGATCGAACGGCGCTCGGGTTTGAATGTCCACGGGCCACGCGCGTTGGCATCGAACTCGACCGTGATGGTGCGGCTGGTATCGACCTGGCTGTTCACCGCCGCACGGGAGGTAGCACCGGGAATATTGCGGTCGCCCAGTGCCAGCACGTTGATGCCGGTGATGTTGCAGATGGCCTCGTACAGCGGCCCGAGTGCATACCCGAATCCCAGCATGCCCAGGGCCACGACCACCAGCTTGCGTGCCATGGTCAGGTTCTGATAACGACGGCGCACGGCTCAGCTCCCCAGCCAGGTCATCTTGACGATGATGCCCAGCAAGAAGACGACCGCCACCGACGCCAGGGCCAGGGCCAGCCGCACGTTGGATTTCTTCTGATCAGGGCTCATGGCTTTTTCGTGTCAGGTGGCCAGGCGATCAGCCGACGATGCGGCTTGCGGAGGCGTCGAGCTTGGGCGGGTTCTCGAAGGTGTGGAACGGCGCCGGCGACGGAATTTGCCACTCCAGGCCCTCCGCGCCTTCCCAGGGCTTCTGGCCCGCCTTCTCACCCTTGCCCATCATGCAGGGCAGGACGATGAAGAAGAAGAAATACACCTGGGCGATACCGAAGGCGAACCCACCCACGGACGCGAGTGCATTGAAGTCGGCGAACTGCATCGGGTAGTCGGCATACCGGCGCGGCATGCCGGCCAGGCCCAGGAAGTGCATCGGGAAAAAGGTGATGTTGAACGCGATCAGCGACCACCAGAAGTGGATCTTGCCGCGTGTCTCGTTGTACATCACGCCGGTCCACTTGGGCATCCAGTAGTAGACACCGGCGAACATCGCGTACAACGAACCGGCCACCAGCACATAGTGGAAGTGCGCCACCACGTAGTAGGTGTCCTGCAACTGGATGTCGATCGGCGCCATCGCCAGGATCAGGCCGGTGAAGCCGCCCATCGTGAACACGAAGATGAAACCGACCGCGAACAGCATCGGTGTCTCGAAGGTCATCGAACCCTGCCACATCGTGGCGATCCAGTTGAAAATCTTCACGGCCGTGGGCACCGCGATCAGCATCGTCGCGTACATGAAGAACAACTGGCCTGTCACCGGCATGCCGGTGGTGAACATGTGGTGCGCCCAGACCACGAAGCTCAGGATCGCGATGCTGGACGTCGCATACACCATCGAGGTGTAGCCGAACAGGCGCTTGCGCGCGAACGCCGGCACCACCTGGCTGATGATGCCGAAGGCCGGCAGGATCATGATGTAGACCTCGGGGTGCCCGAAGAACCAGAAGATGTGCTGGTACATCACCGGATCACCGCCAGCGGCCGGATTGAAGAAGCTGGTGCCAAAATGGCGGTCGGTCAACGTCATCGTGATCGCGCCGGCGAGCACCGGCATCACGGCGATCAGCAGGTAGGCGGTGATCAGCCAGGTCCAGGCGAACATCGGCATCTTCATCAGCGTCATGCCCGGTGCGCGCATGTTCAGGATGGTCACGATGATGTTGATCGAGCCCATGATCGAGCTGGCACCCAGAATGTGCAACGCGAAAATGGCAACATCCATGCTCGGCCCCATCTGCAGCGTCAGCGGTGCGTACAGCGTCCATCCTGCGGCCGGCGCGCCACCGGGCATGAAGAAGGAGCCCATGATCATCAGGCCGGCGGGAATCAGCAGCCAGAAGCTGAAATTGTTCATCCGCGCGAAGGCCATGTCGGAGGCGCCGATCTGCAGCGGAATCATCCAGTTCGCAAAACCCACGAAGCCCGGCATGATGGCGCCGAACACCATGATCAGGCCGTGCATGGTGGTGAGCTGATTGAACAGTTCCGGGTTGACCAGTTGCAGCCCAGGCTGGAACAACTCGGCGCGGATCAGCAGCGCGAGCACGCCACCGACCATCAGCATCGTGAATGCAAACAGCAGGTACAAGGTACCAATGTCCTTGTGGTTGGTCGCATAGACCCAGCGCCGCCAGCCCGTCGGGGCATGGTGGTCGTGGTGATCGTCGTGGGTATGGCCGTGGGGGTCCAGTACTGCGCTCATGCTCAATTCCTTCTTAATTCTCGTATTTCGTTGCGTTCACGCGTCGTCGCGGTCAGGCGTCATTTGCGTGCGCTCTGCACGTCGGCAGGCTGCACGATTTGGTCGGTCTTGTTCGACCAGTGGTTCTTGGTGTAGGTGATCACAGCCGCGATGTCGGTGTCGCTGAGCTGTTTCCAGGCCGGCATGGCGCCGTTGTTCTGGCCGTTGAGCAGGACGGAGATCGTCCTGGACTTGTCTGCATCGAGCACCACGGCCGCGCCGTCCAGCGGCTTGATCGGGCCTGCGCCCTTGCCATTGGCCTGGTGGCACGCCTGGCAGTTGGCCGAGTAGACTTTTTCGCCGCGGGCGACCATCTCGTCGAGTGCCCAGACGCGCGCCGGATCGTCGGCCTTGGCTGCGATCTTCTTCATCTCCTCGCCAACCCACTTGGAGTAGTTCTCGGCCGACACCACCCTGACGTGGATCGGCATGTAGGCGTGCTCCTTGCCGCACAACTCCGCGCACTGGCCGTAATAGTCACCGATCTTCTCGGCCCGGAACCAGGTATCGCGCACGAAGCCGGGAATGGCATCCTGCTTGATGCCGAACGACGGAACCATGAACGCATGGATCACGTCGTTGGCGGTCGTGATGATGCGGATCTTCTTGTCCACCGGTACCACCAGCGGGTTGTCGACCTTGAGCAGGTAATTGTCGATCGGCGCATCGGCCTTGGGGCCACCCGCATTGGACAGCGCGCGATGCTCACTGTCGAGTGCGGACAGGAATCCGATACCCTCGCCCTCGCCATTGATGTAGTCGTAGCCCCACTTCCACTGCATGCCGGTGGCCTTGATGGTCAGGTCGGCATTGGTGGTGTCCTTCATCGCCACGATGACCTTGGTCGCGGGCAGCGCCATCAGGATCACGATGATGAACGGAATCACAGTCCAGACGATCTCGACCGTGACCGACTCATGGAAGGTGGCGGCCTTGTGGCCGACCGACTTGCGGTGTTTCCAGATCGAGTAGAACATGACGGCGAACACTGCGACGAAGATCACGCTGCAAACGATCAGCATGAACCAATGCAGCCAGGCCTGGTCGGCGGCGATCTTGGTCACCGGCGGATGCAGGTTGAGCTGGTTGACAGCCGGCCCGCCCGGCAGGTCATTGACCTTGACCGCATACGCAACCGTCAAGGGCGCAGTCGCCAACCAGGCAGTCGCGCCCATTGCCACAGAAGCCAACTTGCCCGCAATACTCTTCATCATGATCACTTCTTTGCCTCAAATTTGCACCGGCGCACACCACCAGGATGCACGGCCATCACGCCCCGCGCAGCGCCATCCTGATCTCCCGGGCCAGCACCGGCCGCAATTCAGGACGCACAAAACGCCCGATATGCACTGTCTTGCCCTGCCCCGACAACGCAATCAGCGAATTATCGGCAGTACCAGGCTCCACCCTCACCCACTCCCGTCGGAATTCGGACCGACACAACTTTCCGCCGTTTTCCTGTTCGATGACCAGCTGTTCACCGGCCAGGCGAATGGTCTCGCCGTCACTGGCATGACGGGCATACACCAGAAACGCCAGCCCCACCGCGATGAGTTCGATCCAGGCGATTGGCAGAACCAGCGTCGCACCCTTGAACCAGAACATTCCGCCGATGGAAAGCGACACCACGCACAACGACAGGTAGATGAGCACCAATTGGCGCGGCGTGACCGAGCAGTTGCGCCGCAAAAACCAATGAAAGTCCTGACCCTGAACTGTCGCAAAGCGAAAAGCCGGATTCATCACGCGTCTTGCCATTCCAACGCCATGCCCCGAGGGCACGGAACGGTGAAACTGCGGGGGAATACCCTGTTTCACTCCCATTAGTGTAGCCGACCGACCCGCCCACCCCGACCGCTGGCGCCATGTCCACACACCCCACTACGTTGGCGCCGGATCACGCTTGACCTGATGCAAAATGCGCCGCATTTCGTCCAGCGAAAACACCGTTTCACCCTGCACCGGCAACCGGGGTTGCGGCTTGAGCGCATGGCCATAGATGATCTCGAACGTCAACTCCAGCGGCCCGTCACCACCCGCCGCGCCAGACAAGGCCGAGACCAGCTGCTGCCGCCAGAGACGGCTGCGCAAGCCGGGGAAGCGCTTGGGATGCAGATTGCGGCCCAGTCCCCGCAATTCCTCCAACAGGCGCTCAGGCGACGAATAACTCAGGGTCAACCGCTCCATGTCCATCACCGGCTCGGCATATCCTGCGCCCACCAGCATATCGCCCCAATCATGCATGTCGGTGAACGAATGCGCGGGCTCCGGCCAACCCATCGCCCGGTAGACGGAGCGCAATTGCAGCAGTGTGTCCGGGCCCAGGCAGGAGAACATCAGGAAACCGTCATGGGCCAACATGCGATGCCAATGGACCAGCAGCCCCTGCGGGTCGGCCGCCATGTGCAATGCCATGTTGGCCCAGACCATGTCGGCAGCAGCTTGCGGCGGTGGGGCAACATGTAAAGCCGCAGACCGCCATCGTGCAAGGTGCCACCAGGGCGAGCGCAAGGCCTGTTCCACGGCCTGCCGACGCTGCGCCGTGGGTTCGATGACCCAGCAGGTCGCGCCCGCATACGTCTGCGCGACCGCCGCATGCGCCTGCAGTCCGCCCCGCAGTGGCTCCCAGTCGACCCAGGTGCGCGGCCGCAGGCGGATCCACTGCAGCCGCTCATGCATGCGCCGGCCGATTTCCTCGTGCAGCCACGGCGAAGCGGCCTGCGCACGAAGCGCCCATCGCTCGGCAGCGCGTGGATCAATGGTAGGAGGAACGTCGGCAGACATCGCAGGAGCCAAGCATATAGTGGAGCGATGTTTCGCGCCTTGCTCCGCAGCATATCCGACCGCCTGCCCAGCCAATGTGCGGTCTGCCGCCGCTGGCCATGCGATCCGCTGTGCGAGGCTTGCGTATCGCGGTTCGCCCAGCCGCACACCCGCTGCCGGACCTGCGCGATGCCGGTTCCGTCCGCCATCGCCCAATGCGGCGGCTGCATCCGCCAGCCACCGCCCCTGGACGCCTGCGTGGCTGCGGTGGCGTATGCCTATCCCTGGGCCGGACTGATCGCGCGTTTCAAGTTCCACAACCAGCCCGGGCATGCCGTCTTGCTGGCGGCCGTCTTGCGCCATGCACCCTGGGCCGAGCCCGCGCTCGACCTTGCCGACCGGGTTTTGCCCATGCCGCTGTCGACGCAGCGCCTGCGCGAACGCGGATTCAACCAGGCGCTGGAGTTGGCACGCCGCCTGGCTCCGGACAAGACCGACCCGGGTCTGCTGCTGCGCATCCGCGACACCATGCCACAAAGCACGCTCAGCCGTCACGAGCGGATGCACAACGTGCGCCACGCGTTCGCCGTCGAACCCCTTCGCACCGCCGAACTGGGCGGCCAGCGGGTCGTGCTGGTGGACGACGTGATGACAAGCGGCGCGTCCCTGTACGCGGCCGCAATGGCGCTGCGCCAGGGCGGCGTGGCCCATGTCACGGCCCTGGTGCTGGCGCGGGCGGAACTGGGCGCCGCATCGGGCAGCTGAACGCCGACAATGCGAACCATGTTCCATATCGTGCTGGTCGAACCCGAGATACCCCCGAACACGGGCAATGTGATCCGCCTCGCCGCCAACACCGGCTGCAGCCTGCACCTGGTCGAGCCGCTCGGTTTTTCGCTCGACGACAAGCACCTGCGGCGCGCCGGTCTGGACTACCACGAATATGCGCCGCTGCAGCGCCATGCCAGCTGGGCCGACCTGCTGCGCGATCTCAAGCCCCAGCCACAGCGCATGTTTGCGCTCACGACACGGGGCACGCGCAATCCCTACCAGGTGGCGTTTCAGCCTGGTGACTGGCTGGTGTTCGGATCCGAGACACGTGGCCTGCCACCGGGCGTGCGGGACGGTTTTGCTCCCCAGCAATGCCTGCGTCTGCCCATGCGCGAGGGCCAACGCAGCCTCAATCTTTCCAATGCGGTCGCGGTCACGGTTTTCGAAGCCTGGCGCCAGAACGACTTCACCAGCCTCGCGGCTGCCGCACCCGCTCAGGGATAACGGCGCGACACGATCTGCGCCACGCAGGCGGGTTTGGCCGAGCCCTCCTTCTCGACGACCACGTCCCAGACCATCTGCATGCCGTTGTTGTCGATCGGCTCGCTCGACACCAGCGTGAGCCGGCCGCGCAGGCGGCTGCCCACCGGAACTGGTGCCACGAAACGCACCTTGTTCAGCCCGTAGTTGATTCCCATGCCGACCTGCTCGATCGTCAGCGCCTCGCTGAAGAAACGCGGCACCAACGACAAGGTCAGGTAACCGTGCGCAATCGGCGCGCCAAACGGCCCAGCCGTAGCACGGGCCACATCGACATGGATCCACTGGTGATCTCCGGTCGCCTGCGCGAACTGGTTGACCTGCTCCTGGGTCACGGTGACCCATTCGCTGACGGCCACTTCCTGCCCCACATGGGCGGCGAGATCGGACAAGGTCTTGAAAATCTTCTTGGTCATGGCGGGTTCGATTCCAGAGTGGGTGATGGCTAGGCGTCGAGCCAGCGGCAGATCGGTTGCCACTGCTCGAGATCTTTCTCGAAACGCCCGGGCGCCATGTCGAAAAGCGTCAGGCCGTGCGCGGCCAGATGCACGTAATTCTGGGTATCGCGCAGGTAGCCGAGTACCGGAACGTCGAGCGATTCGATAAACGCATGCAACTTCTCCGCGGCGATGGTTCGCGCGTCCACCCGCATACCCACCAGCGCGATCTTGCTGTTGTCGACATGCTTGTTCGCGGCCAGCTCATCGAGGAAGGCTCGGGTCGCGAAGATGTCGAACACACTGGGCTGCAACGGCACCAGCACCTTGTCGGCCATCTTCATGACGTCCTTGAAGCGCCAGCCGTGCAATCCGGCTGGCGTGTCGACCACCACATGCGTCGTGCCCTTGGGCGGGCGTGCGATCAGGTCGGTGTTGATGTCCCAGGTCTGGATTGGCCGGGCCGCGGCCGGGCGCAAGCCCAGCCAAAGACGGGACGACTGCTGCCGATCCGCGTCACCGAGCATCACGGCGTGGCCACATGACGCAAAATAACCTGCAACGTGGGTCGACAAGGTTGACTTGCCCACGCCCCCTTTCGGATTCGCAATGACTACGACTGGCATCGGATGGCTCCCGCGATTGGAACTGCACATTATGGTAGCCGCATGGAGAGCGGTCCCGCCGTTGCCGGCCAAAGCCGCATCCCGCGCCGCCGGCCAGGCAGGTATTGATACCGATCATGGACCAACCACCAGCTTGGCTGCTCAATAGCTTCATCTACCTCGGCGCGGCGGTCATCGCCGTGCCGCTGTCCAAGGCGCTGGGCCTGGGTTCCATCATCGGTTACCTGGCTGCCGGCATGGCCATCGGCCCCTGGGGGCTGGGCCTGGTGACCAATGTCCAGGACATCCTGCATTTCGCCGAGTTCGGCGTGGTACTGATGTTGTTCCTGGTCGGGCTGGAACTGGAGCCCAAACGCCTGTGGAGCATGCGCCGGCCGATCTTCGGCTGGGGGAGCGCCCAAATGCTGGCCTGCGCGCTGCTGCTGACGGGTGTGGCGGTGCTGTTCGGCGTGGCCTGGCAGGTGGCGCTGGTGGCCTCGCTCGGCCTGGCGCTGTCGAGCACGGCAATCGCGCTGCAGGTGATGGCCGAGCGCAACCTGATGCCCACCAGCAGCGGGCGCGCCGCATTCTCCATCTTGCTGTTCCAGGACGTGGCGGCGATCCCGATCCTGGCCCTGTTGCCCCTGCTGGCGGTGGAGATTGCTGGCGCGTCCGCTACGGCCGTGGCCAGTCACCCGGCGCTGGAGGCGGCGCGGATTGTCGGCGTCATCGTCGCCATCGTGCTGGGCGGCCGGATGCTGCTGCGCCCGCTGTTTCGCTGGATCGCGCGTTCGCGCACGCCCGAGATCTTCACAGCCGCCTCGCTGCTGCTGGTGGTGGGTATCGCCAGCCTGATGCAGCTGGTCGGCCTGTCGATGGCACTGGGCGCCTTCCTGGCTGGCGTGCTGCTGGCCGAGAGCGAATACCGGCGCGAACTGGAAACCGACATCGAACCGTTCAAGGGCCTGCTGCTGGGCCTGTTCTTCATCGCCGTGGGCATGAGCATCGATTTTGGCGTGCTGATCGCCTCGCCTGGACTGATGACGGCGATTGTGGTCGGCTTCCTGACGCTCAAGTGCCTGGTCATCTACGCGCTGGCCACGCAGATGGAATTGCCGTTCCAGGACCGGCCGGTGTTCACGCTGCTGCTGGCGCAAGGCGGCGAGTTCGCCTTCGTCGTGTTCCAGGCCGCTACCGGAGCCCAGCTGTTTGACGCGCAGACGGCGTCACTGCTGATCGGCGCGGTTGCGGTGTCGATGCTGGTCTCACCGCTGCTGCTGGTGGCGACCGACCAATGGCTGCTGCCGCGTTTTGCCAATCGGCGAGCCACCGTTCAACTGGAGGAAATCGCGGAGCAGCAGGACGCCCCGGTACTGATCGCCGGCTTCGGCCGCTATGGCCAGATCGTCGGACGCATGATGCTGGCCGAAGGCATCGAATGCACCGTGCTCGAGCACGACGCCGAGATGGTGGAAGCTGTGCGCAGCTTCGGCTACCAGGTGTTCTATGGCGACGCGTCACGGCTCGATCTGCTGCGCACCGCCGGCGCTGCCACTGGCACGGTGCTGGTGGTGGCCGTCGATGACGTCGAGCAGTCGCTCAAGATCGTCGATCTGGCGCAGGCCCACTTCCCGAACCTGCGCATCGTCGCGCGCGCCCGGGACGTCACGCACTGGAACCAGTTGCGCGAGCGCAACGTCATGCTGGTGCAACGCGAGATGTTCGAGGCCAGCCTGCGCAGCGGACGCAGCGTACTCGAACTGCTGGGCCACAGTCCCGAAGACGCCGACGTCAGCGCACGTCGTTTCCGCACGCACAACCTCGCGTTGTTCGAGCAGATGCACCCGTACTACAAGGATCGCGCCAGGATGATCGCGGCGGTCAAGCAGGGACGCCAGCAACTCGAGGCCCAGATGGCGCAGGAGCGGCTGGAGCGAACGCGGCGCGAGGCTGCGGAGCGGGAAACCCGCAGGGAAAACTGAGCCCGTTGCCGCTTGCGCAGCGTGCGCAGCGTGCGCAGGCGCAGCACGGGTTCAACCTACAAACGGCCCTGAACCGAAGCCGCTTTCTGGGCCGCGGTAATGAACGAGCGCATCGCATCGCTGGGCGTGATGCCCGGGCGCGTCGTGATGCCAACCGGACTGCGCGGCGCTTCGAGCGCAGGAAACAGCAACTGAAGCCGGCCTGCTGCCAGGTCGGGCGCCACCGACTCGAGCTGGGCAAACCAGACGGCATCGGTCGTCAGGGCCAGGCGGCGCGGCAGCTCGACCGACATCGATTCGATACGGCGCGGCAATCGATCGAGTCCGCCGGCATGCAGCAGATGCTCGACCTCGTCGCGCGCGATGGTGCGAGCCGGCGGCATCAGCACGGTGTAGGGCAGCAGGTCCGGCATGGCGCGCGACCGCACCCGCAGCAACGGATGGCCGCGTCGCACGACCGGCGAGACCGCATCGACATACAGATGCTGGAAATGCAGCCCCACCATATCCGACGGCGAAGCCAGCCGCCCCAGCACGCCGTCGATCTCGCCGTGGCGCAGCATCTGCAACGCGATCGGATTGCTGCCGCCGACCACCTCGATGCAATCGAGCACGTCGATCCGCGCCAATTCCTGCAACACTGCCGGCAGGAAATTGAGCGCCACGTTGGGCATCACCGCAACCCGGATCGAGCGGTTTTGCCCGCCGACCCGCTGCTGGGCCTCGGCCACGCCCCGTCGCACCGCCTCCAGGCTGGCGCGGGCATGGGCCACGAACACCTCGCCCTGCGGCGTGAGCTGCGTCGTGCCGTGCCGCGGCTCGAACAACTCCATCCCCAGCATAGTGCGCACTTCGCGCAGCGTCTTGGAGACCGCCGGCACCGTGACGTGCAGCGCCAACGCGGCCCGAGTCAAACTGCCGGCGCGCGCAACCTCGACCACGGTTGACAGATGGCGCAGCTTCAGGCGTCGCAGGTCCAGGCTCGCGGGGTCACCCTTCGCGCTGCGCGCCAAGGGATTCGCCTCGGGAGCGGCCCGTCGGCTTACCGGAGAACCCTTCGCGCCGCGCGTTACGGGATTCGCCTCGGGAGCGGCCCTTCGGCTCATGGCCACTTTGCGGCAAGCGCCCCCATCCATGCATCAGATACAAGCATGCGCGCACTGTACCCGCTGCCGTGTCGGACCCTCGGTTGTTCAACTGCCGCGGGGCGGGGTCCGGGAACTTCAGCCGAGGCGGGGCTGCGCGCTGGTCACCACAACATCCGGCTCAGGTCGACAGTGACCAGTGCCGACTCCTCGGGCATCGGCAACATGCCGGCAGCCCAATGAGTCCACTGCGCGCGCAGGTCGGCCAGCCTGTCGGGCTGGGCCGCAGCGAAGTTGGTCCGCTCGCGCCAGTCGTAATCCAGGTCGAACAGGAATTCGGCCTGCTCGACCTTGAGGTATTTCCAGTTGCCCTGGCGCATCGCCTGCTGGCCGCGCTCCTTCATGCGCCAGAACAAGGTGCGCTGCTCGCTCGCAGCACCGCCGACCAGTTGCGGCAACAGGCTGCGGCCGTCGAGCGGGGTCTGCGCCGGCATCGCAACGCCAGCCGCATCCAGCACGGTCGCGGTCAGGTCCATCGAGATCGTGACCTGGTCGCAGACCCGTGCGGGCGCGACCGTCGCCGGCCAGCGCACGATCTGCGGCACCCGCAGCCCACCCTCGAGCAGATCACGCTTGCGGCCGACAAAGGGCCAGATTTTGGAGAAACGCTCGCCGCCGTTGTCGCTGGTGAACAGCACCAGCGTGTTGTCGTCGCGCCCGCGCTGGCGCAACGCCTCGAGCACGCGCCCGATACCGGCGTCCATCACGGTCACCATCTCGGCATAGATGCGCGGCGAACCACCGTCATGAGCCTGCTTGAGGTCGGCCTCACGCTCCCGCGCTGCCGCCTCCACCGAAGGCGCCGACCAGGGCCAGTGGGGCGCCGTGTAGTGCAGGCTCAGAAACAAGGGCTGCTCGGCGGGCGTGTCGTGGATGGTCTGCACCGCGCGGTCCGACAGCAGGTCGGTGACATATCCGTGGGCATCGATCTCGGTCTCGCCTTCGTAGAAATCGTGGCCCCCGCCGTCGCCAAGATGGGTGAAGTAGCCGGTGTATCCGCCCATGATGCCGTAGAAGCTGTCATAGCCGCTCTTGAGCGGGCCGAAACGCGGCAAGGCCCCGAGATGCCACTTGCCGACCAGCGCGGTGGCGTAACCGGCGTCGCGCAGCAGGCCGGGCAGGGTCGCGTGGTCCGGTGGCAGCCCCATGTCGGGACGGTGGCGCATCGGGTAACGCAGCGGCTCGGTCAGGCCGAGCGTGAAGCGGTACTGGTAGCGACCGGTGATCAACGCGACCCGCGTATTGGTGCACAGCGGCGCGTTGGCATAGGCCTGCGTGAACCGAACCCCTTCGCGCGCGAGCCGGTCCAGATGCGGTGTTTCGAAGTCAGTCTGGCCGAAACACGACAGATCGGCATAACCGAGGTCGTCGGCCACGATCATCACGATGTCCGGGCGGCGACGGGCGGTCATGGCGCGACGATCCGCTTCGTGAAGACCAGGTCGTGCCGACGCGTGGCCTCGGCGTCCCCCCATGCGCTGGCCTTTACCACCGCTGTTTCGTTCGCGCGCATCGCCGCACGCCTTGTGTATCGCTCCATGGCAAAAACCTCCTGCGTCATCCGTGTGAGATCGGCGCAAGTCTAGGTAGCGCACAGGAACCGGACCATTGACTTTTCATGCGTGCCGCTTAACCACATCGAAAAATCGGCGGTGCGCGCACGACGCAGGCTTTGTCGTCGTTCAGCCGCGATCAGGCCAAGGCGGCCCACAACCGCTTGACGCCGGTCAGGAACATGCCCAGGTAGAGCCGCCGGTAAAACAAGCGCGGCACGATGCGCCGTGCCAGGCGCACGCCGATCAGGAACAACACCGATATCGGGATCGCCGCGGCTTGCGGAACGGTGACGCCGCACAGGTCGTCGCCACGGAATGCACCGAGGAAAAAATCATGGGGACGCGCGGCATCCGGCGCCAGCCGCCGCCGCCGCGACCAGTCCAGCGGCTTGTCGGCCTCCTGTTCGGCGCTGGACGCGAGGGCCTCGGGGTGCATGCGCAGACCATGCAGCCGCATCGACTGGTAGGCCGCGGCATCATCTGCGCCCAGCCGGCGGACCAGGCAGGGGCCGCCGGCGTCACGATCAGGGGTGGAGCACATCGGGGAACATCCGCAGCGGCGATACGAACCAGGAACAGGACGCCTGACTGTACCAAGTGGCGGCCACACCCAGGGCCTGGCGCACCGGCGGCGGGCACAATACCGTGCATGCTGATGCAACCGTCCCAAGCCGATGTCCGGCGCTTTTTCTGCGGCGTCTATACCAAGGCCCGCACCGGTCAGACGCTCGACGCGATCGAGACCCTGGCCAGCGGCTGGATCGACGAACACCCCGAGTACCACGCCGACCTGGCCGACCTCGATGCCGCGCTGCGCTCGATGCAGCAGGTCAGCGACAACCGGACAAATCCGTTCCTGCATCTGTCCATGCACCTGTCGATCAGCGAACAGTGCTCGATCGACCAGCCGCGCGGCATCCGCCAGGCCGTGGAACTGCTGACGCACCGTCGCAATTCGCTGCACGTGGCGCATCACGCGGCGATGGACTGCCTGGGAACGATGATCTGGGAGAGCCAGCGCGCAGGACGCGCGCCGGATGGCAATGCCTACATCGCCTGCGTGCAACAAAACGCCACCCGCGACTGACAAGGCGCACGGCGCCAAGCCGCGCCCTGAGAAACCAGGCTGCCGATTACTTGAACTTGGCCTGCGGCACAGTCTGCAGTTCGCCTGGCAGCGAATGCACGTATTTCGCAAGCAACTTGAGTTCCGCGTTGGTGAACTGCTTGGCGATGCCGGCCATCACTGCATTGGAGCGGCCCCAGGTGGCCCGGCCCTCGGTCTTGTAGGACTTGAGCGCCACGAATAAATAATCGGCGTGTTGCCCGGCGATCTTGGGATAAGACGGGTCGATCGGCTTGGAGAAGTTGTCGCCGTGGCAGGACGCGCAGGCACCCTTGGCGAGCAACTCGGCGACCTTGCCGGAGGCAGGAGCCGGTGCAGCAGGCGGCGTTGCCGCACCCTTATTCTTGCCGCTGGCCTCGTAGTAGGCGGAGATGTCGGCGATGTCCTGTTCAGTGAGCCCCTGGGCAATGCCACGCATGGAGGGGTGCTTGCGCTCGCCTTTCTGGTAGGCCAGCAGCGACGCTTCCATGTACTTGGCGCCCTGTCCGGAGATCATCGGGACCTTGTAGACCTCGGGGAAGCTGGCCTGGTAGCCGGCAATGCCATGGCAGCCGATACACATCGCAATCTTGCCTTCGCCCTTCGCGGCATCGCCCTTGACCTCCTGCGCGTTGGCGGCTGACATCGTCACGGACGCGACAACGAACAAAAGAAGGGACGACAACAACTTATTCATTTTGCGCAGACAATCAAAGATGGGCCGGGGATCACTCTCAACGGCGCAGATTATATCGACCGCTTTCCCTCATCGACCATCGCTTGCGCCGTCGCACCAACTCCACCATGAAATTCCACGGAACCAAGAACTACGTTGCCACCCAGGACCTGATGTTGTCTGTCAACGCCGCCATCACCCTCAGGCGTCCATTGCTGGTCAAGGGCGAACCCGGCACCGGCAAGACCATGCTGGCGGAAGAGGTGGCATCGGCCATGAATCTGCCCCTGCTGCAGTGGCATGTCAAATCCACCACCAAGGCACAGCAGGGCTTGTACGAATACGACGCGGTCAGCCGCTTGCGCGATTCGCAGCTGGGCGACGAAAAGGTCAAGGAGATCCACAATTACATCGTGCGCGGCGTGTTGTGGCAAGCGTTCACCGCCGACGAACCGGTGGCACTGCTGATCGACGAGATCGACAAGGCCGACATCGAGTTTCCGAACGACCTGCTGCGCGAAATCGACCGCATGGAGTTCTACTGTTACGAGACCCGCGAGCTGGTGCGCGCCAAACACCGGCCGCTGGTATTCATCACCTCCAACAACGAGAAGGAACTACCGGACGCCTTCCTGCGCCGCTGCTTCTTTCACTACATCAAGTTCCCGGACGCCGAGACCATGCAGAGCATCGTCGACGTGCATTTCCCCGGTCTCAAGAAAGAATTGCTCAATGCGGCAATGAAGACCTTCTACGACGTGCGCAACCTGCCGGGCCTGAAGAAGAAGCCCTCGACCAGCGAGTTGCTCGACTGGCTCAAGCTGCTGCTGGCCGAGGAGATCCCCGCCGACGCGCTGCACAACAAGGACGAAAAGGTGTCGGTGCCGCCCCTGGTCGGTGCCCTGCTCAAGAACGAACAGGACGTGACCTTGTTTGAAAAACTGGTGTTCATGCAGCGGCACAACCGCTGAACGCCTTCGTTCGAAGCACGTCATGGCATTTGTCGAACCCTTCACCCTCAGCGATCGCGGTATCGAACTGGTGCCGATGTCGCTCGAACACGAACAGGGGCTGCGCGAAGCGGCAGCTGACGGCGAATTGTGGCGCTTGCGCATCACGTCGGTACCGGAGCCGGAGCAGACGCGCGCCTACATAAAAGATGCGCTGGCTGGCCGGTCCGCAGGCCACCGCCTGGCCTTTGTCGTGCGCGAGATCGACACCGGGACCGTCCTGGGTTCGAGCAGCTACCACGACATCCTGCCTGCGGTGAAGCGGGTCGAGATCGGCTACACCTGGTATGCCAAACGCTGCCAGCGCACCCATGTCAACACCACCTGCAAGCTGCTGCTCATGGGTCACGCCTTCGACACCCTGGGCTGCCACGTGGTGGGCTGGCGCACCGACAACTTCAACTACGCGTCGCAGGCCGCGATCGAACGCCTGGGCGCGCGCAAGGACGGCGTCATCCGCGGCCATGCACTGCGCCGCGACGGCACGATTCGCGACACCGTCATGTACAGCCTGCGCTCGGGCGAGTGGCCGGAAGTGCGCGCGCAATTGCTCTACCTGCGCGACAAGCCGCGCCAACCGTGACGGATCACCGCCACCCTACTGACTCTGTCGCAGGGACACCATGCTGATCGACTTCTTCTACACCTTGCGCTCGGCCAAGCTGCCGGTCTCGGTCAAGGAATACCTGACCCTGCTTGAGGCGCTCAAGGAAGGCGTGGTCGGCCCGAACACGGCCCGCGACGGCGCGGTCGACGAACCTTCCGGATACAAGATCGACGATTTCTACTACCTCAGCCGCACCACGCTGGTAAAGGACGAGAAGCACTACGACAAGTTCGACCGCGCCTTCTCCGCCTACTTCAAGGGCGTCGAGATGCTGGCCGATTTCACGAAAGACATCCCGCTCGAATGGCTGCGCAAGAACCTCGAGCTCAACCTGAGCCCGGAGGAAAAGGCCAGGATCGAGAAGATGGGCTGGGACGAACTCATGGAGACGCTCAAGAAGCGCTTCGAGGAGCAGAAGGAGCGCCATGAAGGCGGCAGCCGGATGATCGGCACCGGCGGCACCTCGCCGTTCGGCGCCAACGGCTTCAACCCGCAAGGCATCCGCATCGGGCAGGAGAAAAGCCGCAATCGCAGCGCCGTCAAGGTCTGGGACCAACGTGCCTACAAGGACTACGACGACACGCAGGAGCTGGGCACGCGCAACATCAAGGTCGCGCTGCGCCGGCTGCGCAAATTCGCGCGTGAAGGCCACGAGGAAGAACTCGACCTTGACGACACCATCCGCTCGACCGCTGCCAATGCCGGCTGGCTCGACATCAAGATGGTGCCCGAGCGCCACAACAACGTGAAGGTGCTGCTGCTGATGGACGTTGGCGGCACGATGGACGAACACATCGCGCGGGTCGAGGAGATGTTCTCGGCCACCAAGACCGAGTTCAAGCACATGGAGTTCTACTACTTCCACAACTGTGTCTATGACTTCATGTGGAGGAACAACCGACGCCGCTTCTCCGAGAAATTCGCCACCTGGGACATCATCCGCAAGTACAACAAGGACTACAAGCTGATCTTCATCGGCGATGCAACGATGAGCCCCTACGAGATCCTGCAACCCGGGGGCAGCGTCGAATACAACAACGAAGAGGCCGGCGCCGAGTGGTTGCAACGGCTGACCAACGCGTTCCCGAAGTTCGTCTGGATCAATCCGGAACCCCAGGGCGTGTGGCAATACCGCCAGAGCATCAGCGTGATCGGGCAACTGATGAACCAGCGCATGTATCCCCTGACCATCAAGGGCCTGGAAGAGGCCATGCGACTGCTGTCAAAATAGACACATGATCAACCGATGGGTAGCGGGGCGCGCGCTCACGGCATTACTTGTCGCATGCACGCTCGCCACTGGATGCGCCAGCATCGGGTCGTCCCCGACCCGCTCCGACGACGCGTCCGCCGCTACCCCTGCCGCACCGGACTCGCCCGCGGCCCGTGCGTTCGAGGTCGATGTGCGGGCGCCAGGGCAAATTCGCGAGTATCTCGAGCGCCATCTGGAGCTGATGCGATATCGCGCGCTGGCCGATCTGGATGACACCGAACTCGAACGTCTGGCCCTGGCGGCAGACAGCAATACACGCGACCTGCTGGGTACGCTGGGTTATTTCTCGCCCGAGATCACGATCGATCGCGACAAGGCCGTTGCCGACTCCGGCGCGCCACCTACCGTGCGCATCACCGTGCAACCCGGGCCGCCCACGCTGGTGCAATCGGTCGAGCTGTCGTTCAGCGGCGCCATCGCCGACGATTCGGCAGCCACGATGCAACGCTTTGCCATCCAGGACGGCTGGGCGCTGGGCGCCGGCCAGCCGTTCACCCAGCAAGGCTGGGACGACGCCAAGACCCAAAGCCTGCGCCTGCTCGCCGCCAAACGGTATCCGCTGGGTCGCATCGCCGCCAGCCGGGCCGAAATCGATGCGCAGCAACAATCGGCCCGGCTCAGCATCACGCTCGATTCCGGGCCGGCGTTTCGCCTGGGGGCGCTGCAGATCGACGGCCTGCAACGTTACGAGCCGCAACTGGTCGAACGCATCGCGCGTCTCAAGCCGGGCAGCGAATACGATCAGTCGGCACTGCTGGAGGCGCAGCAGCGGCTGCAGGACAGCGGCCACTTCAATTCGGTGGTGCTGGAGATCGATCCGCAAGGTGACCCGAACGCGGTGCCCATCGTTGCGATCGTGCGCGAGACCAAGCGCAGCAACATCCAGCTCGGCGTCGGAGTCAGCACCGACAGCGGCGCGCGCCTGTCGGCAGAACACACCAACCACCAGATGCCATTGCTCGGCTGGCGCGCGGTATCCAGTCTGCTGCTGGACAACGACACCAAGTCGGCCCAAAGCGAATGGACCGCGCCGCGCGACGACGACCTGTGGCAATGGCAGCTCTTCGGGCGACTCAAGAACGAGGACGCCGCCAGCGTCAAGGTGCGCAGCCAGCAACTGCGCGCCGGCCGGCTGCAGCTCGGCGAAGCCATCGACCGCAATGTCTACCTGCAATATGACCGGGCCACGACCACGGGAGTCGGGGTCAACGAGGCGGCGCAAACCATCAGCGCCAACTATGCCTGGACCCGGCGCAGCTTTGACAACCTGCCCTACCCGTCCGACGGCTATGGCCTGGCAGCTGAACTCGGTGGTGGCTACACGCTGGGCAGCCAGCGCGAGCCCTTCGTGCGCGGCCGGCTGAACTGGCTGGGCGTCTGGTCGCTGGCCAGCAGCGGCGATGACCGCCGCAGCCGCGCCCGCGCGGGCCGTATTGCGCTGCGCGCGCAAGCCGGCGCCGTGCTGGCCAAGGACGGCGTCGTGCTGCCCAGCACCCAGCTTTTTCTCACCGGTGGCGACGCGACGGTGCGGGGGTATTCGTTCCACAGCATCGGCGCCGCCGAGGCGAACGGCATCACCACACCGGGCCGATACCTGGCTGGCGCCAGCCTCGAGTGGCAGCGGCCGATCCTGATCGACGGCCGGCCCAGCGACTGGGAAAGCACGGTCTTCATCGACGCGGGCGCGGTCGCCGACAAGACGTCCGAACTCAAGGCCAAGGTCGGCGTCGGCGCCGGTGTGCGTTACCGCAGCCCGGTCGGCCCGCTGCAGCTCGACCTGGCCTATGGCCTGGCGACCCGCAACCTGCGCCTGCACCTGAGTGTCGGCTTCACGTTCTGATGCGTCTGCTGAACCGATTCGCCTTCATCCTGGTCTGGCTGCTCGAGCTGGCGCTGGTGGCCAGCGGCGCGCTGCTGATCGCCGCCTGGTTCTGGAGCGGCACCGATGGCTCGCTGGCCACCACGCTCAAGCAGTTGCAGCCCTACCTGCCGTCTGGTCAGTCGCTGGCGGTGCAGGATGTCAGCGGGACGGTGCGCGGCGGCGGACGTATCGGCAACCTGCGTTGGCAGTCTGGCGGCCTGGATGTGCAGGTTCGCGAGTTGCGTTTCACCTGGGAGCCGCTGGACTTGCTGCAGCGCCGGCTGCGCTTCACGACACTGACGATCGCCGAGTTGCAGATCGACGACCAGCGGCCCGCTTCCACCCCCCAGCCACCGACCGAAGTGGTGCCGCCGCTGGATCTGGATGTGCCGTTTTCGGTTGGCCGGGTTCGGCTGCCTGGTCCGACACCGGTCGATGTGACGGACATCGGCGGCCGTTACCGGTTCAGTGACAACCGGCACCAGCTGCAACTCGATTCGCTGGCTGTGGCACAGGGCCGTTATGCGGGCCGCCTGAGCTTGCAGGCCCGCGCACCGATGACGCTGGACCTGCAGTTGCAGGGTACCGTCTCGGCGCCGATTGCCCAGGACCGGTCGGTGGCACTGGAGGCAACGGCCACGCTGCGCGGATCCCTGGCCGGGCCCGACGCCCGCCTGGACCTGCTGGCCCAGCTCCAGCCCGGACCGGGCAATACCGGGGCACTGGCCCAGGCGCGCACCATGCGCGCGACGGTGTCGGCGCAGATCAGCCCCTGGGCCGCGCAGCCGATCGTGCGGGCGCAGTCCACGTTCAATCACCTGAACCTGGCCACCTTGTGGCCGGCTGCACCGCGGACCCTGTTGACCGGCAACGCCTGGGTGCGGCCGGTGAGCGCCGGCTGGTTGGTCGATTTCAACCTGATCAATCGCGCTGCCGGCCCCTGGGACAAGGGGCAACTGCCGCTGGACAGCGCCAAAGGCTTGGTCGAGATGGGTGTCGGCCAGTGGAATATCCAGTCTTTCAGTGCCGAGGCAGGCGGCGGCCGCATCCGCCTGCAGGGCACGCTGGCCGATCCGGCGCGCGTGAGCGCTGGCGACGGATGGGCGGGACAGCTGCAGGTGCAGGGCGTCAACCCGGCGCTATTGCACAGCCAGCTGGAGTCGGTGCCGCTCGACGGCACGCTCAAGGCCACGGCGCGGGACCAGGCCGTGGTGTTCGAGCTGGCGCTGCAGCCGGCTGGGCCACCGTCGCGCGCATCCGCCTTGCGCGGCCTGCGTCTGCGCGATGCGACGGCCAGCGGACGCTGGGCCGACGGCTGGGTCCGGCTGGACAAGCTGCAACTGCGCACTGCGCAAGCCAGCATCAATGGCCGGATCGACGTGCAGATCGCCAGCCGGACCGGGCGGGGCCAGCTGCAATTGATTGCGCCCGGATTACAGGCCCGCCTGACCGGCCAAATCGGCGCCCGCGAGGGCGATGGTGAACTGACAGCCAGGCTCACCGATGCCGCTGCCGCGCGAAGCTGGCTCGCCCGGCTGCCGCTGGTGCCCGCCATCGTCGATGACATCGACTTGCAGGGCAACGCCGACATCACGCTGCGCTGGACCGGCGGCTGGGAGGCGTTGCTGCAAGAGCGTGGCGCCAATCTGTCGCTCGACGCCAGCGTGCTGATACCCCGCATGGCTGTGCGCATGCCGGGTCAGACTGCAAACCAGACACTGCGCCTGACCGATGGCGAACTGAAACTGTCGGGCGCGCTCGATGCGCTGCAACTGTCGGCGCGCGCCAGCGTGGCGCGCGCCAGCCAGCGACTGCAACTGGAGACCGCTGCCACGGGAGGGCGCGACCCTGGCGGCAACTGGCAGGCCACGTTGCGCAACCTGCAGCTGCAGGTAAAGGACACCCAGTTGCCTGGCCCCTGGAACCTGGCACTGGTGCAGCCGGTGCGCGCCGACTTCACGACAGCGTCCGGCCAGCTGCAGGTCGGGTCGGGGCAGGCGCGCCTGACCGGGCCCCGCCCTGGTGACGCCACACTGAGCTGGGAACCGCTGAGCTGGCAAGGTGGTGAGAACGGCTCGCTGCGCAGCAAGGGCACCTTGCGCGGCCTGCCGATGGATTGGCTGACCCTGCTGGCTGATGCCGACCTGGGCGACGCCGGCCTGAGCGGTAACCTGGTTTTCGACGGCCAATGGGACGTCACCATCGCCGATCGGCTGGTCGCGCGGGCCAGCCTGGCCCGGCGCAGCGGCGACATCCGCATCCAGGCCGATGGCGCCGTGGCCGGCGGCGGCTCCTCGGCTCTCGCCACCACCGTCGATGCAGGCATCCGCGTGTTGCAGTTGCAAGTGAACGCGGATGGTGATCGTGTCGACGCACGGTTCAATTGGGACAGCGAACGCGCCGGCAACGCACAGGCTACGTTGTCCACCCGGCTCACGCGCGGCGCCGATGGCAGCTGGCAGTGGACCAACGACAGCCCGCTGCAAGCCACGATACGGGCCCGCATGCCGCAAGTCGGCGTCTGGTCGCTGCTGGCGCCACCGGGCTGGCGGGTGCGTGGCACGGTGGACGCCAACCTGGACCTTGGCGGCACGCTGCGCGCGCCGCAATGGAGCGGCAACCTGCTGGCCAGCGACATGGCGGTGCGATCGGTGGTCGATGGTATCGAATTCGGCAACGGCCGGTTACGCGCCACATTGCAGGGACAACGACTGAACATCGACAGCTTCAGCCTGCAGGGCGCCGGCGGCCCCAGCGGCGGCGAGCTGACAGCCACCGGCTTCGCCAGCTGGGCAGCCGCGACCGGCTCGGCCGCGTCACCGCTGCAGTCCGTCACCTTGCAGATCGACGCCCAGGCCAAGGCCTTGCGGGTGTCGGCGCGCGCCGACCGTCGCCTGGCGGTGTCGGGCAACTTGCAGGCCTTGCTGGACCAGGCGCGTCTGCGGATCCGCGGTGCACTGACGGTCGATCAAGCCTTGTTCATCCTGCCCGACGAAACGGCGCCCCGGCTGGGCGACGACGTGGTGGTGCTGCGCCGCACGCCGGCGAACGGTGCGACACCCGCCGGTGGCGCAAGACGCACACCGGCGGCCGCCGGCACCGGTGCCGCGCAGCGACCCGGCCTGCAATCCGACCTGCTGGTGACGCTGGACCTGGGACGTGACTTCCAGGTGCGCGGACGCGGCATCGACACCAAGTTGGCGGGCGAGTTGACGCTGCGCAGCACACTGGCGCCCGGCGAAGCGCCAACGGTGACCGGCGCATTGCGTACCGTCGGTGGCCGATACCGCGCCTATGGACAACAACTCGAGATCGAACGTGGGCAAATGCGTTTCTCAGGCGCCTACGACAACCCCTCGCTCGACATCCTGGCGATCCGCCCCAAGCTGACCCAGCGCGTGGGCGTGCAGATCACCGGCACCGCCTTGCTGCCGCGGGTGCGGCTGTACGCCGAACCCGATCTGCCGGAGGCGGAAAAGCTGGCCTGGCTGGTGCTGGGCCGCTCGGCCGCCGGCGGCGGCGCAGAGGCCGCCGTGCTGCAACAAGCGGCCATGGCCTTGATCGGCGGTGACAACGCCTCGGGCGGCATCGCCGGACGGCTGGGGCTGGACGAACTGTCGGTCTCGGGCGCATCCGATGCCGGCTCCGGCGGCGCTGGCGGCGCCACGGTGACACTGGGCAAACGCATCTCGCAGAACTTCTACGTGGCCTACGAACGCAGCCTGGCCGGAACGCTGGGCACGTTCTCGATCCTCTATGACCTGTCAGAGCGCTTCACGCTGCGCGCCCGTACCGGGGAGAAAAGTGCGCTGGATTTGATCTACAAGTACAGCTACGACTGACGGCGTGCAGGGCTACGAGACAGTTTTGTCCACCCAGCACCAAGGCATCGCCAGCACTCAGTTCATGCCGATCAGCCTGCTAGACTTCCGCTGCTCTCCTCGCCATAGTTCAATGGATAGAACAGCCCCCTCCTAAGGGGCAGATGTAGGTTCGATTCCTGCTGGCGGGACCATCTATGAAGCCGGAAGCGTCCAAAGCGTTCCGGCTTTTTCGTCTTTTCAGTCTCAAAGACCGGCGAAGTCATGCGATGGGGTCCGGAAAAGTATGTCATGTTCCGGGGGCACCTGGGGGCACATTTTGGGGGCATAACAAGAAAATTCAGGGGGCACATTGTGTATCCACTGGTCAGGCGATGTGATGCGGTCGTCGTGGTGCCTGGCAAAGTCGATGAATTCGCACGGGTCTTCGGTGCCCGCGACATGACCAAGAGAGCCAAAGCCACTTATCCACGGCCGCACGATTGGCGCCTCTCACGCAGGACTCGCGCGGCGGTGGGTCGGCCACTTGGATCGGCGAATGCGGTCTGCGCTGTCATCGGCCACCGTCAGGCACTTCATGCGCTGCCCGTTGGCCAGGCTGTCGCGCACAAAATCCATACTCCACACCTCGTTGACTGTTCGCGCCAGTTGCAGCGGCATGCGTTGCGAGATCGGCCGTTTAACTACATTACGTTGTATTGCATGTGCCCGGCCAGCATGATTGACGACTCCCGAAGTATGGTTTGCGTTTGTGACTGTTGCTCGGA
>ENA-ORBV01002360-ORBV01002360.1-microbial-mat-metagenome-genome-assembly--contig:-NODE-2360-length-39983-cov-47.762918_pt1 | contig 39983 bp, 32 predicted proteins | sample MGYA00237777_ERZ505514 | MGnify/ENA primary metagenome ERZ505514 (study PRJEB26160, sample SAMN06269048) | microbial mat metagenome | isolation source: Oligotrophic lake microbial mat | place... | reverse complement strand
TACCTTTTAAATAAGTTCAATTTCACCTCTTTGTATTCTTTTTAGGCTTTAGCTTGGGTTTCCCGCTTTCGATTGCCTTAGTCATTTTAAGAAATGTATCAGTAGTTTTCTTAGGTGAGTTCTTATCCTTTGCCATCAGATTAAATATATTTTTTATTATAAAGCATTTTTGAAAATATATGACCATTCAAACATTTATAGTTTGCTATAAGAAAATTACCTTCCTTTTCTTGTGAAAGAAATTCACTGTTCGCTTCAAATTTGGCATATACCTATACCTGTTTTCATGGTTTTTTTCTTTGCCATACCCAAAGTTATAACAAATCTTTCATATCTGTTGGGGCCGCAATATTCACTTACCATAATTTCTCCTTTCTGCACACTATCGTTAACTGCATTTTCAAGGGTTTCAACTTTTGTGTCCGGAACTACTTTTGTAACTATTCTACCCTCACGTTCTACTGCACCAAATACGATAGTCTTATTATCAAATTTCCCTAATTCCTTTCTTTTGCTCACGTGCTTGTTTGAAATTTTACCACCTACATAGGTTTCATCTACTTCTACATCCCCTCTTAATACTTTAGGGGCTTTCTCTGCCAGCATTACCCTTATACGGTGGTTAAGAAACCAAGCTGTCTTTGGTGTAACACCTAACCAAATAGAAAGCTGTAAACTGCTTATCCCTTTGCTGTGGTTTGAAAGTATATACATAGCTAAGAACCATTTTGTAAGAGGAATTTTAGTATTTTCGGCTACCCTTCCCACTAATACACTAAATTGTTTCCTGCATTGCTTCTCATTACATTGAAACCTTTTGCCGTCTTTAGTCTGGTTACGTTAATAGACCCGCAGAACGGACACGCAGCAGTATTACCCCACCTTTGTTCCTCAAGATGTAACCTGCATTTTTCATCTGTATCAAAATGCTTTTGAAATTCGTGAATTGATTTAAAATTGTTCATCGGTAATTTGTTTAGTATTACAAAAGTATATATATTACATATACTTTCTAAATGATATCATACAAAGTATATACTTTTTTTATACCTTTGTTTATGAAAAAAAATGAGCAGGTTTTAATCAAACTTTCAGCGGATGAAAAAACAGCCTTTTATAAAGCCGCAGAATTAAGCGGGATGGGTTTTTCAGCTTGGGCAAGGTTAAGATTAAGACTAGCGGCTAAAGGAGAGTTGCAAGACGCAGGAGAAAAGGTAGATTTTCTGCAAGAACCAAAAAAGGATTAAAATTTTTTGGTAATACCAAACGAATTATTATACATTTGTTTCAGTTCTTTAAAAAAGCAAAGCCCCTCAACCGTTTAACCTTTCTCTAATGTGGAATAGGTGGTATTAGGGCTAAAAACTACTCTAATGTGGTCGTCTGCTTTGCTTTCAGTGCGTCAACACTGAACTAAAATAGAAAGCTCTAAAGGATTTGAACCTTTATCCAACTCTAAGTTGAGCTACTCTGTCCTATTGAGCTAAGAGCCTTCGTCAATATCTTTTAAAGCCTTGTTACATTCAAGTTTCAAGGCTTTTTTATTATTCAAAATAAAATTCTGTTTCGCCATTTTTATTTTTCTCTTTCGTAAATAAATCGCCTTTATTGACGCTTAATATAGCCGAAACGCTACCAATAGATTTAGTCCTTGGTCTACCAAGAGCTGGTTCTATACTTATTAAGTAATCAACAATTTCTGCTGTCGTGCATGGCTTACTTAATGCCCCAATGGCAAAAATGATTTTTTTAACCCAAGTCATTTTAGGGTTATAGTTATCGGGGAAGCCGCCATTAGAAAACATAGTAGTCTCCACATTTGTAAACAGGTTAGCCTTAAAACCAAGAATAGAAAGCTCCTCGTTTATTTTTCTTTTAATAACCTCTAAAGCCGCACGGCGTATATCTAAACTATTAAGTTACGATTCTATCTCGGAAAGTTGATTATCATAATATTCCTTTAGAATCTGTTTTGTTTTATTTGATAATGGCATCGTTAAATGATTTTAATAGGCGATATTGACGATAAAACCAAATACACTCTATTCCGTTTATCTTTTGTTGGAACCTTAAAGGAAAGCAACAATGGGAAAGACTAATAAAGATAGGGTTTAGGCAGATTTTGAGATATAATAAACGGCAATAAGTAATTAACTTTTGTTAGTAACTTTTGCTGTAACTCGCATGTAGTCGCCGCCTTTACTCCTGCCCAATGACTCTTGACTAATTAGTGAACATTGAGGCTCCTCCGACTGCATCGCGGACTCACGATTCACGATTGACGATTCACGAAATGAGTAATGAGTAGATCCACGATAGCCGAATGTTTTACTCTTGACCAATGACTCTTGACTATTTAGTAAACGTTGCGTTTCCTCCGATTGCAGCGCGAAATTAGGATTTACGGTTCACGTTTTCTCCACCCAAATTCCAGCTAAATTTCTTCCTTTTTCTTCATAATCCAATCCATAACCAACTACAAATACATTGGGAATTTCGAAACCGATAAGGTCTGCTTTAATTAAATTTGGGCGGTGAATATTTTTTTGCAGTAAGGCAATTGTTGTAACGGAAGCCGGGTTTAATTTTTCTATTTCTTTAAACAGATGCATTATCGTTTTTCCGGTATCGATAATGTCTTCAATAAAAATGATATTTCTGTTATTTACCTTGTGATCAAAACCACTAAAGGTTTGAATTTCTCCGGATACAGTGCCTGTATAGGATTTTATTCTTGTAAATATTGTTTCGCAATCTCCATTAAATTGCCGAATAAGATCAGCGGCAAAAATAAATGCACCATTTAAAACAATAATAAATATCGGATCCTTATCTGCAAATTTTTTATTGAGTTCAATTCCTAATTGTAATACACGTTCCTGTATTTTTTCAGAAGGAATATAGGGTTCAAATTGGAGATCCTGTATTTGCAAATTATAAATTATTTATATCCAACGATCAATTTTTGCCCAATGCTAATGGTATAATCTTTTAACTCATTCCATTCCTGAATTTGAGTTACGGTAACGCCATATATTTTTGAAAGTCCATATAGGGTTTCTTTTGCAGCAACAGTGTGGGTTACCGCAATCTTTATTTCCTGTATTACAGGCGGTTTTACCTCGTCTGCCTTAATTTCTTTTTCCCCTTGTGCCCCGGGTGGGTTATTTTTTATTTCGGGTGCAATAATTTCCTCATCAAAATCTATAAATTCATCATTACTATTATCCTTGATTACTTTTTCTGCAGGAGCCTTCTCTTTAATTTCTTCCTCCTTTGGCTGTTTTTTTTCTTCCGGTTTGGGTTCACTCTTCTTCTCACTCTTTATTCCCGTTTCCTTTAATTCTTGCTTCTTTACTCCGGCTTTTTGCAATTTAACTTCATCCCTTCTTTTATCCCTTAAATTAATTTGCTCACCGACAGCAGGTTCTTCGCCGTTTTGCATTTTATTGTATTTATACAATTGTTGCATCCGCACTCCTTCGTCTCTTGAAATGGTCCACATGGTTTCGCCTTCTTTCACCGTGTGAAATTTAGTGTCGCCCTTTTTGCGTTTTGGCTGCAAATAAAATTTCGTACCCGGAGTTAATGTGCCGCCATTTTCAATATCATTATAATCTTTTAAAAGCGATAATTTTTTATGGTGTTTTTCTGCAAGTTTTTCAGGTGAATCTCCAGATTGAATGGTAACTGTAGGAATACGATTGAAATAAAAAACATCCTCATTATATCCTCCCCAGGTAAAATTTTTGTCGCTTTTTGTTTTCTCGTTCTTATTAACAGGAATATCCTTTTCTTTTGGCTCCTCTTTTTCTATTTTTTTATTGTGTTTTTTTACTTCTGCCAGCGACATTTTATCCAAAGCCTGTAATTCATATTCTTCTATCAGATTTATTAAAAGATCTGCGTACTTCGGATTTGTTGCATAACCTGCAGCTTTTAATCCTTTTGCCCATCCCTTATAATCATCCGCGTCCAACTTAAATAATTCGGCATATCGCTGTTTGGAAGATAAAAATTCAGAATGATCGCGATACGAATCTTCTACATGATCGTATTTGCGGAAACATTCATCCTTTGCATCATCATCGTAATACACTTTTTCTCCTTTCCAGTCAGTATGACATTTTATTCCGAAATGATTATTTGATTTTTTCGCAAGTTCACTTTGCCCGGCACCACTTTCGAGAATTCCTTGTGCCATTGTGATACTTGCCGGAATTTTATACTCCACCATTTCTGCAACAGCAATTGCCTTGTATTGGTCAATATAATCCAATACCGCCTGACTTGGCTGTCCGGCCGAAAGCGCTAAGGTACTAAGCAGGATAAAAAACGTTGTGCAGACCTTTTTCATTCCGTAATTTGTGTTGCGGTTTATCACAATCAAAATTACCTCTGTAAACGGCTGAGGATCAACTAATATTATCCGCAACAAATTGTTATTTATCCAATTTTTCGGGCAATATTGATGCCATCGCGGATAGAAATGATCACATTTTCCACCCGAACATCCTGCTGAATTTTTTTATTGTACGCATCAATCGCAATAGTGTCCTTATCCATATTGTTTGAAATGATCTTTCCACTCCACAAAACATTATCGGCAAGTATCCAACCTCCGGGTCTTACTTTTTCAATTACAAGGTCAAAATAATTGGAGTAGTTATTTTTATCCGCATCTATAAAAACAAGGTCGAATTGTTGTGTTAAGGTTGGAATAATTTGCATCGCATTTCCTGTTAAAACTTCTATTTTATCCTCCATTTTTTCCAATGTTACAAATTTTTTTACCATTGGAGTAAGTTCTTCATTTATATCGATAGTTACAAGTTTGCCACCCTGTTTTAATCCCTTTGAAAGGCAAATGGCACTATAACCCGTATAGGTGCCGATCTCCAATATGTTTTCCGGACTTATCATGCGGGAAATAAATTCAAGAAATTTCCCTTGCACTTGTCCGCTTAGCATTTGAGGCATCATCGCCTTTATATAAGTTTCTCTGTTCAGGTCAGAAAGGGTTGTTGACTCTTTGGACGAATGTTCTGCAATATATTGTTCAATTTCTGCTGAAATAATATTTTCCATAACCTTGTTTTTACATTTTTATTACATGAATCACAAAATTGTAAAATATTTTTACATAAATTAGCGAATATGCGAATTACAAACTTGATTTATGTTTTTGTTTTCACATTTGGTTTACTGTTTAACGGTAAAATAAATGCTCAATACAACTTATCTGTTGCCTCAGAAATTGTGTATCCCGCAGGTTATGAAATGAGCGGATGCTGGGGATATACCGACGGCACAGGAAAAGAATATGCTATAATCGGCACTTCTCTGGGAACCTCCATTGTAAATATTACAACACCGGAAGCTCCGGAGGAATTATTTTTTATTCCCGGTGCCGAAAGTATATGGCGCGAAGCTAAAGTATGGAACAACCACGCCTATATTTCTACGGAAGCAGCTGATGAAGGCATGTTAATTATAGACCTCACAAATCTGCCACTTTCTATTGATACGGCTTACTTTAAGGGGAATATCCTGCATCCCTTCACTGCTGCCCATACGATTTTTATAGATGAAAATGGATTTTGCTATTTATTCGGATTTTCAGGAGCTGCTACCGGTTTAGGTGGTGCATATATTGTTGACCTTAATCCTGATCCTAAAAATCCGGTTTATGTAGGCGCCTATACAAATGCTTATATACATGATGGATTTGTGCGAAATGATACCTTATGGGCAGCAGAAATATATGATGGAAGATTTGAAGTGTTGGATGTAAGTGATAAAACAGATATTGTTTTATTAGGCTCACAAAATACAGGTGCATCTGCAACACACAATTGCTGGTTAAGTGATGATGGAAAATATTTATTTACCACCGATGAAATTAATTATGGATTTATTGAAAGTTATCATGTAGAAGATGTTAGCGACATGGTAAAATTAGATGGCATTAAACATGGTGATCCCGATTCCACCGTTGCACATAATGTTTATTATTTAAATGGATATCTCATTTCAGCACATTATACCGAAGGGGTAACTATTCACGATGCGCATAAACCTGAAAATCTAATTGAAGTTGCACATTACGATACCAGCCCTTTTGGCCCAAACTCTGGTTACAGTGGCGTTTGGGGAGTATATCCCTATTTTGAATCAGGGAATATAGTTGCAACTGATCGCATTGGAACCACCTTCATTTTACAGCCAAGTTATACACGTGCGTGTTATTTAGAAGGCAATATTAAAGATGTGACCACAGGATTAAATATTTATGATGCCGAGATAAATATAATTGGCACATCTGCTTCTGATAATACGAATGTTTCAGGAGATTATAAAACAGGATATTATGCTAGTGGAATTTATGCTATTGAAATTAGTCGTGTTGGTTGCGATACAAAAATTATTAATTCCATCGAATTGATACCGGGTGTTAAAACTGAATTAAATGAAACTTTGGAGTGTGGGAATATTGCAGTTTCCGAAATTATTACTGATGTTGATCTGAATATATTTTATGATGTTTCCACAAAAAATATTGTAATAAAATATGCAATAAACAATTCAAAAACAGCAGAAATCCTATTTTTAAATATCGGAGGACAAATTATTAATTCCTTTGCGATTTCCGGTTCCGGTGAACAGAATATCAACAGAAATTCTCTGGCTCCCGGATGTTATTTTGTTCGTTATAATGATGGTGCTTTTATACAGAACAAAAAAATAATGGTTTATTGATCCGCAACAGCACGGTATCTGCTTCTTTTTCATTTTCTTTGTGCAGTTATGCGCCTCCTGCTAGTTGTTTGCGTTTTGTGTGGTCCTTTGTTTGCCAAAGGCCAGATATTGCCTGCTTATGGCGATAGCCGCACTGCAACTACAGGCTGGCAATTTTTAAAAATAGGCCCTGATGCCCGTTCTGCGGGACTCAGTGAAAGTTTTATCACCATTGTTGATGATGTTTCCTCTCTGTACTGGAACCCTGCAGGTATCACCCGCTTAGATTCTAATAAATTTCATTTTGCAATTGCGTATACCGATTATGCAGCCAATACAAGTATGAATTTTGGTGGTATTACTTACAGATTAGGCGACAATACGCTTATAGGAGTGAGTCTTCAATATTTTGATGCCGGTGAAATGGAGGTAACTACCGAATTTTTACCCTTTGGCAACGGACAAACTTTTCGGGCTACGGATCTTGGGATCGGAATTAGTCTTGCGAGAGAATTAACCGATCAATTCAGTTTCGGAATTACCACTAAATATATTCGGGAAGACCTCGCATCTGTGCACAATCAAAATCTGGTTTTTGATTTTGGATTTCAATACGATGTGGGAATTGCAAATACACGTTTTGCAGTTGCTATTTCCAATTTTGGATTTAATTCGGAACCCGGAGGAGAAATTCCGGTTTTAAATTTAAATGATTCTATAACGGCAGATGCATTCACAGAAATTTCGGTGCCAACAGTTTTTCGATTGGGTTTTGCATGGGATGCTATTAAAAATGAAACGCATTTGCTTACTGCTGCTTTGCAATTAAATCATCCAACCGATAATAACGAAACGTATAGCCTCGGATTTGAATATTGCTGGAAAAATTTATTGTACGCCCGCAGTGGATATACTTTTGCTCTGGACGATACCGCCTATCCCGCATTCGGATTCGGATTATCTCTGAAAAGAAGGTACGGAACAATTAATTTTGACTACGGTTTTAATTATTTAAATAATTTAGGTTTGATAAATAAGATTGGAATTGCATATACTTTACCAAACAGAACAAAAAATAAAGAAGGCGACACGCATTAAATGAAAAAAAATATTTTTTTATATATCATTTTAATTTCCGTTGTTCTGCAAAGCAGTTGCGATTTTTTATTTGGCACGCGTGCCGATCTGGTTACAGACGAAATTTTTGAAGAGGGTGCAATAGATCCTGATCTTGTACAAGACGAAGTTGGATATGTTCCAATTTTACCATTTTGGGATGACTTTGTAAATCCAACAGATATTTATTGCGGGTATGACGAAATGATCTATGTAATTGATGATAATGGTTTAAATATATTGGACCAAACAGGAACAATTTATATCACCTATTTTATTCCCGGTGCCACAGATGTTACACAAGACCGGCGCTTACATACTTATGTAACAGGAAGAGTGGATATTGATGTTGATGAGGATGGTATTTTAGAAAATCTTCCTGCAGTTTATCATTTAACAGGAACTGCATCGGGCAATATTCAGGTAATTGACACGCTCATACATCCTTTCTGTGATGCAAGCAGAAATATTACTGCATTTCGCGGTGCCGATGATGAAGCTGTTGAATTTACAGGACTAGCAACACTGGCTGATAATACTTTGTATGTTGCGCGTAAGGGTCCACAAAACGATCTCTCCGGAATTGCGCGTCCTGATAATACCGTTTTGTTTTTTGAAGAAAATGGAGAAAACATTGGTTATGCAAATGGTTTGTCACCTACCACCGGCAATTTAAAATCTACTTGGGATGTAAGTGCAATTTCTACCTTCGCAGCTCCACCTCAAAGTTTATCAGGTTTATCCTCTTCGCCTGAATTTATGGTAACGCTCACTAACGAAAATGCACCGTATAAATGTCTTTGGATAACACAAACATCCGATCCTGAATCTGGAATTTCCTACGGGGAAAATGCATTATTAACCGTATTTGATTTTACAAAGGCGGATAGATTTTTATATCAACCCGACAGATTTATCAATCCAACAGATATGTATATCGCGCCTGATTTTACAGGATATATTTTTATTGTTGATGCGGGAACTGATTCGCTATATCAATTTACCCGTAAAGGATACGAAGGTGTTAATCCTCCCGCAGGCTCAAGCAGCACAAAACAAATAATTACCTCTTTCGGCGGAAATGGTGACGGACCGTTTAATTTCATTGATCCTTCAGGCGTTGCTTATTTAAGAGAAACCGTTTATGTGGTAGATAAGGGGAATAACAGGGTATGCAGGTATAAGCTGAGTAGTGATCTGGAGTAAATTGTTTTTCGAACATTTCAAACCCGCTTTGATGATACTTTTAATTACCAATACTCATTTAGAAAAACCTTTTACTCATCAGCAATAGCAGTTTACTCATTCATTGATGTTAATTTTGTTTTTATGCGCAAGTTCGTGCAAAATATGTCAGAACAGATAAATGCTCTTTTGGTGGATGATGAACTTCCCGCTTGTGAAACTTTAAGCTGGCTGCTTCATGAATATTGTCCCGAAGTGCTTGTAGCAGGTATGGTACATTCGGCGCAGGATGCACGCAGTTTTTTAACGCAGTACAATATTGATGTAATTTTTTTGGATATTTCTATGCCCGGACAAAATGGTTTTGACCTTTTATCTTCGCTGCCGGAAAATAAATACCAGGTAGTATTCGTAACTGCACATAACGAATACGCTGTAAAAGCATTTCGCGAAGCAGCAGTAGATTATTTATTAAAACCCGTAGACGCTGCTGAGTTGAAACAGGCAGTGTCAAAAGTAGTGGAGCGACTATCAGTTCAAGGGGCTATTAACCATAATTATGAAAGGTCGATACAGGAAATCATAACTAAATTTTCCTCTCCTTCAAAATTGAATCGCATAGCTGTTCCACATTCAGAAGGAATACATTTCATACTTGCTAAGGATATAGTTTATATGGAAGCCGATAGTAATTATACCATCTTTCATCTTGTAAGCGGCAGTAAGATTGTTGCATCCAAAACAATGGCAGAATTTGAACAACAACTCCCTGAAGGATTCTTCCGAATACATAAATCCTTTCATATTAATCTGATTCACGTAGTGGAGTATATTAAAAAAGACGGCAACAGTGTAATTATGAATGACGGCTCGTTATTACCGGTTTCCCGAAGAAAAATTCAGGAATTAATGCAGGCATTGTTAATTCAATGATATGGCAAAACAATTCATAACCTGTTTATTGATTATTTGTTCAGTTAAAAGTTTTTCTCAAAATTTTTACAGTAAACAATTCAACTACCTGAACGGCCTTCCAACAATGACCATTTACAGCCTATATTGTGCTGATGATGGATTTATCTGGATTGGAAGCGGAATTGGTCTTATAAGATATGATGGAGTTACATTTGAAACATTTAGTACGGAAGACGGTCTCCCCGATACAGAAGTGACTTTAGTTTTTGGTGATAAACAAAACAGAATTTGGGGGATTACATTTAATGGAAAGGTATTTTTTATAAAAGACAACATCGTTTATAACGAAAAAAACAGTTCCCTTTTGGCGGAATTAAATAATAAATACAGGATATCCGATTATCTGATCACTTTATCCAATGAGTTATATCTTTATTCCCCCTACGATATTGTGAGAATTGAAGAAGAATCCATAGTAAAAATAAACAATAAATATGACGCCAAATGCAATCCTGTTTCCGGATTATTTGAACTAGATAATAAGATTTACTTTTCAGTAATGTGCGATAAAACAAGACTTAATTATTGTCTAAAAAACAATGTTGCCGAAATTACAAATGATGAAATTATATTGCCTTTACTTTATTCAAATACAAATCCTAATGCTCAATATTTTTATATTACCTATAAGGGAATTTTTTCTAACAAGACCTCCACATTTATAGTTCCTGAAAATTTTAATCCGAATTTAAATCAAACACCCAATCTTTTTGTTGGTTCGAATAATGATCTTTGGCATTTCGACCTTAATAAAGGAATACAATATATCCATAACGGAAATTCCACAACTCTACTTTCCGAATACAAAGTAAATAGTATCGCTCAGGATTTTGAAGGAAATTTTTGGATTTCTACTATTTCGAACGGGATATTTGTTTTTTATGCTGATTTTTTTAATAAGGAACAAATTTTTTCCTCCAACGAAGCTTCATTTTTGCCAATTAATTGTTTGTTTATTGATAGTAATGAAAATATCTGGGCAGGCAATTCTTTTGCATCGGTCATTTTGATTGACAAACAAAAAAACAAAAGCAATTTCAGCCTCACAAATATTAATAAATATGCAAGAATAATTGATTTTAAGGTCGCCGGAAATTTATTACTGATTGCTTCAGATGAAGGTGTATTTGAAATTAATAGAAATAAGAGCGATCTAATTCCGCGGAGGTTAGGTGGAAGCTCCGTAAAATCCTTATCCGTGTTAAATGAAAATGAATTTGCCGCTGCATTTTCTTATGGTGTTTCAATTTTTAGGCGTAAGAACAATATCTGGACCGAGGATCTAATATTTTCTAAAAGATCATTTAGTGTTCAATATAATAAAAATATGCTTTGGTTCTCTTCTGAAAGTGGAATTTATATTTACAAAGATTCCATAAAAAGAATAAATGTTCCGGAGTTGACCGGGAAACGTATACTTGATATTGCATTTTATGAAAAGGAGAATCTTATACTGATCTCTACGGATGGATATGGAATTTATGCATTTGACGCAAGGGAATATTCCTTAAAATGGCAGGCACACTCACAAAATGGCTTAACTACCAACCTGACACGCCAAATGCAATTGATAGGTGATACCCTATGGGTAAATTCGCCTGCCGGACTAAACAGAATAAAAATAAAAAGAAACGGGTTTCAAAAATTAATTCCCCTTACTACATCCAATGGATTACCAACCAACGATGTAAGAGATTTTTATATTCAAAATAATACCCTTGCAATTGCAGGTGATTTTGGTGTTTTAAAATGGAATAATTTTATTACTCCGGTTAATTTACCTACTCCAAAGTTTCATTTTATAAATATAATTTCTGACAAAGGTTCATTCAGAAATAACGAAAAAATCACCTCTGATTATAAAAAGGGATTTATTAGAATACATTATGCAGCAATTCGATATGCTTCAAGCGTTCCCCAGGTAGAGTATGCTATTGATAATGGAAACTGGCAAAGTGCTGCTGTTTCCATGCTGGAATTAAGCGGATTAAGCCCTGGTTTGCACCATCTTAAATTCCGTTTGATAAACGGCGATATCATCCCTTTGCCCGATAATTCAATTACCATAAATATTGAAGCTCCCTTCTACGCTCAAAGATGGTTTAATCCCCTTTTTATAGGAATTATTGCTATCCTGATCTCTTCCGTTATTATTTTTAGAATCAATAAAACCAAACAAAAAGCTGTTATCCAATTAAAGTTAAGTGAGGATCTTGCTTTCGCCGAACAACAGGCTTTACAATCCATGATGAATCCTCATTTTATATTTAATGCAGTTAATTCAGTACAACAATATATTATCCGAAACGATAAAAAAGAGGCAAATAAATATCTTACACAATTTGCCAGATTAATTCGCCTCAATTTAGAAACGTCAAAAAGTAAATACATAACACTGGAAGAAGAAATTGAACGGCTATCGCTTTACTTACAATTTGAAAAGGTACGTTTTGGTGACAAACTGGAATATTCCATTACAGTGGCACCGGAATTAGAAACAGATAAAATTTTTATCCCCTCTATGGTCATACAGCCATTTGTAGAAAATGCAATATGGCATGGGTTAATTCCAAAACCCGAAAATGGACACGTAAATATCAATATTGAAAAACAGGATTCTAATTTAATTATTAAGGTAATCGATAATGGTGTAGGTTATACTATTGCGGACACGGAGAAAACAAATACCATTAAAACGAGTATGGGTGCTATTATTACCAAAAGAAGGCTCGAATTACTTGAAAAACAAACAGGCAAAGCACATTTTTTCATAACCAAAGCAACTGATCCCGGCAGTGAAACCGCTAAAGGAGTCACAATTGTAATCACCATTCCACTTAATAGTACCCCCGTTCAATAACCCATATTGCACTTTAAGTTAAAAATAATACCATTCACTCATTCACTAAATTATTTATCTGCTGTAATCATATTTTTGATTTCAATGAACTACCACAACAAAAAATTTGAACATCACAAAATAAATTAAATTCTTTTTTAACCTTTAAATATGAACACTATGAAAAACAAATTTACCGCTATTAAAAAAATCATGCATTTACAAAAATTAGTTATTTGTTTGATAACACTTCTTTCCGCACAATTTATAAGCGCTCAAGTTCCAACAGTTCAACAGCAATTATATGTAACCTTTGGTGCAAGCACAATGACAGATCTTTCTCCCAATGGATTTACCATAACTCCAACAGGTGCTCCAATTCCATGTCCTGACAGATTTGGAAATCCAAACTGTGCTTTGAAGTTGGCACCTACCGATTATTTAACCGTTACACCCGATCCCGTTTTTGATATGGTGGCAGGTGAAGATTATTCCATTAGTATGTGGTATCGAGGATATACTGCATCTATAAGCGATCTTGAATTGCTGTTTAATAAAACAAATCCGGCAAACACTCCCATACCTTCCGACTATCATTTATGCATATATGACCTTAACAAACCTTATCAGGGATACTTTTTTTCTCCGGTAACCTTTCAACCAATCACTCCCGGAGCAGGTTGGCACCATTTAGTTGGTATGTATAATAATGTAGGTTCTGTTTGGACCTTATATATCGATAATATATTGGCGTATAATTTTGCAGGACCAGTTGTTACAAGTTCACCGGGAAATCCTGTGCAAATAGGTGGTGGATGGCCAGTAGGTGTCGGTTATAATGGCCGCGTAGATGATATTGTTTTTTATGATCGTTTATTGACAGTTCCGGAAGTAAATCAATTATTTATTGATGCAAACTCCTGTGCAATTCCGTGTGGTTGTCCTACACCAACAGGTTTAGCCTTTGCAGGATGTACAAATCCAAATACTTCAGTGCTTACATGGACAGGTAATGCATGCGCTATGAGTTATCAGGTTAGAATTAGAAATGTAACTGCCGCCGGACCATGGGTAAATTATACCGCTGCAACTCCAACAATTTCTATCCCAACTATTCCCGGAAATGTTTACCAATGGAAAGTGCGCTCTCAATGCGCAGCAACGGGAATTATAATTAATTCACCTTTTTCTTCGAATAATAATTTTACAGCACTAGCGTGCAGAATGGGTGACGAAGAAATGGAGACTGAATTTTCAATCGGCACACAACTTTATCCAAATCCTGCAAATCATGAATTAAACATCGAAACAACAGCCGATGAAGTTGATATTACAATTATAGATATTTCAGGAAAAATTATTTCAATTACAACATTAAAAGGAGAAACTAAACAAATATCCGTTTCAAATCTGGTAAATGGTATTTATTTTATAAAAATTGATACAAATACAAGCAGTGAAACATTAAGTTTTATAAAAACAGAATAATGTATTTTTAACTATTCTGATAAAATAAAAGGCTTTCATACTGCATGAAAGCCTTTTTTTATCTTAAAAAATACTGCTGATTTGTTTTTCTGATTTGCACTACCCCTTATTTCTATTATAGCGGTATTTCTATATACAGTAAACTAAATAGCTTACAAAGCCACTCATCTCCAACCCCATTCAATAACCCATATTGCACTTTAAGTTAAAAATAATACCATTCACTCATTTACGGAAAGTTTAATATTGATTTTATTGATTTTTGAGAATTATTATTACCCATAAACCAAATATTTATGAAATCGACTTTTTCACGACATTTAACTGCATTAACGCTTTGCTTATTTTGTATTTTCTGGAGCTTTGAAACAAAGGCACAAATAGCCGGCGATTCCACCATTTGTATAGGAACTTCATCCTCCTATACAACTAACCTAACTGGAACCATAACATGGACAATTGCGCCCACCGGTCCAACACTTAGCGCAGCAGGCAATACCGTTTCCATTACCTGGACAGTTGCAGGAATCTATACCTTAACTGCATCTAACGGCACATCGGTAGAAACCTTTATAATAAATGCGTATAGTATACCGGAACCTGACATTCAATATGCTTTAAATCCCTGCTCCATTAGTGACGGAGCAGGAGGAATACCGGGTGGTGATATGGCATGCGACACTTTTTGTGTTGATGAGATCGTAAATTATTTTGTAATAAATACGCCGGGCAGTACCTATAACTGGACAATATTCGGAGGTACAATTATTAGTGGACAGGGAACAAATTCGGTAATGGTGGAATGGAACACCGCAGGAGGAACCGGATTAGGAGAATGTGGATTGTTATGCCTTGAAGAAATAAATGCTGCAGGGTGTACTGGTAAATTAGCTTGTGTAAGAGGAGTTTCCGCCTACCCAAATGGTACAGTTTCTATAGGCTCAACATCTGCAATTGTTGCCGGTGTAATAAATGCCTGTTTAAATGAGGTTATCACATTTATTAATAATTCAACAGGACCCTTTACGTCATACACCTGGGATTTTGGAGATGGTAATTTTACCACAACTTTAGGTGCTACCAATGTTACAAATAGTTATTCCCTTCCCGGAACTTATACTGTTATTTTAACAGCGAGTACCGATTGTTGCAGTAATAGTGATACCATTACTGTAGTAGTTAGTGATCTTCCCGGACCTGATATTTTTTGTATCACTCCCGTTTGTTCAAATGAACCGGAAGTGCAATATTGCACAAGTGTAACCGGTTGTACTTACACCTGGGTAGTTACCGGCGGAACCATAATTTCAGGATTGGGAACTTCGTGTATAACAGTTGATTGGGGTCCCGGTCCGGTTGGCACAATTTCTTTAACCGTATCAGGTTGTTCACCTGCAGTTTGTGCTTCTACAACAACCGTTTCGGTTCCCATAATGCCAAATGGCAACTTTAATATTTTAGGTCCTTTATTGGTTTGTGTTGGTGCAACAGAAACCTATAATGCACCCTATGTTCCCGGATCACAATACACCTGGACATTAATTGACCCATCCGCCGTAACAACAATTTTACCTTATAATACACCACCATATATTCAATCAGTAACCTTCCCTTCGCCTGGAAATTATACGCTTATTTGTAATATGGTGAATGATATTTTAGATTGTGAAGGAGCTGATACTATTATTATAAAAGTACTGCCAAGCTTTAGCATTTTTGGCCCAACAAGTGTATGCGTAAATAATCCTCCCTCATTTTTTTCTTCCACAAATAATTGTAATTGGGTAACAACATCTCCGGGCAATTCACCACAAACAGGAACAAGTGCGTCATTTGTATTTAATACAGTAGGAACTTATACCGTAACTGCAAATGCAATTCCTTTAAATTCCGTTTGTAACAATCCACAAATTATTACAATAATAGTTAAACCAAATCCGGTTACGCCAATTATTACAGGACCAACAATTGTTTGTCCTCAGGGAACCTACACCTATTCCACATCAGGATATTCACCGGGCGTGTCTTATAGCTGGAGTTTTATTGATGTTTTCTTTAATACTGCATCAGGCAATACAAATCCTTTTTCATTGACTTTACCGGCTGCATTTACAAGCGGATCACTCACCTTAACAGTAACAGAAAATGGTTGTTCTGCAACTACAGTAATAAATTTAAATGCTCCGGCTACACCAACTCCTACATTTACAGGAAATCAAACTGTGTGTCCTGATCAAAATGAAATATATACTGCAATATTAAATTATCCAGGACTATCAAATGTGGTTTGGACAATTACCCCTCCAAGTGCAGGAACAATATTAAGTGGACAAGGAACTGCAACACCAACAATTAAATGGCATGCTGTACTTCCGAATGCATTACAAAATGTACTTCTTACAATTACAGAAACAACATGCCTTACATTAACCGGTTCATTTTCTTTACCGATAACAATTTATCCGCTACCGGTAATAAATGCAAGTGCTGCTCCTTTTTGTCTTGGATCAAGCACTGTTCTAACTGCAACCGGTGGAACAGCTTATTCTTGGTTCGATGCTTCCAATAATCCTTATGGCGGACCAACTGCAACTATAACATTACCTGGAAATTATTATGTTGTTGGAACAGATGCAAATGGATGTACCGCAAAAGATTATATTAATGTTGTTGCATTTTCAACACCATATACAATTATATCTCAATCAAATAGCGGATTGTGCGATACTAATGGTGTGTTACAAGACACTGTTAATTTAATTGCATTAGACGGTCCGGGTGGATATACCTTTGTATGGCTGCCGGGAGGAGATACAACAAGCTCAATAGGCGCAACTTCTGTTGGCACATATTCCGTGACTGTTACAGATAATAATGGTTGCCAAAATACAGTATATTATAATTTGATTTGTCCACCTGAACCCGATACATGTGACCTTCCAACAAATTGTCTTTGTGTAAATAATACACCAACTGCCGTGCAAGGAAATCCGAATTGTAACGTATATAATTTTACCGCAAATTCAACATGCACCGGAACACCATTTTGGAGTTTTGGCGATTTAACTAACGGGTCAGGAAATGCTGTTTCACATACTTATGCAATAGCAAGTTATTATACTGTATGTTATGCGAATGCAGATCCGGGCTGCTGCCCTCCTGCTGCTGCCTGCACAACAATTGTTGTGCCTGTTGCTGCAGATTTTGATTTTAATATTATTTGTAATACTGTTTCAGTTTCTGATTATTCAACGTTTTTACCGGGTTATAACATTACTGGATATTTTTGGGATTTTGGCGATGGATTTACAACAACTTCGGCAACACCCGGACCACATACTTATGCATTGCCAGGACCTTATACAATCACGTTAACTGTATTTACTGCTTCTGGTTGCCAGGCAATAGCAACAAATAGTTTTGTTTTGAATGGGCCTGCCATATCAGCTACAATTGTACCTACAGGTTGCAATGGCCCTGTTAATTTCAGTGCAATTACATTGGGTGGTCCAATTGTAGATTGGAGCTGGAATTTTGGAGATACTTACGGTTCCAACGTTCAAAATCCACAACATATTTTTAATGCCGCAGGACCATATATTGTTTCTGTTACCGGAACAGATGCAAACGGATGTACTGTTACTGTTTTTGATACAATTAATATTGTTGCTCCTCCGGCACCATTTAATTTAATTTATGCAACACCTTCTTGCGGACCAACTTTAATTACAATTCCGGGTGCAGGTTTGTATACTTTATTTCAATGGTATAATAACGGAACTTTAATTCCGGGTGCAACATCTAATTCTTATCTTGCAACGTTATCGGGAAATTATACGGTTGTTGTAACTGATTTAAATGGATGTGTAATTACAAGTAATATTGCTGCTATTACAATTAATCCAACACCGATTATTGCATTAACAGCATCGCCAAATCCACTTTGCAGCAACGATCCCGTTACCATTAATTCAAATCTCAATGGATTTTACACCTTAAATTGGATAGTTGATGGCAGCCCTGTGTTCGGAGGAAATAGTTTAACAATTAATGCATTATCTCCCGGAATACATATTATTAGTTTAAGCGCAATTGATCTTGCTACGGGATGTAGCGATGCTGCTTCCATTACTATTTTAGTAAATCCTTCCCCTACTGTGTTTATAACGAACAGCGATCCTACCGGAGTATGTTCCGGCGATTCTATTCAACTTACAGCAAATGCACCAAGTGCAATTAGTTATTTATGGAGCAACGGCGATACATTTAATCCCGTTTATATTAATTCCAGCGGAACATACAGCGTTACCGTTACCGATGCATTAGGTTGCACTGCATCAGCATCTTCTTTGGTAACAATTCATCCATTACCTGATTTGAGTATGTTGCCAATTGGTTGCGATTCTGCATGTATAAATCCTGTTGCGAATATTATTAATGGACCACCGGGTATGTTATCTTATAATTGGCAAATAAATAATGTATCAGTTGCCACCACACAAAATTTATCTTTAAGTCCGTTAAACATGCCGGTATATGGAATTCCATATACAGTAACTTTAACTGCAACCACAATAAATGGTTGTGTTGATTCAACATCTTTTGAATATACTCCACTCGATTGCGACTCCACCGATTGTTTCGATTTGGAAGACACAATTTATTGCAACGCAGATGGCACATTTACCATTGAACTTTCAGTTACAAATAATAATACTGCAACATCTACTTATTTATGGTTGCATGATATTACATCACCATTTAGTTTGACACCAACTTTTGTTGTGCCTTTAACATTATTACCGGGACAAACTTCCGCACCAATATTTTTAACTGTCAGTTATCCTGCAGGACCACTGCCATCGGAAATCTGTTTCCAGGCATCATTATATAACACAGATTCCTGTTGTCATGATACTACATTTTATTGTATCCCGATTCCGGTGTGCGATCCATGTGAATTTATAAGTGTTCATACAGATTCTACAGAAGAATGTTGTAAAACAATTTCCATCACCAATAATTATAATTCCACCTATTTTTCCGGAATACAAATAGTTCCGATAACGGCTGGTGCAACTATTGGTTCTGCACAACTCGGATTCCCATATTTAGGATCATGGTCTGCTGCTGGCAATGCATCACAAATGACCTTTACACCAAATGCAGGATTTATTCCGACAGGAACTATTACCTCACTTGTAGAGCTTTGTTTAAATCTCGCACCTGGCACTCCAAGTCCACAAATTGTAATAATTAATTGGTTGGTACCTGGTGCAGTTGAAGGCGATAGTATAGTTTGTGTAGATACTTTAATATTTTATTGTAATGCTCCAATGGAAAACCCTTGTGGCGAAATTATTGGCGATATTATTTGTAATGAAGATGGTACTTATTCTTATAATTATACATTTACAAATAATAGTCCGCAAACAGTTTCCATGCTAGTATTTACAAGTGTTTCTCCATTTGTAAATATTATTCCTAATCCGATAATACCCGCATCACCGGTATTACCTGATAGTTCTTATTCCGGAACAGTAATTATTGATCCAGGTATTTATCCTCCTGGAACTACCATTTGTTTTGATCTTACTTTAGCTGATGCAACCGGATGGTGTTGTCATACTATGGATAGTATTTGTATCACCCTGCCTGAATGTGATACCTGTGCCTGTGGTGAATGGACAACATTTAGTTTCGATTCATTTGATGCAATAAATGGCGATGTAAATTGCGGAGATACTATTGATTTTGAAGTCGGTAACACTATTGTATTTTATGCAGGTGGATATACTTGTATCGGAGATTCATTATGCACCAGTGAACTTACCTGGACTATGAGTGGTCCTGTAAGTGGTTCTGGAACCGGTTATCCAACATTTAATTTCTCTGTTGCAGGTAATTATACCTTAACATTATCTGGTTCATGCGATGGAAATATTTGCGATTCTTGTGTAATTTATTTTGAAATTGCAGACGAGGCTTGTGAATGCGGAACCTGGATGCCATTTAATTTAACCGATGAATCAGGTGGTGGAATTGATACTTATGATGTAGAATGTGGCGGAACATATTCCGGCATAGAACCATTTGGATTTATTTCCTTTAACAGTGGTGGAATTAATTGTATAGGTGATGTTGCTGTTTGTGGTGCATCATTAACATGGAATGTAACCGGTCCGATAACTGCTTCCGGAACCGGATTACCTTCTTTTGCAACTACAACTGCAGGAACATATGTTTTAACAATGTATGGATATTGTGGTGGTAATTTATGCGATAGTTGTGTAATTACTTTTGTGGTAGAAGAAACATGTGAATGCGGAACCTGGATGCCATTTAATTTAACCGATGAATCAGGTGGTGGAATTGATACTTATGATGTAGAATGTGGCGGAACATATTCCGGCATAGAACCATTTGGATTTATTTCCTTTAACAGTGGTGGAATTAATTGTATAGGTGATGTTGCTGTTTGTGGTGCATCATTAACATGGAATGTAACCGGTCCGATAACTGCTTCCGGAACCGGATTACCTTCTTTTGCAACTACAACTGCAGGAACTTATGTTTTAACAATGTATGGATATTGTGGTGGTAATTTATGCGATAGTTGTGTAATTACTTTTGTGGTAGAAGATGTACCATTATGTGAGTGCGGAACTTGGGAATCATTCGGCGCAATTGTAGATGTTCCCGTAGCTGCTGATTACTCCATACTTGCAGATTGTGGCGATAGTTTCAACAGCATACCTGTCGGCACAAATATAAATTTTGTTGCCGGAGGATATTTATGTATTGGTGATGTTGCAGTTTGTGGACCAGATTTAGAATGGAATTTAGCAGGACCAGTAACTTTATCCGGAACCGGTTTGCCAACATTTACCTTTACTACGCCGGGCGTATACTTCTTAACCTTTACCGGATCTTGTAATGGAACTGAATGCGGCACCTGCTCAATTAGATTTGTAGTTGTTGATGCGCCGATATGTGATTGCGGTTCTTGGGGATTATTTGATGTGAGTAACGCCACAAAAACAATGCATAACCAACCTTGCGGAACTTTATATAATTGGAGAACCAATGTTCCATTTACATTAAACGGTAGCTATACTTGTTTTGGAGAATGTGCTGCAACCTATACATGGGTTGTGAAAAGAAATGGAATAACCGTTTCCACCGGAATCGGATTACCTGTAACATATACTCCAACGCTGAACGGCAATTACGAAGTGTTTATCTACCCCGTTTGCGGAGGAGTGGAATGTGCACCTTGTTCTTTCCGATTTAAAGTAAAAACAGTGGCGGCACCAAAATTAGATGATGGAATTGACGCGAAGTTGTCTATATCTCTAGCTCCAAATCCTGCAAATAATTTTGTTCAGGTTGAAGTGGAATCCATTTACAATGAAGGCGGAATTCTTATCATTACAAATGAATTAGGTGTAATCGTAAAATCAGAATCTGTTGAATTGTCAGAGGGCACAAATATCTTTGATATCCATATTCAAACACTTCCTTCCGGAATATATTTTGTTAAATATTCCGGCAACAGTGAAATGACGGTTGAGCGATTAATCATAGCGAGATAATATATTAAATAAAAAAAGAGTCAACGAAAGTTGACTCTTTTTTTTTGTACTTTAAAAAAAACTGCGGCGAGAAAATATTTCAAACAAATATCAGCAACCATTATTCAAACAAAAATGAATGAGGGTTCACATCCTGAGATCCCAAATCAAAATTCGAATGTAAATTTCTGTAGTTGCTTATAATTATTGAATTAAACAAAAGCCTGTGTAAATTTGTGCTGAAATTATAAATGTATTTTTTATGAAAAAAATTATCGTTCTCGGTGCAGGTATGGTTGGAAGAGCCATGGCAGTAGATCTTTGCAAGGATTTTGAGGTCCATTCTGCAGATATAAGTGAAGAAAATCTTTCCAGATTAAACGAGTTCAATATTAAGACCATAAAAGCTGACCTTTCTAATAAAGAGACAATTAAAGAATTAGTTGCAGATAAAGATCTTGTTATAGGGGCAGTTCCGGGCTTCATGGGTTTTGAAACCTTTAAAACTGTTATCGAATCAGGTAAAAACACAAGTGATATTTCCTTTTTTGATGAAGACCCCTTTGCATTAAATGATCTAGCAATTAAGAATAACATTACTGCAATAATGGATATTGGTGTTGCTCCCGGAATGGATAATATTATATTGGGATATCACAACAAAAGAATGATAGTTTCAGATTTTATTTGTTTGGTGGGAGGATTACCTGCTGCGCGTATTTGGCCCTATGAATATAAAGCACCATTTTCTCCCGCTGATGTATTGGAAGAATATACCAGACCTGCGCGTTTTGTGGTGGATGGAAAAATAATTACCAAACCTGCATTAAGTGAACCTGAATTAATGCAGTTTAACGATATCGGAACTTTGGAAGCTTTTAATTCTGATGGACTGCGTTCGCTAATTAAAACAATGCCGAATATTCCAAACATGATTGAACGTACTCTTCGTTATCCGGGACATATTGAATTAATGCGCGTGTTCAGAGAATCCGGATTTTTCAGCAAAGAAGAAATTGATATTAAAGGAAAAAAAATTCGTCCGCTTGATCTCACCAGTAAATTATTATTCCCGTTATGGAAATTAGGTGATGAAGAAAAAGAATTTACGGTGATGCGGGTTATTGTTTCCGGAATGGAAAATAATAAGCAAGTAACTTATACTTACGATCTGCTCGACAGATACGATGCAGCCACCAAAACATCATCCATGGCGCGCACTACAGGATATACCTGCACAGGAGCAGCAAGATTGATTTTAGAAAATAAATATACCCGTAAAGGAGTATCCACTCCTGAATTTGTTGGGGAGGATGAAAATTGTTTTAATGCCATGCTTTCGTATTTGAAGGATAGGAACATCACCTATAAAATGCACAAAACAATTCATTAAATTATTATTTGCACATTCGTTTTACACATCTGGTTATAACAACAGATGTTCATTCATGGCAAACCCTTTTTTATAGGAAATTATTTTTCGTTTTCCGCCTCGTCAATTTCCTCCTGAAATTCCTTAAATTCTTCTGTTAAAATTCCATTGTGTTTTTTTGGAAAATTAAATAACCAACTTGTTATTACCGGAACAATAAAAATGGAAACAGTTATTAATGAAAAATATAAGTCGGTGCGTTCGTTCTCCAGAAAATGGCATAATGCTGTATCTCTTCCGAATTCATAACATAAAAATGATAACATCAGCTTTAAACCAAGTAATGCAATAATGAAAAAAGCGGAGGCATTTAAAAAAGTAAATTTTTCCAATAATTTTATTACCCCTTGTGCAACAAACCGTATAGCAAGAATACCAATAAATACACCAAGACAAATTAGATAAATATTATCCGTATAGGCAACCGCAGCAAAAACATTATCAATGGAAAAAGCGAGATCCATGATATTAACCAAAATAACGGTACTCCAAAAATTTCCAATTCTGCCTACCGTGTTTTTATAAAACCAGTTATTTTGTTTACTGAGCGTATCATCTGAAGTTCCCGGAGTTGACTTTGTTCTGAAATAATCTACGGAAAGGTACAGCAGATATAATCCGCCCGCTGCTTTTAACCAAACAACCTTAATAAGCCATGTAGCCAAAAGAAGTGCTAAACCTCTAAAGAAATACGCCCCGAAAATGCCATATCGCAACGCCCTTCCTCTTTGATTTTTTGGAAGGTCCATTACCATAGTACCCATTACAAGTGCATTATCTACACTCAACATAGTTTCAATCAAAATCAGGTTAAAAACAATTATTCCTGCCTGTGCAGGTGTGTGTCCAAAGAACTCCACAAAATCAAATAATAATATTCCTATTCCCATTATAACAGCTAAAATTAAATAATTTGTTCCTTTTGCATAGCCAATTCCCAATTCCAGGCCGACAACATCATTTCATCAATATTTCTTTTACATATCCAGCCTAAAATTTGCTGTGCTTTGGTATTATCTGCATAAATGGAAACAACATCTCCCGGTCTTGGCTCGCCAATCGTATAATTTAATTGTTTTCCACTCACTTTTTCAAATGCATTAATTAATTCTAAAACAGAAATTCCCTTTCCACTACCCAAATTAAAAACTTCATAATTACTGGTATTTCTTCCATTCATTAAATATTCGAGAGCAAGAGTATGTGCTTCCGCAATGTCCATCACATGCACATAATCGCGAATACAACTTCCATCGGGCGTATTATAGGTATTTCCGAATACGGTAAAACCTTCTTTTTTACCGATCGCTGTTTGCGTAATATTGGGAACAAGATTTTCGGGATCACTATAAGGAATTTCGCCTATGGCGCCACTTTCATGTGCTCCAACAGGATTAAAATAACGCAAAGAAATAAAGTTTGTTTCGGCAGATCTTGCGTGTGCCTCAATCATTTGTTCTGCAAGGAGTTTTGTCCATCCATAAGGTGATTCAGGTGTAGAAAGAGGTGTTAATTCACTTACTGGTAATTCGGTAGTATTTCCATATACGCTGCAAGACGAAGAAAAAACAAAATTCGGAATTTGATATTCCTCTGCGATGCGCAAAATATTAATTGTGGAATTCATATTATTATCGAAATAGATCAGCGGTTTTTGCACCGATTCACTCACCGATTTAAATGCAGCAAAATGGATAATTCCAGCAATATCGGGATGTCCCGAAACAATATTTCTCAATTTCGGAAGGTCGCGACAATCTACGCGATAATTCGTAAATTCTTTTTGGGTGATGGTTTTAATTTTTTCCGCAATAAATTGTTTTGATCTGGAGACATTATCAATGGAGATTACCTCATATCCTTTTTCTAATAGGTCGATAATGGTATGGGAGCCGATAAATCCGTTTCCGCCGGTGATGAGAATTTTTTTTGGAGTGGACAAAGTTTTTAGTTATAGTATTTTAGTTGAAGTAAAATGATAGAACACAAATCTCAAGGGTGGAGATCCGATTGATATTAAATATTTTTTGATTGTTATTTTTTATTATTTATTTCGTTTTTTTGAGAAATAAAATACCAATTTAAACTCATTAATTTATTCTGTTAAATTAAGCGCAAATACTATTGATTGTTTCCGTTTTCCTTTTCCATATTTATTTTAGCAGTTTTTATACTTGCAACAAAAATAGAAATTAACTGGTTACATTCACATTGCGCCTTTTCCACAAGATCTAAACGATCAGTCAAGGGTTTTCTGTTTATTATTTTTAATGCTGCCCTAGACTCCATTAATTCTTTTAACAAAACTTTTATTTTATATACAAAATCTCTCCTTGATTCCGCACTTTGCGCTTCTCCATAATGCAGTCCCGGATTTGAACCGGAGCGAACTGATTGACTTGCAATATGATTGCCCGCCTTTGTGTTAAATATGGAATCAACAATTTCAAAAATAAGAACAGTAAAATCAATTAGTCTGTCCTCAAGGTCATAGTTAACCTTTCTTTTTTCAGCATTCATTTATTATTTTTTTAAGGATTAAACAATAATTTTAATAAACAAATATCACTAGCGTTGCGTTGTTTTGATGTAAAGTTCTTTGAAACTCTTGGTAATTCATAGTCTAGTGCGATTTTAAGTTGGCGACGACTTGAAATGTTTCTGATTTCCTTTGCAATAAATCAGAACAGATGTATAAAGGGAAAATGGTTTTTGCTCAAATTATGGAATTTGCTTCAAAAGATGCTTTTAAAAGAAGCGTTGAAAAATATAATGGCAATTACAAATTAAAAGACTTTTCATGCTGGAAACAGTTTCTATGCTTAGCTTTTGGTCAGTTAACACATCGTGAAAGCATGAGCGATACGGTGCTATGTTTAAGTTTGAATGCGGATAAATTATACCATCTTGGGGTAGGCCGTATTGTTCATAAATCTACTATTTCAAGAGCAAATGAGGTGAGGAATTGGCGTATTTTTCAAGACTTTGGCACTAAACTGATTGAACAAGCAAATCAAATGTATGCTAAGGATAACCAGTTGTATGTTAAACTGAAGGGAAAAATATTTGCGCTGGATTCTACCACAGTCGACTTGTGTCTTGAAGTTTTTTGGTGGGCAAATTTTAGATCAACAAAAGGGGCAGTTAAAATCCACACCTTGCTTGATTTAAAAACTTCAATGCCAGATTTTATATACATAACAAATGCAGATGTTCATGATGTAAATGTGTTGGACCAAATCACAATTTTGAAGGGCAGTTATTACATAATGGTTAAAGCATACATAGATTATCAGCGACTTTACAAAATAAAAACGGAAGGGGCATTTTTTGTTGTAAGGGCTAAGACAAATTTAAAGTTTAAACGTATTTCATCTCAATCAGTTGATAAATCAAAAGAATTAATTTGTGACCAAGACGTTGAATTGGCGGTCTTTTACAGTCAGCAAGATTATCCTGAAAAATTACGAAGAATAAAATATTATGTTGCTGAGCAAAACAGAACCTTTGTATTCTTAACAAATAATTTTAAACTTAAAACAGAAACAGTCGCAAGACTTTATAAGCACAGATGGTATGTGGAATTATTTTTTAAATGGATTAAACAACACTTAAAAATTAAAACATTTTGGGGCCAAAACGAAAATGCTGTACGCACGCAAATATGGGTTGCCATATCTGTATAAGTAATCGTAGCAATCGCAAAGAAAAAGATGAAGATTGAAAATCATTCATTATATAAAATGCTTCAATATATTAGCATATCGCCTTTCGAAAAAAAGGCATTAAAAAGAAGTCTTTTTTATGAATTATAACCAAGAAGTCAAAGAACAGAATTATAATCAATTGAAATTCAATTTATAAAGACGCAACGCTAGTGAACAAATATAATTAATTATTATTCATTTATCGCGAAAATTTTAATACTAATCTAATTTATACTTTTAATAAATTTAATAACACAAATTTACATAAATAGTAAAAAATAATAATTAAAAAATAATAATCAAAAAATAAAAAACATTAAAGTAATCTCCTACCTGAATGACTGAGTCCTGCTAAATTTCGTTCCTCACTTAATCAACCGCATCAAATACCCACCATACCCACTTTTCATTAATGGTGTTGCAATTTTTTCCAATTGTTCTGCATTAATAAATTTTTTGCGGAAGGCGATCTCTTCTATACAACCAATATTTTGACCCTGGCGCTGTTCTATTATTTGCACAAATTGAGATGCTGCCATTAAGGAGTCGAAAGTGCCGGTATCGAACCAGGCAGTACCTCGCGGAAGAACACTAACTTTTAATTTTCCGGAGTTTAAATATTCTTTATTTACATCCGTAATTTCATATTCGCCTCTCGGACTCGGTTTTAAATTTTTTGCAATTTCCACTACATCATTATCATAAAAGTATAATCCAGGAACAGCATAATTCGATTTAGGTGTTTTTGGTTTTTCTTCTATGGAGATCACTTTTCCGGAAGTATCAAATTCCACTACTCCGTAACGTTCGGGATCACTCACGTGATATGCATATATAATTCCACCGTCGGGATTATTGTTTGCCGTTAATAATTCACCCATCCCTGCACCATAAAAAATATTATCACCCAAAACGAGGGCTACTTTTTCATTTCCGATAAATTCAGCTCCTAAAGTAAATGCCTGCGCTAATCCATCAGGAGAAGGCTGTTCTTTATAGGTAAAACTACATCCTATCCTAGATCCATCGCCTAAAAGTCGCTGAAAACCCGGCAGATCATAAGGAGTAGAGATGATCAATATATCATTAATTCCCGCCATCATAAGTGTTGACAATGGGTAATAGATCATCGGTTTATCATAAATGGGCATTAGCTGTTTGCTTATGGCCAAAGTTATCGGGTGCAAACGTGTACCTGATCCTCCTGCAAGAATAATTCCTTTCACAACTGTTTGTTTTTTGGCAAAGATATTCATTCGGGTATTAAACCCTGTTCTTGTTTATGTTATAACATGTATGAATCAGACTAAGAAAGGTGATTTATATCACTTTATCACCTGATAACTATCATTAATCTTAATAGCCTGAGTTTGGAATTTTGATTAATTCTAAATAAGATATTATGAAAAAAATAATCTATCTCTCTGTTGCTCTCTGCTTAATGGTATTTATAACGGCATGCGGCAAAAAGGAAACTACAACTACTAGCAATACTCCGGCTGCTGAAAAGCCTAAAAGCATGATGAATGCGGAAACTGAGCAGGAAAAAATGATCAATGATGGTCGCGGAATAGGCGAAGTTAAAATGGTTTCCCTAAGCGTTCCTTTGGAGCAGGAGCGCGTTAAACGCGGTAAAGATATTTATGATATGAAGTGTTCTTCCTGTCATAAGCTTACAGCTGAACGGTTTGTCGGACCGGGATGGGAAGGCGTTACTACCCGACGCAAACCTGAATGGATCATGAATATGACAACCAATGCTGATGTGATGTTAGAACGCGATCCGGAGGCTCAAAAAATGCTGGAGCTCTGTCTTACACGTATGCCGAATCAAAATGTGTCCATCGGCGATGCACGCGATGTTTTGGAATACATGAGAAGTAATGATGGAGTAAAATAATATTTGAAAAACAATCCTAAATAATAAATTATGAAAAATTTAATTGTATTAATAATCCTGATCGCCCTGGGGGCTTATGGTTGCAAACCTAAAACCACAGGCAGTATTGCAACCGGTGATGCAGCCTCTAAAGTATATGTTGCTCCCGGGTCTTACGACGAATTTTATAGTGTGGTTTCCGGTGGATTCAGCGGGCAAATGGCCATTTATGGAATTCCGTCCGGTAGATTATTCCGAGTTATCCCGGTTTTTTCCCAAGATCCACAATCAGGATACGGTTATAGCGAGGAAACAAAACCAATGCTTATGACTTCACATGGCTATGTTCCATGGGATGATTTGCATCACATTGCACTTTCCACTACTAACGGAACACATGACGGACGGTGGGCATTCGGAAATGGCAATAATACACCGCGTATTGCACGCATAGATATGACAACATTCAGAACAGCGGAAATTATAGAATTGCCAAACAGTTCAGGAAATCACTCTTCACCATTTATTACAGAAAACACAGAATATACAATCGCAGGAACCCGGTTTAGTTACCCACCGGACTATGATGGTGCTAATCCCGATGTTTCTATTTCCAGCTATAAAGACAATTTTAAAGGATACTTAAGTTTTGTTGGGGTAGATAAAGAAAGTGGTATGATGGACCTCTCCTTCCAGATACAAATTCCACCGTTGAACACGGATCTTGCAAGAGGCGGAAAAGGTCCGTCACACGATTGGTTCTTTTTTAGTTGTTATAATTCAGAAAAAGCATTTACACTTTTAGAAGTTAATGCAAGTCAAAAAGATAAGGATTTTATTCTTGCAGTAAACTGGAAAAAAGCTGAACAATATGTAAAAGAAGGAAAAGCCAAAGCACAAAAAGTAAAATATGCTCACAATTATTTTGACGAAAATACCCAAACTGCAGTTTCAGAAATCAGAACGGATGTACTCGTATTAGACCCAAAAGAATTAAAAGATATTTTGTATTTAATTCCTTGTCCTAAATCACCACATGGTTGCGATGTTGATCCAACCGGACAATATATAGTAGGAAGTGGGAAACTCGCTGCAATTATTCCGGTATTTTCTTTTGAAAAAATTCAAAAAGCAATTGCAAACAACGATTTTGAAGCAGAGTACGATGGTATAAAAGTATTGAAATACGAGTCTTGTTTACATGGTGAAGTTAAAAAACCGGGATTAGGCCCATTACATACTGAATTTGATAATGAAGGCAACGCATACACTTCATTTTTTGTTTCCTCCGAAATTGTAAAATGGAATGTAAAAAGTTTAGAAATAATAGACCGCGTACCTACTTATTATTCTATAGGTCATTTATCAATACCGGGAGGACCAACATCTAAACCTTGGGGAAAATATGTAATTGCCTACAATAAAATAACGAAGGATCGGTACTTACCAACCGGACCGGAACTTAATCAATCAGCTCAGTTATTCAGTATTGAAGGTGATAAAATGAAATTATTATTAGATTTTCCAACAATTGGCGAACCACATTATGCAGAAGCAATTCCTGCAGAACTGATTATGCCAAATTCGAAAAAAATCTATAAACTGGAAGAAAATAATCATCCATATGCAACCAAACAGGAAAAAGAAACAAAAGTAGTACGCGAGGGAAATAAAGTGCATATTTATATGACTGCAATCCGTTCGCATTTGGTACCCGATAATATTGAAGGGGTTAAAATTGGTGATGAAGTTTATTTCCATGTAACAAATCTTGAACAAGATTGGGATGTGCCACATGGATTTGCAATTAAAGGAGCAAATAATGCAGAATTATTAATTATGCCCGGAGAAACTCAAACTTTAAAGTGGAATCCTGACAGGGTTGGAATATTTCCATTCTATTGTACTGATTTTTGTTCTGCTTTGCATCAGGAAATGCAGGGATATATCAGAGTGTCACCGGCAGGTTCTAGTGTGCCAATTATTTTCAGTACCGGAAAAACAGCTGAGGTTAAAGCTACCACTGGCAAATAAAAAAATGGTTTTTATTCACCACTAAATTTAAAGTTATGCGTAAATTAATTTATATTTTCTGTATTACCGCAATAACTGCATTCTTTTTGGGATGTGGTGGTAATCCCGAAAACGCTATGGATGTATCAGAGGATACTAATGTGATAAAGAGCGGCGGACAAGAAACTGTTGCCGACGATGAGTCACAAAAAGATGTAGTAAAAGTTGCCGTGAGTTCTCCGGATCATACCACTTTGGTAGCTGCATTAAAACACGTTGAATATGTTGATGATCTTTCCAATGCAGGACCATTCACTGTATTTGCACCAACAAACGCTGCTTTTGATAAACTACCGGCAGGAACACTTGATGATCTTTTAAAAGAAGAGAATAAAGAGGTATTAAAAAACATTCTGGAATATCATGTTGCTGTTGGAGGGTATAAAACGGAATACATGCAGGATGGTCAGAACATCGGAATGGCTAACGGTGATAATATCAAAATAAGCATGCTGGGTGATAAGATCGTAATTAATGAAACAGTAAATGTTATCGCCACTATTGCTGCCTCCAATGGTATTATTTATGTAGTGGATGGCGTTTTATTACCTCCTGCAGCTAAATAACTTTGAGTAATAATTATGGGTTGGACCGGACTCTTCACCGGTCCAACTTCAAAATATCAGGTATATGAAAAAAATGTCCATAGCTCCGAGAATCGGAGTACTAATTGCATCGCTGTGTTTTCTTGCTACCTATAAATTTCCATTCTGGGTAATTTATCTCACTGCACCGCAGTATCCGGAAGGACTTACGTTATATATCTATTTGCATAAATTGGCAGGAGATCTGGAAATAATAAACGGATTAAATCACTATATCGGAATGGCGATCATCGACCAGAATACCTTTCCTGAATTTAAAATTTTACCCTTTGCAATGGGGTTTATTATTCTTTCGGGGTTATTAACAGCAGTATTAAGAAACTGGAAAATATTTTATGGCTGGACAATCTTTTTGGTGTTGTTTTCTATTTTAGCATTAGCCGATTTTTACAGGTGGGAATATGCTTATGGCCATAATCTGGATCCCCATGCCGCAATACAAATTCCCGGAATGACTTACCAGCCTCCATTAATCGGATATAAACAATTGCTGAATTTCGGAGCTTACTCTTATCCGCATGGCGGAGGATGGTTGTATATTTCAGGTGTTGCTTTAGCATGTATTATTATGATATTACACTTGTGGAAAATTAAAAAACAAAAACAAAAAATATGAAATATTCAGGCATACCGGTTATAATAATAATGTTCATGCTATTTTCTGCCTGCAGTATAAAACCCAAACCGATTGTTGAAGGCGTTGATACCTGCGAAAACTGTAAAATGACCGTTATGGAAAAAAAATACGCGTCGGAAATTGTTACAGTAAAAGGAAGAACTTATATTTTCGATGATCTTAAATGCCTTAATCAATTCCTTTCCGAAAATAAATTGCCTAAAGAGGAGATCAAATTAATACTGGTTACTGATTTTTATCGCCCGGATATAATGATAGAAGCAGAAAAAGCGGTATTTTATTATGCAGAAAATTTACACACTCCCATGAATGGAAAATCTGTTGCACTATCCGACAGTGGAGATTTTGTGAGAATACAGACAGAATATCCCGGAGAGTCGAAAACCCTGTCGGAGATTATCAAATAAGTTTCTTTAAAATATAATATGAAATGATTTCCATTATACGTAAAATAAGTATTTTAGTTTCATCGATCTGCATTTTTTTTGTTGCTTCTGCAGATACCATTTACGTAGAAAAAGATTCAAAAATATTTTCCATAAAACAAGCCATAAATGCTGCAAAGCCTTACGATGTTATTTACATAACCAAAGGAATATATAAAGAAGGAAATCTACTGATTGAAAAACCATTGTCGTTAATTGGTGAAAAGGATGTTATTATTGATGCCGAAAATAAATCCGAAATAATCACAATTAATTCTGATCATGTTAATATTTCAGGATTAACACTAATAAATACCGGCTATTCCAGCATGGATGATCGTGCTGCAATAAAATTACTGTCCTCGAGCTTTTGTGTTATTGATGGAAATACAATTGAAAACACTTGTTTTGGAATTTATCTTTTACAGGCCTCCAACTGCGTAATTAAAAACAACAAACTTAAAGCCAGTGGAGTTCAGGAACTTCGCTCAGGCAATGGCATCCATGTTTGGAAGTCAGATAGTCTAACAATAAAGAATAATACTATTGAGCATTACCGAGATGGAATTTACTTTGAATTTGTAACACATGCCGGAGTGTATAATAATTTAAGCACAAAGAATTTACGTTACGGAATTCATTTTATGTTTTCTAATAATGATGAATACACAGGCAATACCTTTACACAAAATGGCTCAGGGGTGGCAGTTATGTTTTCAAAATACGTAACAATCAAAAAAAATATTTTTAGTTATAGTGAGGGCGGAGCTGCTTATGGCGTGCTTTTCAAAGAAATAACGGATGCACTCATCGAAGAAAACATTTTTCGGCATAATACTGTAGCTTTATATATGGAAGGTTCAAACAGATTGCTAATAAAAAATAATATTCTGGAAGCGAACGGCAGAGCTTGCAGTATGCAGGCAAATTGTTACGACGTGCATATGACACAAAATAATTTTATAGGAAATACTTTTGATATTGCTACAAACGGCACATTGAGTATGAACGATCTGAATGGAAATTATTGGGATAAGTATGAAGGATATGATCTCGATAAAAACAGTATAGGTGATGTTCCCTACACTCCGGTTAGTTTATACTCGGTTATTATTGAAAAAATGCCCTATTCAATTTTGTTGTACAGAAGTTTAATAGTTTATTTACTCGACCGTTCTGAGAAAGTTCTTCCCGGCATTGATGAAAGTAGGATCAAAGATTACAAACCACTTATGAAAGCAGTTGAGTTATGATTAAAATACAAAATATCACTAAAATATATAATAAATTAACTGCATTAAATAATGTATCCGTAAATTTATTTCCGACACAATCCATTGCATTAATTGGTCCCAATGGGTCAGGGAAATCAACCCTTATGAAATGTATTCTGGGATTGGTTTTTCCAGACAAAGGCACAATAGAAGTGCACGGAGAAAAAATCACAATCTCGGAAAATTATCGCAAAATAATAGGTTACATGCCCCAGATCGTTCGTTTTCCGGACAATATGAAGGTGCAACAATTATTTAATATGATTCAGGATATCAGGAATGAAAAAAATAAAATTGACAACGAACTTTTTGAACAATTTGAGATCGGTACATTCATAAATAAACCGCTTGGAGCACTTTCAGGTGGCATGAAACAAAAGGTAAATGCAGCACTTGCTTTTATGTTTGAACCGGATATACTCATTTTAGATGAACCAACAGCAGGACTAGACCCACTTTCTGCTGAATTATTAAAAGAAAAAATAAAAAAGGAAAAAGAAAGGGGCAAACTTATTATCATTTCCTCTCATATTTTAGCCGACCTGGAAGAAATAACAACCCATGTTATTTACCTTATCGATGGCGAATTAGAGTTTTTTAAAAGCATGGAATCTTTGATCAAAGATACAGACACTCCAAATTTAAGTAAAGCAATTGCCAAAATAATGACAGAAATAAAAGTAATACATGAAAATAATTAAATATGTGTTTCTTGATATCATCCGCAATAAAATACTTATTGCCTATACCGTTTTTTTATTTGCAATCAGCCTTGGCCTCTTTTCCTTAAACGATAATCCCATAAAATCGATTAGCAGTTTATTGAACATAGTGCTTATAGTGCTCCCATTATTTAGCATTATTTTTGCAAGTTCTTATTATTACAATTCCTACGAATTTACCGAATTACTTTTGGCACAACCGGTTAAACGAAAAAAATTATTTATCAGTCAATATTTTGGTGTAAGTATATCACTTGCCGTTGCCTTTTTTCTTGGATGTGGAATACCCGTATTAATATTTGCGCCAAATGTTATTGGTTTATTATTGATCATTGGAGGGCTTTCGCTCACCTTTGTATTTGTATCCCTGGCTTTTCTTGCATCTGTATATGCCCGCGACAAAACAAAGGGGATCGGGATTGCATTATTATTATGGTTTTATTTTGTTTTTATTTATGATGCACTTGTTCTAATAACGATGTTTGCATTCAGCGATTATCCAATTGAAAAATTCGTTCTTGTTCTGGCATTTTTTAATCCTGTTGATCTAATCAGAATAATATTGTTGATGCAATTAGATGTTGCAGCAATTATGGGTTATACCGGAGCGGTATTTAACAACTTTCTTGGTTCATCCACAGGCATTATCTCCTGTTTTATCGCCATAGGATTCTGGATAGTTATTCCACTACTCCTTACCTTGCGCAAATTTGGGAAAAAAGATATATGATCTATTTTATCTTAAAACTATCACCGGGTACAAATATTTTGATCCTAACATTTTCAAAACGCAGATAGTTATTTTTGTCTCTGGAAATTTTCCCTCTGTTTTTCATATATACCACCTGGCTTTCTCCCGCAACACTTCCTTTTTTGCCGTGCACGACCAAGGCTGTGGCTTCATCAATACCCACACATAAAATACCGGGAAATTCGCTCATGGCGGAAAATAATCTGTTATATCTGCTTCTTGCAACAAAATGCTGATCAACAATTAAATTCTCCGCCAATCCCAATCCCACCTTAAATTCGATATTATTATCCACTATAGAATAAAAAGTGGAATAATAAGTGGTATCCAATAATTGATTTCCTGTTATCATATGTTCACTCATTACTGCAGCACCTGCACTTGTGCCTGCAATAACGGAACCGTTTTGATAAGCCTGATGAATTACATCATAAATAGGTGTGCCCAATACAATTTCCATAAACCTGTTTTGATCTCCCCCGGTAATAAAAATTAATTTAGCACCCAGAAGTGAATCCAACATTTTTTTATCATTTGCTGTTTCCTTGGTGAAATTTAAATTGGCAATGGTATTCTTACAATATAATTCAATATCCCATTTAAAATAATAATACGAAGTATCCGGTTCTTCACCCGACATAGGTAATACTGCAACATAATCATCAGGCATCAATTGTGCTGTTTGCATCATAGCCTTCATTAATGTTTCAGTTCGGTCGCCTCCACCAATTATAAATAAACTGCCCTCCGGTCGCCTTTTCGATTGAGAAAAAAGAGAAACAAAACAAACAATAGAAAATAGAAATAAAAATATTTTTTTATATGGCATAATAATAATTTAAATAGTTGTGTTCATCAAATATTTATTTTTTTAGCATCTCAAATCCTTTTCTATCCTTTGTGTAAAATAGAATTGTAACCGACAATCCCAACAACAAACAAGCTACCACCTGATGCGAAACACCCAAAATTACCGGAATATTTTCTGAACTTCCCAACAAAGTAAATACACCTAACAAAAACTGTACGCATAATACCAAAAGGAATAAGCTGTTTAATTTATGCACTCGGGCAGAGGTGTATTTTCTGTTTTGAAACCAAAATCCAATAATTGCAAGTGCAACAATGATGGCAAAACTGCGATGCATAAAATTGATCTCTGTGCTCAGAGCAACTAATTTATCTGCAGAAAAAATGCCTTGAAATGCGCCCTCAGGTAGTATTTTTCCGTTCATTAATGGATAGGTATTATATAATCTTCCCGCATCCGTACCTGCCATAAATCCACCTAGTATAATTTGAATGAGTATTAATACAATTATCCATTTTATGGATCTGTTTGCCAACGGATGATCTGATACAACCGGTGTTTCTCTGTACGATAAAGCGAGCCAAATTAAATACATAAACAAAATTAAAGCAAGCATTAAATGTATAGTAAGTTTGGAAGGATCAACCCAGGGATCACCTTCTAATCCGCTTGCAACCATTATCCAACCAACAAAACCCTGAAGTCCACCGAAAATAAAAACAACCAATAATTTTTTTATCCAGGCGGAATTAAATTTCTTCTTAATAAGAAAATAAATAAATGGAATTAAAAATACAAAACTGATCAGCCTTGCCCAGTTGCGGTGAATAAATTCCCACCAGTATATTTTTTTAAATTGTTCTATCGAAAAGTCGCTGTTTATTTTTACGTATTGAGCAGAGGATTGATATAACTGAAATTCTTTATCCCAGGCTGCATCATTTCCCGGTGGCAAACTCCCCATCACAACATCCCATTCCGTAATGGAAAGACCAGATTCTGTGAGCCTTGTGATGCCACCGATCATTACCTGTATCAAAACCATCACCACGCCTGTCCACAACCAGATACGAACTGCCTTCATACTTTAAAATTTATGCAAAATTAGGTCAGAGAAACAAAATTTTACTTTTAAATTGAAATTTGAAGCTATTTTACACGTAGACTAATGTATACGTAAAAATAAAACCCCGGAGCCTCTTTACTACTAGTTTACACTAGTTTATATTTGTTCAAGATTTGACGCAATAAAGCGTATAAATCAAGGGAGAAATTTTAAATATTACCAATTATGAAAAACTTAATCTACTACTCTACAATGCTTTTTACGGCATTTTTGTTCATGATTTCCTGCAGTAAAGAACTTACTTACAATGAGGAAAACACAGAAGACCCGGAAGCTCAATACGCAGCCGCCGGAATATTTGCCAAAAAGGCCCCAAAATTTAATAGTATGTTCAATACCTATGGCAACGGCTGGACAGGTGGTGACGCAGCCTATTCAATACCTTTGCCTGACGGCAGAACGGTTTGGATGTTTGGAGATTCGTTTTTAGATACAGTATATGCAGATTTTTCCAGACCCGGAAGTGGTTTGATCCGAAATTCTTTTGTGGTTCAAAGCGGTGCAAGTCTCACAACTAAAGTAACCAATACTATTGATGACCCCGAGGCATTAGTAAGCACCCCGGATCCGGCAAACGAATGGTATTGGCCGGGAGATGGGACGGTTATAGGAGAAACACTCTATGTTTATATGGAATATTTTATAAGAACCGGTGCCGGTATTTTCGATTTTCATTATGTACGCACTGATCTTGTAGCATTCAGTTTACCTAATATTACCGAAATTAGCAGAACTCCCGCCTTTGAGGATGAAGATATTATTTGGGGTGCAAGTTTGATGGAGGACGGAAGCTATATTTACGTGTATGGCGCTGAACAAACTGCTTTTACAAAATATGCGCATGTAGCCAGAATTCCAGCCGGTAATATTTACGGAACTAAAGAATTTTGGAATGGCACAACCTGGACAACCACAGAACCCGCATCCACAGTTGGAAGATTAGAAAAACAAAGCGGATTACCAGTTGATGTTTCCGCCCAATATGCCGTTTTTTATTACGCAGGAAAATATCGTCTCGTAACCCAGGAAGGATTTTTAGGCCCTACCATTTACAGCTGGGAATCTACCTCTCCCAAAGGCCCCTGGAAAGTGCGACAAACCGTTTATGTAACACCTGAAACAGGTGGCGATCTGTTTACCTATAATGCCTATGTGCATCCTCAATTTGTATTGGCAGATGGTTCTCTATTATTATCCTACAACGAAAATTCCTTTAATTTTTTCGATCTGTTTGATGATGCGAGAATTTATAGGCCGAAGTTTGTGTGGTTTAAGTATTTGTAAATTATTGATTAAAAAGTAGACATTCTGCCAATCCTATATGCTGTTTTGCATCTCTGATTAAAAATTTAATTGGAAACCCAAGGCGATAATAATTTATAATTGTTAACGGCTCCGGTTTTTCATCATTGTTTAATAATACTTTACAGTTTCCGGTTTCCGTATTCACAATATATATTATCCTCGCTGTATTTCAATGCCCTGAAAAAAGCAAGGATAATATATATTTCAATCCCTTGCCTCCGTTCAACAAATAACCATTTCTATTTATCAATTTTATAACTGATTTGTTGATGCGCATTTACAAATACAACTGCTTTCCCTTTGTATTTTATACTATTTTTTTTCTATAGGTCAATAATGGTGTACTTTTCTAGCAACTAAAAACTACAGGATTCTTGAAAATAGTATACCGTTAAATAATCCATATAACCATTCACACAACCAAAACAACCACTTGAACATTACTGCATGATTTAATAATGATTAACAATTTCTTTGTAATCATAAACTTAAAAATATATAATATGAAAAATTCAATCAATCCAAAATCTCTTTTTTCACTTCTTTTTTTAACAATTACAGGGGTTATTAGTTACGGACAGGCAAATGTTAACCTATCTAACCTTTCCACTACTTCCATCAACCAGAATCTGCTGCCATCGAACAATAACAACAAAAACCTGGGTTCCACTGGCAAGTCATGGAAAGATGTTTATTTAGATGGAAATGTTTGGCTTGATGATGTTATTTTTATGACTAACAGAAATATTGCCACCGGTACCTTTTTAGGAAATTCTGCAGGTAATTCAACCACGGGTTCAAATAATACCGGTGTTGGTTATCAATCACTATTTGCAAATACTTTCGGCAGTGATAATACCGGAATTGGTATTCAATCACTTTTCTCAAATACCTCGGGAAGTTACAATAGTGCTGCAGGAAGATTTGCACTGTATTCAAACACAGTTGGAAATTTTAATACCGGCATGGGTACAAATGCACTTTATGCTAACACTTCAGGTAGCAATAATACAGGAAGTGGTTATCAGTCGTTAAATTGGAATACAACCGGAAGCTATAACACTGCAATAGGTTTGCAATCGTTATTTAATAATACAACCGCATCAAATAATGTGGCTGTAGGGCATAAAACTCTTTTTACAAATACTACAGGTGAATATAACAGTGCAACAGGTGCCGAAGCTTTGTACTCAAATTCCGTCGGAAATTATAATACTGCAAACGGATATAAATCACTCTATTCAAATTCTACAGGTAGCAATAATTCAGCCACTGGATATTTATCTCTTTCTTCAAATTCTACAGGAAGTAATAATACAGC
>ENA-ORBV01002359-ORBV01002359.1-microbial-mat-metagenome-genome-assembly--contig:-NODE-2359-length-39995-cov-9.301067_pt1 | contig 39995 bp, 34 predicted proteins | sample MGYA00237777_ERZ505514 | MGnify/ENA primary metagenome ERZ505514 (study PRJEB26160, sample SAMN06269048) | microbial mat metagenome | isolation source: Oligotrophic lake microbial mat | place... | reverse complement strand
TGGGCTTGGAGATGTGTATAAGAGACAGGTGCCGGCCGATGGCCGGCAGGCTCGGACGGAACCCAATCTTGCCGAGTTGCTGGATCTCGTCGCCCTTGGCACGGTGGCCGACGTGGTGAGGCTTGATGCCAACAACCGCATCCTGGTGAAGCAAGGCATCAAGCGCATCCGGGCCGGGCGCATGCAGGCCGGCATCAAGGCCTTGTTCAGCGCCGCCGGGCGCGAGCCGTCGCAGGCCTCCGGTTTTGACCTCGGCTTCATGCTCGGCCCCCGCCTCAATGCCGCCGGCCGCCTCGCCGACATGAGTCTTGGCATCGAATTGCTGGTCACCGACGATGCCGGCCGCGCGCTCAACATCGCGCGCGAACTCGATACCCTCAACCGCGCGCGCCGCGGCATCGAGGGCGATATGCAGGCCCAGGCCGAGACGCTGCTGCGCGACTTTGTCGCCGCCGACAATGCCAGCGTCTGCGTCTATGACCCGGCCTGGCACCAGGGCGTGATCGGCATTCTTGCCTCACGTATAAAAGACAAGCTGCACCGCCCGACGATTGCGTTTGCGCGCGGCGAGAACGGCGAACTCAAGGGCTCGGGCCGCTCGATCAGCGCGCTGCACCTGCGCGATGCGCTCGATTTGGTGACCAAGCGCGAGCCGGGGATATTGCTGCGCTTTGGCGGTCATGCCGCCGCCGCCGGACTGACGCTGCTCGAGGCCGACTATGCGCGCTTTACGCAGTGTTTCGAGACCGTGGTGCGCGAGATGGTCGGGCCGGCGCAACTGGTGCGCACCATAGAAACCGACGGCACGCTCGATACGAACGACTTCAACCTTGACCTGGCGCAACGACTCGACCAGGAAGTCTGGGGCCAGGGTTTTCCGCAACCGCTGTTTTGTGACGAGTTCAGGGTCACCAGCCAGCGCGTGGTGGGTGAAAAGCACCTCAAACTCAAACTCGCGCGCGAGGGCAGGACCATGGAGGGCATACGCTTCAACGCCGCCGAGCCCTGCCCCGATCGCGTGCGCGCCGCCTACCGCTTGTCGATCAATGACTTCAACGGCGTGCGCAGCGTACAGCTCATTGTCGAGGAGTGGGAAGCGGCCGGTTAGCTACTACTTCCTGAACAGCAGCGGCGTGGCGATGAAGGTGACGAGCAGGATGACAAACCACACCAATGACCATTCCGGAATCGACAGTGCGAGGAACTTCCACGGCTTGATGGTGCACAGCCCGTCGTACTGCAGCAGTGGCGGAATCATCTTGCCGATTTTCGAGGCGTCGAGAATGCGCTCCACCGGCGAGCCGGCGCAGGCCATGGCGCGCACCGGGTCGCTCTGGATCCAGATGTGGTACCCGGCGGCGGCCACACCGGCTGCCGCGACAAGTCCGCCGAAAAACGCATAAATGGCGGTACCGATGTTGCCCGGCCGGTGCAACGCGGCGACCAGCGCCAGCAGGCCGATGCCGATAAAGCCCAGTCTTTGCACCACGCACCAGGGGCACGGATCGAGTCCGTCAAGATGCTGCAACACCAGCGCATAGGCGAGCAGGCCGATGCACACCATGAAGATGGCCGTGAACACCGGTGCGCTCTCGCCGCGCGCCGACCCGCTCCGCCTGCCAAATCCGTCCATTGCCATGTTTGTTCGATTTCCGCCGCGATTTGAAGTTCCAGCAGGGTAGAGCAAGCCGGGGCAAGCTGCAATGCCTGTATAATTAGGGCCTTGGCATACGCAAGGCGGCATGCGATGCCGGCGCCCCTGCAGACGCGCCGTCGAACCTTACCTGGACCACCCCCGAAACATGGAAGCAGAACGCATCAACGCCCTCGCCGGCTCCCTCGCAGACCTCAACGCTCGTTCGCTCGAGTTGCGGAGGTATCTTTGACTACGACGTCAAGCAATCGCGCCTCGCCGAAGTAAGCCTGTCGCTGGAAGACCCCGGCGTCTGGAGTGACGCCAAACGCGCCCAGGACCTGGGCCGTGAAAAAAAGGCCCTCGAGGCCACCGTCGGCGCGCTGACCGACATCGATTCCGGCCTGCGCGACGCAGCGGAATTGTTCGAGATGGCACGTGCCGAAAACGACGACGATACGCTTGTAGCGGTGGAAACCGATGTTGCCGGCGTCGGCAAGGCCGTTGCCGACCTTGAGTTCCGGCGCATGTTCGCCAATCCGCTTGATCCCAACAACTGTTTTCTCGACATCCAGGCCGGCTCCGGCGGCACCGAGGCGCAGGATTGGGCGCAGATCCTCGAGCGCATGTACCTGCGCTACACCGAGAAAAAAGGCTTCAAGGTCGAGATCCTTGAGCACACGGACGGCGATGTCGCCGGCATCAAGAGCGCCTCGCTCAAGGTCAGCGGCGCTTACGCCTACGGCCATCTGCGCACCGAGTCCGGCGTGCACCGGCTGGTGAGAAAGTCGCCCTTTGACTCGAATGCGCGCCGCCACACCTCGTTTGCCAGCGTGTTCATCTACCCCGAGGTCGATGATTCGATCGAGATCGATATCAATCCTGCGGACCTGCGCGTTGATACCTACCGCGCCTCGGGCGCCGGCGGCCAGCACATCAACAAGACCGACTCGGCGGTGCGCATCACCCACCTGCCGACCAATATTGTCGTGCAGTGCCAGAGTGATCGTTCGCAGCACCGCAACCGCGCCGAGGCCATGGCGATGTTGAAGTCGCGGCTGTTCGAACTGGAAATGCGCAAGCGCAACGAGACCAAGCAGGCGATGGAAGACTCCAAGACCGACATCGGCTGGGGCCACCAGATCCGCTCCTACGTGCTCGACCAGTCGCGTATCAAGGACTTGCGCACCAACGTCGAAACCGGCAACACCCAGTCGGTGCTCGACGGCGACCTCGACGGCTTTATTTCGGCCAGTTTGAAGCAGGGCGTGTAAAAGCATGCACCAGCATGAATAATGTCATTCCGGGTGCAACGAGGGATCTGCTGTTAAGCCACCATGCGAAGCTACTGGGTCTATATTCTGTCCAGCAAATCGCGGCGGGTGTATGTCGGCGTTACGAATGACCTCGAACGCCGGGTCTGTGAGCACAAAAGCAAAGCGATGCAAGGATTCACTAAAACCTACAACATTGACCGCCTCGTTTATTTTGATGAAACACCGGACGTGCGTAGCGCAATTGAGCGGGAAAAGCAGATCAAGGGCTGGCGAAGAGACAAGAAAATCGCCCTGATTGAATCAAACAATCCCACGTGGGATGACCTGAGCAGTGAATGGTATGAAGCAGATTCCTCGCTACGCTCGGAATGACAAAAATTGAAAGCTGGCGTGAGCAAACAGGAACCGATCATGATTGAACCACAAAGCACCCCGATCCCGCAGGACGAAAACCAGATCATCGCCGAGCGGCGCGAGAAGCTGGCGAAGCTGCGCGAAAAAGGCATCGCCTTTCCGAATGATTTTTCGCGTGAAGACGAGGCGGCTGCGCTGCACGCGGCGCACGCCGACAAGACCAAGGAAGAGCTCGAACCGGCCGGCCTCAAGGCGGTGATGGCCGGGCGCATGGTGTTGAAGCGCGTCATGGGCAAGGCGAGTTTTGCCACGCTGCAGGACGGCACGGGGCGCATGCAGATCTATGTCACCAATGACGGCGTCGGCCTCGAGGTGCACGACGCCTTCAAGCACTGGGACCTCGGCGATATCCTCGGCGTCAGGGGCACGATGTTCCGCACCCGCACCGGCGAGCTTTCCATCCACGCCAGCGAAGTGCGCCTGCTGTCCAAGGCCTTGCGCCCGCTGCCGGAAAAATTCCACGGTCTCACCGACCAGGAGATCAAATACCGCCAGCGCTATGTCGATCTCATCACCAACGAGGACGCGCGCAAGACCTTTTTGACACGCAGCCGCATCGTGCAGGAAATCCGCGCCTTCATGGTGGCCAGAGGCTACCTCGAAGTCGAAACGCCGATGATGCATCCCATTCCCGGCGGCGCCGCGGCGCGCCCGTTTGCGACGCACCACAATGCGCTCGACATGCGGCTTTTTTTGCGCATCGCGCCCGAGCTCTATCTCAAGCGGCTGGTGGTCGGCGGCTACGAGCGCGTGTTCGAGATCAACCGCAATTTCCGCAACGAAGGCATTTCGGTCCGCCACAACCCCGAGTTCACCATGATGGAGTTCTACGAGGCCTATCGCGACTACCGCTACCTGATGAACTTCACCGAGGAGCTGATGCGCGAAGTCGCGCTCAAGGTTCTTGGCACGACGATGCTCCCTTACGGTGAGCATATGGTCGATTTGTCCAAGCCCTTTGATCGCATCACCGTGAAAGAGGCCATGCGCAAATACCATGCGCCGTATGCCGGCGAAACCGCTGCGCCGCTCGATGACCGCAACTTCCTCACCGCCGAGCTGAAAAAGCGCGGCGTCGAGGCCAAAGCGTCGCAGGGCGTGGGCGCGCTGCAACTGGCGCTGTTCGAAGAGACGGTGGAGTCGCTGCTGATCCAGCCGACCTTCATCATCGATTACCCGGCCGAGACCTCGCCGCTGGCGCGGCGTAACGACGCCAATCCCGAACTCACCGACCGCTTTGAACTGTTCATCACCGGCCGCGAAATGGCCAACGGCTTTTCCGAACTGAATGACCCGGAAGACCAGGCGGCGCGTTTCCAGGAACAGGTGCAGCAAAAGGACGCCGGCGACCACGAGGCCATGCATTACGACGCCGATTACATCCGCGCCCTGGAATACGGCCTGCCCCCCACCGCAGGCGAAGGCATAGGCATCGACCGGCTGGTCATGCTCTACACCAACAGCCCGAGCATCCGCGACGTCATCCTGTTCCCGCAAATGCGGCCTGAATAGCCCGCGGCGACGCCCACCGGCCGACCCTGCGCGCCGATGCCATCCGACCGGCTCATGCGTGTGGTCACCACGCCAATCGCCATTGTCATTGTCATTGTCATTGCCACTGCGGCCTGGTTTCCGGCACGGCAGGCGTGGGCGCAGGGCGACGCCGACGATGAAGAGCAGTCCGCCTGCAGGCAGCAGTTCGACCCAGCCACGGTCAGCGTCACCGCCCTGCCCATCCAGCCGTCGATGGACTTGTCGCTCGATACCCGGGCACTGACACTGATCGAGGGCAAGAGCGCCAACCAGCGCGTGCTCGGCCGCACCACGGCGCGCCTGCGCAATACCACGCGCTTTCAAACACGCGCGCACAAGCTGCCGAGCGGGCGTGCCTGTCTGAAACCCACCCTCGCCGTTACAGTGACCTTTGAGCCGATGGTGATTTTTGTTGGCAGCGAGTATGCCCACGGGTCTTGCGAGTACCTGAAGATTCTCGCTCATGAACAAAGCCACGTGGACGTCTATGCCGCACATTTGTCCGAACTGGTCGCGCCACTGCAGCAGGATTTGCGCGACTACTTTGCCGCGGCGAACCTGGTCACCGCCGTCCCGGCTGAAAAGCGGCGCATGCTGCAGGCGGGTATCCAGGACACCATCCGCGCGCGCCTGAGGCAGATGGCAGAGGGCTTGCATGCACGGCAACGCGCGGTTGACTCGGCGGAAGAACTCAAACGCCTGTCCGACCTGCACAAATCCTGCGCTGCCCAGCGTGCGGCGCCGCCGGTCGCGCGCTAAGCAGGGTGTTGCAAAGGGGGGCGACGCCCCCTTCATATTCCCGGAATCAGATGTTGTCGGGACGGCTGCATAATCGATACGCCACCTCAATCCCGGGTATGTATTTTTTTCAACCGCCTGGCATAGGATGCGCCTTCACGTGCACGGGGACTATTCGCAGGCGGGCGTGACTTTCGTCACATCGGTCGAAGGTATTTTTCACGTTTGTCACACACTGTTACAGCCTTACCGGTCAACACCGCGATAATGAAAGCGTTATATCTACAGCAACATCAGCAACATTCACTCTGAAGGGAGCAACACCATGGAAACATCAGCCACCCGTAGTTCCACCCACCCGATGCTCATCATCGCGGCGATTGCCGTGACCCTGCTCAGCGCCGCCGGCATTGGCGCCATCATGGGCTGGATACCCAACTCCAACAGCCAACAGGCGGCCACACCGCTGGTCGCCGAGACACCCAAGGCCGTCGAACCAGCCAAGGTCGTCGCAGCGCCCAAACCGGTCGCCGCACCGGCCAAGCCGAAAACCGTCGCCAGGACCGAACGCCAGCCCGAATACAAGACTGAGCACAGGGTCGCGTCCTCGCAAGATTCGCGGCCGGTGGACTACTACCCGCCGGTGCAAGTCGCCGCCGCCCCGCCGGTAAGGCAGATTTGCTACGACTGCGGCGTGGTTGATTCGGTGCGCACCATAGAAAAGGCCGGCGATGGTTCCGGCCTCGGCGCAGTTGCCGGTGGCGTTGCCGGTGCAGTACTGGGTAACCAGGTCGGCGGCGGCAACGGCCGCACCGTCATGACGGTGCTCGGTGCGGTTGGCGGCGGACTCGCCGGCAACCAGATCGAAAAGACCGTGAAAAAGAGCAGGAGCTACGACATTACCGTGCGCTTTGAAGACGGCACCACCCGCGTCTTCAGCCAGGCCACCGAACCGTCCTGGCGTGCCGGCGACAAGGTCAGGGTCAACAACGGCGTTCTCGGTTCCAATAGCTGATCATCGCGACACCGGTCGCTGCACACCGCACACGGTACGACGGGCGCTTCGGCGCCCGTCGTCGTTTTGAGCGCCGCTGCCGCAAGATACCCCCGAGCTCGGGCGCTCCCAGGAGGTGGCGCTGCTAAAATCGGCTTTCTATGGCCGAGCTTCTGCCCCTGCTGGAAAAAATGCATCTGATCGGCCGCGGCGAAATCCCGGTCATCACCGCGCTCGCCGGCGGCGTGTCATCGGAGATTTATCGCGTTGACGCTGCGCGCGGCGCGTTTTGCGTCAAGCGCGCGCTGGCCAAACTGCGCGTCAGCGCCGACTGGAGTGCACCGGTCGAGCGCAATCACTACGAGGTGGGCTGGCTGCAACTTGCCACCCGCATCGCCCCCGGCGCCGTGCCCCGGGTGCTGGCCCATAGCCTCGATGACGGCGTGTTCGCAATGGACTATCTGTCGCCTGGGGCCTATCCGGTCTGGAAGACCTTGCTGCGCGACGGCGATATCAGGCCGGCAACGGCGGCGGCAGTGGGCGATCTGGTGGCCAGAATTCACGCCGCCACCGCCGCCGACGAGCGCGTCGCGGCGCGCTTTGCGTCCGACGCGATATTTCATGCCTTGCGGCTCGAACCCTACCTGCTGGCTACGGCACGGGTCCATCCCGGCTGCGCCGCGGCGCTCGAACAGCTCGCCGGGCGCACGGCATCGACCCGGTTGGCCCTGGTGCACGGCGATGTCAGCCCCAAAAACATTCTGGTCGGCAGTGCCGGCCCGGTACTGCTCGATGCCGAATGCGCCTGGTACGGCGACCCGGCCTTCGACCTCGCCTTTTGCCTGACGCATCTGTTGTTGAAACCGCTATGGCGGCCGCAATGGCGGCCGGCCTATCTCGCCTGTTTCGATGCGCTCAAAGCCGCTTACCTCGATCAGGTCCGCTGGGAGCCGCCCGCAGCGCTTGAACAACGCGCCGCACAATTGCTGCCGGGCCTGTTGCTCGCGCGCATAGACGGCAAATCGCCGGTGGAATACCTGAACACAGACGAAGCCAGGGATTGCGTTCGCAGCAGGGCGATAACACTGCTTTTGCATCCGCCTTCGCGGCTTGACGAAGTGGCTGTGGCATGGCGTTGACTATCCGGGAACAGCAAATGGACACCAGCATTGTTTCAATCCGCGGCAGGCGCCTCTGGGATTCGCGTGGCCGTCCCACCGTCGAGGCCGAGGTGGCGCTCGCCTGCGGTGCGACCGGCAGGGCCATCGCGCCGGCCGGCGCGTCGCGCGGCAGCAACGAGGCCATCGACCTGCGCGATGGCGGCGCGCGTCTGGGCGGCTACGACGTGCGCCAGGCCTGTGCCGCAGTCAATGGTGAAATCTCACGCACCCTGCGCGGCATGGACGCAACAGCGCAGATGGCGGTGGATGCGGCGCTGATCGCGCTCGATGGCAGCGGCAACATGGCGCGCCTTGGCGGCAACGCCACGGTGGCGGTGTCGATGGCGGTGCTGCATGCGGCCGCCGCAGCGGCGGGTGTTCCGCTCTACGCCTACCTTGCCGCGGGACGGCCGCCGCGCCTGCCGCTGCCCGAGGTGCAGATATTCGGCGGCGGCGCCCACGCCGGGCGGCGCATCGACATCCAGGACCTGATGATCATGGCGCCGCGGGCAAAGAGCTTCGATGAAGCCATGGTCATCACCGCCGAGGTCTATCGCGCCGCCGGCGCGCTGATGGCCGCGCGCGGCGGGCTTTGCGGTGTCGCCGACGAAGGCGGCTGGTGGCCGCAATTTGACAGCAATGAAGAGGCGCTGCAGGTGTTGGTCGCAGCCATTGAGCGCGCCGGCTTTGTGCCCGGCGAGGAGGTGGTGCTGTCGCTCGATATCGCCGCGTCGGAGTTGTACCAAGACGGCTTTTACCAACTGGGCCTGGAAAAAAAACGTCTCGATGCCGATGCCATGAGCGAGATGCTGCTCGACTGGATCGCGCGCTACCCCATCGCCTCGATCGAGGATCCGCTGGCGGAACATGACAGCGCCGGCCTCGCGCGCTTCACCCGGGCGGCGGGCGGAAAAATACAGATCATCGGCGATGACTTTCTGGTCACCAGCGCAACACGTGTTCGCGCTGCGGCTGCGGCCGGCGCCTGCAACGCGGTGCTGCTCAAACCCAACCAGGCCGGCACCGTCAGCGAAACACAGGCGGCACTGGAGGCGGCGCGCGACGCGGGCTGGGCGACCATCGTGTCGGCACGCTCGGGTGAAACCGAGGACACCACCATCGTTCACCTCGCCACGGGCTGGGACGCCGGGCAGTTGAAGGTCGGCTCTTTTGCTCGCGGCGAGCGCATGGCAAAGTGGAACGAGGCCTTGCGCATCGAGGAGTCGCTCGGCCCGGATGCCCGCTTTGCCGGCGGCGCGGCCCTCGCCGGGTCGCGCTACAAAACCGCGCCTTGACACCCGCATCCCATCACGCCAATCACCTGCGCGGCATCCTGTACATCATGGTTGCGGTGAGCTTTTTTGCCATGCTCGACGCAACGGCAAAATACCTCGCCCAGTTTTATCCGGTGGCGGGCATCGTCTGGGCGCGGTATTTTTTCCAGGTGCTGCTGATGCTGCTGGTGCTCGGGCCACGGCTTGGCCTTGGTCTCGCGCGCACCAAACGTCCCGCTCTGCAAATCGCCCGCGGTACGGTGCTCGTCGGCGCATCGATAACGTTTTTTACCGCGCTCGCACTGATGCCGCTGGCGGAGGCCTCGGCCATCACCTTTACCGCGCCGCTGCTGCTGATGGCGCTGTCGGTGCCGCTGCTGCGCGAGCGCGTCGACGGCCCGGCCTGGATTGCCGTCTGGCTGGGCTTCGCCGGCGTGATGCTGATCATCCGGCCGGGCAGCGGCGTCTTCACCTGGGTGGCCCTGCTGCCGCTGGTGACGGCACTTTGCAACGCCTTTTACCAGATCCTGACGCGCAAGCTGAGCGGCACCGACCCGACGCTGACCACGCTGTTTTACGGCGGTCTGGTCGGCTCGGTCATCATGTCCGCGGCGCTGCCCTTTTACTGGACCACGCCGCAAAGCCTGTTCCACGCCTTGTTGTACGTGATGCTGGGGGTGCTGGCCGGGATAGGCCACTTCATCCTGATCAAGGCGTTCGACCACGCGCCGGCCTCCACCATCGCGCCGTTCATCTATGTGCAGATGGTCGCCGTATTGGTGCTGGGTTTCCTCGTTTTCGACAGTTTCCCGGACGGCTGGTCGCTCACCGGCATGGCGGTCATCGTCGCCAGCGGCATTTTCGTGGCGACACGCCAGGCACGGCGCATGCTGAGCGCGCGCGCCGGGTCACCCGCTAAATGAATTTGGCCTTCCGGGCTTGGCGAGGAATCTGCTGTTGAATTAAATCTGCAGCAGATTCCACGCGCTTTGCCCTCGGCATGACAATTATTGCAGGCAGGCCTCAGCCCGCGGCGACCAGCGGACTGCGGCCGGTGAGCGGATAGCGCGGGTCGTTGTAGCCGGGCGTCGAGGGGTGGCCGCTGTGCACCAGGCTGTCGATGAGCGCCTCATCCGCGGCGCCAAAGCCGTGTTCCAGCGCGCCAAGGTACTCGGTCCACTGCTCCAGTGTGCGCGGACCGGCGAGCACCGAGGTGACGGCGCCGTTGTTGAGCACCCAGTTAATGGCGAACTGCCCTGCGGTCATGCCGCGCTGCTCGGCATGCGCCTTGATGGTCTGCGCCATGGCGATGGACTCGGCACGAAATTCCGTCTGCAGCATGCGCGCGTCCTGGCGACCGGCGCGCGAGTCGGCCGGCGGCGCGTTGCCCGGCCGGTATTTGCCGGTCAGCACACCGCGCGCCAGCGGGCTGTAGGGCACCACACCAAGGCCGTAGTGGGCGCACGCCGGAATGACCTCGGTCTCGGGCATGCGGTTCATGGCGTTGTAATACGGCTGGCAGACCACCGGTGGCGGCACGCCAAGTTCGCCGGCGAGGCGTACCGCCTCGGCAATGCGCCAGCCGCGAAAATTCGACAAACCCCAGTAACGCACCTTGCCCCGGGCGATCACGTCGCCCATCGCCGCCACTGACTCTTCAAGCGGTGTGTCGGCGTCATCGATATGGAAATAATAGATATCGACGTAATCGGTATCCAGGCGATTGAGGCTCAAATCGATGGCGCGCAGTATCCAGGCGCGCGACAGGCCGCCATCATTTGGCGCCGCGCTCACCGGATTGCCGACCTTGGTCGCCAGCACCCAGCGGCTACGCTCAGCGGCGATGAGTTTGCCGACGATACGCTCGGATTCACCCCTGGCGTACTGGTCGGCGGTATCGATGAAGTTGACGCCGGCCTCGCGCGCCGACGCAAGTATGTGGCCGGCCTCGGCGGCGTCGGTGCGGTCGCCGAACATCATGGTGCCCAGACACAGTTTGGATACCTTGAGGCCGCTGCGGCCCAGATTGCGGTATTCCACGCCTACATCCTCTCGAAAATCGCCGCGATGCCCTGACCACCGCCTATGCACATGGTGACGAGAGCGTATCGCTTTTGCGTGCGTTGCAATTCGTAGATCGCCTTGACGGTAAGGATTGCGCCGGTGGCGCCGATCGGATGGCCGAGCGCCACCGCGCCGCCGTTGGCGTTGACTTTGGCCGGATCGAGTGCGAGGTCGCGCGTCACCGCCATCGCCTGTACCGCAAAGGCCTCGTTCGATTCGACCACGTCCATGTCGGCGGGCTTGAGGCCGGTTTTCTCGAACACGCGCCTGACCGCAGGAATGGGCCCGAGGCCCATCAGTTGCGGTTCGACGCCGGCGTGGGCGTAGGCGACAAGACGCGCGAGCGGCTTGAGGCCCTGCTTTTCGGCAACCGCGCGATCAGCCAGCACCACCGCCGCCGCCGCGTCGTTGAGGCCGGACGCGTTGCCGGCCGTTACCGTGCCGTCTTTCTTGAAGGCGGCGCGCAGCTTTTGCAAATCCTCGATCTTCATGCCGCGGCGCACATGCTCGTCGGTGTCGAACATCACCGTACCCTTGCGACCCTTCAGCTCGATGCCTGTGATCTGGCTCTTGAAATGACCGGCATCGATCGCCTTTTCGGCGCGCCGGTGTGATTCGAGCGCGAACGCGTCCTGCTCCTCGCGGCCGATACCGTACTTGGCGGCGATGTTCTCGGCGGTGATGCCCATGTGACCGTGGCCGAAGGGGTCGTGCAGGGCGCCGGTCATGGCGTCGATGACACCGATGTCACCCATGCGCTGCCCCCAGCGCGCCGCCGGCATGATGTAGGCGGCGCGGCTCATGCTCTCGGCGCCGCCGGCAAGGGTGATGTCGCAATCGCCGAGCAGTATGTGCTGCGCGGCCGAGACAACGGCCTGCAGGCCAGATCCGCACAGGCGGTTGACGGTGAGGCAGGGGGTGCCCTCGGGCAGGCCGCCCTCGATGGCGGCGACGCGCGACAGGTACATGTCGCGCGCCTCGCCATGAATCACGCTGCCGAACACGACGTGGCCGACCGATGCGGGGTCGATGCCGGCGCGGGCCACGGACTCGCGCACCACCGTCGCGCCAAGCGCCGTCGGTGCCATGTCCTTCAGGGCTCCGCCGTAATCACCAATCGCGGTGCGCACTCCGGACAGCACCACTACTTCGCGTTGCGCCATGATTTTCTCCTCGTATTCAAGCTCTAAAAATCTGCACCACGGACAACACAGAGAACACAGAGAAAAAGCAATCCAGATTATTGCGTTCTCTGCGCACTCGGTGATCCAAGCAGTTGCGTTTGGTCTTTTACCAAAACACCACGCAGGTCGTGCGCGTCGCTGCCGGTTATGGTCACGTCCGCCCAGTCCCCGGCTTTCAACGCCCCACCCTTTGCAATGTGCACCACGCCATCGATCTCGGGCGCATCGGCGGACGAACGCGCCAGGGCGACACCGTCGCTGATTTCATCGACCAGCACACGCATGTCGCGGCCGATCTTGCGCGCCAGCCGCCGTGTGCTGATTTGTTCCTGGACGGCCATGAAACGCGCCTGGCGCTCGTGCTTGAGTTCCTCGGCGACAGGACCGGGCAATGCGTTGGCCGCCGCGCCATCGACATCCGAATAGGTGAAGCAGCCGACGCGATCGAGCTCCGCCTCTTCAAGAAAGGCCAGCAATTGCTCGAACTCCGCCTCGGTCTCGCCGGGAAAACCGACGATGAAGGTGCTGCGAATGGTCAGCTCCGGGCAGGCCGCCCGCCAGGCGCGGATGCGGTCGAGGTTTTTCTCGCCCGAGGCCGGCCGCTTCATCAGTTTGAGGATGCGCGGGTTGGAGTGCTGAAAAGGCACATCAAGATAGGGCAATACGCGGCCCTCGGCCATCAGCGGAATCACATCATCGACCGACGGATAGGGATAGACGTAATGCAACCTCACCCAGACATCGAGTTCCGCCAACGCACCGACCAGTTCGTTCATGCGCGTCTTGACCGGACGCCCCTGCCAGAAACCGGTGCGGTACTTGAGGTCAACGCCGTAGGCGCTGGTGTCCTGCGAAATGACCAGCAACTCCTTCACGCCGGCCTTGACCAGGTTCTGCGCCTCCTGCATCACCTCGCCGATGGGGCGGCTGACGAGGTCGCCGCGCATCGACGGAATAATGCAAAAACTGCAGCGATGGTTGCAGCCCTCGGAAATCTTGAGATAGGCGTAGTGCGCCGGCGTGAGCTTGATGCCCTGCGGCGGCACCAGGTCGGTATACGGATCGTGCGGCCTGGGCAGGTAGGCGTGCACGGCCTTCAGCACACCGTCGGTATCGTGCGGGCCGGTGACCGCGAGGACCGAGGGATGGGCGGACTGCACCACACCGTCCCTGGCGCCGAGGCAGCCGGTGACGATCACCTTGCCGTTCTCGGCCAGCGCCTCGCCGATGGCATCGAGGGACTCCTCCACCGCTGAATCGATGAAGCCGCAGGTATTGACGATGACGATATCGGCGCCGCCATAGGAGGGCGACATGACATAGCCCTCGGCACGCAGTTGCGTCAGGATGCGCTCCGAATCGACCAGCGCCTTGGGGCAACCGAGCGAGACGAATCCAACCTTCGGGGCCGCCGGCTTTTTTTCAGGCTTCATGGATGGGCTTTTAGCACTTGCGCCGCGCGCGGCGCGGCGGCGAAACTGGGATAAAACTCGCGGCTGTCACCTTGGCCCGGGTGCGGCCTCGCGCCCCGGACACCGGCTCAGGATTTGTCTTTTTTGGCGCCGTCGCCGTCGTCCTCGCCCGGCGCCTTGGGCTGCGGAAATCCGGGAAAAGGAAAACCGGAAAACATGCTCTTGGTCTGGTTCTGCAACTGTTCCTGCATTTGCACGAACATGTTCTTGCTCTGGTCCATGTAGGCCGACATCAGGCTGTTCATCGCCGGCCCCTGGAAGTTCATGAACTGCGACCATAGCTGCTCGTTGACCTTGCTCGGGTCGCCGTAGAGCACCTTGGACTGGTCGTGGATGCGTTTCTGGATGTCGGTGAAGGCATCGACGTTTTTTTCAAGGTAGGCGCCCATCATCCCCTGCATGGCGTTGCCGTAAAAGCGGATGAGCTGCGACAACACGTCCGACGAGAACATCGGCACGCCGCCGCTCTCCTCTTCGAGAATGATCTGCAGCAGGATGGCGCGCGTCAGGTCGTCTCCGGATTTTGCGTCCACAACCTGGAAGGTTTCCTGCTTGAGAACCAGCTCCTTGACGTCGGCAAGCGTGATGTAGCTCGAGGTTTTGGTGTCATACAGACGCCGGTTCGGGTACTTCTTGATCAGTCGCAATGAATCGGTCATGGCTGCTCCAGTAAAATTCGGATGGTGCGAACAGGCCGGGTTTCCCCGCCCGCAGGCCCGTATCACTGCATATGCTGCCCGCCATTGATGGCGATGTTGGCGCCGGTGACGAACGCCGCCTCCTCGGAGCACAGGTAAATGATCAGCCCGGCGACTTCCTCGGGCTTGCCAAGGCGCCCGACGGGGATTTGCGGAATGATTTTGGTGTCGAGAATTTCCTTCGGAATCGCGGTCACCATCTTGGTGCCGATGTAGCCCGGGGAGATGGTGTTGATGGTGACACCCTTGCGCGCGACCTCAAGCGCCAGGGCCTTGGTAAAACCGTGCATGCCCGCCTTCGCGGCCGAGTAGTTGGTCTGCCCGAACGCGCCCTTCGATCCGTTGACGGAGGACACGTTGATGACCCGGCCCCAGCCACGCTCGACCATGCCGTCGCAGACCGGCTTGGTCATGTTGAACACGCTGTCGAGGTTGGTGTGCATCACCGCATCCCAATCCACCTTGGCCATTTTCTTGAAGGTCATGTCGCGTGTAATGCCGGCGTTGTTAACAAGGATATCTACCGGCCCGACGTCGGCCTGGATTCGCGCCACCGCCTGCTGGCAGGAATCGAAGTCGGCGACATCGACGGCGCAGGCGTGAAAGGTGTAACCGCGCCCCTTCATGTCCGAAATCCACTGGGCGGCGCCGGTGTTTCCCGGCGAGTGCGTGACCACCACCTTGTACCCGGCATCGGCCATTTTGGTGCTGATCGACTCGCCCAGCCCGCCCATGCCGCCGGTAATTACCGCCACGCGTTGCGCCATTCTTCCCTCCTCAGAGACAGCTATTTGTACTGTCACCGATTATGTCACCAAATCCAAGCCCGTCAATAAACTGCACCCGGTCCGACGACGGGAACGCACCTACTCCATGTGCAGGCCGCCGTTTATCGAGATATTGGCGCCGGTTACATACGCCGCGTCGTCGGAGGCGAGGTAGGCGATCAGCGCGGCGATTTCCGACGGCTGCGCCAGCCTGCCCATCGGAATCTGGGCGACGATCTGGTCGCGCACTTCCTGCTTGATCGCCATCACCATGTCGGTGGCGACGTATCCCGGGGAGATGGTGTTGACGGTGACGCCTTTCTTGACCACCTCCTGCGCCAGCGCCTTGGAAAAGCCGTGCATGCCGGCCTTGGCGGCGGAGTAGTTGGTCTGACCGAACTGACCCTTGAGGGCATTGACCGATGAGATATTGATGATGCGGCCCCAGCCGCGATCGGTCATGCCCTCGACCACCTGCCGCGTGACATTGAACACCGAGTTGAGGTTGGTGTTGATCACCGCGTACCAGTCGCCGGGGGACATGCGCTTGAACAGCCCGTCGCGCGTGATGCCGGCATTGTTGATCAAAATGTCGATCGGCCCGATGGTTGCACCGACTTTGTAAAACATTTCGGCGCAGGAATCAAAATCCTCGACATTGCCCTCGGCTGCGTGCACCTGCAGCCCGGCGGCCCGCATCATCTGCAGCCAGGCTTCCTTGCGCTCGTAGTCGGGCAGGCAGCCGGCGACGACTTTGACACCGGTGCCGGCAAGGCGCCTGCACACGGCGGTACCGATCCCGCCCATGCCACCGGAGACAAAGGCGATGCGTTGCGCCGCGGGTTTCACCGGCACGCCCGCGGCCCGGGCCGCGGGCGCATTTTTGTCGGCGACATCGTTGGCCATCAGTGCGGTCCTTCGGTCCGTCGCATCAGCGCTCAATGGCAAGGGCAACGCCCATGCCGCCGCCGATGCAAAGCGAAGCGAGGCCTTTTTTTGCGTCGCGCCGGATCATTTCGTGAATCAGCGTGACGAGGATGCGGCAGCCGGACGCGCCGATCGGGTGGCCGATGGCGATGGCGCCGCCGTTGACGTTGATCTTCGAGGTATCCCAGCCCATTTCCTTGTTGACGGCGATGGCCTGCGCGGCAAAGGCCTCGTTGATCTCCATCAGGTCGAGGTCCTGGGCGCTCCAGCCGGCCTTGGCAAGGCACAGCCTGGAGGCGGGCACCGGCCCCATGCCCATGATCTTCGGATCGACACCGGCCGAGGAGTAGGCCTTGATGCGTGCCAGCGGCTTGAGCCCCAGTTCATCGGCCTTTTTCGCCGACATCATGATCACGGCGGCGGCACCGTCATTGATGCCCGAGGCGTTGCCGGCCGTCACCGTGCCGTTCTTGTCAAAGGCCGGCCGCAGCGCGGCGAGCGATTCCACAGTGGTACCGTGTTTGGGATACTCGTCGGTGTCGAACACCAGCGCTGCGCCCTTTTTTTGCGCAATTTCCAGCGCCAGGATTTCATCCTTGAACTTGCCGGCCTTTTGCGCCGCTTCGGCCTTTTGCTGGCTGGCTGCGGCGAACGCATCCTGCTCGGCGCGCGTGACGCCGAATTTGGCGGCGACGTTCTCGGCGGTGACACCCATGTGGTACTGGTTGTAAACATCCCACAGCCCATCGACGATCATGGTGTCGATGAGCTTGGCGTCGCCCATGCGAAAGCCGTCGCGCGAACCGTTCATGACGTGCGGCGACGCGCTCATGTTTTCCTGGCCGCCGGCAATGATGATCTCGGCGTCACCGGCCTTGATCGCCTGCGCCGCGAGATGCGTGGCCTTGAGACCCGAACCACACACCTTGTTGATGGTCATCGCCGGACACATGTCGGGCAGCCCCGCCTTGATCAGCGCCTGGCGCGCGGCGTTCTGGCCGACGCCGGCGGTCAGCACCTGGCCGAGGATGACTTCGGAAATCTGCTCGGGCTTGAGCCCGGCCCGCGAGAGCAGGCCCTTGATCACGTGTGCACCGAGGTCGGCCGCGGCAATTTTTGCCAGCGTGCCGCCGAATTTGCCCACTGCCGTCCTGCCTGCCGCAACAATCACTACGTCTGTCATGATGGTCTCCGTCCTTCTGTTTTATGTTGTCGATATGCCAGGGGTCAGTCGTGTTTCGCGTGTTGCATTGACGTGCTGTGCTCAGTACTCCAGGACAGCGGCCTAGGCCCGTTCCTTAACATAGCGTCCGGGCGCCGGTTCGATAGCCTTGAGTCCACGGCCGCCGGGCTTTTTTGGCGCGGATTTCTCACCACCGGCAAACTGCTTCAACCAGCCGTCCCAATCGCTCCACCAACTGCCCGGCGTTTCCGTCGCCGAGGCCAGCCATTGGTCCGCGCCGGCAGCGGCTTTGCCAGCCTGCCAGAAACTGCGGCGGTTCTTTTTCGCCGGATTGATGACGCCGGCGATATGCCCGCTCGCGCCGAGTACGAATCGGACATCGCCACCGAGCAGCGCGATCGAGCGGAAGGCGGTCTGCCAGGGCACGATATGGTCCTCGCGCGTTGCCAGGATGTACGCCGGGATCTTGATGGCGGACAGGTCCACGGGTACGCCGCACATCGACAGCCTGCCCGGCTCGCGCAGGCTGTTCTCGAGGTACATGTTGCGCACGTACCAGCAATACATCGGGCCCGGCAGGTTGGTGCTGTCGGAGTTCCAGTACAACAGGTCGAAGGCGTCGGGCGTCCTGCCCTTGAGGTAGTTGTTGACGACATACGACCAGACAAGGTCGTTCGCGCGCAACGCAGAAAACGCAAACGCCAGTTCCTTGCCCGGCATCACGCCGCCTGCGGCGAGCGCCTGCTCCTTCGCCGCCACCGATTTCTCATCGACGAACAGGCCGATCTCGCCGGTGTCCTCGAAATCGAGCATGGTGGCGAGCAGCGTAAGGCTGGCGACATCGTCCTCGCCGCGCGCCGCCTTCACCGCAAGCGCCGAAGCGAGCAGCGTGCCGCCGACGCAAAAACCGAGCGCGTTGACTTGTTTTGCGCCGCTCGCCTTGCGCGCGGCGCCGATTGCGGCGAGCACGCCTTTTTCGATGTAGTCATCCCATCCGACCTGTCCGAGTTCCCCGGTGATCTGCCGCCAGGAGACCATGAACACCGTCTGTCCCTGCTCCACGGCATGGCGCACGAGTGAATTGTCCGGCTGCAGATCCATGATGTAGAACTTGTTGATGCATGGCGGCACCATCACCAGGGGTCGCACCGCCGCCTTTGCCGTCAGCGGTTTGTACTGGATCAACTGGATAAGCTCGTTCTCGAACACCACATCGCCCGCAGTGGTGGCGATATTGCGACCGACTTCGAACACCGATTCGTCGGTCATCGAGATGCGTCCGCGCTCGAGGTCATCGACGAGGTTCTGGATGCCCTTGCCGAGTGTTTCGCCGTTTGACCTCACGGCAAGGCTCAGCGCCTCGGGATTGGTCGCGGCGAAGTTGGTCGGCGCGAGCGCATCGATGTACTGGCGCGTCAGGAAGCGTAACTGGTCTTTTTTCCGCCCCTCGATGGCGGAGGTCTCGACGATGCCGTTGAGGAAGTGCGCGTTGATGAGATAGGACTGCTTGAGGTAATCGTAATAGGGGTTGTCGCGCCATTCGGCGGCGGAAAAACGCCGGTCGGTGCGATCGGGCGACACCAGCGGCGTGTAGGTCTGGCCGGCTTCGCGCGCCAGCATGCGTGTCCATAAATCCACATGTAGCTGGAGGCAACCGGATTGCAATGCGGCGGCGCTCGAGGCCAGTTGCTGCAACATCAGCGCCTTTGCTTCGCCGTCGGCAGCGGCCCCGGTCGCCTCCTCCCCACCCACCCATGCGAGCCAGTTTTGCAGCCAAGCCTGCGCCGATTGCGGCTGCACATCGAAACCTGGAAAGGGCGGTGGATTCACGGGATGGGGGCGCGCTAACTACTTGTGAAGTCGAATATTATTGCGCTGCAACACCCTCATGTCAAGACTGCCGCACAGACTGCCACACAGAGGACGGACACCGGGCCGCTTTGCCGCCGGTTCAGACCTTGTAATAGCCGCGATACCAGTCGACAAAACGCTGCACGCCGGCGTCGATCGGCGTGTCAGGCCTGAAACCCACTGCCTGTTCAAGCAGTTGCGTATCGGCGTAGGTATCGGTGACGTCACCGGGCTGCATCGGTTGCAAATCAAGAACGGCTTTTTTGCCGATCGCTTTTTCGAAGGCCTCGATGTAACGCAGCAGGGGCACCGGCTGGTTGTTGCCGATGTTGTAGAGCCGGTACGGCGCCCCGCCGCCCTCAGCGCTCCCGGGTGGTCCCTTGTCGAGCACCGCAACCACACCGCTGACGATGTCGTCGATATAGGTGAAGTCGCGCGACATCCTGCCTTCGTTGAACACCGGAATGGGTTTGCCCTCGAGCACGCAGGAGGCGAATTTGAACGGGGACATGTCCGGCCGTCCCCATGGTCCGTACACGGTAAAAAAGCGCAGCCCGGTGCAGGCGAGTTTGAACAAGTGGGCGTAACTGTGCGCCATCAGCTCATTGGCCTTTTTTGTCGCAGCGTAAAGCGACACCGGGTGATCGACATTGTCACCCTCGGCAAAGGGCAGTTTGGCGTTGTCGCCATAGACCGAGCTTGAGGACGCATAAACGAGATGCCCCGAGGCGCTGTTCCGGACGCCCTCCAGCACGTGGGCAAAACCGCTGAGGTTGGCGTCGATGTAGGCATACGGATGGGTCACCGAGTAGCGCACACCGGCCTGGGCGGCAAGATGCACCACGGCGTCAAACCGGCGGCTTTCGAAAAACGCCGCCATGCCGGCGCGATCGGCGATATCCAGGCGGATGAAGCTGAAGCCGGGCAAGGCGCGCAACATGGCCAGCCTCGCCTCTTTCAGCGCGACGTCATAGTAATCATTGAGATTGTCAATTCCGAGCACGGTGTCGCCGCGCGCGAGCAGGCGCGCCGCCAGCGAATATCCGATGAACCCGGCCGCGCCGGTGACAAGGATGTTCAATCGGACTCCCCGCAAAATATAGTCATGCCGCCCTCATGGCGATGCGCGGCGCGATGCCGTCGCAAAAGCGTGAGAGTATACGTCCGCCATCGCGTTTCGCCCAAGCCTGATCGCACAAGCCTGATCGCGCAAGGCCTGGCGCGATTCGGGGCAAACACACGCCACCACACCCAAGGCCCCTCCCATGTATCTTGTCGCCATCGCCTGGATTTTTGTCACTATGTGCATGGCGCTGACCGAAGTGAGCGTCGTCGCCGGATTGCTGACATTTTTCTTTTACGGCCTGGCGCCCCTTGCGCTGCTGCTGTGGATCATGGGCACGCCGCAGCGGCGCAGGAACAAGGCGAGGTCAATGGCTGTGGCCGGTGACAAAGCCGACCAGCCAGATCGAGGTGACACCCAGCGCAATGAGTAGCGTCTGCTGCAGCGTGGCGCGCAATTCGGTGCGCTTGTGCAGGCCCGGAATGAGGTCGGCAACGGCGACGTAAATCATGCTTGCAGCGGCGATGGCGAGCATGCTGGTGATGAGACCCTGCATCGCCTGCAGCGCGAAATAGGCGACCAGTCCTCCGGCCAGCATCGCCAGGCTGGACAAGAGGTTGAGCACCAGCGCCCGGGTCTTGCTGTAACCGGAATGCAGCAGGATGAGGAAATCGCCCACTTCCTGAGGTATCTCGTGCGCGATCACCGCCAGTGCCGTGACAATGCCAAGCTGGGTGTTCTGCATGAACGCCGCCGCCACCAGCACGCCATCGACAAAGTTGTGAAAGCTGTCGCCGACAAGGATCAGCATGCCGCTGCGACCGTGATCATGCCCGGACGCACCGCGCGCTATGGCTTGGGCTTGGGCGTGGCCCTGGTGCGCGTGCCCGGCGTGTGCGGCGCCGGTGTCGTCGCTATGCACCTCGCAGTCTTCGTAATGGCAGTGGCGCCACAGCACCAGTTTTTCCAGGATGAAAAAGCCGAAAATGCCGGCGAGCACGGTCGCCGCCACCGACGACGCGTTGCCGTTTTCAAAGGCATGCGGCAGGATCTCGAGAAAAGCCGCACCGAGCAGCGCGCCGATGGCGTAGCTGATGAGCGCGGGAATCCACGAGGCGCGCGCCGACAGCGCAAACACCGCTGCGAACAACACCGACATGGCGCCGCCAAAAACCGACGCCGCGATGATCCAGGCTAATGTAGACATCTAGACATTTGTAAATCAGTTCCCTGTTGAGCAAAGACACGCGCGGCCAGGCACCAGCGTGGCAGGCGCGGCGCCCATCGGCCCGGGCCGTTCGAGCCCAAAGCTTCCGAGTCCAAGGCTTCCGAGTCCAAGGCTTCTGCGCTCACGCCTCAAGCCAGATCAGGCTGGCCATGCGGCCGCTGGCAGCCCCGTCGCGACGGAAGGAATAAAAACGCCGCAGCTCCCCATAAGTGCAAAGCCCGCCACCATACACTGCTTGCACCCCGGCTGATAGCAGGCGATTGCGCGCCAGCCGGTACAAATCAGCCTGGAACTTGCCCGGTTTGCCCGGAATGAACGCCGCAGTATCAGCGGCGCGGGCACTGACAAAGACTTCACGCAACTCCGGGCCGACTTCGTATGCCGCCTGGCTGATGGCCGGACCCAGCCAGGCCATCAGCCGATCCGCAGGGCGCGCCATTGTTGCCACCGTCGCCTCTATCACGCCGCAGGCGAGGCCGCGCCAACCGGCGTGGACGACCGCCACCACGCTGCCCTCCCGGTCACACAGCAGAACCGGCAGGCAATCGGCGGTGAGCACGGCGCACACCCTGCCCGGAATTGTCGCAAACGCGGCATCGGCCTGCGGCTCCGCGCCCGCGGCGGCGTCAAGCAGATCGACGGCGCTGACCGTTGCACCGTGCACCTGCTGCATCCATGCCGGCGCTGCCGGCAGCACGGCATCGAGGCGCGCGCGATTACGCGCCACGACCGCCGCGTCCTCGCCGCTGCGCAAGCCGAGGTTGAAAGCGGCGTAAGGCCCGGTGCTGTCACCGCCCTCGCGGGTGGTGACCAGGGCGCGTACCCGGGCCGGCGCCGGCCAGTCGGGCACGATCCAGTCCGGATGCGGCTGGCTACTCATATCAGGGCCCCCACCAACTGGTCCATGTCCGCGGGCATCGCCACCGACCATTCACGCGGCTTGCCGCTTGAGGGGTGGACGAGCCCCAGCTTCGCCGCATGCAGCGCCTGCCGCGGGAAGGCCTCGAGCAACTTGTCCTTGCAGCGGCGCAGGCCGTAAACCTGGTCGCCCACCAGCGGATGGCCGATGGACTGCATGTGCACCCTGATCTGGTGGGTGCGCCCGGTATCGAGGCTGCATTCGAGCAGCGTTGCGGCGGCAAAGCGGCGCAGCACGCGAAAATGCGTGCGCGCCGGCCGGCCGCGCTCGACCACCGCCATGCGCGTGCGCTCGCGCGGATCACGGCCGACGGGTGCCTCCACCGTGCCCTGCGCCGGCGCAAAACCGTGCACGAGCGCAAGGTAGTCGCGTTTGACCGTGCGCGCCGCGAGTTGGCGCACCAGGTCGGTCTGCGCTTCGAGCGTCTTCGCCACCACCAGCAGGCCGCTCGTTTCCTTGTCCAGCCTGTGGACGATGCCGGCGCGCGGCACCGCCTCGAGCGCCGGGGCGTGGTGCAACAGCGCGTTGAGCATGGTGCCGCGCCAGTTGCCGCTGCCAGGATGCACCACCATGCCGGCCGCCTTGTTCACCACCAGCAGATGCCTGTCTTCGTGCACGATATCAAGGCTGATGGCCTCGGCACGCGCGGCAAGCGCCGCCGGTTCGGCCTCGGGGGCGACACTGACATGCTCGCCACCCCAGATTTTGCGCTTGGCCTCGGCCGCTTCGTCGTTGAGCCGGATACGCCCCGAGCGCAGCCAGGCCTGCAGGCGGCTGCGCGAATGCTCCGGGAACATGCCGGCCAGCGCCTGGTCAAAACGCAGTCCGGCCAGTTCGGCGGGAACCCGGCGCAGCACGATTTCCGGCTCGTCGTCAGGCGCGTCTTGGTCGGGGTCTGGCAGGGTTGTCGGCACGTTATAATCGGCAACAGGCGGGATGATGTTGGTGCTTGCACACGTGAGATGTTGCGTGATGTCCGGCGTTCTGGAGTCAGCGATAGGGGCGAAAAAATGAAACGTAGTGTAGCCGCTTTGGTGGTGGTGTTTTTTCTTGCCGGATGCGGCATGTTTTCGGGCGAAACCGACATTACCGTCGGCTGGTCTGCGGACCGGCTGTACAACGAGGCGAAAAGCGAACTCAACGACGGCAATTACAACAACGCCATCAAGTATTACGAAAAGCTCGAAGCGCGCTTCCCCTACGGGCGCTTTGCGCAGCAGGCGCAGATCGAGGTCGCCTACGCCTACTACCGCAGCAACGAGCCGGAGTCGGCCATCGCCGCCTGCGACCGCTTCATCAAGCTGCACCCCAACCACCCCAACGTCGATTACGCCTACTACCTCAAGGGCCTCGTCAACTTCAACGAGGACCAGGGCATCCTCGGCCACGTGTCCGACCAGGACATGACCGAGCGCGACCCGCGTGCGGCGCGCGACTCCTTCGAGGCGTTCAAGGAACTCGTCAATCGCTACCCCGACAGCAAGTACACGCCGGACAGCGTGGCGCGCATGAAGTACCTCGTCAATGCCCTCGCCTCGCATGAGGTGCATGTGGCACGCTATTACGTCAAGCGCAGTGCCTGGGTGGCCGCGGCCAATCGCGCCCAGTTCACGCTGCAAAATTATCCAAACGCGCCGGCGGTGGAAGAGGCCTTGTTCATCATGGTGCGCTCCTACGACGCGCTGGGCATGACCGACCTGCGCGATGACGCCGACAGGGTCATCAAGAAAAACTTCCCCAACAGCGTCTATTTCAAGGGCGGCCCCAAGCGCGATGTGCCGTGGTGGAAGCTCTGGGACTGATCCGCGGCGTGGCAGCGCCACGGCATTGATTGATGGCTGGAAACCCGCGCTGGGCGGGCCTTTCCAGTCGATCGTAGATCCTTTCCAGAGGCGTAGCAGCGCCCCGATTCACTCAGGACAGCACAATACCCTCGTCGCGGATGTAATCGCGAATGATGGCTTCTATGCCGCTGTCGGCCTGAAAGCCCATTTTCAGGGCGCGCTCGGTGCGAAAGCGCGCCGGCCAGCTGTTGACGATGGCCCCGATACGCGCATCGGGCTGCCACTTCACCCGCGCTTCGGCCGCCGCCCCGCCGATACGCCCCAGCGCCGCAACCATGTCGCGCACGCTCACTGTGGTTCCGGGCAGGTTGACCACGCGCGTGATGCCCCATTCGCCGGAGGGCAGCTCGTGCGCGCGGAGGAAGTTCTCGACCACCTTGCCCGGCGACAGTATCCACAAGTCCGTCGCCGGGTCAACCGGGCATGCCGATGACAAACCGTTGAGCGGTTCGCGAATGATGCCGCTGGCAAACGACGACGCGGCAAGATTGGGCTTGCCCGGGCGCACCACGACGGTCGGCACGCGCAGCGTGCGACCGTCAACGAAACCCTTGCGCGTGTAATCGGTAACGAGGTATTCGCAGATGACTTTTTGCGCCCCGTAGGAGGACTGCGGATTGGGCGTGGTGCTGTCATCGAGCACCTCGGGCATCTGGCCGCCGAAGGCAGCCACGGAACTTGCCGTCAGAAAGCGCGGCGGCCGTGCCAGTTTGCGGCAGGCCTCGAGCAGCACGCGACAGCCGTCGAGGTTGACGCGCATGCCGAGGTCGAAATCAGCCTCGGCGCCGCTGCTCACTACTGCGGCAAGATGGAACACCGAGGCGGTCTCCGCGTCGAGCGCGGCACCGACTTGCGCCGCCGAACTGACATCGCCGGTAATGCATCTGAAACGCGGATCCATGTCTGGCGCAAAGCCCGCGTCGAACAATGTGACCTCGCTCACCGCCTCGGGCTTGCCACCGGCGCCGGCAAGCCGGCCTGCGCCAAGTATGGCCCGGGCGATGCGCTGGCCGAGAAAGCCACCGCCGCCGCTGATAAACACTTTCATCGTTTTTCCTCCGCCTGGGCCTGTTGCGGCCGCATCGTTCCGGGTTGCGTGTCTCGGGTTGCGTGTTTCGGGTTGCGTATCGCGGGTAGCGCGTGTCTTACGTTGCGCGCAGCGTGATTTTAATCGGCACAGGCGACGATGGATTCGAGAAAATCAACGGCCTCGGCTTCGCTGCGACTGCGGCGCATCGGCGGCAGGCTGGCGAGTATGGTGCGGCCATAGGCCTTGCCTGTGAGGCGCGGGTCGCATATGGCCAACACGCCGCGGTCCGACTCGTCGCGTATCAGGCGGCCCGCACCCTGCTTCAACGCGATGGCCGCATAAGGCAGCTGGTACTCCATGAAGGCGTTGCGTCCCTGTTTGGTCAACGCCTCCAGCCGCGCGGCGAGCACCGGGTCATCGGGCGGCGCGAACGGCAGTTTGTCTATGACCACCAGCGACAGCGCCTCGCCGCGCACATCAACGCCTTCCCAGAAACTCGCGCTGCCCACCAGCACGGCGTTGCCGAGGCGCCGGAAGCGCGCCAGCAGTTCGGTGCGCGATCCCTCGCCCTGCAACAGCAGCGGAAAATCGAGGCCCGCTTCGACAAGGCGGCTGCGCAGCAACTCGTGGGCGAGGCGCATGCCGCGCAGCGTGGTGAACAGCATGAAGGCGCGGCCGCGACTGGCGCGCAACAGCGGCATCGCCGCATTCACCACCGCCTCGGTGTGTTCGCGTGAATTGGGCTCGGGCAGTCCGCAGGGCAGGTAGAGCAGCGCGTTGTTGGCGTAGTCAAAGGGACTGCCCCAGCAGGCGGTCTGCGCCGACTCGAGGCCGAGCTGGGCGCAGTAGTGGTCGAACTTGCCGCCCACCGCCAGCGTCGCCGAGGTGAACACCCAGGCACGCGGTCGGCCGCTCAACTGGCCGCGAAAAATTTCCGCGATCGACAACGGCGTCGCATGCAGGGCCATCGCCTGGCTGTAGGCCTCGACCCAGCGCACCATCTCAGCCTCGTCGTGGCGCTGCCAGCGCGTCAGCCGCGCGGCGAGTTCAGCCGCACGCTGCCAGCAATTCTCGATGCCCTCGCCGCGCTCGGCCTGGCTCTCCAGCGCCGCCGCCATGGTCTGCAAGGCACTGATCATGGCCTTCAGCGCAGCCTCGAATCCGGCGCGGTCGGCGATGGATTTATACGGCAGGCGGGTGTTGGATTCGGGCAGCGCAAGCCTGAGGTCGCGTCCGGCCTTTTCGGTGCGGCGCACGAGATCAGGCAGCGCTGCAACATCGCGTGCCACGCTCAGCGCCTCGACCAGGGTGTCGCGGCACAGGTCCTGTATCTGGCCGGTGGACACGGTCTCGCCGAAGAACAGCGTCGCCGTGTCGGGCAATTGATGCGCCTCGTCGAAAATGACGGTGTTGCACGCGGGCAGCAATTCGGCCATGCCCTCGTCGCGCAACACCACGTCGGCGAAAAAAAGATGGTGGTTGACCACCACAACCTCGGCCACCAGCGCCTCGCGCCGCGCCGCGAGGACGAAGCATTCCTTGTGATTGGGGCAGGACTGCCCGAGGCAGTTCTCGCGCGTCGAAGTGGCGTAGCCCCATGCCGGCGAGTCCTCGGCCACCTCCGCCAGTTCGCCCTTGTCGCCGCTTTGCGACGTGCGCGCGAAATGCTCGATCAGGCGCAGGTCGCGCACCGACTCACGCGTCGGCAAACGCGCCTCCTTGAGGTTGTGCGCTAGGTGGTAATGGCAGACATAATTGGAGCGGCCCTTGAGCAGGGCCGTGGTCACCGGCACGCCGAGCGCATCGCGTACCGCGGGCAGGTCGCGGGTGAACAACTGATCCTGCAGCGTCTTGGTGCCGGTGGAGATGATGACCTTGCCGCCGGAGAGCAGCGCCGGAACGAGATAGGACACGGTCTTGCCGGTGCCGGTGCCCGCCTCGGCCACCAGCACCGCATTGTCGCGAATGGCGTCGGCGATGCAGCCGGCCATTTCCACCTGCTGCGGGCGCTGCCGGTAGGAGGGGATGCTGCGGCTCAGCAGGCCGTCGGGTGCGAACACCTGCTCAAGCGTCGGTACTGTCATATCGCCCGCATGGTATCACCCGCGGGCAGGGCACAGAACGCTCGCAACGGACGTTCGACACCTGCAACCCCTGCAACACCCGCAACAGGAGCAGAACGATCGCAGCAAAGCTATTTTATTTCCTCGACCCTGACCCATACCCGGCGCACGTCGCGACGCTCGCCGCTTGAACCATAGAGGAGGCCCGAACTCTGGCGCGACTCCTGCTGGCTCGCGCCGCCCAGTTCGAACCACTCGCCCAGCCGTCCGCTGGCGGTGGTGGTGATGCGCTGGCTGTTGACGCTGCCAGGACCCGCATTGCCGGGCGTCTCGCGGCGCGGGCTGATCTCCAGTTGCACCGTGTCGCCGGACACCCGCGGCACCACTTCAAAGCCGGTGCCGATATCGCGGTAGGTGATGGTCTCGGAAATCAGAAAACCCTGGTTTGCCCCGGTCACCGCGCCGGTGACGTTGCGACTCGGAACCGGAACCGACTGGCCGACGTTGATCGTCGCCGGGTAGCCCTCGAGCACCTGCAGCCGCTGGATCAGGCGCTCGTCGCTGGCATTGCGGCTGTCGAACACGCGCGCGCCGAGTTCGCCACCGCCGCGGGAGTTGATGCTGCCGCTCAGCCCACCACCACTGCCCTGGATGTTTTCAGCGGTGTCCTGGCGCACCAGAATCATCAGGCGCCGCGGCCGGGTGTCGATGCTGGCGAGCACACGCCGCAACTCATCAATGTTGCCCCGGCTGGCGCGCAGGATGATCTGGTTGTTCATGCCCGAGACGGCGCCGCCCGGTTCGACCAGCGGACGCAGTATCGGCAGCACCTGTTCGGCGTTGCGATACTTGAGCGTCAGCACCTCCACGTCCGCGTGCACGAGTCCGGCGACGGCGACGAGTAGAAGCCCGAGCAAGTGGCGGAGCAGTTGTGATCTTGTGTCCATGTGTGCGATATCGGCAAACGTCCGTCGGTATGAAGCCGGCGGCGGGTTGGGCAGGGACCCCTGATGCATTAACGCACCAGACAGGCGTTTAGCTTACCGCAATCGGTACCACGGCCGGGACCCATGCAAACGGCTTTACAACCAGAACCTGAAGGTCTAAAGTACTTAATATATGCGCTTTAACATACTGTTTATAATTATATTTACTGCGACAGTCCAGCTTCTTGGCGGCTGCGCCGGCATGCTTGCGCCTGAGCCCGTGTCGGCACCGGCACGCGTTGCAAGCGAAATTCCGGCACACGCACCGTCAGCCGCTGTGCCCGCGCCGCCGGTCCAGGCTGCACCAGCGCCAGTTCAACGCTCACCGGAAATGATTTTTCAGGCCCTTGCCGCCGCCGATGTGCCCTACCAGCGCGGCGGCAAGTCACACGCCACCGGCTTTGACTGCAGCGGGCTGGTTGCGCATGTGTACCGCGCCGCATTCGGCCTGGCGCTGCCGCACAATGCGCGCGCGCAAAGCAGACTCGGAGAAACCATCCCGCCCGGAGCGCTGCAACCGGGCGACCTGGTGTTCTACAACACCCAGGGCCAGCCCTACTCGCATGTCGGCATTTATCTGGGTGACGCGAAATTCATCCACGCCCCCAAACCTGGCAGCGCGGTGCGCATCGAGAGCATGCGCGGCGGTTACTGGACGCGGCGATACAACGGCGCGCGGCGCATAGCCGCACTCTGACACGTCGGTACGGCAGGCGATACATGCCGGTGCCGATTCCCCGGCCGCCCACCCAGCCCTGTTGCCCCGCCCCACCACCGCGGTGATGAACCTGCTGTTTTGCCAATCTGCGTGAAATGGACGACAACCTTGCTCAAATGCGAATAATTCTTATTACTATTGCTATCGAGAATTATTCTCGATAGTATCCATGCCTTAGGCAGTCAAATCAGACTGATGGATCGTCAATTCCTCACTAGCTTGAAAAGGAAATGCCATGAACAAGTGGTTACCCTGCGCAATCGCCGCAGTGGCCGGGATGGCCATGCCATTGACCGCGCCGGCGCAGGAAAAAGTCCTGAACCTGTACTCGTCGCGCCACTACAACACCGATGAGGCGCTGTACGGCAATTTCACCAAACAGACCGGCATCAAGATCAATCGCATCGAAGCGGGCGAAGATCCGCTGATCGAGCGCTTGCGCAATGAAGGCGACAAAAGTCCGGCCGATGTGCTGATCACCGTCGATGCCGGCCGCCTGTGGCGCGCCGAGCAAATGGGCTTTTTCCAGCCGGTGAAATCGGCAGTTCTCGATGCGCGCATTCCGGCCGCCCTGCACCACCCAGGAGGCCTGTGGTTCGGCTTTTCCGTGCGCGCGCGGGTCATCGCCTATGACAAGGCCAAAATCAAGGCCGGCGAAATCACCACCTACGAAGACCTCGCCGATCCGAAATGGAAAGGCAAGATATGCGTGCGCTCGGGCAGCCACGTTTACAACCTGTCGCTGGGCAGCAGCATGATAGGCGCCATCGGCGAGGCCAAGACCGAGGCCTGGGCGAGGGGCCTGGTGGCGAATTTTGCGCGCTCGCCCAAGGGTGGCGACACCGACCAGATCAATGCCGTCGCGGCGGGTGAATGCCAGATTGCCATCGTCAACACCTACTATTACGCTCGCCTCGCCCGCTCAAGCAGAGCCGAGGAGCGCGCGGTGGCCGAGCGAGTCGGCATTGTCACGCCCAACCAGGCGGCCGGACAACGCGGCACTCACGTCAACATCTCCGGGGCGGGCGTGATGAAAAACGCGCCCAACCGCGACAACGCCGTGAAGTTTCTGGAGTACCTCGCCGGCGACGAAGCGCAGCGCTATTTTGCCGATGGCAACAACGAATGGCCGGCGGTGCCGACCACCCAGATCAGCAATCCGGCTCTCAACGCGCTGGGTAAATTCCGCTACGACACGCAGAATATCGCGGTGCTGGGACGCAACCAGCCTGAGGCGCAAAAAATCTACGACCGGGCCGGCTGGAAATAAGCCCGGACCTGCGGCGGCGAAACGGCGCACCGTCAAAGGCGCGTCGTTTTTATTTCGGCCGTCCGCCCGTTGCAATGGACCGCGACAGCACGAGCAGCGGCAATAACCCGACGGCGACGATCACCAGCGAGGCCGCAGCCGCCTCGGGCAGGCGCTCATCCGAAGCATAATTGTAGGCTTGGACTGCAAGCGTGTCGAAATTGAACGGCCGCATCACCAGCGTCGCCGGCAGTTCCTTCATTACGTCGACGAACACGATCAGGCCGGCGGTAAGCACGCTGCCGCGCAGCATCGGCAGATGCACCTTGAGCATGGTCTCGGCCGGACGGTAGCCGAGGCTGCGTGCGGCATCCTCCATGCTGGGGGTAATCTTGGCGAGTCCGGACTCGACCGTTTGCAGCGCAATCGCCATGAAGCGCACGAGATAGGCGTAGATCAGCGCAAGAATGCCGCCGGTAAGCAGCAGGCCACTCGAAATTCCCATTGCCGCAAGCGCGTTGACAAGGGCATGATCCAGCCGCGTCACCGGCACCAGGATGCCCACCGCGATTACGGCGCCGGGCAGCGCATAGCCCAGGCCCGCGAGCCGGTTGGCTCCGCTCACCAGCGGGCTCTTGGCGATGCGCGCGGCGTAGGCCATCACCAGCGCCAGCACCACCACCACCACGGCGGCAATACCGGCCAGCGTAAAGCTGTTGCCGATCAGCACCCAGATGCGCGCACCATGCTGGCTGTCGGTCTCGCGCAGCGCCATGACCAGCAGAATTCCCGCGGGCAGCGCAAAACCCAGCGTCACCGGCAGTGCGCAAACCAGACCTGCAATCCAGCGGCGCGCCCCGCTCAGCACATAAAGCGTCTCGCGCCGTTGCGACGCCGTGGCATGAAAGCGCGCCCGGCCGCGATTCCAGCGCTCCAGCAGCAGCACCGAAAACACCAGTGCGAGCAGCAGCGTCGACAACTGTCCGGCAGCGACGCGATCGCCGAGGGACAGCCACGCATGATAAATACCGGTGGTGAAGGTCTGCACGGCGAAATAGGACACCGTACCAAAATCGGCCAGCGTCTCCATCAGCGCCAGCGCCGTGCCCGCCGCAATGGCCGGTCGCGCCAGCGGCAGCGCGATGGCGAAAAAGCCGCGCACCGGGCCGTAACCGAGCAGGCGGCCCGCTTCCAGCGCAGATCGCGACCGCTCGAGGAAGGTCGTGCGCGCGAGCAGGTAGACATAGGGATAGAGCGCAAAGGAGAACATCGCAATCGCACCGGGTAGCGAACGCACATCGGGAAACCAGTAGTCTCCCGCCTGCCATCCGGTGGCCGCGCGCAGCGACGATTGCAACGGCCCGGAAAATTGCAGGAAGTCGGTGTAGGCATAGGCCAGCACATAGGCTGGTGCCGCCAACGGCAGCACCAGCATCCATTCGAGCACACGCTGCCCGGGGAAGCGGCAGGTCGTGACCAGCCATGCGCTGCCCACCCCGAGCACGATCACGCCGACGCCCACGCCGAGCACCAGCAAAATGGTGTTGCCGATATAGCCACCGAGCACGGTCGAGGCGAGGTGCGCCCATGTACCCCGGTCGCGGACAAAAATACTCGCCACCACCACCACGATGGGGGCGACTATCAACGCCGCAACGAGCACAGCCGACCAGCCCAGAACCCCGGGCGCGCGGACAGACCGCCAGCAGCGCGGCAGCAAGGATGCGGCGGGTTTTGCGGCGACGGAAGTGGCGGTGTTCACTTTGGCATTTTATCAAGAATGATTCTTGTTTTCATCGATATGTCGTGGATTTAATTTATAATATCGGCATGACAACACACTCTGGCAGCGTGCTTGAACTGGACGGCGTGTACCAGTCCTACGGCGATACCGCCGTCGTAAAAGGCCTGTCGTTCGCGCTCGCGCGCGGCAGCATTGGCTGCCTGCTCGGCCCCAGTGGTTGCGGCAAGACGACCGTGCTGCGCTGCGTGGCCGGCTTCGAAGCCATCCGGGCCGGAGAAATACGCATCAACGGCAAGCGCATGAGCGCTTCGGGCCTGCTGGTCCCGCCGGAGCATCGCCACATCGGCATGGTGTTCCAGGACTACGCGTTGTTTCCCCACCTTTCGGTGCAACAGAATGTCACCTTCGGCTTGCGCGGCCTTGCCCGCACCGAACGCGACGCCCGGGCGGCGAAATTGATCGAGCTGGTCGGCCTCGGTGGCCTGGCCGCGAGCTTCCCGCACGAATTGTCGGGGGGGCAGCAGCAGCGTGTCGCGCTGGCGCGCGCGCTCGCCCCCGAACCCGACCTGCTGCTGCTGGACGAGCCCTTTTCCAATCTCGACACCGAGTTGCGCCAGCGCCTGTCGCTCGAGGTGCGTGACATCATCAAGCGCAGCAACACCACCGCACTGCTGGTGACGCATGACCAGCAAGAGGCCTTCGCCATTGCCGACGAAATCGGCATCATGCATCAGGGCGAAATCGAACAATGGGACAGCGCCTACAACCTCTACCACCGGCCGGGCAGCCGCTTCATTGCCGACTTCGTCGGACAGGGCGTATTCGTGCCCGGGGAGGTCATGAGCGGCCGGCAGGTGCGCATCGAACTGGGCGTGTTGAACGGCGTCATCCCCGGCGCCTGCGGCGAGAGTTGCGAAAGTTGCGGCAAGGGCTGCCACGTTGATGTGCTGCTGCGCCCAGACGACATCATTCACGATGACGCGAGCAAGGTGCAGGCCGAGGTCATGCACAAGGCTTTTCGCGGTGCCGACATCCTGTACACCCTTAAACTGTCGAGCGGCCGCAGCGTGCTGGCGCTGGTGCCCAGCCACCACAACCATTCCGTCGGCGAAAAAATCGGCATACGCCTCGACGTCGACCACGTCGTGACCTTCCAGACCGGCGCGGCGCAGTTGCAGCCTTACAGGCTTTAAAAAAAACAAAAAAAACAAATCCCCGACGGGATTGATACGACCGGCATGCAGGATTCCCGCTCAACAACGGTTGATTCGGGAAATCCAAATGGGGCATGGCCCCTTTCTAACACCCTGCTAGCCTGTCGCCAGGTCGAATATCACCGGCACATCAACGATGAACTCCTTGCCGCGCAAGGCCGGCGGAATCTGGGTGAGCGGCTTGGCCTTCTTGATCATGTCCAGCGCCGTGTCATCGAGCAAGGCGTAGCCGCTGGAGGTCTTGACGGCGGCGCTCTGGATCATGCCGTTGGAGCCTATCACCAGGCGGATTTCGGCTTTGCCGGTCCAGCCGTTCTGCATCGCCTGCGCCGGATAGCGCTTGTAGCGCTTGGCCGCACCAATCAGGGCGAGGCGATACTGGTCGCGTGAACCGGCTTCATCGGCATCGCTTTGCCGCGGGCCCTGCTCGGCCGTACTGGGGACGCTGGGCGCTGCGGCAGCCTGGGGCGCCGACGCGCCCGGTGCCGCCGCCGCAGTTTGCGGCGGTGCCGGTGCGCTGGGTGCGGCGGGCGCGGTGGGCGCGGCGGGGGTACTGGGGGCGACCGGCGCGGTATCGGCCCTGGGCGCGGCGGGTGCGGGTCTGGTCTGCACCGGCACGGGCGGTACTGGCTGCGGCTGCGACTTCGCCTGCAGAGGGGGCGGCGGCTCAGGCGGGCGGACCGCCTCGGCCGCAACCGGCGCCGGCGCGGGGCTTGCGGGCGCCAGTTTGGCCGTCAACACCTTGACCACCGTCTGTGCCGGCTTGCCCTCATGCCGACCGGAAAAACCGGCGAGCACGGCGATGTGAAATAGCATGGACAGGCCGACGCAAATCCACAGCGCGCGCTGTTGCGCGCCGTTTTCAAACAGCACTGCGGTACTGGTGGAGATGGACATGAGGGGAGATATATTAGTACAACCACCGCCCCCTGAGATGTTATCCGGGCGTCGGCGCGCGACCGGATGCCTTCACGGCCAGGGTCATCGGCGCGAAAATCGGCCGCAGCAGAAAAAATCGCCCCTTCCGGAGCGAATTTTCCTGCTGAATGCCTGGCGGAAAGGGTGGGATTCGAACCCACGTTAGGTTTCCCTAAACCAGATTTCGAGTCTGGCGCATTCGACCACTCTGCCACCTTTCCAATTGCGTGGACTGCTGCGGGCGTCGAAAAGAGGCGAGATTGTAACAGACCGGGCACCCGGCAGCATCGCCCGCGACGCACCGGCGACACACCCGCGAACGGGCTAAAGGCTGATCTTCTCCAGCCCCCCCATGTAGGGACGAAGCGTCTCCGGTACGGCAATGCTGCCATCGGCGTTCTGGTAGTTCTCGAGCACGGCGATAAGCGTGCGTCCCACAGCAAGGGCCGAGCCATTGAGCGTGTGCACCAGTTCGGGTTTGTTCTTGTCGTTGCGAAAGCGCGCCTGCATGCGCCGCGCCTGGAAAGACTCGAAATTGGAGCAGGACGAGATTTCCCGATACGCATTCTGCCCGGGCAGCCACACCTCGATGTCGTACGTCTTGGCCGCTCCGAAACCCATGTCGCCGGTGCACAGGGTCATGACCCGGTAGGGCAGTTCAAGGCGCTTGAGAATGGCTTCGGCGTGCCCGGTCAGTTCCTCCAGTCCGTCATAGGACTTTGACGGGTTGATGATCTGCACCAGTTCGACCTTGTCGAACTGGTGCTGCCTGATCATGCCGCGCGTGTCCTTGCCGTAAGAACCGGCTTCGCTGCGAAAGCACGGCGAGTGGCAGACGAATTTGAGCGGCAGTGATTCGAGCGCAACAATCTCATCACGCACGATATTGGTCACCGGCACCTCGGCCGTCGGAATCAGGTAAAGCTTTTCACCGTCGCTGCGCGGCACGGCGAACAGGTCTTCCTCGAACTTGGGCAACTGCCCGGTGCCGAACATGCTGGCGGCGTTGACAAGGTATGGCACATAAACCTCGGTGTAGCCGTGTTCGCCGGTGTGCACGTCCAGCATGAATTGCGCGATCGCCCGGTGCAGGCGCGCGAGAGGGCCCTTGAGCAATGCAAAGCGCGAGCCTGCAATCCTGGTTGCCGCCTCAAAATCGAGCAGCGCAACCGCCTCGCCAAGCTCGATGTGATCCTTGGGCGCGAAGCCGAAGGTGCGGATGGTGCCGACCCGGCGCTCCTCACGGTTGTCATCGGCACCACGCCCTGCGGGCACGCTCTCATGCGGCAGGTTGGGAATGACGGCCATGAACTCGTGCAGTGTTTGCTGCAACCCGGCGAGCTTTTTTTCCAGTGACTCAAGTTCGGTGTTTGCCACGCCGGCCTCGGCCATCAACGCGCTCGTGTCCTCGCCCCTGCCCTTGGCCTGGCCGATGCGCTTGGCAAAGGCATTGCGTCCGGCCTGCAGCTCCTGGGTGCGCATCTGCACCGTCCTGCGCTCGGACTCGATCGCCTGGAACGCGGCGACATCGAGCACAAACGGACGGTCGGCAAGGCGCCTGGCAACGGCGTCGATATCGTTACGAAACAGCTGTGGATCGAGCATGATGTCCTGAAATCTTAAACTTTTATTTTACGAAATGCCCGCTAGACGGGATTTTCCAGTCAATTCAGGTGACAATTTTGTCACTCTGTCCGGCTACTTCTTATGCGCCCTGAGATCGAGTTCGCGCAGGTGGGCGAGTTTCTCGGAAATCTTCTGCTCCAGGCCCCGATCAGTCGGCCTGTACCAGCCCTGGTCCTCGATGCCCTCGGGCAGGTAGGACTCCCCTGCGGCATAGGCACCGGCTTCGTCGTGCGCGTAGCGGTATTCCTGCCCGTAGCCGAGGTTCTTCATCAGCTTGGTCGGCGCGTTGCGAAGATGCAAGGGCACCGGTCGCGAATCGTCCTCACTCACCAGTTTACGGACGCGATTATACGCGACGTATACCGCGTTCGATTTGGCTGCGCAGGCAAGATAGATCACCGCCTGCGCCAGCGCCAGCTCCCCCTCGGGGCTGCCAAGACGCTCGTAGGTGTGGCAGGCTTCGAGAGTGAGCGTAAGCGCGCGCGGGTCGGCAAGACCGATGTCCTCGACGGCCATACGCACCAGGCGGCGCCCGACGTACAGCGGCTCGGCGCCACCAACCAGCATGCGCGTCATCCAGTACAGGGCGGCGTCGGGATTGGATCCGCGCACCGACTTGTGCAGGGCCGATATCTGGTCGTAAAACGCCTCACCGCCTTTGTCAAAGCGCTGCAGTTTGTGCGACACCGCGTTTTCGACGAAGGCGCCATCGACCTGCGAAACACCAGCGCCTCCCGCCGCGGTCTGGATGATTTCGAGCAGGTTCAGCAACCGGCGGGCATCGCCGTCGGCATGGCCGATGATGCGGTCCCGCGCGGCCCCGTCAAAGCGCAGGCCATGAAGCGCGCCGGCGACGGCACGATCGAGCAGGCTGGCGAGTTCGACCGTGTTGAGCGGCTCCAACACATACACGGCGGCACGCGATAGCAGCGCCCCATTGACTTCAAACGAAGGATTCTCGGTGGTCGCACCGATGAAGGTGAGCAGGCCTTGCTCGACAAATGGCAGGAAGGCGTCCTGCTGTCCCTTGTTGAAACGGTGTACCTCGTCAACAAACAGGATGGTGTGCCGTCCGTTACGTGCCAGGACCTGCTCGGCCTGATGCACGGCTTCGCGAATGTCCTTTACGCCCGAGAACACTGCCGACAGCGCGGTAAACTCTGCATTGAACGCGCCCGCCATCAAACGGGCGAGCGTGGTCTTGCCCACACCGGGCGGTCCCCACAGAATCATTGAATGGGGCTTGCCCGATTCGAACGCAAGGCGCAAGGCCTTGCCCGGGCCCAGCAGATGGGATTGCCCGACCACCTCGTCGAGCACCTTCGGGCGCAGCAACTCGGCCAGCGGTTTGGCCGGCTCGGGCGCGGCAAACAAATCGTCCACCGCGTCCTCCGCTACTTGGTGTCGCCCAGCACGTCCGCCCCCTTCGGGGTGGTGAACTTGAACGTGCCGGCATCGAGTTTCGGGTTACGCTCAAACGCCGTGAAACGCATCACCGTGGTCTGGCCGAAACTGTCTTCGAGCTCCATGCGCTCGAGCCCGGAAAAACCGAACCCGAGGCGCAGTTTGTCGAAGCTGCCCTCCTTGCCGCGCGGCGATGCCTCGAGCCATTCCAGCCCTTCACGCACCCCAAGATCGGTGAGACGAAACGCCTTCACCACTTCGTTATTGCCGGCAAGCAGGGCGGCCGGGGTGGACCCCAGGGCCTGATCGAGGCGTCTGACAGTGACCTGGTTGAGGTCTTCGTCGTAAATCCAGACCTTGACGCCGTCACCGACAATCAGCTGGGCGTAGGGTTTGACATAGGTCCAGCGAAATTTACCCGGCCGCTGAAACGCCAGCGTACCGCGCGATTCCTGCACCACTTTTTTGCTGCGATCGTAGATCGTCTGCTCGAAACTCGCAGACGCTACCTGCGTTCCGGACAAAAAGCTGTTGAAGCGATCAAGGCTCGAGGCGTGGACACCAGCCGCGCCCAAAAACGCGCCCGCCAAGAACAGCAAAAATACGACAAATCCAGAGGTCCTCATTAACGGATTATAGCCCCCCGACAGCGGCCTGCCCGGGCCGCTCCCGTCAAACGAGGTGAGCCGGGCTAGCCGCCGGCGGCGCAATTCATCTGAGCCAGCGGTTGTGTGTCAAAACAGCCGCGATTGCCGCGACGTTTCTGGGCCGGGCCAATGCGTGCCGCACCGGTGTTCTCACCCGCAGTATCGCCGACAGCCGCAGGCTCCAGACCGTCGGCCGACCCGGCCGCGGTCGGCGGCAGGGTGTTGAGGAAACCGGACAAGCCGCTTTGCACCACGACCGAGCCGGTGCTGCCAATGGCACTGGCAAGCGGGTCGAGCACGCTGAACGAGATTGCGCGGAGGCTTGCCGATTGCAATGCGGTCAGCGTCGTCGCCAAAGGCGCACCAATCGACAGCGAACCGGGCACATAGGTGATGTTGTAGTTTGCGCTCGCCAGCCCGAACGGCGTGACCGCGTAGCTGCCCTGCGGCGATCCCTGCGTCGCACCGGTCGAGAAGAACAGGGCGCCAACCGACGCCGGCGAATCACCACCGACCAGTCCCGTGTAGTTTGCCGCGAACTGCGGATTGGGTTCTGCGGTCGGGCGTTGCGCATTCTGCGCCGTCACCGTCAGCGCCACGGGGTTGACGCTGATGGTACCGGGCGAACTGAACGCGGTCGCGTATCCGGTGCGGCTGGCGAGGGTGCCGTTTGACGCTGTCACCGCGTGTGGCGACGGCGCCACCCCGCCGTTGGCCGCCGCGCCGGTGGAGGATATCGCGGCAGCGCCGCTGAACAGGCTCGATAGCGAAACAGACGAATCGGCGATCACAACGCCACCGTACGTGTTGGTATTTGCACCGCTGAGGGTGTACATCGATTGCAGCGTGGGCAGCAGATCAACACCGTAATTCTTCACCGCGTTGGTGGTGGTGAAGGTCAGTGTCTGCGCCGGCGCAAATAAGTAGCGGTTGCCCGTCGCAGTTATGCCGGCGGGCGGATTGTTCGCGTAGGTGCTGTTCCAGATGGCGAGATTGCCGCTCAGCAGCCCGCCGAACGTTGCCGTACCCGGGTTGCCGGTATAGACCAGCCAGCGGCCTCCAACGCCCGTCGTCAATGCCGATGCGCCGGCGTTATTGATGAAATTGCCAACCGCGGATGCGACGATGGCGGTGCTCGAAGTGCTCGTCGTCGACAAGGACGTACTGAGTGCAAGCGTGAGGTTCGTCCCGGCGCGCAAAAGTATGTCGGCATTGGCGTTGACGGACCCGAGCGCAATCGATCCTCCGGCGCTGGCCGTAACTGCGCCAAGACGCGTCCCGGCGGAGCCCAGGGCACCGGTCAAGGCAATGCCGCCGCTCGTGCCCGCCTCCAGCGTGAGCGCCCGCCCGGCAACATTGCCGCTGATCGCACCGCTGCCGGTGATACTGCCGTTGCCGGTGCGCAAGGTCGTCGCCTGCGTCAGGGTGATCGGCGTAACGGTAAGCGTCCCCGAGGCGTCGCTTCGTCCGAGTTTGAGGCTGCCAAAGCCCTGCTGAATCAGGCCGAATTCGACCGTGGTGATCTCCAGCGCCGCGGTGTTCGTCGCACCGCCCACAATCATGTTCGTCGCCGCGAGGCCTTGCTGCAGCGTAAGTGCGCCGTTGCCGCTTACGTTGCCGGAAAAATTGATTTCATCCGCAGAAATGGTCAGGTCGTTCGAGCCTGCGGCAAGCGTTGATGAGAAGGTCACGGTAGCCGTCCCGGCGCTTATCGTGGCGGACGAGCCAAGCGTGACCGCGTTGCTGAATGTGACGCCATCGTTGCTGGTGATGAGGTCGCCGTTGATGGTCGTCGTCGTTCCTGCTCCGGCATAGGTCTGCGTGCCGTCGGTGCGAACAACACCGCCGGTGGCACCAACCGAAATCGAACCCGTATCCGCTCCTGCGGTCGAGGCCGTCACGCTGGTCGCACCGCTCACCCCGGCCACACCGGCCGCACCAATGTTCCCCAGCGTGATGTCATTGCCCGTCACCGTCAGTGAACTCAGCGCCGCCCCACCCCCTGCCGCACCAATCGCACCACCCACCGTCACGTCCCCCGTGCCGCCAGTCAGCGACAGCGTACGCGCCGTGCCGTTGCTCGAGACCGCACCCTCAAGTTGTATGTCCCCACCCTGTCTCTTATACACATCTGACGCTGCCGACGAATAGAGAGGTGTAGATCTCGGTGGTC
>ENA-ORBV01002357-ORBV01002357.1-microbial-mat-metagenome-genome-assembly--contig:-NODE-2357-length-40006-cov-8.339503_pt1 | contig 40006 bp, 41 predicted proteins | sample MGYA00237777_ERZ505514 | MGnify/ENA primary metagenome ERZ505514 (study PRJEB26160, sample SAMN06269048) | microbial mat metagenome | isolation source: Oligotrophic lake microbial mat | place... | reverse complement strand
TTTTTCAAGCAGAAGACGGCATACGAGATTCGCCTTAGTCTCGTGGGCTCGGAGATGTGTATAAGAGACAGCTTGTCCGTCATGTACTTTACTTGGACGGGATCCATGCCGTCCACCATCGCTGTGCGGATCACGGCGGGTGCGAGCGCATTCACGGTGATCCCGGTTTCGGCGTATTCTTTCCCGAGCGATTTGGTGAGACCGATCACTCCGGCCTTGGTCGATGAATAGGCGCTCATGCCCGCATTCCCGTCTTTCCCGGCAATCGAGGCAACGAGCAAAATACGCCCATAATTCCGGCGCTCCATGAGTGGGATCGCATACTTGGCCACTAAGAATGAGCCCCGCAGATTGACTCGATACACGGCGTCGAATTCTTCAACTGAAACCGTCGGGAGCTTGCGATTGCTTGGGCCAACAATACCCGCGCAGTTGACCACGATATCCAGCCTGCCCCATTTTCGATCCAGCTCTGCAAACGCCGCAGCGACGGAAGCCTCTTCCGAAACATCGCCGGCGATCGCCGAAACCGAAGTGCCCAGTGCCTGGGCGGTTGCCTGCACGCGCTCTTGATCGCGGTCAAAAAGCACCACGTTGGCGCCCTCTTGGGCAAGGGCTGAGGCAATGGCGCGCCCCAAACCATCCGCCCCTCCGGTGATAAAAGCGACCTGATCTTGAAAGCGACTCATCCTGCATCTCCAAGCGGAAGAAAATTGTTATCTTGATCAAAGGAAAAGGACTGCCCGAGCGGTGTGAGGCTGATGTTAGGCCGATTGGCGACTTCTTCGGCCAGTGCTTCCGAGATCTGCATCTCCCCGAGCGAGAGCGAATCACGGATCCGCACCACGCGCGCTCGACTTGCGTCGGCCAGAGCCAAGGTGGCCAAGGCGTGTGCCAGCACATCGCGATCGGTCTCCAAATGCAGCGGGATCTTGGGCGAAAGGATGGCCTGCGAGGTCAGCACGTTCATATACATGGTTGGGTAATCAATGGCTCGCACCAGGCGGCTGGTTGTAAAATCCGCCACACCGATGCCAATCGCGTTACCGTGCGTCTCCGGGGTGAGATCACGGACAAAAATCCGGCGAATGAAGGGCGTCCGCGTCGGTGTTTGCACCAGATGAGAGTAGTAACCCCAGCAATCCCGTCCGATCACGTTGGGATCAATACCCGCTCCACTGATATTCTTCCCCATGTAATCGACAATCAAGAGATCGATATCGTCAAACGGCAAGCGTGCCATGAGCGAACGCGCTTCGTCGAGAACCTGTGGCTCTCGCAGCTCAAAATCTTTCGTGGGGATCACTTCCAAGCGACACAGCTCGTGGCGTTGATTCTCCACCAGCGCGATTCCGCCAATGAACGGGGCCTTGGCCAGCTTGACCTTACAGATCGTTTCGACCACGCGCGCAAAAGGCACTCGCTGGCAGGCTACATGGAATGCGGTCGCTCCGAGCTCTTTGCCCAGGCCTACGGCGATCATCTTGAGCAAGCCACTCTCTACGGGTCCGCGAAATTCAGTGTGCGGCTTCACGCGATTGACCACCAAGATCCCATCCGCGCCGAGAGCTTCCTTGGATAGGTGCACGGGGATGCCATCTTCGGTGTGCCCCAAGAGTTCGGCGTCCATCGCGGCACACACAGGGACCCCGAGGTTGGCTTCACTCACCCCATAACCAGCTAACAATTCGGTTTGACCTTGTGCCGTGGCTCCCCCATGACTGCCCATCGCCGGCACGATGAATGGCAACGCCCCTAGAGCTTGCAGCAGCTTCACCACCTCACGGATCACTTCGGCAACTCTCGAAATCCCTCGGCTCCCAACCGCTATCGCCATGCGTTGACCCGGTTGCACCGGGAGATCCCAGCCGGCGCGGAGTGACTGCGCGATATCCAGTTCAGGTGTGGCGGGAAAGGATTGAGTGAGGGCGAATAGCTTCGGAAACTGAGAATCAGGGATGCGCAGCATGGATCTAAAGACTCCGGGCGCGGACTTTAGGCGCTACACAGCCCGAGGCAAGCCCTTCCGCGATGCTAGGCTCAAGGCCAATGCGCCCCGCCGACGCTCCCGACTTCTATGAACGCCCCGCCCCCGAAGGCCGGAGCCGTGAAAGCGGTATACGGCTCGACCCCCAGGGGCAATTTTGGCACGAGGGCGTGCGTGTCGAGAATCTGCGCATGCGGCGCGCCTTTGCAACCTGGATTGCACGTCACCCCGTAAACGGCCGCTGGGTCCTCAATAACGGCTACGACTGGGTCTACTTTGCCGTTGAAGACGCACCGCTCTTTGTCGAAAGGATTGATGAACCTGCGGGCACGCCACTCCTGGTTTTATCTGACGGCTCAACGCAAGTCTTGGCGCGGAGCGAAGTCTGGATTGGCCAGAATGATACTGTCTACGTGCGCCAATCCACGAGCCACTTCACGGCGAAATTCAGCCGTGAAGCACAGCTTCAATTGGAGCCATGGTTAGAAGAGTTAACAGCTGGAGAAATCGGCTTAGCCCTTAACGGAGAGCTGATAGCAATCCCGTGCCGGTTGCCTTAGGCATCGCTCGGTGCCAGCGTGCTGAGCTCAGGCTCACTTCTGACTTGGTTCCAATTCAGGAGCTCCGACTTGACGGCCTCCTCCAAAAGCTCAGCGGCCTGCTCAGTGCGCCCGCCCCTCACCCAACCGCGCGCCGCCGCCAGGGCGTCTTCTGCCGCTGAGCTTTGGCGAAATAAGCTCTCAAACAGCTGTGCCGCCGACTCAAAGATCCCAGCGGCCAGTGTCTCGCTGCCCACGCGGCGCACGTCTTCTTCTGACAAGGAGTCGACGCTTGACGCAGCCAACGCGCAGGCCTGTTTGTAATCATGCAGCTTGAGCCACACACGGATCAGCGAGCCCACCAACTCTGCCCGCTGATCCCCCTGCCTGCGCGCCGTGCTGAGCACCATTGCGGCGCCTTCGAGATCGCCATCCAGCTCCCGGATACTCGCATCCAGGAAAGCATCAAGAGCCTGCCCCACGGGCGCACGCGCGAGGACGGCTCGCGCCTCGGCGGGGCGTTCGGCCAGGACGGCAGACCAGCCGGCGACGTTCAAGGCACGCACCTTCCAACTATCGGATGGCGCATTCTCAAAAACAGCCATCGCAACAGCTAGCGCCTCCCCATAACTTCCGCGCTCCTGAAGGGCTTGGGCACGCGCTAAGATCTCGCGCAACGCCTCCTCAGGCAGCTCGGGACGCGCCACCGCGTGACGCGCATTCAGGTAACTCGAAACACCCGAGAAGCCGCACAGGATCGCGAACGGAACGTGATTAAACCGCAAGAATACCGCAGCCAAGAGGAGGCCCACGACCAAAGAAACCGTAGCGGCCACGCGGCGCCGCTCCGGGCCAAACAAGACGGCCATGGCTTGCCCGCCATCCAAGGGCAGAATCGGCAGCAGATTCACGGCGCTGTAGAAAAAATTGACCATCGTCAGCTGGGCCAAGAAAAGCTGAAGCCCCGGCTCGCTCTCGAGCATTTCCGCCGTCAACGTCTTCACACCAAGCGAGACAAGCCAGCCAGCGGAGGCGAAACCAAGCAGAAAGCCAGCTGCCGGCCCGGCCATTAGGATCCAGACTTGGCCCCAACGTGACACGGATGAACCCTGCCGCCAGGACGCGACTCCCCCAAAGAGCTGCAGAAACACCACAGGCTGCTGCCCGTAACGCCGCGCTAAGAACGCGTGCCCGAGCTCATGCGTTAAGATAGAGAGAAAAAACGCACCCAACCACAGCAGAGCACCGCGCACCGATTGCGAGCTCAAGTAGCCAAACAGCAGCGCCAATGCCCAAAAGCTGGGCTGCACTTGCACCGGAAAACCAAAAATCCTGAAGCGAAACACGCCCATCAAGCTCGCACTCAACTAGCACACTAGCGGTGAATGTACACGCCCGTTCCCTGCCCCATATCTGCCCCGACGTTCACGCCGTGCCAGCCCTCTGGGATCGGGGGATCGCTCCACATGAAGACCACCCGCGCATCGATGGGGGCCAAATTGATGCAGCCATGGCTGCGTGGGATCCCGAAAACATCGTGCCAGTAAGCGCCGTGGAGTGCGTAGCCCGAGGCAAAATACTGAATCCACGGCACATCTCGCAGTTCAAACCCGGCGGAGCCACGCCGCACCGTGACACCGTACTCCGGGTCCCGCCCCTTTTTGATGTTGGCTAGCCGCCTGCGATCTTCTTCGTCCAAGGGTTCGCCACTCTTCTCCGTTGCTAGCAGCCGCTCGCGCACACCGCTGTCGTCTACCTTACTCACGCTAGTGTTGGCGCGGGTTCCACCTGCAACGCTGGAATTCTCTTCCGAGTCCATAGCCGCAGCAATGTGCTTGCTCGTGAGCCGAAACGTGCCCTGGGGTGTGGAGAGGGTCTCTTTCGGATCGCCAAAACGATCGCGCCCCGTGGAGATCAAGGTGGCGTAAATTGCGCGCTTCCCTTCATAGAGAACCAGCGTTTGCTGAGCAAGCGAAACATCTATCCACTTCTCGCCCTTTTGCGCAAACTCAGGCCAATCCGGCGGCTCGGCCACGATGCCCAGATCGCCAGCCTTGAGCCATCCGAACTTATCCAGCAGCGACTGATAGTAGCGTTCGCCGGCTTGGATGCGTGCTTTGCCAGAAAGCGGGATCAAGGCTCGACGTGGAATGTCGGCACCCGGGCGAACCTCATCCCGCCCACGCACCAACTGATAGGACTTCGTCTCCCGCTTGATGCCCCAGGCGAACGGCATAGCAAGACCTTTCGGGATCTCAATTCCGTGAAAGGGCGATGCTGTGTCCGGTTTCACCTTGGTGGTGGGGATCAGGCGCATGTCGACAGTCACGGCAAACCCGCGCTTCACGCCGTCGCTCTCCGTATCAAAGGCGTCCACAAACGAGAGACCCGTCTTCCGGCTCACCCGATCAGCAAAATAGGCATATTGCGGCACTTCGAAGCCAGACACATTGGGGAGCTTGCGCCCGCCGTCCAACCAAAACGGGATCTTCGACGGCTGCTCACCGCCAAACAATTCGCTGCGTGTGAGCGCGGTGGAGGCTCGAAAGCCCGGCGAAGGAAGCAACCCGGGGCGAGCTATCCCGCGCGCGTCGAGCGGAACATCGTTGGCTCCCGACTCCACTTGCTGCACTTCCTTCTCATGCTCGGCATACCAAACCAAGTGCTCATCGAGCTTGAATTCACTCTTTCGCTGCTCAGCGGCGCTCGGCAACCGCAGGTATTGCGGCGAAGTAGCGCGCACAAAGCCATAGCTATACGGCAGCGGACGATCCAGATGCGGGCGGCGTTGTGTGGCACGCACCAACGGCAATTCGAGATCCGTGGTGGCCTCGCGCGTGCAGACGTAACCCATGGGATAGATGCGATACCACTTCCCCTTCTCGCAGCCCCGGCCACTCACGGCATCCGGATCCCGGCGCACAATTCCGCCCAAGCGAATGTAGCCAAGGCGTCGCGAGTTATCGTCGGCCAACTTGTAGACGGTGGCAGCGAGCACGGTGGAGGCCAGTTTCGGTGCACTTTCAGGTGGCGCGGTGTCCAGCTCGCCGTGGTCAATCTTAGTTTGCGAGAGTGCCCGTCCGTCTCCGCTGGCGGAGGTTGCCGGGACGGATTCGCGCGTTTTCTGAGGTTCAGAGCTAGAATTGGGCTTCGGTTTTCGAGTGCACGCGCAGGCAGTCGCCAAGGTGATGACGGTAAATAGGCCGATCGTGCGCATGCGAGAGGGAGCGTCATAGCCTCCTCGGCGTCTCGGTCAAGCAAGTCGCCGCTGGCCCCGGCAAGACCACTCCTGGGCTCAAGATCGCAGTTCTTTTGCGAGGCGCGAAGTACTAAGCTATCTCCGAGATGGCGATCCCCCAACTCAAGCGGAAGTTTGGCGTTGGTGCGGCCGGTATGCTTGGATTGGCAATCTGTGCGTGCAGTGGGGAACCGGGCGGCCAAGGCTCTGACGTTGGCCCCGTGCTGCCTGGCAGTGAACTGTCTGTGCGCACCGGACTCGCCGGGCGCCTCACGCGAGACCAGCACGCCCATATTGTGCAGGACGTGTTGGGTGTGCAGTTAACCGAGAAGGAACGATCCGCCGACGGGTTCGCTGTTCCTGAGGAAAAGAACAGCACGGGGCTCTTTCAGAACGCCGCCGATGGCCAACCTGCCGGTGACGACTACCCGTTGGCCTTTGGCAGACTGGCCGCGGCCGTCGCAGGCCGTGTGGACCTCGCAGGGCTAGGTTTGGATGCAGCACCTTGTGCTGGCGAGGTGGCGTGTCGCATTCACTGGATTGCAGACCTCGGTCAAAGATTGTTTCGAAGGCCGCTGTCGGAGCGCGAGCAAGCCGCCTTCGCATCCTTGCACGCTTCGGTCGTTGCCGAAGGCTTGGGAGATGAGCAAGCCAAGCGCAGTGTGCTCGAAGCGATGCTTCAGGCGCCGCCCTTCGTGTTCCGCCTGGAACGTGAAAATGCCGCTGCAATCGGAGAGAAGCGCTATCTGGACGGTTTTGAGCTAGCGTCGCGCTTGTCGTTCTTTTTGTGGGATTCTGCCCCGGACGCGCAGCTGCGGGCCCTCGCCGAAAGCAACACGTTGGACGGATCTCCCCGATCAATAATGGTTCTCCGCGAACAAGTGCTGCGGATGCTCGACGATCCGCGCGCGCACCGTATGACGCACGCCTTCATTCGAGACTTCGCCGAAACGGAACGCGCTTCTTTTGCTGGGATCACGCCGGAGCTTCGGGCAGCGCTCTCGGAATCAATGGTCGCTTCTTTCGAGTCCCATCTTTGGCAGGATCGGGGGCAAATTAAGACGCTTTTCACGTCGACCCAAATGGCGCTTGCGCCCAGTGTGGCTGCACTGATTGGTATCACTCCGCGCAGCGACGCCATCGAAAGCTATGCTGTCTCTGCGCTCCCGGAGCGTGTGGGATGGCTGACTCACCCGGGATTTATAGCCGGTTTCGGCGACGCGGACGTCGGCAAGATCGTGCATCGAGGCATCTCGCTGATGGTCAAGCTCATGTGCCGTCAGCCGATCCGGATCCCCGATGGCGCCATCGCGGTTGCAGGCTCTTTCAATCAAGCCTTCGCCAATCTCAATGAGCGCCAACGTTCGGAACAACGCCGCTTGATGGCCAAACCGGTGGCCGAAGGAGGCAGCAACAATCCCAGCTGCTGGGCCTGCCACTCGCAGTTTGAGCCCCTGGCTTACGGCTTCAACCGCTTCGATGCAGCAGGGCGTTACCTGGGTGAGGTCGATGCGACGGGCGCACCGCTCCCGACCGATGGCTGGATGACCGACGACTTGACCCTCGACGAAAGCGCCCGAGCCCCTTACGCCACTATGCACGAATTCATGGCGTTGATGGCGGATTCCGAGACGATTCAGGCCTGCATGGCTCAGCACTTCCTGTCATTTGCCACAGGGCGCGCGGCCACAGCCATCGAACACGACTTCTCCAAGAGTGTGCACGTGGAGCAAGAAAAAAACGGCGGCACACTGCACGCCATGGTGGAAGCGGTTGCGAGCAGCGAACTCTTCCGCTCCACCGCCGCAGCCCAGATTGCGCCCGAAACTGGCCCCCAGCCGCAAGCCCCCATGGGGGGGCCATGAAGCGCGCCCTCTCTCGCAGAACTCTGCTTCGCGGCGCTGGCAGCGTTGCAATTGGCTTGCCGTTCTTGGAAGAGATGGGCTTTCCGACTTCGAACGCCGCAACCACAGCTATCCCCAGCCGTTTGCTCACGCTGTCGTTTGGCCTGGGGATCCCGACCGAGCAGGCAGAGCTCGGATTTCGGGGACCGCTTCAGCCCTTTCAGCCCTTTGCCAACAAGATGGCGTTTTTCTCGCGTCTGGATATGAGTCAAGCCGACACGTACGGAAGCGGCACGACTCACTTCAAGACCGGCGATGTCTTATTTGTCGGGGAGCCGCAGAAGAATGAGTACACCGCTGCTGGGCCATCGCTAGAACAAATCATGCTGCGGGAGCTGCACCCTGCAGGCTCACCAACGCGCATTTCGTCGACATCGGCAGGGCTTTGGTTCACCTACGGTGCCCCGTCCCGCTACGTCTGCCATTGGAACTACGATGGCACTCCGGGCCCCGCCCCGGAACGCCGTCCATCTCGGCTTTTCACGAAGATCTTCGGTGATCCCCTGCCTGCTCACACGGGCACGAGCAGTGAGCTTGAGCTGGCGCAGCGACGGCGCATCAAGCGCAGCATTCTGGATAGCGTCCTTGAAGAATACAAATTCGCAATCAGCGATCGCTCTTACTTAGGCACTGAATCTAAGGCCAAGCTGGAGATCCATTTGGAAGGTATTCGGAACGTCGAGCAACGCCTGCTCCCCGCCGAGATGGCGTTAACACCCGCCGCAGGCGCGTGTATGCCCACCGCAACACAGGAGGATCCAGCCGGTCTGCCTTACGACCAAGAAACCCCCCTCACCCCCCAGCCTGCTGGCGTGTTCAAGCCCCATTCCGCGCCCATGGACCACGCGGCCTATATGGAAACCTTTCGGCTCCAGGCTGAGCTCTTCGCATTAGCGCTGCGTTGCGACATATTTCGGTTTGGGAGCCTTTTGTGCACCGACAAGGGCGGAAACCTGCAGTTCACAGGGCAATACACCGGAGCCTCCGTGGGCACGATCGACTTTGATCGGGAAACCGCCAGCGACTCGATTCACAACGAATTGTTTCACCGTCAACGGTTGGCGCAGATCGGGCAGTATCAACACTATTGCATGAGCGGTTTGGCTAGCGCGCTCACGGCTCTCGATGATCCACTGTTCATCGAGAGCAACGGCAAGACGCTTCTCGACAACACCTTGGTGGTGATCGGCACAGAATATGGCCTCGATCACGGACTCTCCGGAGTCTTTCATGCCGTGGCAGGCGGCCACGGACACTTCAAGAGCGGTTTCTTCCAGGACCAAGCTAACGTGATCGATCTCTACGACACGCTGCTCAAGCCTTACGGAATTCGCTCAGGCATCGGGACCCGTCACGCTGCCTTCAAGTACACGCCGACAGAGCTTTCGGCGATTTTGGCTTAGGCTGCTGTTGTCGCTTTCCGAATGAGGGCGGCGCTCTGGACACTTGTGTGCACAGCGGTGGGCCCGTGCGCTGGCTTGAAGCTTCCACCACCGAACAGGCTGCAACCTCGCTCCTCGCCAAGCTTGGCCTCGCAATGGGCTTCTCAGCTCCGCATGGAATCGCCGTGACTGCGCCTCGGCCGTTGGGACGCACCGGTTCATGATTATCGGGCAGTTTTCAACATTGCCTTGCGGCCGAGAACAAGGCAAGAATGCCCCTTGCCCATGACTGAGCTGGCGCCCCGAGATCGCAACGAATCCATCTGGGAGTGTGCTGCCTTCACGGGGAGCGGCGTATTTGGATTCTCATCGGGTTGTTGGGTGTCGCGTTAGTAGGCCAACTATGAAACGTCCTTTACGCTTTGTTCCGCTCGCTTCGGAAGATCGAATGGCGGGCCCGAGCGACACCGCGGCAGCCCGGGCTGGGCGCTGGCCGCGGCCACGCTGTCCGCCAGTTCGGCCACTCCTGACCTAGCCCATTTGCCCGATATCGCGTATCGCGCGAGACCTAGTAGTGCGTGCTAGCCTCGTGTTTCGTGGATACCCTGGATGAGGCGCTCAAAGTGATTGCAAGTCTCAATGCTTGCGGCGTGGACTACGTCGTGGTCGGGGGCGTCGCCATGAATTTTCATGGGATTGTTCGCGCCACTGAAGACTTAGATGTTTTCGTCAAGCCCGATGCCCAAAACATCGAACGGCTGCGCACTGCGCTGCGCGCCGTATGGGACGACCCAGAAATCGACAACATCACAGCAGAGGATCTGTGCGGCGATTATCCGGCGGTTCGCTATGGGCCCCCGCTCGGCACGCTGTACCTCGACATCCTGACGCGTCTGGGAGAGATGACGCATTTTTCTGACCTGACCTCCGAGGTCAAAGAAGTTGAAGGTGTATTGGTGCGCGTAGCGACGCCCACCGCCCTACACCGCATGAAGAAAAGCACCGTGCGACCCGTGGATCACGGCGACGCTGCTGCCCTTCGCATGGCGTTCGAGATTGAGGAGGATTGAAGCACATGCCAGTTTACAAATACCGTTCGGTTGAGGATATGCCTCCACCTCCGCAGCGCTCGACAGACCTAGTGGCTCGCATCCGTGCCGTCTGGAATCGCGCGGCTCTGCTGGCTCCTCGACTCCTGCCAAGAGGGTTCCAGCGCTTCAGAAACATGGACGAGGCCAATCTGGCTCGACAAGAAGCTACGCTTTTGCGGATGAGAGCAACGCGAAAACAAAGCAGCGCAATCCTCGACCGTGAGCCATCTGGTGCGCTCGCAGACGACGACACCTGAAGTGAATTCGTCCGCCACGACGTCCGAGCCAAGCTTTCTGCCCATGACGTCGTGGACCTTGCGCTTGGTGGTTGGGCGCATCTTCGCCAGTATACGTCAGCAGCCGCTACAGATTCTTCTCGCCGTCGTTGTCGTGCCGTTCATTTGGAGTCGCCCGGCCGATTTCGTCTATGAGCGAGTTTTTGGCGAACCAACCGGAGCCTCTTCCAAGCTGTTGGGCGCTCTGCTGCTCGTGGCAGACGTCGTTTGGTCGTCAGTGCTGTCCGCCGGTCAGCTTCGATTGAATCATAAAATAAGCGGGATGGTAGAATGGATAAGCGCGAGCTGGCGCCTACTTCACTGGTGCGATCGCCCACGTCGTCGTGGGAGATTGGGCTGGACTCAGGTCGCCGGCGGTCCCCTTCGCGCTCAGGTGCGCCGCGCTAACCTTGCGTGTTTTGAGGATGGAGCGTGCTTCAGCGCCCTTGCATTCGAGCAAGCGATCTAGCTCAGCGTCACTCCAGATGATGTAGGGGATAAGAATGAGCCTCGACGCGTTAACCGCACTTTGCGTAGCGGAACTTGTTAGGACTATTGGTTGCTGGTTCTCGACTGGGATGGTTGTGTGCATGCGCTGGTCCTCCGGGACGGGGGTGGCAGCGAGCTGCTCCCGAATGAGGCTGATTTCGAGTCTGACGACGTTCGTTGGATCCACATGGGCCGTTACCGTCAAACTTCGACGGTCCGAGGCGCCATTTAGGGGCGGGGCTGATTGCTGGGCCGGAGCAATCGAGATCGTCGTTGGTGCATCGTTAGTAGCCAGCAGGCGATTAACGCTCGCAATTGTGAGGCGCGGATCCTTCAAGGCTTCCGAGAAGTTCACCGCCTGGGTGCCGTTCAGTGCCGCCTCCAGATCGCCCGTTACCGTGGCGACTTCGACGAAAATACGCGGCGATGCCATCCGCCTATTGGATGCAGGCCCTGACCCCAACGCGCAGCGTCCCCCAATCCCAGGTTTGCTCGGAGGAGGTTGCGGAGTTGTTGGCCCTGCTGACGGCGATGCAGACGCGCAGCCCGCGCTTTCGACTATCAGGAAGAGTAGTGTCAACTGGAGGAGGCTTGCGAGTCGCATAGGGTCTGATGGTCAAGTTTGGAAAGTGGCGCCTTTCTCTAGCGTTGAGCAATGATCGGGCCAGCGATTTCTTGCTCCAATTTGCTGGCTTGATTGGCATCGCTATGAACGAAGTGGCAATCAACCGTGCAGATTGGGACAAGCTGGCAATGGCTCAAGGGTGAGAAAGCCCAGAGGTGGTTTCAAGCTAGCCCTGGCTCCCCGCGGTCCCTCGTGTTAGTCAATACGCCATGCGATCCACTTGGGACAGGGCTCCAGCTTTCTGGCAAGGTGCAGACAGGGACCCACTCGAGCAGCAGACGATGCTGTCACCCTTTAAGGAGCTTGAATGGGTTGAGCTTTCGCCCGCTGAACGCCTCGCTCGGGCTTGGGCCTTGCGCAAGCGGTTGACTAACGCTGTGGATGCTCATGATCGCAAGCTTTTTCCGGCACCTTGACGAGCACGGCGTTCGCTGGTTGCTGGTGAGCGGCCAGGCGACTATTCTCTACGGTGCTGCGACCTTTTCTGAAGACATTGATCTTTGGGTTGAGCCTAGCGAAGCGAACTTACAGCGCCTGCTTTCTGCGCTCGGTGCGAGTCAGGCGAAGTACTACAAGCTTACGCCACCGCTAACTCCTGAATTAGCGAGTCGGCATCACGGGTTTCATTTTACGATTTCGGATCCCAACGAGTCCTTGCCCCTGTTTCTGGACGTGATGTGCTGCCCGCCACGCGTCAGTTCTTTTACTGACGCTGAGCATCGAGCGCGTGTTTTCGAGACGGATTGGGGACCGCTACCGACGGTTGGGATTGTGGATTTGGTTGAGCTCAAGAAAACGCAGCGACCTCGCGACTACCCGATCATCGGCCGTCTCGTTTTGGCCTACATGAGCGAGGTTGGTGCGCACTCAACTGAGAAGGATCTCGCTTGGGTAGCAGACAACATCTTCAGCTTGTCCGAGTTTAAGCAGCTTTTGAACGAATTTCCGCAGGTTGGCTCCGTCCTCGGGGTTAGGGACCCACTCATCGCTGGTGCAGTCGTCGCTTGGGGTGCGAACGGAGCTTTAAGCCCTGAGTTGGAGGATCAACTGGAAGACTGGTTTGACGCACGCAGCGCGCCCCTTCGCAAGGCGGATCGGCATTTCTGGCGGGCTGTGATTGATGAGCTGCGCGAGCTACGCGCCGGAGGCCAGCTGATGGTTCAAGGGACTCCCGTGTGATACCAGGCTATCGGCGATGCTGGGGAAACTTCAATACGCGCGGCGATTGTTCCGACACCTGAAGACCGCGATCGATACGAACCGTCGACAGAATGGGCGCTTCATCCTCACAGCGTCACAGTAGTTTGCGCTCATGAAGGCCGTCTCGGATTCGCTAGCAAGGCGGGTCGGGACGGTGGAGCTCTCCACGGCACTCGCCGGCGATCGCGCGAGAGGTGTCATAAATATCAGTGATCATTGATATATTTATCGTTCTTGCAAATTCTTCGATTGAATCATAGGATAAGCAGGATGGTAGAATGGATTGAGCGCGAATGCGCCGAGCAGCTCCGAGGCCTGGCGATACAGCGGCCGGCAGTTGTGGTGACGGGCGCTCGCCAAACTGGGAAAACTGCTCTTGTTCGACATCTGTTCCCGGATCACACGTACGTGAGCCTCGATCTACCAACGGAAGCTGAACAGGCAGAGCGGGATCCACGAAGCTTTTTGGAACGCCATCAGGCCCCTGTGATCATTGACGAGGTTCAATACGCGCCTGGGTTGTTCCGACACCTGAAGACCGCCATCGATACGCACCGTGAACAGAACGGGCGCTTCATCCTCACAGGTTCACAGAAGTTTGCGCTCATGAAGGCCGTCTCGGATTCGCTTGCTGGGCGAGTCGGGACGGTGGAGCTCGAAGGGCTCTCCTGGTCTGAGATCCGTTCTGCCAGTTCCGGCGTTACACCTGAAGCAGCCGCCCTCCGCGGGGCTCTCCCGGAGTTGTGGCAGAAACCTGATCTCGACTCCTACGGATACTACCGCGACTACCTCGCCACCTATTTGGAACGTGACCTCAGAAATCAACTCGAGGTTGGCAGCCTGCGTGACTTTGAGCGTTTCATTCGAGCCTGCGCGTTGAGATCGGGTGCGCTCCTCAACAAGGCGGACCTAGCGCGAGATGTGGGAATTGCCCAGTCCACTGCCGGTGCCTGGCTTTCAGTTCTCCAGGCTTCCAACCAGCTGATGTTGCTGGAGCCCTGGTTCTCGAATCGCACTAAATCACTCGTCAAGACGCCCAAGCTTTACCTCTCCGACCCGGGAATGCTGGCTTTCTTACTTGGAATTCGCAATCGCGACGATTTGCGGCAGTCGCCTCACGCCGGACCTTTCTGGGAAACCTGGGTTTGCGCGGAACTCCGAAAAAAGCTGCGATTGTCGGAGCGAGGAGATCTGTACTTCTGGCGCGACCGCAACCGCGAGGTAGACTTTTTGATCCATCGGGCGGGACGATTTGAGTTCCTAGACGCGAAATGGTCGGAGCAGCCCGACGCCGGTGACGCGGCGAACCTAGAACGAACGGCCCAAGAACTGCCGCGCGGATCGGTCGTGAGGAGTGCGCTCATCTGCCGGACTCTCCACGCGTATCCGGTGGGTCCGCGGAGCCAGGCAGTCCCGCTCGGCGAAGCGTGATCCTGGGGTCGGAGTTAATAACCGTGGCCCGCTGAGATTGGGCGAGCCTGAGGCGACGTGACGGCGCTCGGATGCACTCCGTAACTTACACGTCGTTGGCGAGCTCGGGCTCGGGTTCTTCCGGTACGCACGGAAGCAGCCGTTCCAAATCTTGGCCGATACCCGGGGGCGCCGAACCGGAAACGCTCTCAACTGCCGAAGTGGGAATGACCTCGACCATTTTGCCCTTGAACCAAGAATCGCAGTTCAGCCTCAGAGCCTTACTCCCCCTTGAACCGTTTGGAACAAACACCGTTTTATCCTCGTGATGATCGAGTGGCCGCGAACTCGTACAAGCTACAACCAGCAGCAGATCTCCGCTCGCGGAGGGCTTTGGCAAATACTTGCGAAGGTACTCCGGTACCGCCTCACCCTGTCGCCACACCCTCAGAATAACGCCGTGCCGGACCTTTCCGTCCTTCGCCGGATAGTGCACCTTGGCGTAGAGTTTAAGGTCAGCCAGTGGAACTGGGCGCGAAGTAGCCATCTCCCTCGGCCGCTTTAGCAAAGGTCTTCGCCACCCAGATTTCGCGTGCTTCGTCGCGAGTTATATCGAAGTCGGCTTGCATAATCTTGATGCCCGCCGCGAGTCCGTCGAACGCGATGTCAACAAGCCCCGAAATGAATGCGGAGGATTTTCTATCACCCAGAAGCATGCTGATGGTCATGCGCGCAAGCGTTCCCCGCAAGAAACGCAACGCAAGCGACCTCATTTCGAGCGGGAAGGCAACGTCTTGGACCATGTCGATCAGCCTTATTGGCGTACTGGCTTTAACTTGGTGTCCGCGCGTCTCCGCAATCAGCTGAAGCAGTTCTGCAGACTTGCCGTCAAGTTCATGTAGCCGTTTGGCTACGTCCGCACCGAACGCCTTTTGACGCAACTCTAGCGTTGCTAGGCTTGGCCCGGAGGGTGTATTCCTCACTCGACTTCGACCCCGCCGCTCGACCCGTGCAACATACTCAGCGAAGATACAGTTCTCGAGTGCTTCATCGAGTGCCTCGGTAAGGTCTCCAAGGTCCTTCGCGGACAGGACTATTTGACCCAGGTGCGCGCGGAGCTCGCTTAGTGTCTTCCTTGCGTGAGGGGTTTTTGGATTGGCGGTGGCTTCAATCGGACCACTCTCAAGGACCATCGTGCTCAAGAAGAAACCCTCGAAGCCCGCGCAACGGTCGTTGTGTTGTTGATTGAGTTTCATGAGGCCACCCACGGACAAGCATGGCCAGAAGTTGACAGAGCGACAACATCAAACTCGCAGGCTGGCCTCAGGGGCCGCGCCAAAAGACCATTAATCCCTGTATTGCCGCGTAGTACGGTCCTTGTTCACCGTTTACTTCCTGTACACGCCGACAGAGCTTTCGGCGATTCTTGCGTAGGGTCCCGTAGCTGTTGAACGAAATCGTGAGGTGGTGCCCCGAGCCACGCACGCCACTCCTGGACGCTGATATCCCCGGGTTCCTTGCCTTCCGACCTATTCAGACCATACTAGTCCATATGGGTCACATCGATAAAATCATGCCGCTCTCAAAAGTGAAGGCGACGCTTTCGGAGGTGGTCCGCACGGTTAGCAAAACAGGCGCTCCAGTTGTGATCACTGTAGATGGACAACCCGTTGTGAAATTGGTGCCGGCTACACCACCGTTGCGGCAACTGTCTAGCGCGGAAGTCGCTGCGTATCGAGCGTTAACCCACGCGCTTGTTCGGGTACCACGGCAGGTAGGTTCGTTCGATGCAGTAACGCTGATTGGTGAAGGCCGGCGTTGAAACACGCTATCTTGGATGCCTCGGTGTACATCTCGTCTATCTCTCCATTGGAGGTACACCATGAGCAAGCGTTGCATCTCATGCGCTCGGTCCCGGAGGATCAGCCCTTTGTGGTCCCCTCTTTGTTTCGGCTCGAAGTAGTCTCGGCGCTAGCGCGGCGTGGTGAATTGGAGGAGCTCTTGAACACTGTGAAGGTGTTGGTGCATGGGCCCCGATTTCACGCTGTCCCGCTCAGTGAAGCCCTGCTCGAAAACGCACAGGAAATTGCCGAAGTGGCTGGTTTGCGTGCGTACGATGCCGTTTACGTGGCGTTGGCGCGTGAGACGAAGGCCCGGCTCTTGACCTTTGATCGAGAGGTTCGAACACGAGTTTCCAGGCATTTCCCTAAGGTTTCGTTGGGGGAATTAAACGCCGGCAACACGTAATCCTTGCACGGACAGCGATCATTCTGCGGTGACACTCCTCGTTGATGCTTGCTCTCCACCTAAAGTTGCCGTAGCCATCAGGCATGATGTGTCTCGTCGTCAATGGTGAACCCTGCGAAGTTCCCGACGGTCTTTCGGTGCGTGGGCTGGTGGAGCATTTGGGGCTGACCGAGGGCCCCGTAGCTGTCGAACGCAATCGTGAGGTGGTGCCTCGTGCCTCGCACGCAGACACGCCACTCGCGGACGGGGATATCTTGGAAATCGTGCACTTTGTAGGCGGTGGTTAGCTCACCGCGGGGGCTGTTCCTTGGAAACTCGAAACGGCTTCGGGCTAACGCGCCGTGGGCAGGCGTTCGGCGGGTGGAAGCCCTTGCGCGAGCCTCACGTAGCGCGGCGAAAATACCTTATTCTGAGCGATTTCCTCAGCGGTGAGATCCCGCACCACTTTAGCAGGGCGCCCCAGCACGAGCGTGCGCGGCGGGACGATGAGCCTGCCCACCACCAGCGATCCAGCACCCACTACGGCTTCTTCACCCACCACGACTTCGTCCATCACGATGGAACCCATGCCGATGATCGCCCAATCGCGGACCTCAGCGCCGTGAATCATCACGCCGTGCCCCACCGTAACATCCGCTCCGATGATCGTGTGCGAGATCCCCGTCGTCATGTGGCAAAGCGCGAGATCTTGAATACTCGTTCGCGGACCGATCCTTATCGATCCCACATCACCGCGTAGCACCGCCCCATACCAAATGCTTGACTCCTCGCCGATCTGCACATCCCCGATAATGGTCGCGTTTTCAGCGACGAATACGTCTCTCCCCAGAACGGGCTGAAAGCCTCCAAATTCCTTGATGCATGCCATATTACATCACCGGCAGCGCGCGAGGGGCGGCTTGGACTTTTTGATCGTGCCACGCCACGTGGCGTGCTGGCTCAATGAGTTCAGCTGCTAAAGAATTCTTAAACGCCCGCAAGATGCGAACGTCACAGATCTCGCCAACAGGGCTCGTTTTGGCCCAGAAATGCACAATTTCGTTGCGCAGCGTGCGCCCGGTGTAGCCGCCGCGTTGATTCAATCCTTCTACCAGCACTTGCTGCGTGCTGCCGATCAAGCTGAGCAGGTTGGCCACGCGGGCTTGCTCCACCACCTCAAACAGTGCTGCCAAGCGTCGTGATTTTTCGACTTCGGGCACATCATCTGCCAGCTTCAGGGACGGTGTGTGAGGGCGCGGTGAATATTTAAACCCAAACAACCCCACGAATCCCACCGCTTTGACCAGCTCCAACGTGGCCGCAAAGTCTTCCTCGGTTTCACTCGGGAAGCCGACGATCACGTCAGTGGAGAGCGTTAGCCCAGGCACAGCATCGCGCAATGCGGACACTCGCTCCACGTACTCCTCTGCAGAATAACGCCGGATCATCTTCTTCAGCAACCGATCGCTCCCTGACTGCACCGGCATGTGGACATGCTTCGCGAGCACGGTGAGCTCGGTATGAGCGGCGATCAAGCTACTGGTGAGATGCCGCGGATGCGGGCTCGTGTAGCGCAGGCGCTTGAGGCCCGGCACGCGTGCGGCAATAGCGTGCAAAAGTGCGGGGAATTCAGTCTCCGCTTCATTCACTCGCAGGTGCGGAGCGTGTCGAAATTGGAGTGTGGGCGGTGGCGCTTTCGGCAGCTGAGCGCTCGGATCTTGATAGCTATTCACGGTTTGGCCAAGCAGGGTGACTTCCCTCACCCCGGCGGCGACCAAGCGTTCGATTTCAGCCAAGATCTCTTGCGATGGGCGATACCGTTCAGGCCCGCGTGTGTACGGCACCACGCAATACGAGCAACGCTCGTCGCACCCCTTCATCACGGTCACAAACGCCGTTGGGGTGACTTTCCCGGGTTCAGGACGAGCTTGCAAAAATTCTGGCGCATCAAGATCGAATTGAGTTCGCACCTGCGGCGGGGAACCGGCCTCCGCGCGTGCGAGCAACTGCGGCAATTCACCGATGTTGTCGGGACCGATCACAATGTCGATCTGGGGTAGCGTCTTGATCAGGCGCTCCCCTTCTTGCTGCGCCACGCAGCCAGCCACGCCAATCAAGAGTCCGGGCCGTTCCCGCTTGAGGATGCCCAAGCGCCCCACTTCACTCCGCAGCTTCTGCTCCGCTTTCTCGCGAACGCTACAGGTATTGAGGAGCACCACATCCGCCGCGTCTAAGCTCTCCGTCCGCGAGTATCCGGCTGCGATTAGCACCTCGGAGAGCCGATCGGAATCGTGGCTGTTCATTTGGCAGCCGAACGTGATCACGCTGAAAGCGGGCATGGCCGGGCCCTATAGCACGCGATTCTGGACGGCCACCAAAAGACAGCCCGAAGGCCTGGTGACGGGGCGATTGACCTACCTGGGCGCGCTCTCTATCGTCCTGGTCGCGTCAATTTGACGCAGTTTGTGAAGGATCAAGATGGAGCCAGAATACGCGAACCTCGTCGAGCTTTTTGAGCAGGCCTGTGAGAAATTTGATGCCCACGAACTATTTGGCACCAAGAAGAATGGGCGCTGGGAGTGGCTCACCTTTGGCCAGTTCAAGGCCGAGGTAGACAAGTGTCGTGGTGGGTTGGCGGCGCTTGGAGTGGGCGCTGGGGATTCGGTCGCGATCATCGCCAATAATCGAGTCGAATGGGCCGTCTTCGCATATGCCACCTATTCACTCGGCGCGATTTACGTACCGATGTACGAAGTACAGCCGAAAGATGAATGGGAATTCATTCTCAAGGACTCGACCGCCAAAGTGGTTGTGGCCGCAACGAACGAGATCACATCGGCATTGGAGGCCATGCAGGCGCGCTGCCCAAGCCTGTCGCATGTCATCAACTTGTCCGGAGACGCCAACGCTCCCAATTCTTATGCTGCGCTTCTCGCTCAAGGAGCGGAAGCTCCTAGGCCAGCCATTTACCCGGATTCTCTGGCGACAGCAGGCTTGATCTACACGTCGGGGACCACAGGGATGCCGAAAGGCGTGATCTTAACGCACCAAAATATTTGTTTTGATGTTCACGCGGCTTTCTCTCGTTTTGATTTTGGACCACTCGATCGTTCGCTGGCATTTTTGCCCTGGGCGCACTCCTTTGGCCAAGTTGCTGAATTGCATGGGTTAATCAGTCGCGGCACAGCGCTCGCCATCAATGACGAGATCCCCAATCTGGTTGCCAATTTGCCGGAAGTTCGCCCCACTGTGCTGGTAGCGGTGCCCAGGATTTTCAATCGCATTTATGATGGCATCCAAAAGCAAATGGCCGCCAAGCCCAAGCTGATTCAGGCGCTGTTTCGTAAGGGCATCGAGGTCGCTGGTCGAATTCGGCACGGCGAATCGGTCGGCCTGCTCGATAAGCTATCCCATGCGCTCGCAGACAAGCTGATCTTCTCAAAAGTGCGGGCAAAGTTCGGCGGGCGCTTGCGGTTCGCGGTGAGTGGGAGTTCCGCCCTGAACCCTGATGTTGCCAAATTCATCGATGCCCTCGGAATCGAGGTTTACGAGGGATACGGCTTGAGCGAAACGAGCCCGGTGGCCACCAGCAATTACCCAGGGCACAGGAAGATCGGCAGCGTGGGTCTGCCGCTCCCCGGAGTCGAAATCAAAATCGACAAATCGGTGCACGACGACAATCGACAGGGCGAGATTCTGATCAAAGGCAACAACGTGATGCAAGGTTATCACAATCGCCCGGAAGAAACGGCGCTGGCGCTGCCCGGCGATGGTTACCTGCACACGGGTGATCTCGGCTACCTGGATAGCGACGGTTATCTTTTCATCACGGGCCGCATCAAGGAGCAGTACAAGCTCGAAAATGGCAAGTATGTAGCTCCCGCACCGCTTGAAGAAGAGCTCAAGCTCTCGCCGTATATCGTCAATGCCATGCTGCATGGCGCGAACAGGCCGTTCAACGTGGCGCTGATCGTGGTGGATAAGCCTGCGCTCAGCGCTTGGGCAAAGGAAGCCGGCATCGAGCTCAGCGTTTTAGCCAAAAATACCGAGGTTCACGCGCTCTTGATGCGTGAAATTGAAACCTATGGCGCTAAATTCAAGAGCTACGAAAAGCCCAAGAAGCTCCACGTGGTCGAGGAAGATTTTTCGACCGAAAACGAACTTCTGACGCCGTCGCTCAAGATCAAACGTCGTAACGTGTTCACTAAGTACGGAAAAGAGCTGGAGGCGCTGTACCCCTGAGGCCAGGCCTGCCTCCCCTGAGGCCTCCGATACACGCTGGAAACAATCCCGCAAACCCAGCGAAAACCTGGTCTAAAACGTGTCGTCCGGGATGCTTGTTTGGCTTGCCAGGGACTCTCAGGGCGTCTATCTGAAAAGCCATGGATCTGAAGCGGTACGAAGTAGATCCGCACAGCTACGACGAAATGTTCGACGTTGCTGGCGAAGTTCGGCCGGCCTACCGTGAGCTGGCTCGCCGGCTCGGGGAGATGTCCAGCGAGGACTTCAGCCGTCGCCAGAAGACTGCCGACATACTTCTACGAAATCAGGGTGTCACCTTCACGGTGTATTCAGACGATGCCGGGATCGAGAAAGTGTTCCCCTTCGATCCGATCCCGCGCCTGATGCCGGCCGAGGAATGGAGTCTGATCGAACGCGGCCTGATCCAGCGCATCGAAGCCTTGAATCTTTTCATCGCAGATATCTATGGGGATCAGCACATTCTCAAAGATAAGGTGGTCGATCCTGAGCTGATCTTGGGCGCTTCGTTCTTCCGCCGGGAGATGATTGGGTTTCGTCCGCCGCGCGGGATCTACACGCACATCACCGGCACGGATCTGATCCGAGACACGGATGGGAAATTCGTGGTGCTTGAGGATAACGCACGAAATCCAAGCGGCGTGAGCTACGTGTTGGAATGCCGTGCGGTACTGAAGCGCGTCTTCCCCTTGTTGTTCGAGACGTACGGCGTCCGGCCTGTGGAGGACTATGCCAATTGGCTGCGCGAGATGCTGCAATATGTGGCGCCGCGAGGCAGCTCAGATCCTAATCTCGTGGTTTTGACACCGGGCATTTACAATTCCGCCTATTTTGAGCACAGCTTCTTGGCGCGGCAGATGGGCGTGCCGCTCGTTGAGGGGCGAGATCTAGTGGTGAAAGATGGCATGGTGTGCATGCGCACGATCACGGGCCTGAAGCGTGTGGACGTGATCTATCGGCGGCTCGACGATGATTTTCTGGATCCGCTGATTGGGCGCCCTGATTCAGTATTGGGCTGTGCTGGCTTATTTGCGGCCTATCGCAGCGGTGCGGTCACGCTCGTGAATGCGCCGGGAACTGGCGCTGTCGATGATAAAGCGGTGTATCCGTTCGTGCCGGACATGATTCGATATTATCTGAAGTCCGAACCGATCATTGGCAATGTCCCGACGTATCTGGCGACGCGCCCTGCAGATCAGAAATACATGCTCGAGCACATCCACGAGCTCGTGATCAAGCAGACGGACGCTTCGGGGGGCTATGGGATGCTGATTGGCACCCAATCGACAGCCGAAGAGCGCGCTGAGTTCCGACGGCGCATCGTGGCCAAGCCGCGTTCCTACATTGGCCAGCCCACGATCAGCTTGGGTAAACATCCCACGGTGATCGATGGCCGGTTGGAAGGGCGCTGTGTCGATTTGCGGCCCTACGTGCTGTACGGAGAGCGGATCTCGGTGATCCCAGGTGGGCTCACCCGCGTGGCGTTGAGGCGTGGCTCGCTGGTCGTGAATTCGAGTCAGGGCGGTGGTTATAAAGACACTTGGGTGCTGGCTGAGAAAGGAGGCGCCGCCTAATGCTGAGCCGGGTCGCAGATGCGCTGTATTGGATGAGCCGCTACGTGGAGCGCGCGGAACATGCCGCACGGGTGCTGGAGGTCACGCGGAGAATGCTGATCGATGTGGAGCCCCTCGCGCCACAGATGGCTCGCCGCATCCAAGATGAAGCGATGAAGAGCTTGGGGCTTTCCGGTGTCAATCTTGAGCGCGCCATTTTTGACGAGTCTGAGCCAGGCTCCATCGCTTCGAGTGTGTTTCGAGCGCGCGAGAATGCGCGACAAGCTCAAGAAGTGATCAGCTCCGAAATGTGGAGTTACCTGAACGAGACGCATTGGATGCTTTCCGAGGCGCGCCGTGCCGGGCCGGGCTCGCGTGAGCTCCCTGATCTCTTGGGTGAGGTTGTCCGAGCAGGCTTTCTATGGGCCGGCGTTACCGACGCGACGATGGGGCGCGGGCCAGGCTGGCTTTTTATTCGTTTGGGCCAGTTTGTTGAACGGGCCGACCGCACGAGTCGCATCTTTGCGGCTCAATGGGCAGCCATTGAAGAGCTCAGCACCGAGGCCATCCACACCACTGGCGATCATTTCGCATGGCTCAGCCTGCTTCGGAGTTGCGGTGCACTGGAGGAGTATCGAAAGCGTTACCCAACGCGGATGTCGGCACGGCAAGTGGCCGAATTCCTACTCTTGGACGATACCTTCCCGCGTACGGTGCGCTACTCGGTGTCAGTTGCTGCCGAGTTCGCAAAACGGCTCAGCCAATTTTCAAGCCCAGACCGAGCCCGCGCCGAACGGGCTTTCGGACGGCTTGCTTCCCGAATTGAGTACACGAGCCTTGATGAGGTGATGCAGCAAGGGCCCGCGGCCTTTGTGAACGACGTGGCCGAGGAGATCCTGGTGGCCACAGCTGAACTCCAGAGCGCGTATTTTTTGCACTGAACGAGGAACCATGCTGCTTTATATCAAGCATTTGACGGAGCTTTCGTATTCCGAACCCATCACGGAAACGGTGATGGAAGTCCGCATGACGCCGCGCAACGACGCGCACCAAGTTCGCCGCGCTTTTCGCTTAGAAGTGGGCCCGAGTGCCACCCCTTTCGAGCACACGGATTGGCTGGGCAATCGAGTGCAGCAGTTTTCGATCCTGCCCTCGCACGATAAGGTCGTGATCTTGGCGCGCAGTGTGGTGGATACCCAGCCGCGCAACGCCGCCACCGCCGAAGGCAGCCGACTTTCAGCGCCGGCTTTGGACCACCGAATCGGGGACTACCTCAGATTCACGGGTCCGATTATGGATGTGGAGGATCTGGACCGGCTGTTTGAAAAGCTGGGCCTAGACGCTAATCCGGAGCCGGCTACGGTGCTTCAACGGCTGTCGTCGAATCTTCGTGACCACATCGAGTATCGAAAGGGTGTGACCACGAGCGCTACGGCGATTGATAAGGTGTTAGCGCAGGGCGCGGGCGTGTGTCAGGATTTGGCGCACGTGGCGATCGGCATTTTGCGCAAGCTGGGTGTGCCAGCGCGCTATGTTTCAGGGTATTTTTACCGCGCGGATGGCAATAGCGAAATGGAAAGCCACGCTTGGTGCGAGGCGTATTTTCATGGGCTGGGCTGGCTGCCCATCGACCCTACTCACAAGACACTTGCGGGCGAAGGGCATGTGGCGATCGCGAGCGGGCGAGATTTTTCGGACGTCCCTCCCAATCGAGGCGTGTATCGCGGCAATGGAGAAGAAAGCCTGCGTGTGCGTGTCACGGTGCGCGAGGTCGAAGAAGTCCCAGAAGGGTTGCTGGCCGTCGGCTCACTGGAGGTCGAAGTTCAGCCGATTGGCGGAACGATCCTCCTCACCCACCGCGAAGCGCTCGAATATCAGCAAGAGCAACAGCAGCAACAACAACAGCAACAACAAGAGCGGCAGCAACAGCAATAAGCACCCCGAGAGCCCCCTGCCCCATGGCCATTCGAGTTCGACTCAGTCACAAAACCGACTACCGCTACGCCGACCCGATCAACCTCGGGCCGCAGACGGTTCGGCTTCGGCCAGCGCCGCACAATCGAACGCCCGTGCACACCTACGGCTTCCAAATTGAGCCGACCGAACATTTCATCAATTGGCAACAAGATCCGTACGGTAATTTTCTGGCGCGTTTGGTGTTCCCAAAGAAGGTGACGCACTTCGTCGTGACGGTCGATCTGGTGGCGGATCTCGAAGCGTACAATCCGTTTGACTTCTTCGTGGAACCAGAAGCCGAAGAGTTCCCCTTTAACTACGAAGCTTCGCTAAAAAAAGAGCTGGAGCCGTATCTAGAGGCGCCGAATCTCACTCCGGCGCTTTCGCGCTTCGTCGAACAACTGGACAAGAAACCGCGCAAAATTAACGATTTTCTGGTCGAAACGAACCGCTCGGTGAACGCGGCGGTTAAGTATATTATTCGCATGGAGCCCGGCGTTCAAACACCGGAGGAAACGCTCAGCCTCGGTAAGGGCTCCTGTCGAGATTCAGCTTGGCTCTTGGTCTCGGTGTTGCGCCAGCTGGGCCTCGCGGCTCGGTTTGTCTCGGGCTATCTCATCCAGTTAGCCGCTGATCAGCGTCCGCTCGAAGGCCCCGCGGGGCCGCTCGCGGATTTTTGCGATCTGCATGCTTGGTGTGAAGTTTATGTGCCGGGCGCTGGGTGGATTGGCCTGGATGCTACCAGTGGCCTATTAACGGCTGAAGGGCATATCCCGCTCGCCTGCTCGCCGAGCCCAGGCTCCGCCGCGCCTATTTCTGGACTGCTCGACGAAGTGGAGACCGAGTTTGCGCACCACATGTCTGTCGAACGCGTGGTGAATGTTCCGCGTGTCACTAGGCCTTACACGGAGCTCGAGTGGGCAGCGGTGGAGAAGTTTGGCGCGCAGGTTGACACCCACCTGACGCGTTCAGACGTGAGGCTCACGGTGGGCGGTGAGCCCACGTTTGTGAGCACCGAGTATCCTGATGCCCTTGAGTGGAACACTGATGCCTTGGGGGAACACAAGGAAGGACTGGCTGATAGTCTAATTCGGCGTTTGCGCGAGGATTGGTATCCCAAGAGCGCGCTCTATCACGCGCAAGGCAAGTGGTATCCGGGTGAGCCGCTGCCGCGCTGGGCGATTTCTTGCTTCTTTCGCACCGATGGCGTGCCTGTTTGGAATGATGCTGCGCTCATCGCGGACACCAATCGGGATTATGCACACGGCGCAACTCATGCTGAAGCCTTCGTCAAAGGACTGATCGAGAATCTGGGTCTAAAGCAGCACGGGCTGCTTCCAGCCTACGAAGACGCTTGGTACTACATGTGGCGGGCGCGGCGTTTGCCTGTGAACGTGATGCCGTTAGACAATCGTGTGGACGACGAGGCCGAGCGCGAGCGCCTTGCAGGCGTCTTTCGGCAGCAGCTCTCGAGTGTGGTGGGGTATGTCTTGCCGCTCAGCCACGCGGGGGGGTGGCAGAGTGGTTCCTGGTTTTTACGGGACGAGCGTTGTTACTTGCTGCCAGGCGATTCACCGATGGGTTTTCGGCTTCCGCTAGATTCCCTGCCCTGGGTGGCCAAGGAAGATTGGGATGGGGTGATCGCGGCCGATCCTTTTGCGCCACAGCCTCCTCTTCCCCGCAGCTTTCATTTCCCCCGCGTGCAAGCACCACCGCAAACCGTGCCGATTCGACGCCTACTGAAGGACGACAAGGACGACAAGGACCACACCGAGACCAAGACCACGACGCTGAAAGGCACGACCCGCGCGGAGCCCTTCAGCCAGCCAGCGCTCAATGAGTCAGCCACCGGGATCGTACGAACGGCCTTGTGCGTGCAGGCGCGAGCCGGCCGGCTCCGGATCTTCTTGCCTCCGATGGATACACTGGAAGCTTCTCTCGAGTTGATCGCCGCCGTGGAGGCCACTGCAGCGCAGCTAAAGTTGCCTGTTCAACTGGAAGGCTATGAGCCGCCGCGCGATGTTCGCCTGGGCGTGTTTCGCGTCACTCCGGATCCGGGCGTGATCGAAGTGAATGTTCCTCCCGTTGCGACCTTCGAGGAACAAAAACGCCAAACCCTCACGCTGTATGAACATGCCCGCCAAGTGAAGCTCAGCGCCGAGAAATTCGAACTGGATGGCACGCACATCGGAAGCGGCGGCGGCTATCATCTTGTTCTCGGGGGTGCCACGCCAGCCGATAGCCCCTTTCTCAGGCGCCCGGATTTGCTGGGAAGCTTGATCCGCTTTTTCCACAATCACCCAAGCCTTTCGTATCTTTTCTCGGGCCGTTTTATCGGGCCAACCTCGCAATCGCCACGTATCGATGAAGGCCGCAACGATAGCAGCTATGAGCTAGAGATCGCCTTGAGTCAGCTCCCTGAGAAGGGCCAGTCTGTTCCTCCGTGGCTGGTGGATCGGATCCTTCGGCACCTGCTGGCCGATGTCACGGGCAACACGCATCGCACGCAATTTTGCATCGACAAGCTGTATTCGCCGGATAGTGCCACAGGGAGGCTTGGGCTCCTCGAACTTCGCTCGTTCGAGATGCCGCCGCACGCGCAAATGGCGGTGGTGCAGCAGGTTTTGTTGCGAGCCATGGTGGCCACGTTCTGGGAGCAGCCTTATCGCGAAGCGCTCGTGGCGTGGAATACAACGCTCCACGATAAGTTCATGTTGCCGCACTTCGCGAAGCGCGATTTTTACGAAGTGCTCTCTGAGCTCGAGCGTCGCGGGTTTTCGCTCGATCGCCATTGGTTCGAACCGCACTACCAATTTCGGTATCCGTATATCGGGCAGGTGGTGAAAGACGCTATCACGTTCGAAGTGCGTGGAGCACTCGAACCATGGAATGTGTTGGGCGAAGAGAGCTCGGCGACAGGTACTGCGCGTTACGTGGATTCGTCTGTCGAACGCCTGCAGGTGCGTGTGTTTGGGGCCACCCCCGGACGCTACGCGGTCTGTTGCAATGGTGTTGAGCTGCCGCTTCAGCCCACGGGAGTCGAAGGCGAATCGGTGGCTGGCGTGCGCTTTCGAGCCTGGCAGCCGCCTTCCTGCTTGCATCCCACGATTGGAGTACAAAGTCCGCTCGTCTTCGACCTGTATGACCGCTGGAACTCCATCGCGATCGCGGGTGCCACCTACCACGTCGTGCATCCGGGAGGTCGCGCTTCTGAAGCTCGACCGGTCAACGCGCCTGCCGCGGAGAGTCGCCGGTTAGCACGCTTTGAACCCCGCTCAACAGGCCCGCGGAGCCTCCGCCCAACGCGCCTAGAACCCCATCCCAACTTCCCATTCACGCTTGATTTGCGCAGGGCTTGGCAGCGTTAGCCTCGATAGCTTGAACCGTTTCAGTCAAACAGGCACAAGTGACACTTGCTTCTTTCTCCGCTCCCTCAATCTGACCCTCCTCCCTCCATGGGCCGCGAGTCGTTCGATGAAATATGGAGCGGCCCGCGGGAAGTCCGGCCTCATCAGCGATTGCTCCAAGCGAAGCTACTCGATGGCCCCCTCGATGAACTGTTGAGGCTGCGCCACGCCGTTGAGCGTCAAATGGCCGAGCAGGCCGTCACCTTCAATATCCTGGGCGTACCGGGTGGTGAGAATCGCTCGTGGGAGTTGGATCCAATCCCCTGGGTGCTGGAGCGCGAGGCCTGGGCAGACCTTTCCCGACGCCTCGTGCAACGGGCTCAAGTGCTCGAAGCCTTTCTGGCGGATTGTTATGGGCCCCAACACATGATTCGGCAGGGGGTGATCCCGGCGCGGGTCGTGTTGGCCAATCCTGATTTTCTCCGCCCCTGCCATGGTTGGCAGCCGCTCGGTGAAAAGCGGCTCTGGCTGTTTGCCGCTGATCTCGGTCGCGACCTAACGGGTAATTTTCAGGTGTTCTCCGATCGAGCTGCGGCGCCCACGGGTGCCGGCTACGCGCTTGAAAATCGCCTTGTTTTGGGCAGAGTTCTCGGAGATTTGTTTCGCGAATACCGTGTCACCAAGGTGCGTGGTTTTTTCGAAAAACTCAAAGCCTGTGTGTCTGAGCTGGCGCCGTCCGGCCGCCAGGATCCCCGCGCGATTGTGCTCACCACCGGGATGCAGGATGAAAGCGCTTTTGAACACGCCTATTTAGCTCGGTATTTGGGCTTTGATCTGATGGAGGGTCGAGATCTGAGCGTGCGCGGAGGAAAGGTGTTCCTGAAGACGGTCGCAGGGCTCACGCAGATCGATGTTATCTTAAGGCGCGTTCCGGATGCTGCTTGTGATCCGGTTCAGCTGCGGGAAGATTCGATGATCGGCGTGCCCGGCCTGGTGGCAGCAGCGCAAGCTCGAAACATCGGCCTGGCCAATCCTTTGGGGGGGAGCTTGATCGAGTCTCCCGTGATCAAGGCCTTCCTTCAACCGCTGTGCCAAGCGCTTTTGGGCGAAGATCTGCTGCTGCCTTCGGTGGAAACTCACTATCTGGGAACACCCGGTGTGTTAGAACGTTTGCGCGACAAGCCCGATGAATTCTTGATCAAGCCGGCGTTCGCCGAAAGGCGTGGCCAGATCCAGCCGCTCGGCGAAATGAGCCAAGCGCAACGTGCCGCGCTGTTTGAACGTGTTGCGGCGCGTCCGCAGGATTATGTCGCAGAACGCTGGCCGGCGTGTTCTCGCAGCCCCCTGCTCACGAGCGATGGGCTAGGCGCCGGGCGCCTCACGCTGCGCAGCTTCCTGTGCCGCGATCAAGATTCCTTTGCCGTGATGCCAGGTGGCTTCGCGCGCCTGGATTCAACACCGGACGGGATTTTTCTTACCAATCGGCTCACGCGCGCCTGCAAGGACGTTTGGATCCCTGGGGTCGGTCCGGCCTACGATATGCAGCTGCCACGCATGCCGGATCAACGCGTGACCCTAAGGCGGGGTGCCCAAGATCTACCGAGTCGCCTGGTAGATGATATTTTCTGGCTGGGTCGCTACATCGAACGAATCGACGCCTCCGCACGCTTGATCCGAGCCGGGTTTGACCGGCTGGGCTTGGAATCTTCCGGAGATCCGCAGCAAGTTCAAGAAGCGATCTTGGAAGCGCTGAAGTTGAAGGGCCAACTGCCAGCCACCTTCGATGTCCCGAGCATGTTCACCCAGCCTGACGATCAAGCCTTGGCCAAAGTGCTGCGGGGAGCGTTATTCGACCAAAAATCAGGGAGCAGCGTGTATGCCACGCTGGGTCGCATTCACAAGCTCACCATTGGGGTGCGAAGCCGCCTCTCGCGCGACGCTTGGCACACGCTCCGGCGCCTCACGCGGTCGCTCGATGCCACGCCAGAGCGCCACGGCGCGCTCGACACCGGCGAGATCTTGGAGCTCTTGGATGAGCTACTGGTGCTGCTTTCAGCCGCCACGGGAGCCACCTTGGACAACATGGTCCGCGGCCATGCGTGGCTATTTTTGGACCTCGGTCGCAGGTTGGAAAGGGCTTCCGCAACGCTTGAATTGCTCGAGGCCATGCTACCTGAGGGCGCGACCCGGGCTCACATGGAATGCCTGCTGGAAGTCACCGATAGCTTGCTCACGTACCGTGCCCGCTACATTTCGAGCCTCCAGGTGGCGCCCATTGTTGATCTGCTGTTAACAGACAACACGAATCCTCGTTCCGTACTGTTTCAAGTGGAAACGATCGGGCACCACGTGGAAGCACTCCCCAACCAAACGGCAGCCTTTGTCACCCGCGCAGAAAAGCGCGTCCTCACCCTACGCACGCGCCTGATCGCCGCCGATATTGAGGAAGCTACGGGCGGCCAGGGCGAGGCCCTCCGGCAATTGGTCCGCGACGCAACGGAGCTGGTCTGGCAACTTTCCGACGATATCGCGGCAACTTGGTTTTCGCACGCGGCACCTTCCCGCTCGCTCACTGTCCCGGCATGGGTCAACGAACAGCTTGAACGTCAGTGACACTTTACCGCCTCCACCATCTGACTCGCTACGAGTACGAAGCGCCCGTGGTCCACGCACACCACGTCGCGCGCATGCGCCCCCGCTCCTCCAGTTGGCAGCGGGTACTGAACACCAAGCTAGATGTCATTCCCACACCCGCGCTCGTCTCGAGTATTCGGGATTATGAGGGCAACGAGCAGGACCTATTTGAGATCCTCCAAGATCACGTCGTGCTGGAGGTGACCGCAACGAGCGAGGTCGAACCGCACCCGCGCTTTGAAGCTGGCAGGCTCGAAGAGCACCGCTTAAGTTGGGAACAAGCGCGCCGGGAGCCTCAAGCAGGGTTCTCCGAAATCACAGATTACGCCTTCGATTCACCGCTGGTTCGCGCCCATGCGGATCTCATGAGTTATGCGTTGCCAAGCTTCGCAGCGAATTGCCCGCTCGTCGAAGCGATCGGCGAGCTCAATCGGCGCATCTTCGAGGAGTTCTCGTACGATCCGAGTGCTACGGATGTGAGCACGCCGCTTGGCGAAGTGCTGCGCGAAAAACGCGGCGTTTGCCAGGATTTTGCGCATTTGGCGATCGGCTGTCTGAGAAGCTTGGGCTTGGCGGCTCGCTACGTATCGGGATACCTGGAGACGCTGCCGCCGCCCGGGAGCCCCCGGTTGGTTGGAGCTGATGCCTCTCATGCCTGGGCTGAAGTGCACGTCCCCGGCCTCGGCTGGCTCGAATTCGACCCCACGAACGCGGTGTTTCCTGGCACAAGCTATATTCGCCTCGCACACGGCAGAGATTTCAGCGACGTTAGCCCGCTGAAAGGCGTCGTGCTCGGTGGCGGGCGGCACACACTGACCGTTGAAGTGGATATGGCGCGGATTGAGCCGAGCTAGCCGCACTGACCTTCGCCACACTTGCCTTCGCCGCACTTCCCTGTCGCCCCCGCTCCTCTTTGGCCGGGGCCCTTGGAGCCATTCGCGCTCTTTTTCTGTCCTGGAACTTCCTTCGCAACCGCCGCCGCGGCCTCCTGGACGGAACTCGCCGGTTTGGCGTTAGCTTGATTGTTCTCAACAGGTTTCGGCATCCCCTCGGTCGGTGGCTTTGGTAATGCAGCCGCTTGGAGTTCGTTCTCCGGCTTGGGCGGCTGCTTACTCTCACAGGCGCTCGTGCCGAGGAGCGCTAGCGTGGCGAAGATACTCTCAAGAGAGAGCGCACTCTTGCGTGACGGTCTTGTCATCGGGATGCGTTGGGTCATGCCTCTCGACCAGCCGAAGTCAATCGACTTTACATGGACCCACATGGACCCTGAATCCAGCGGCATAGATCTTGGGGTTGAGCATCCCAAGTGCTCCCCAACTTGCCCCTGACCGCCATCTCAAAGTCGAACACAAGATAGTAAGCATGCTTACTATCTTTCAAGGAACGAAAAGGGCCGCTCGCCTCGCGATCCGGCCGCGCGGCCCGCAGCCCTATCCCGGTCGTGACCCCGCAGCGACACGCACGAAGCAGGATGCTTGAGAGCACGGAACGCCTATTTTTCAGGGCCGCCAGGTTCTTGACAAATCCGATGTGGGAATGCATAAGGAGGCTCGTGAAGCTGTCGAACAAGGGCCGCTATGCCGTGCGAGCGCTGTTCGATATCGCTTTCTTCAACGGCGGCCTGCCAACGCAGGTCAAGGACATTGCGGAGCGCCAACAGATCCCCCCGCGCTTTCTGGAGCAGATCTTTCAAGATCTCAAACGCGCTGGGCTGGTGGGCTCAAAGCGGGGGCCACAGGGCGGATACAACCTAGCGCTCGGTGCTGAGGCAGTTCGCCTGGGAGACATCGTGCGGGCACTTGAGGGGCCCATCTCGCTCGGGGACAAGGAGCCCGAGCCCAACGCGCCCAAGGAAACGCTGGGCAATTCGCGCCGCATCACCGAGCAGATTTTTTCGGAGCTTTCCGCACAGGTCGAAGCTTGTTTCGATGCGATAACGATCCAACACATCTGCGACTTAGCCGAAGCCGAGGGGCTGCGGCGGCCGGGCGCTCAACGGTATGTCTATGTCATCTGATCTCAACCAGGGAGTTCGCCCTGCCTTGCCCTCGCATCGCTTGATCTACCCGAGCGTGCTGGATCTCATCTCCGACACCCCGCTGGTCGAGATCCGCAAACTGTCTACCACCGAACCGCGGGGCCGTGTTTACGGCAAGCTGGAAGCCGCCAATCCGGGTGGCTCGGTGAAGGATCGGATCTGCCTCGCGATGATCGAACGCGCTGAGCAGCAGGGCCTCCTCGGGCCCGGCGGAGTGGTGATCGAGCCAACCAGCGGGAATACCGGTATCGGACTAGCGTTAGTCTGTGCGCGCCGCGGCTATCGCTGTATTCTGACGATGCCCGAGAGCATGAGCCTGGAGCGCCGGCAGCTGCTGCAGTCCTTTGGTGCGGAGGTGGTGCTGACACCGGAGGCTGAGCAGATGGAAGGTGCCATGGCCAAGGCGGAGGAGTTGGCTCTGCAGACTCCCGGTGCTTTTCTTCCTCGGCAATTCGAGAATGCTGCCAACCCCGAGATCCACGCGGAAACCACCGGTCCGGAGATCCTCGCCGCCATGCAGGGGGACCCGATCCATGCGTTCGTCGCTGGCGTCGGCACCGGTGGAACCATCAGCGGCGTCGGACGCGTGCTCCGCAAAGCATACCCCGACTGTCAGGTGATCGCGGTTGAGCCGGAATCCTGCGCCACCATCTCCCGTGGTGAACGCGGGCCTTCCAAGATCCAAGGTATTGCCGCAGGTTTTATCCCCCGTAACTACGACGCCAGTGTCGTCACTCAGGTGAGAACGGTGAGCGACCGCGAAGCCTACGATACCAAAGTGCTTCTAGCGAAACGCGAGGGCCTGCTGGTGGGGATCAGTGCGGGCGCCAACGTCGCCGTGGCGCTCCAAGTTGCCCGGGAATTGGGCCCAAATCGGAATGTGGTCACGATCTTGTGTGACACGGGCGAACGTTACTTCAGCCTCGATGAGTACTTCCGTGCCTGAAGCGTCTCGCGTTAACTTTGCTGATCACTCAGCGCTGGTTGTGGGTGTGGGCGGCCTCGGGTGTCCTGCTGCCTGGGTGCTCGTGCGCGCAGGTGTGGGTCGGGTGATTTTGGTGGATGATGATGATGTTGAGATCTCGAATCTGCATCGACAGATCCTCTTTGAAGACCAAGACGTAGGGAAGCCTAAGTTAACGGCCGCGGCTCGCGTGCTCAAGCAGCATGCCCAGCCTTTTCAAAGTATTGTTGAGGTGAGCTCGCGTTTTCTGCCGGACAATGCGCTCTCGCTGCTCGAGGGCGTGGACGTGGTTGTGGAAGGGTCCGATAATTTCGCCACCAAGTTCTTGACCGCAGATGCGGCTCATCTCGCGAAAGTACCGGTCGTGCACGGGGCAGCGATTCGTTTTCAGGGCACGGTCTGGGCGGTGGCGGCCGAAGGGCGGCCTTGCTATCGGTGTTTGTTTGAAGATGTGCCGGAGGCTCAGGCGGGCCTGAATTGCTCCCAGGCAGGGGTGATGGGGCCGATGGTGGGGGTGGTGGGCGCGTTGCTCGCCGACAGCGCCTTGCGCATCTTGGCTGGTGACAGCGCCGTTTTTGGGGAAGTGGCGACGTTCGACGGCAAACGCGACCTGCTGCGGCGGGTGAAGGTTCCTGCAAATCAGCAGTGTCCGCTATGCGGCCCATTTCAAAGCATTGGCGATGTGCGCGAGTCGCGGTACATCGACGGCCTGTCTCTTTCGTCCGCGTGAAAGGAAAAGTCATGGATGTGATCGTTCGAATTCCCACCCCGCTCCGCACCCTCACCGGGGGCGAAGAGCAAGTTAAAGTCTCTGGAGATAACGTCCAGCATGTGATCGATGCGCTTGAGAAACTCCATCCGGGCATCAAGGACCGGCTGGTTGATGAGAAGGGCGTACGCCGTTTCATCAATATCTACGTCGGCGAAGAAGATATTCGATTCTTGGACGGGCTCGCAACGCCCCTCGAAAATGGGCAAGAGATCAGCATTGTTCCCGCCATCGCCGGTGGCTAAATGATCATTGATGCGCGCTTTCGTCCGCAAGCACAGTTAGCCGAAGTGGGAGCTTCCGGCATGGCGAAGATTTTTGCCAGCCGCTTCTTGCTTTCAGACCAGGCGGAAGGGGCCTGGCTGGAAGCCCTCTATCTGGAGCGTGCGGGCGCACACGTGAGCCATGTGGAATCCGTTGCTTCTGCCCCAGAGCCGGATTTTACGCATCGGGGCAGTTTTCATTTTGCGGCAAGCCGAGAGGCTGCCGCGGGCAGCTGGCGGGCACTCAAGAAGCTGCGTTCAGTCTTGGAGCTTTAGGCATGAGCCGCTCGCTTCGCAGAAGCCGCCGCCTATCTTCGGTGGTTGAGGCCGTCGGCAACACGCCGTTGGTCCGTTTGGATCGGCTCACCCGACATATTCCCAGTGTCGAGCTGTATCTGAAGCTCGAGTTCGCCAACCCAGGAGGCTCGGTGAAAGACCGCCCTGCCCTGCGCATCATGCTGGACGCGATCGAAAACGGCCGGCTCACTCAAGGTAAGATCTTGATCGACGCAACGAGCGGGAACACGGGCGTCGCGTATTCGATCATTGGCGCGGCGCTCGGTTACCGCGTCCAGTTGGTGATGCCGAGCAATGTCACCAAAGCCCGCAAGGATATCACGCAGGCCTTTGGCACAGAGCTCATTTATTCGGACCCGATGGAGGGATCGGATGGAGCTATTCGGAAGGTGCGTCAACTCGTCGAAGAACATCCGGAGCGCTATTTCTATGCGGATCAGTATTCGAATCCGTCCAACCCCAGGGCGCACTATCTGGGCACTGGCCAAGAGATCCTGGATGCGCTCGGAGATCGCATCACGCACTTTGTGGCCGGGCTTGGCACGAGCGGGACATGCATGGGCACCACACGCCGTTTGAAGGAGCACACGCACGCTATTTACTGCGTGGCTGTTGAGCCTGCCGAAGCGCTGCACGGCCTTGAAGGCTTGAAGCACATGGGGTCCAGCATCGTGCCAGCTATTTTCGATCCGAAGCTTCCCGATGAGATCCTGCCCGTGGGAACCGAAGATGGTTGGGACATGTCTGACCGTTTGGCGGCTGAAGAAGGGCTCCACGTCGGCCATTCGACAGGAGCCAATGTGTTTGGCGCGCTCAAATTTGCAGAAAAGCTACATCGCGAACAAGGCGGAGGCTGCGTCGTGACCATCGCCTGTGATCGCGGCGATCGATACTTTGCGCCCATGAAATGGGAGAAGAAGTACACATGGTAAAGCCCAGTTGGACGCTTGGTGGCATTCGTATCACCCGCAAAGCCCTCGTGCTCATCGAAGAAACCGGGAGGGCCGCGTACGCACGTGACGAGGAAGGTTGCGGTTACCTTGATGGTCCGGCCGACGATGAGTTACTCGCGGATAACGCCGTTCCCCTCGAAAATCTCGCGAATAAATACCACCAAGTGGATCCCGAAGCGCACCCGCGTACGGGCCACGATTACTTCAAGATCAACGCGCTCAAGTTCGAAAAGGCGATCGCTCAAGGGGTTCAAAGCGGCCGGCCCGTAAAAGTCTTCTTCCACTCACATCTCGATTGCGGCGCGTACTTCAGCCAGGAAGACGCGGACAGCATGACGCTCGGCGGCAAAAGCGAACCTGCGCATGAGCTGGCGTACCTAGTAACGGCGGTAGACCAAGGGCAAGTGACGGCGCATCGCCTGTTTGTCTACAACGCGAGTTCTGGGAAGTTCGACGAAGCGCCCTTCAGCATTGTCGAGCCATAAACAGGCCACGGACGCGCTTTTTAAGTCCCTCTGGGCGCCCGGGGGGCCACCCAGCTAAGCTTTGAACCGCATGCGGGCAAGACTCTCGTTCACGCTTCTGGTCGGCGGCATGCTCGTGCCTTTCGCCCAAGCGCATGCGGATGTGGCCACGGACATTGAGCGCCTGGCAATCGCGTATCGCAAGCTGGGAGCCAAAGTCGAAGTTCTCAAACCTCGACTGCTTGAACGAACCCAACAGCTCCCGCTGCAGTTCGAGGCCGAATTGACAGAACCAGCTGCCAACTCCACCAATACGGAGGACTGTGGGCGCGTCATCGTTCTTGCAGCGACAACCTCCAGCTTCTCGCTCCGTCAGGATCCTGGGGAATCCGAGGACGGCCTGCATGCGGCGTTGGCGAGCGTTGCGGGTGCTGCTGAAGTCGAAATCTGCGGGGCTGAACGAACAGCACTCCGCTCCTTACGTTTGGAGATGCGGTCTCCACGCGGGATTATTCAGGCGTTGCGCGTCCGTTCGCACGGCAGCTCACCCAACCTGGCCAGCATTCTGCTGAACCGTGTTCCAGGGCCGGCGGCGGCGCCCATTCGTGCCACCAGGCCGCGCCTCGCTGCCTTCGAACAGCGATTGAGCCAAGCTCTAGCGCGACTGCGGGCCGAAGCGAACAACGAGGTGCGTGAGGTTAGCCTGGGATCGGCGCAAACAGCGGAGGGCACGCTCGAAGTGAGTGCCGGATGCCATCAAATAGTGGTCCTTCAAGCGAACGCGGAAGGACTTAGGAACATTGCTGCTGCGGACCTAGATCTCGAAGTGCTGGATGGCTCAGGAGAACAGAGCCTCGCGCGGGACACTTCTGAAAACTACGACGCCTCGGCAGGTTTTTGTACGCCGTTGCCACTAAAAATACGCCTTCGGATCTTGGGCGCAACAGCTACCACCACGCTCCGGCTTTTAGCCGCTCAGGCGCCCTTCCCCAAATTCATTCCAGAAAGTTTTGGCCCCATGGGCAGAGGGGTGCTCGCGTTCGCGCTGCGTGAAGCTCACTTCGAACACTTGCAGAACGACGCAGTGGCCCGTTTTTTGGGCGTGCAGGGGCGCACCTTGGTTCCCCTCGCTCTCGAGACGGGTGCTTGCTACCTGGCGATTGTCGGTGCGGCTGGGGGAAGCACCCGAGCGCTCAGCTTGAACGTACGCGTGGGCCCAGTTCAAAAAGAGGACCAAGGCGAGCCCAACGCACCGACTGCGACGGTTGGCTTCTGCAGTACGGAGCCTGGGGTGGCTCAGCTCGAAGTCTTGGCACGAGGCCAGGGTCTCGTGTGGGCGGGTGCAGTTTGGCAGACGGCCCGGCTCCCGATCGGGCAGGTAGTAGAATGAAAAGGCTACTGCTCCTCGGGGTGTTGGGCTGTGCGCTCGGGTGTAGTCCGCCGCCCGTACGACCAGGACTCAAGAACCCAACGCCGCCGCCAGCAGGAGCCCAAGAACGCGACCCAGACATGCATCTCTGGCTGGGCCCCGTTTTAACGAAAGCGCTCGGCGACGGAGCGCGCCGCAGCAAGGTTCTCGCGATCGAAGCTGGGATACCCGGGGATCGAATGCTCGCTAGGCACGCACTACCAGAGTCCGAGTGCGCACTGTTCGTCGCCCGCGTGTCGCCCAGTGTGGCAGATGTGGATCTCTTCTTATTTGCCGACGATGGCGCGCTCCTAGCAAGCGATGAATCTCCAGACCGTTCTCCTTCCCTGCTGGTGTGCCCCCCTCACCCCAAACACGTGTACGCAGTGGCTCGAATCGCGGCCGGCGAGGGCTTCGTTGCGATCATCGCCCAAGAGGTCGACGCCAAGCAAAAAGTTCCGTTGAACACAGCGATTGGACAAGCACTGGTGAATTCCCAGGTAGCGCTTGCGAGCGAAAATTGGGCGGGAATAGAGGTTGGCATTGCCGAACATCGCCGCCGGATCGGTGGAGAATGGCACGAGAGCCGCCGCGTCGCTCTTCCGCTTGAACCCGATACACCAACACAAGTCACCGCCGACATCCCCAAAGGCGGGTGCTTGGATGTCCTAGCGCTACCGTCCGAAGAGGTGGGTTACTTGGAGCTCACTGTGCAAGATACGGTGGGCCGCTACTTAACTCGAGGTGCAGCGCGAGGCACGGAGCGATCCAGCGTGCTTTGCTCGCCTGAGCGCGTGAGCGTTACGATTTCGCTGCGACCGCACGTGGGTCGCGGTGTCACTGCCCTCGTCCTTGCGGAATCGGGGCCGGGCATTGTCTCGCAACTTCATCCGAACGTGAGTGTGACGAACGTGCTCCCCCAAGGAAAGCTGAGTGACACGGCCGCTGGACTCAGTGCTTCCCTCAGCGCACTCGGTTACGGGAAACCTGTCTGGCAGAGCCAACTTGAGCTCCAGGTGGGCGAGCGGAAGAGCCTGCCACTCTCGCTAGGAATTGGCTGTTTTCGCCTGGATATTCTGAGCGAAGCGCCAGTTCGGCTGCTAGCAGCGTCGGTCTGGAATGAGCATCAGGAACTGCTCGTGCAGCAGAACGGCATGAGCCAACTCCGACTCTTTCCTTGTGCCACGAGCGTCGCGGCACGGCTCGATCTCGAAACTCTCACACGCCCGGGCAAGGTGCTCTTGCAACTTCGTCGCGAGCAGCACGACCCCAAGCTTCTCACGTTGCACCCTCTTGCCGCTGCAAGGCTCATTGGCAGTTTGGTCGAACGCGAGCGCATCACCTCGGTGGCGCGCCTAGCAAATCCCCAACTTGCCCCGCTCGCTGCTACCCGCATTTTCAGCAAGGCTCTTTCAATACCTTCTGGCAACTGCCTTGATGTCAGCGCTGCCCTCGGGCCGGGCGCCACCGGGATCGAAGTCAGGCTCCTGAATGCCCAGACAGCCGCGCAGCTTGCCCTAGGCCACGGCCCCTGGGTGGCGTTCGCCAGCGTTTGCGCGCCACAAAACACAAGAGCGCTTGCCATTCGTGCAGAGCTACGTGTCAGCGACGGCGAAGCGGACGCGCTCTTGGTCCCCACCCTGTTCTCCGCCCAGCCCTAAAAGGCCGCTTCAGAAAAACTCACCCCCACAAAACACCTCAGCAGGTGCCCCTCAGGCTTCCCATTGGGAAACCGAGCGACACCTGCTGGGGCTGCAGCCTGCAATTTACATTGCGGGTGCTGCTGCGGGCGCTGCTGCTCGGCGACCCTTCTTCTTCTTGCGGCCTGCCTTCTTTGCGGGGCGGGCTGCCTTTGCGGCGCGCTTCTTCTTAGCGCCGGTCTTTTTGGCAGCCTTCTTACGGCCACCAGTCTTTTTGGCAGCCTTTTTGGATGCCTTCTTCTTAGAAGCCTTCTTGCGACGGCTCTTTTTTGCGGGGGCTGCTGCTCCAACGGGAGCAGCTACTTTACGGGAACTTTTCTTTTTCCTCTTTGCGGCCATGAACCCTCCAAGGTGTTAGTGGAATGTGTACCACCGTATGGCAATGCACTCCCATATATTGCCATCTATGGTTTTCTGTCAACAATTATTTTTAGGTGGCTGCGTTTTTTCCTTGCCACCCTGCTCAAGATCTCGTTCCGCCCGGGCAAGCTGCGGATCGCGCCACACCGCTTAAAACGCGGCAAATATGCCATTATTCTGGCACTCGCGGCCCCCGCAGAAGATCCCCAAAACGAAGTCTGCGACGGCCTGCTCGCAGGCGTCATTTTCTCAAGATTCACGACCCGAGCAGCGCCTTCAACGATGAGCAATCGCCGAACGGCTAGCCTACGCGCAAGGCCTTCGCCTTCTTGGCTCGCGTCGGTGTCGAATGAGTCCGCGATGATCACTGGTGGTACCTATGCCGGGTCAGTTGCTCGGATGAATCTCGAAGATCTGACAACTCAGCCAACGCTCGCCGACGTAGCTGCTTAAGGGGATGGAGTGCGCACGCCGCGCGATACCTTTGTTCGTCCGCAAGTTCGTCCGCGTTTGCGTCGTCAGGCGTGGGGCGACACGCAGGCCTCAACGCGGAGAAAATCATTACTTTACCTGCGCTTTCGTGCCTGCCGAAGCTTGCAACGCCGTGAGCCCAAGCATGCCCGGGCCTCGACCGCGTGTCTCGGTGAACCGCTTCAACAACTTCAAGTCATTCA
>ENA-ORBV01002356-ORBV01002356.1-microbial-mat-metagenome-genome-assembly--contig:-NODE-2356-length-40015-cov-7.854324_pt1 | contig 40015 bp, 34 predicted proteins | sample MGYA00237777_ERZ505514 | MGnify/ENA primary metagenome ERZ505514 (study PRJEB26160, sample SAMN06269048) | microbial mat metagenome | isolation source: Oligotrophic lake microbial mat | place... | reverse complement strand
GCCTTAGTCTCGTGGGCTCGGAGATGTGTATAAGAGACAGGTGCCGGGTGGGCGTGTGCGTGGGCGTGAGCGTGCGCGTGAGCGGACGGTACAAAGGCTGATTCACCCGCACCGGCACGATATCCAATCGCACGCCGCTGAGGGTGTAGCCCTCGGGGCTGGTGATGAGCCAGCCGCGGGTGCCTTCGTCCAGCCACAGGCGCCACTCGAAAGCCAGATCGGGCGCAGGGTCGTCGGCGGCCGGCGAGGCGGAGAAGGACAGGCCACGCTGTTCGGGCTGGTCGCCGTCCACCAGCCGTGTCATGGCCGTCACGACCACACCGTCGCCCAGCATGTCGGCATAGAACCAGGGTCCGGGCAGGTAGCCGCGGTGCTGGGGCGACAGCGGCTGCAGCAGCGTGCCGGCCAGCTTGCGGGCCGAAGGCTTGACCGTGCGCGTGGCCAGGTCGAAGCGGTCACCGTGTTCCAGCCAGTGCAGCCTGGCGCCGCGCAGTTCGAAGGGGCCGGCGGTCGGGCCAGATGCCGCGCAAGATGCCGCGCCAGACGCCGCGCCAGATGCCGCGCCAGATGCCGACTTGATGTCGGCAATGAGCAGGCCTCGCGCGCCCAGGGCCAGCACCTCTTGCCCCTGGAACTGCGCGGCCGAGTTTTCTTCCACCGCCACGCCAACCGGCACGCCACGCGACTGCATCAGCGGCAGCAACCGGCCGATGCGGCCGCGGCGCACGGCGTGCTGGTCAAGCAGCACGCTGGTCGGCGCGAAGGCAAAGCCGTGGTCCCACTCGATGCCCTCGCGCAAACGGCCTTTCATCACGGCCAGCGGGTCGGGCGCGTCGCGGAAGATCACGTCGCTCAGCACCGCGGCCCCGGCGCTGCTGCCCGCCACCACCCCGCCTTCCTGCCACAGCGCGCGCATGGCCAGCAGCAGTGGCGTAGCGCGGCCCTGCGGCTGCAGCGTGTCGATCAGCCGCGCCTGCGCGCCGCCGGTCATGTAGACGCCGCGGCAGCGGCGGAGTGCCTGCACCCACTGGAGGTCGTGCACGGCGGCCGTCACGTCCTGCCCTTCGATGCGCGGGCCCACGCGCAGGTGCTGGGAACGCCCTCCCTGGCGCGCCAGGTTGGCAGCCACGCGCTTGGCGCTGGCATCCGGGTCTGCCGAAGCGATGGTGACGATGCTGTAGCAGGCGCGCGAGTTGTCGACGCTGCTGCCTGCTGCCACCGGCTCGCGCTGAACCAACTGCACCAGGTGCATCCACAGCGCGTGGTTGCTGTCCTGCAGCGCGCCGCCCACGGCCACCGTGATGCCCTGTGCCTGCGCAAGCGCAGGCAGCAGCGCAGCGGCGACGAACAGCGCAGCGACGAACAACAGCGCAGCGGCGCGGGACGCCGCACGACGGCTCAAGGCCGCGCGCGGGCATGAGGTGGAAGGCATCGGCATGGGTGCGCATCTTGTCACCCCCATGCGCACGCGGGCCACGCCGACTTGGCGCCAAGCGACACCGACTTGCCGTGGCGCGACCGCTGCTCCTGCGCCCCGTAGGCAAGGCTGGGGTGCGTGCCTAGAGTTCGTCTCAGTCGTTCGCCGCGAAACGACCCTCCGTTGTCATCAAACCGGCCGCCCTCCAGCGCCACAAGGATCACCGCATGCCTGCCATCCAACCGACCCTCAAGCCCGTTGCCCAGGCCGCCGCCGTCGCCATGTGGCTGCTTGCCGCCCATGCAGCACTGGCCCAGGCTGATACGCAACGCGTGGAAATCACCGGTTCGTCGATCAAGCGTCTGGCCAATGAAACCGCGCTGCCGGTGCAGACCATCACGCGCGCCGACATCGACAAGTCCGGCGTCACGACGGCGGCGGAACTGCTGCGCAACATCAGCGCCAGCGCGGCGCAACTGACCGACGGCGCCAGCATCACCGACAACACCGGCGGCCAGCGCGGTTTCAACGGCGCCAACCTGCGTGGCCTGGGTGTCAGCAGCACGCTGGTGCTGCTCAACGGACGACGCCTGGCCAACTTTGCCTCGCCAGGTGACGCTGCCGGCGTGGACCTGAACAGCATTCCGGCCGGTGCCATCCAGCGCGTCGAAGTGCTCAAGGACGGCGCTTCTGCGATCTACGGCAGCGATGCCATCGGCGGCGTCATCAACTTCATCACGCGGCGCGACTACCAGGGCGCGGAGATCGGCGTCTATGCCTCGGGCACACAGGAAGGTGGCGCTGGCAAGCGCACCGGTACGGTCAGTGGCGGCTTTGGCAATCTCGACACCGACCGCTTCAACATCATGGGGGTGCTGGATGTGCAGCAGCTGGATTCCTTGCGCAGCACGCAGCGCAAGTTCATCCAGGAGCGGCCGCTGGCCGAGACGGTGCCCTACTACCTGTCGAGCCGGCCTTACCCCGCCAACCTGCGCTTGTCCGGCAACAGCACGACACGCGCAGCGCAGCTCGCAGCCATCAACGCGGCGGGCTACAGCTTCAGTGGCGCGCCATACAACCAGCGCACCGTGAACCTGTTCGCGCCGGGCTGCAACCCGCCGGCTTCGGTCTACACCACGCTGGTGGGCACGCAGGCCTGCGGTTACGACTACATGTCCGACACCGAGATCTATCCGGATGCCGACAAGTTGTCGTTCCTGGGCCGTGGTGTATTCCAGGTCAATGCCACCACGCAGGCTTTTGCAGAGGTGCTGGCCGCGCGTGCCAAGACGCTGTACGTGCTGTCACCCAACCCAACCACGGTGGGTGGCGTGACCTTTGCGGCCATCAACCCCTATTTGCCCCGGCCCATTGCCAACGGCAGCACGTTTGACGTGCGCGTGCGTGCCACCGAAGCGGGCAACCGCAGCAACGAGGTCAAGAGCGACGCCAACCGGGTCGTCGCCGGCATCAACGGCACGCTGGGCAAGGACTGGGACTACAGCAGCGCCGTGAGCTACGCCGCCAACAAGGTGGCGGACAAGTACGTCAACGGCTACTTTCTGTTCAGCGAGTTTGCAACAGCGCTGCGCGGTGGGCAGATCAACGTCTTCGGTCCTTCCAACGCCGCGGGCAAGGCCTTGATCGATTCGCTGCGCATCAACGATGTGGCGCGCCAGTCCGAAGGCACGACCACGGGCATCGACGCCAAGGTCACCGGCACGCTGATGCAGTTGCCCGGTGGCAGCCTGGGCGTGGCCTTCGGTGCCGAACTGCGCCGCGAGACGCAGAAGTTCACGCCCTCGGCGCTGCTGCTGGCCAACAACATCGCCGGTGACCGCGACAGCAGCGGCTCCAACCCGCCGCTGGTGGCGACCAGCAACGCACGCAACATCGCCTCGGCCTACGCGGAGTTGAACGCGCCCTTCACCCAAGAGTTGGAGGCGCAATTCGCCCTGCGCTACGACAGGTACCAAGGCATCGGCGACAGCGTCAATCCGAAGGTCGGCCTGCGCTGGCAGCCGATGAAGACGGTGCTGTTGCGTGCTTCGGCAGGTACCGGCTTTCGAGCGCCGTCCTTCAGCGAGCTCTACCGCCCCACCTCTTACGGCACCAGTCCGGCCTTCATCTACGACGCCGTGTACGACAGCTTTGAGCAGTACCCCACCATCAAGCTGGCCAATCCCGACCTGAAGCCTGAGAAGTCGCAGCAGTTCTCGCTGGGCATCGTCTTCGAGCCCATGCGCGACATCAGCCTGAGCGTGGACTACTGGAACATCAAGAAGAAGGACGTCATCAGCGACCTCTACGAAAAGACCATCCTGGCCAACCCGACACGCTATGCCCAGTACATCACGCGGGATCCGGCTGACGACTTCCCGACCGTGTTGCTGAAGAAAGAGAACCAGGGCCGCCTGAACACATCGGGCCTGGACTTCGAAGCCAGCTGGCGCGGCGGTGCCACGGCAGTGGGCCGCTTCGGCGCCAACGTCAGCGGCACCTACGTGCTGGAGTACGAACGCCAGTTCGGCAAGCTGGAGCCCATGGTCAGCAACGTCGGCCGCTTCCTCAACGACCAGGTCATCCAGCGCTGGCGCCACCGCGTCAGTGCCGACTGGAGCCTGGGCGCCTTTGGCCTGACGCTGGGCAACACCTACTACAGCGGCTATACCGATGACAGCTATCTGCCCAACACGGCAGCGCGCAAGGTGGACGCCTATTCGCTGTGGGACTTGTCGGGTTCCTGGGCACTCAGCAAGCAGCTGCAATTGCGCGCCGGCATCAACAACCTGCTGGACACCGACCCGCCGTTCTCCAACCAGAGCTACTACTTCCTGTCCACCTACGACCCCACCTACACCGATCCGCGTGGGCGCACCTTCTACGCCAGTCTGAAGTACAGCTTCTGACCCCTGCGCCGGTTTGCCGGGCCCCGTGGCGCTGTCCAGCACCACGGGGCCCGCGTCTTTGCGGGTCCGGGTGGTCGCCGCTTGTGACAGGTGTCACACCTGGCGCAGCGTGTAGGAATTTGTCTGACAAGGCAGGTGGAAGAAGCTGGACTGCAGCCACGGAACTGGCCTGATGTGCGGGTGCATTTCAACTCTCTACAGTCCATTCCATCGACTCCCGCCCACCCCCCTACAGCAAAGCACACGACCATGACCTCTGAACAGATCCTTGCCGAAATCCGCGAAGCCAACCTGTCGTACCTGATGCTGGCGCAAAGCCTGATCCGCACCGACCGCGACCAGGCCTTGTTTCGCCTGGGCGTGAGCGAAGACACCGCGGCGCTCATCGGCACGCTGACGCCGGCGCAGATGATGAAGATCGCCGGCGGCAACACGCTGCTGTGCCGCTTCCGCATGGACGACGACCTGGTTTGGAACCTGCTCACCAGCCACGGCAAGGGCTCTGCCAACGACGGCATGAGCCGCCTGCACGCGTCGATCTTGATGGCCGGACGCCATCAAGAAGCGGCATAACGAGAGCCCCCACGCTCCGTAGCGGTCGCCGCCCCCCCCGAGGGGGCTCTGGCGACGGACCGGCGAAGCCGCATCCGTGCCAGGACCTTGATCAAGACACACACACCCATCCAGGACGGACAAACACATGGCACGCAGCAAGAGCATCCTGACCGAAGCCAGGCAGATCGAGCGCGCCGTGACGCTCATCAACCTGGGCGCCCGCCTGCAGGTGCTGGAAAGCGAAACCGACCTCAGCTACGAGCGCCTGCTGCGCCTGTACAAGGAAGTGGCCGGCAAGAGCCCCAGCAAGGGCCAGCTGCCGTTTTCCACCGACTGGTTCATGACCTGGCAGCCCAACATCCACGCCAGCCTGTTCCTGAACATGCACGAGTACCTGAACAAGGTGGCGGCGCTGGACGAGATCGACACCGTCATCAAGGCCTACCAGCTGTACCTGGAACACATGCAGTCGCAGGGCCTGGAGCCGCTGCTCAGCGTGACACGTGCCTGGCGCCTGGTGAAGTTCGTTGACAACGGCATGCTCACCATGACCGCCTGCAGCAAGTGCGGTGGTCACTACGTGACGCACCCGCACGAAATTGCGCGTCACTACGTGTGTGGCCTGTGCAATCCACCCGCGCGCGCCGGCAAGGGCAAGCTGGCCGGTTCCATCCAACTGGGCAACAGCCGCGTCGACGCGGCTGCCCACTGACGCAACGCCGCCGCGGCGGCACTTCTTCACGTTCAACGGTTCAGTTCATGTCCGCGCAGGCCGATACAGCAGACAGGTTCTTGATTCATTGCACGTCTCCTCCTGGCACAGTCATCTGTGCTTTCAACGGGTCCTTCGGGGCCCGTTTTTTTTGGCGCGTCCATGCCCCGGGGCAGCGGGCGCTCAACTTGCAAGGGCCAGGGCCGATATCCGCTAAGACAGCGCGCCCATCCGGTGCGCCAGGACCGACAGCCCCCTCACTGTGAAGCTCGTCCCCTTCTCATCGCAGTACCTGCGCCTGAACGAACCGCTGCCCTTTGGGGTCCGCGACGTCGCCGGTCGGCTGTTGCTCGTCGCCGGCAAGGTGATCGACTCGACGTCGATGCTGGAAGAGCTGTCCCGCCAGCCCCTGTTCTCTGACGAGTCGGAATCCGCCGACTGGGTGCGCCGTCTGTCGGCGGCCATGGACCAGGCCATTCGTCAGGGCGCGCCGCTGAAGGACGTGGTGGCGGTGCGACCCGAGAACGCTTCCACGCGCGAAACCGTGGCACCCGCGGCCATGAGCCTGGCCGAGCAGTGGCAGGAACTCGTTACGCACCTGGACTCTGCGCTGCGTGAGCTGCGCACCAGTGCCGACTGGCGCTCGCGCTTGTTCTCGGTGCATGTGCGCGCACGGCAGCTTGCACAGAAGCGCTTGGACGCGTCGCTTTACCACCTGGTCTACGAGGCAGGCCATTCGACGCAGAAATACAGCTGCCATCACGCCCTGTTGACCATGCTGATCTGCGAACAGGCCGGTCCGCTGCTGGGCTGGAGCCAGCCGCGTGTGGACAGCCTGGGCCGCGCCGCATTGACCATGAACGTGGCCATGCAGCGGCTGCAGGATCAGCTCGCTTCCAGCCACCTGAGCCCCACGCCCGAGATGCGCGTCGAGATCGACGCCCATGCCAGCCTGGGCGCACAGTGGCTTGCCGAAGGCGGCCTGGGCGATCCCTTGTGCTGCGCGGTGGTGGCGCTGCACCACGACGCCACGCTGGCCGATGCGCCGCTGGCCGAGCTGCCGCCCGAACGCCAGCTGGCGCGCCTGCTGCGACGGGTGGACATCTTTGCCGCCAAGATCAGCCGCCGCGCCACACGGGTGCCGATGTCGCCCGTGCAGGCCGCGCGTGAAGCCTGCCTGGGTGCAACGGGTGTGCCCGACGAGATCGGCGGCGCCTTGCTCAAGGCCGTGGGCCTGTACCCGCCGGGCAGCTTTGTTGAACTGGTGTCGGGCGAGATCGGCATCGTGGTGGCCCGAGGCCGCCGCGCCAACTTGCCCTATGTGGCCTCGCTGGTGTCGGCCAGTGGCACGCCGCTGGGTGAACCGGCCTTGCGCGACACCATCGACCGCCGTTACACGGTGCGATCGGCGGTGCCGCCGGGCCAGGTGAAAGTGCGGCCGCCTCACGAACGGCTGCTGGCCATGCGCTGCTGAGATTCGCCGTTGACGCATGGGTCTTGCTGGCAGTGCCAATGTCAGGCTGGTGAATGCCGCGCTTCTTGCGCGCTTGCTGCGCCAGCCCATTGCCACACTGGTGGACTTTGCCACCTGCACGCACGCAATGAACGCTGCCACCTCCACGGACCTGTCCAAGCGGCGACGGGCGTGGGCCCTTCCCTGGCCCGTTCCAGCTGTTCTCGCCTGGGCAATCGCCTGGGCCGTTTGGTGGCTGGTGCGCACGCTGGATGCAGGTCCTGCCTTGGCGCTGGGGCTTGGCTTGGCCACCGGCGGTGCGCTGGCGCTTGTTCTGCCCGGCTGTCGCGGGCGTTGGCGCCGCGCCATCGCTGCGGCCGGCTTTCCGCTGTCGGCTTTTGCGCTGGGGGCAGCCCACGCCTGGCCAGCCTGGGCCTGGCTGGCCTTGCTGCTGCCGCTGTTGGTCGTCTACCCATTGCGCGCCTGGCGCGATGCGCCGTTTTTTCCGACGCCCGCGCAGGCGCTGCAGGGCCTGGACACGGTCGTGCCAGCGCCGACCGTTGTGCTGGACGCCGGCTGCGGCCTGGGCCACGGCCTGCGTGCGCTGCATGGCCTGTGGCCACAGGCGCAGTTGCGGGGTGTGGAGTGGAGCCCGCTGCTGGCCGCAGCTGCGCGGCTGCTGTGCCCCTGGGCTCAGGTGCGGCGCGTTGACATGTGGGCCGACGGCTGGGGTCAGCAAGACCTGGTCTATGTTTTCCAGCGGCCCGAAAGCATGCCGCGTGCATGGGCCAAGGCCCAGGCCGAGATGGCGGCCGGTTCCTGGCTGGTGAGCCTGGAGTTCCAGGTCCACGGCGTGGCCCCGCACGCCAGTCTGCAGCGGCAGGGGCAACGCCCGGTGTGGATCTACCGAGTGCCCGATGCCCAGCCCGCAAGCCAGGCCGCAGCCCAGCGTGGCTCAACCGCAGCGCAGCACGGCCGATAACCCCCACATGCCCCGTCGGGTGCGTGTCCCATTCCGGCACGCACCACGGGCCTTGCATTGAGTCAGTCCTCGCGGAATACGGTTCATGTTCGTCATCATCGGTTGGGTCGTTGTGCTCGGTTGCGTGTTCGGGGTGTTCATCGCCCACGGCGGCAACATGGGCCCGATCATGAAGGCCTTGCCCTGGGAAATGGCCATGATCGGCGGCGCCACGCTGGGCGCCTTTGTGGTCAACAACCAGATGAAGGTCATCAAGTCGACGATCGCCGCCACCTTGTCCTGCTTCAAAGGCAGCAAGTACACCAAAGCGCGCTATATGGAGCTGCTGGCGCTGATGTTCGACATCCTTCAGAAGGCGCGCAAAGAGGGTCTGATGTCGATCGAGAAAGACGTCGAAGACCCGCACAGCAGCCCGCTGTTCCAGAAGTACCCCGGGGTAGGCAATGACCACCACGTCACCGAATTCATCACCGACTATCTGCGCATGATGGTGTCGGGCAACCTGAACGCGCACGAGATCGAGTCCTTGATGGACAGCGAGATCGACACGCATCACCACGAGGCGCATGCCTCCGTGGCGGCGATGCAGCGTGTGGCCGGCGGCCTGCCGGCCTTCGGCATCGTGGCCGCCGTGCTGGGTGTGGTCAAGACCATGGGCAGCGTCGGCCAGCCGCCCGCGGTGCTGGGCGCGATGATCGGTTCGGCCCTGGTCGGCACCTTCCTGGGCATCTTGCTGGCGTATGCGTTTGCGGAACCGCTGGCGGGCCTGATGGAGCAGAAGGTCGAAGAGGGCAGCAAGGAACTGCAGTGCATCAAGACCACGCTGCTGGCCAGCATGCAAGGCTACGCGCCGCAGGTGGCCATCGAGTTCGGCCGCAAGGTGCTGTACAGCGGCGACCGCCCCAGCTTCACCGAACTCGAGTCCCACGTGAAGGGCAAAAAATGATGCTTGCCGAGATGCCCGCGATGCTGGGGGCCCTGTGGGCCAGCAAGGCTGAAAGCCAAGCGCCCCTCAAGTGGCCGCCGCGGAACCGGCTCAGCCGGGCCGCCAGCGGCGCCCCCCTGGGGGGCAGCGCCGAAGGCGCTACGGGGGGGGTCAACTAAATGGCTGGAGACGCAAAAAAGCTGCAGCCGATCATCATCAAGCGCATCAAGAAGGGCGGTCATGCGGTGCATGGTGGCGCCTGGAAGATTGCCTACGCCGACTTCGTGACGGCCATGATGGCTTTTTTCTTGCTCATGTGGCTGCTGGGCAGCACCACAGAGGGCGACAAGAAAGGCATCGCCGACTACTTTGCTTCGCCGCTCAAGCTGTCTCTGCTGGCCAGTGGCTCGGGCGCGGGTGATGCCAGCCACGTCGTCAAGGGCGGCGGCCAAGACCTGACGCGCACCACCGGCCAGGTCAAGCGCGGCGACATAGAAGCGCCGCGCGACACCATCAACCTGCACCAGCTCAAGGCCGAGCAGATCCGCGCCGAAGTGGCGCGTCTGGACGACTTGCGCAAGAAGGTCGAGCAGGCCTTGGCCGGCAACCCCGAGCTCAAGGGCATGGCCTCTCAGCTGCTGCTGGAGATGACCTCTGACGGCCTGCGCATCCAGATCCTGGATGCCGACCAGCGGCCCATGTTTGCCAGCGGCAGCCCGCAGGTCCAGCCGCACATGCGCGCTCTGCTGCGCGCCGTCGGCGGACTGTTGGCCGAGGTGCCCAACCGCTTGACCTTGGAAGGCCATACGGATGCGTTGCCCTTCGGTTCGGGCGACCGCGGTTATGGCAACTGGGAGCTCAGCGCCGACCGCGCCAACGCCTCGCGCCGTGAGCTGGTGACCGGGGGCTTGCCCGAAGACCAGGTGCTGCGTGTGCAAGGCCTGGCCGCCAGCCACCCGCTCGACCGCAAGGAACCTGCGGCACCGGCCAACCGGCGCATCAGCATCATCGTGATGACCCGTGAAGCCGAAGACCGTGTCTTCCGCACTTATCTCGAGCACCCGCCCGGCATGCCCGTGGCGGCAGCACAGGGCCTGGGCTCAAGTCCGGTCCCCGACCACCGATAAACCCGGCAGTTCTCCTTTTCCGAGCCATCGCCCAAGGCCAGCATCCATGAACACCACCGACCTGAAGTTCCTCATCGTCGACGATTTCTCCACCATGCGCCGCATCGTGCGCGGCCTGCTCAAGGAGATGGGTTGCAACAACGCCGACGAAGCCGAAGATGGTGTCGTCGCGCTGAACATGCTGAAGACCGGCAAGTACGACTTTGTGGTGTCGGACATCAACATGCCCAACATGAACGGCTTTGACCTGCTGAAGGCCGTCAAGGCCGATGAAGGCCTGAAGCACTTGCCCGTGCTAATGGTCACCGCGGAAGCGCGCAAGGAAGACATCGTGCTGGCCGCACAAAGCGGCGCGGCGGGTTACATCGTCAAGCCCTTCACCAAGGCCACGCTGGAAGAAAAAGTGCAGAAGATCCTGCAAAAACTCGCTACGCCAGCCTGACGGAAACTGGGAACCACAAGATGAAGATGGATGACGCCAACACCCTGAAGCCCGCCGATCCACCGGCCGTTTCACCCGAGGTGTTCCAGCAGATCGGCACGCTGACGCGATTGCTGCACGACACCATGCAGCAACTGGGCGTGATGCCCAAGCTGCAGACCGCCACCGACGGCTTGCCCGATGCTCGAAGCCGTCTGAACTACATCGCCAACAAGACCGCCGAGGCTGCCAACAAGGTGCTGAACTCGGTGGACCGGGCCAAGCTTGAGCACGCCGCCATCAGCCAGGCCACGCGCCACATGGCGCAGGCCATCGTCGCCGACCCGGTCAAGGCCGTGGCCAGTGGCGCGGTGCTCAACTTCGTCAAGGACGTCGAGGTGCACACGGCCAACATCGACGGTCACCTCACCGACATCATGATGGCGCAGGACTTTCACGACCTCACCGGCCAGGTCGTGGCCAAGGTGGTGGCCCTGGCCAATGAGCTGGAAGACAGCCTGGTCAAGCTGCTGGTGCAGGTGGTGCCGGCCGACCAGCGCGAGAAGGTGGATGCCAGCATCCTCAACGGCCCGGTGGTCAACACCGAAGGCCGCACCGATGTGGTCACCAACCAGGGCGAAGTGGACGACCTGCTGGCCAGCCTGGGGTTCTGAGCCCTTGCACCCAGATGTAAACGGGCGCTGAACACAGCGCCGTCTGCTCTGCTTTTGCCCTGCTTTTGCCCCGCGTTCGCCCCGCGTTTGCCCCGCTTTCGCCCCTCTATTCCCCCTCAAGTTCACGCCGCTGCGCGGCACCATGGCTGGGCTCCCTCGAGGAGCCCTTTTTGCATCCAGCTGAAGCTGCCTGCACCCCGCCATGGCCGAATCCGCTCAAGACCGCAAGCTACCCGCCACCCAGCGCAAGATCGACAAGTCGCGTGCCGACGGCCAGGTTGCGCGTTCACGCGACCTGGGCCATCTGGGTGCCATCGGCCTGGGCGTGGCGCTGCTGGCATTCAGCGCGCGGCCCTTCGCCGACGAAGCCGGCGTGCTGCTGCGCGCCGGGCTGCGCTTTGACGCCGCTTCGCTGGCCGATCCGGCTTCGATGGTGCACCGCCTGGCCGAAATGGGCCTGCAGATGCTGGTGTTGCTGGCACCGCTGTTTGGCGCCGTCTGGCTGGTGGCGCTGGGCGCGGGTGTGTTGTGCGGCGGCTGGAACTTCACGCTCAAGGCGCTGATGCCCAGTTTTTCCAAGATCGATCCGATCAGCGGCCTGGGCCGTGTGTTCAGCGTCGATCAGCTCACCAATACCCTGAAGGCCTGCTTGCTGGCCGTGCTGATGGGCGCCATCGGCGCGGTCTATCTGGGCCAGCACTGGATGCAGCACGTCGAGTTGCTGGCCATGCCGCTGCCCGCAGCGCTGGCCGCCGGAGCCGACCTGGTGCTGGGTGGGCTGTTGCTCATCGCCGGGTTGCTGGCGGCGTTTGCGCTGGTCGACGTGCCGCTGCAGCGGCACATGCTGCTGAGGCGCCTGCGCATGTCGATCGAAGAGATGAAGAAGGAATTCAAGGAAGTCGAAGGCAATGTCGAGGTCAAGGGCCGCCTGAAGCAGCGCATGCGCGAACTGGCCAGCCGCCGCATGCTGGCCGCCGTGCCGCTGGCTGACCTGGTGGTGATGAACCCCAGCCACTACGCCGTGGCGCTGAAGTACGACGAAAAGACCATGGCCGCGCCCAAGGTGGTGGCCAAGGGCGCGGACCTGCTGGCGCTGAAGATCCGCGATCTGGCGCGCGATGCCAAGGTGCCGGTGCTGCAGGCGCCGCCGCTGGCGCGTGCGCTGTACGCCCACACCGAAGTCGACCAGGAAGTGCCGGCGCGCCTGTTCAGCGCCGTGGCGCAGGTGCTGGCCTGGGTCTACCAACTGCGCGACGCCATGGCCGCCGGCCGCGGCATGGCAGGCCTTGCGCCCGTACCTGAGGTGCCGGCCGACATGGATCCTGCCAATGGTCGTGAGGGCCTGCCTGCGCAGCGCCTTGCGCCTGAGGCAGGCCTGCCGCTTGCTAGCGGCAGGCCCACAACACGTCAGGAGCCTGAGCTGTGAACGGCCTGATGCAACAGATGAACGCGTGGTTCGGCGGCAACGACGGCGCCCGGGGCACGGCCATCAAGGCGTTGGTGCTGCCGACCTTCGTGGTGATGATGCTGGCCATGATGGTGTTGCCGCTGCCGGCCTTCGTGCTGGATCTGCTGTTCACCTTCAACATCGCTTTGGCACTGGTGGTGATGATGGTGTCGGCGCAGATGGTCAAGCCGCTGGACTTTGCGGCGCTGCCCACGGTGCTGCTGGTGACCACACTGCTGCGCCTGTCACTGAACGTGGCTTCCACGCGCGTGGTGCTGATGGAAGGCCACACCGGCCCCGGCGCGGCGGGGCAGGTGATCGAGGCCTTTGGCCACTTTCTCATCGGCGGCAACTTCGCGGTCGGCCTGATCGTGTTTGCGATCCTGGTGGTCATCAACTTCGTCGTGGTGACCAAAGGTGCTGAACGTATCGCCGAGGTCGGTGCGCGGTTTGCGTTGGATGCCATGCCCGGCAAGCAGATGGCCATAGACGCCGACCTGAACGCCGGCCTCATCGACGAAAAGATGGCCCGCCTGCGGCGCCTGGAAGTGGCCGAAGAAGCCGACTTCTTCGGCAGCATGGACGGCGCCAGCAAGTTTGTGCGCGGCGACGCGATGGCGGGCCTGCTGATCCTGTTCATCACCATCGTCGGCGGTTTCATCATCGGCCTGTCGATGCACAGCATGAGCGCTGGTCAGGCGGCCAGCAGCTACGTCACGCTGGCCGTGGGCGACGCCCTGGTGGCGCAGATACCGGCGCTGCTGATCAGCGTGGCCAGCGCCATGGTGGTGTCACGTGTGGGCAAGGAACAGGACATTGGCACGCAGATCCGCGGCCAGGTCTTCGACTCGCCGCAGGCCCTGGGCGTGGCCGCGGGCGTGGTCGGCCTGCTGGGCCTGGTGCCGGGCATGCCGCACCTGGTGTTTCTGCTCGTGGCCGGTGGCCTGGGTGCGCTGGCCTGGCAGCTGACAAAACAACGTCGTACCGAGGCCATGAAACCCGAACGCACGATGGGCACCGACGTGCAGCCGGCCAATGCCGAAGCCAGCTGGGACGATCTGACCCCGGTGGACACGCTGGGCCTGGAGGTGGGCTACCGGCTCATCGCGCTGGTGGACAAGGCGCGCAACGGCGACCTGCTGTCGCGCATCAAGGGCGTGCGCAAGAAGTTTGCGCAGGACGTGGGTTTTCTGCCGCCGCCCGTGCACATCCGCGACAACCTGGTGGAGCTGAAACCGGGCATGTACCGCGTCACGCTGCGCGGTGCGGTGGTGGGTGAGGCCGAGGCCAACCCGGGCCTGTTCCTGGCCATCAACCCGGGCGGTGTATCGGCTGCGGTGCAGCAGCAATTGCCCGGCACCAAGACCACCGACCCCGCCTTCGGCCTGCCTGCGGTGTGGATCGAAGAGCGCCACAAGGAGATGGCGCAAATGGCCGGGTTTACGGTCGTTGATTGCGCCACCGTCGTGGCCACCCATCTTTCACACTTGATGCAGGTGAACGCAGCGCGTCTGCTGGGCCGGGTGGAGACCCAGTCCCTTGTGGAACACGTCACCAAACTGGCCCCCAAACTGATCGAAGACGTCGTGCCCAAGATGGTCGGAATTGCCACCCTGCAACGTGTGCTGCAACTGCTGCTGGAAGAGGGTGTGCACATCCGCGACATGCGCTCGATCGTCGAGTGCCTGGCCGAAAACGCCGCCACCGTGACCGACCCGGCCGAGCTGGCGCGCCGCATCCGCGTGCACCTGGCCCCGGCCATCGTGCAGCAGATCTACGGCCCGGTGAAAGAGCTGGACGTGATCGCGCTGGACCCTGAACTCGAGCGCCTGGTCACCCAGGCCCTGAACTCGCCCCACGGCGCCGCGCTGGACCCCGGTGTGGCCGACACGCTGAGCCGCAGCGCGGCCGACAACGCCCGCCGTCAGGAAGACCTGGGTTTGCCGGCCTGCCTGCTGGTGCCCGACCTGATCCGCGCGCCCATGGCGCGGCTGCTGCGGCGCGCTGCACCTCGACTGAAGGTGCTGGGCCACAGCGAGATTCCTGAAACCCATTCGATCCGCATCGGTTCGATCATTGGAAGTACAGCATGAACCCCCACGCTCGCCTTCGCTCGCTGCCCCCTGTGATGGGGCTGACCGGCCTTGAGACGGCTCTGCGGGAGGTCGCATGAACGTCAAACGCTTCACCGCCCGCACCTCACGCGACGCGTTGGCCCTGGTTCGCCAGGCCTTTGGCGACGACGCCGTGGTCATGAGCACGCGTCCCTGCGCCGAAGGCGTGGAGGTGCTGGCCATGGCGCCCGAAAGCGTGCAGCAGCTCGAACGTGTGGGCGCTCCGGCTGAAACACCGCGACCGCGCGCCAATGTTGTGCAGCCGCGGGTGCTGGAACAACATCGCGCCCCTGCTGCGTTGCCTGCGCCGCCAGTTGCCAGCCGCACCGCAGCACGCCCTGGGGCGTCAACGACCGCGCGCAACGGCGAGCGCCAGGAACCCACCTTCGACGACACGGTGGCGCAAGACGTGGCACAGATGCAGATGAGCACGCTGTCGTTCCAGGACTACGTGCGTGATCGCATGTTCAAGCGCCGCGAGGCGCAGCTGGTGGCGGATGCTGCAGCCGACGCCGCATCTCATGCTGCAACATCACCCGCGTCGGTCGCACCACCCGTCGTGTCGCCCATCGCCGCGGCGCGCACGCGCCTGGCCGCAGCCCGTGCCGTGCCCGTGCTGCGCGACGAACTGGCGCCGCAAGAACCCGTGCTGGCGCAAGCCACGCCGCTGCCTGTGCACGCCAGTGTGCAGACAGCGCTGCCCGCTGTGCCCGCCGTGGTGGCCGCCAGCCAGGCGGAACAGATCGAGATGATGGGCGAGCTGCGCTCCATGCGCGGCCTCATCGAGCAGCGCTTCGGCGCGCTGGCTTTCATGGAAAAGCTGCAGCGCCAGCCGCGCCAGGCGCAACTGGCGCAGAAGCTGCTGGGCTGCGGTTATTCGCCGGCGCTGATTCGCAAGCTCGTGGATGGCCTGCCCGCAGAGGGGGACGAAATCACCTGGGCTGCTGGCGTGCTGGAACGCAACCTGGCCACGGCCGAGCGCGACACGCCGCTTGAAGACGCGGGCGGCATCTACGCCCTCATTGGCGCCACCGGGGTCGGCAAGACCACCAGCACGGCCAAGCTGGCAGCGGCCTTTGCCGCACGCCACGGTGCGGCCGAACTGGGTTTGATCACGCTGGACGCCTACCGCGTGGCGGCGCACGAACAGTTGCGCACTTACGGCCGCATCCTGGGCGTGCCGGTGCACACCGCACACGACCGGGCCAGTCTGGAAGACCTGCTGGACCTGCTGTCGGCCAAGCGCATGGTGCTGATCGACACCGCCGGCATGGCGCAGCGCGACAGCCGCACGCGTGAACTGCTGGAAATGATCTCGCACCGGTCCATCAGCCGGCTGCTGGTGGTCAACGCCTCGGCCCAGGGCGAAACCATCGAAGACCAGTTGGCGGCCTATGCCGCGCCTTCGTGCCGGGGCATCGTGCTGTCCAAGCTGGATGAAGCCGTGAAGCTGGCACCGGCGCTGGATTCGATGATCCGCCACAAGCTCAAGGTGATGGCCGTGGCCAACGGCCAGCGGGTGCCCGAAGACTGGCACCGGCTGAGCGCCAACGCGCTGGTGCAGCGTTCGCTCAAGTCCGCTGCCGCGCCCGCCTGGCGCCTGGACGACAGCGACGTGAATCTGGTCTTTGCAGGCATGCCCGCTGCACGCCAGCCGGCTGCTGCGGCCCGCCACTGAGCCTGCAGCCGCGCCCGCACCCGCCTCTATACACCCTGACGCATGCACGACTTCTACGCCCCTTCACGCCCCGCACCGCTGGACCAGGCCGACGGCCTGCGCCGCATGTTTGCGGGCCGCCGCCGCGTGGTGCTGCCGCTGGTGGCCAACCCCTACGTCGCATTCAGTGGCGTCGTGCTGGACCGCCTGGCCGCCTTGCTGTCGGCCCAGGGCCGACAGGTGCTGGTGGTGGATGCTTCATCGGCATCCCCGCCGGCGCACGAGATGGCCGCACTGGACCTGGCCGCCTGCATCGAAACGGTGTCCTCGCGGGTGGCTTACCTGCCGGCCAGCGGCCTGGCCACGGCTTATGTGGACACACGCGGCTGCGCCGGTGGTTTCATCGACGCGCTGCAACGGGCGGCGCCGCAGGCCGAAGTGCTGCTGCTGCATGCCGATGCACAAGACCTGGCGCGGGTCTTCAAGCGCCGTGGCGCCCGGCCCGTGCTGATCGGCGCCGACCACCCCGACAGCATCAAACATGCCTATGCCGGCGCCAAGCTGCTGGCCAACCGGTGCTCGCTGATGACCTTTGACCTGCTGCTGGCCGCGCCGCCACAGTCGCCGCGCGTGACCGCCATCGCCCAGAGCCTGGCCGGCTGCGCCGAAACCTTCCTGGGCGCAGTGCTGCTGCACACCGCCCTGGTCGACCCCGCTGGCGACCCTGGCGCCGCACCTGACGCTGCACTTGCCTGCCTGCTGGCCGCGCAACTGGCTCTGGACGACACGCTGCTGGACACGGGCCCGGCCCCGCTGCCTGCGGCCCGCGCCAGCACCGCGCACCCTGCCCGAACCGCATTCCGATAGAGGCCCACCATGTACACCGCCAAGGGACAACTCGACGCCGGCGCACTGCTCAAGCAGTACAGCCCCCTCGTGCGCCGCCTCGCGCACCAGATGATCGCCAAGCTGCCTGCCAACGTGGAGCTGGACGACCTGATCCAGGTGGGCATGATCGGCCTGTCCGACGCGCTGTCACGCTTCGACCCCGGGCAGGGTGTGCAGTTCGAGACTTTCGCCACCCAGCGCATCCGCGGCGCCATGCTCGATGAGCTGCGTGGCAACGACTGGATGAGCCGCGGCGACCGCCGCCACCAGCGCAGCATCGAAGCCGCCGTGCACAAGCTGGAGCAGCGCTTCGGCCGTGCGCCTCAAGAGAGCGAAATCGCGCGCGAGATGGGCCTGAGCCTGGAGGACTACCAGACCTTGCTGGGCAAGGTGCGCGGCACCCAGCTCATCTACCTGGAAGACATGAGTGGCGACGACGGCGACTACCTGGATCGCCACGTCATCGACAACGACGCCAACCCGATCGCCCGCCTGCAGGACCAGCGCATGCGCGAAGCGCTGGTGGAAGCCATCAAGAATCTGCCCGAACGGGAGCAGTACGTGATGAGCATGTACTACGAACACGACATGAACCTGAAAGAGATCGCTGCTGTCCTGGGCGTCACTGAAAGCCGCGTCTGCCAACTGCACAGCCAGAGCATTGCTCGGCTGCGCACTCGGCTGCGCGAGTGGTAGCTCGGTTGCGCGTGGCTCAGACCGCGCCCTGACCTGGCGACCCGCAGTCCCACCCGAACCGGAGACACACCACCATGTTTGCCGCTTTCAAGCGAAACGTCGATCCTGCTTCCGGCGCTGCTCCGTCGCCCGACGCAGGCGCTCCGACCGAAGCTGCCGCAGCCCACGCGCGCCGTGCGGTGCAGACCATCAGCCAGCGCGCATCCACGTTGGGCCGTGAGGCCGCCGAGGTGCGCGGCGTGCTGGACGACACGCAGAAGATCGCCATCGCCCAGGCTGCGGCCGTGCAGTTGCTGACCGAGCAGTTGCAGCAGGTGGTTCAGGCGCAGGCTGGCATCACGAAAGAGGTGGAACTCGGCCTCCAAGCCGTGGGCCAGGTGGGTGACGCGGTGCAGGGCGTGGGCGTTGAAGTCAGCGGCATCGTGCAGACGCTGCGCCAGGTGTCGGGCGCGGCACAGCAGATCACGCAGATTGCCTTGCAGACGCGGCTGGTGGCCTTCAACGCTTCGGTCGAAGCCAAACGGGCCGGCGAAGCCGGGCGCGGCTTTGCCGTGGTGGCCGACGCCGTGAAGGACTTGGCGGGACAGGTCGAAAGTTCGTCCAAGGCCATCATGGGCACGGTGAAGCAGCTGGACCAGCGCATCGCAGCCCTGTCGCGCGAAGTCAGCCGTGAGGCCGGGTCCGAGTCAGACGGCGGTGTGCACCGCGCCTTGGCGGTGGTAGAGCAGGGCGTGCGCCGCATCCACCAGGCCAGCAAACACAGCAGCCAGGTCTGCAATGGCCTGGACGGCCAGATGGCGTCGATCGAAGGCGAGATGCGGCGCACCACCGCGGCGCTGGATGCCGCGCTCAAGCGCACCGACAGTTTCCTGACGATTTCCGAGCAACTCATCGAGACGGTGGCCGAATGTGGCATCGCCACCGAAGACACGCCCTATATCCGCGCCGCGCAGCAGGCCGCCAGCCAGATCGGCCAGCTGCTGGACGATGCCTTGCGCACCGGCGCCATCACCGAGCAGGATCTGTTCGACGAGCGCTACCAGCCGGTGAACGGCAGTGAACCGGCACAGGTCACGACGCGCTTCGTGGCGCTGGCCGAGCGCCTGTTTCCGCAGGTCCAGGAAAAGCTGCTGGTCCTGTCGGACAAGGTGGTGTTTGGCATCTCGGCCGACCGCAATGGCTACATCGCCTGCCACAACCGACAGTACAACCAGCCGCAGCGGGCAGGGGACGTGGCCTGGAACACGGCACATTGCCGCAACCGCCGCATCTTCAACGACCGCACGGGCCTGGCGTCGGCGCGCAACCAGCGGCCGTTCCTGCTGCAGACCTATCGCCGAGACATGGGCGGTGGCAATTTCATCCTGATGAAAGAGGCGGCCGCGCCGATCCAGGTCAAGGGCCGCCATTGGGGCGGCCTGCGCCTGGCCTTCAAGTTCTGAGGCCGCCAGCCGCTTGTCTGTCGCGGCTGGGTTCCACCAGACGCAGCGAGGGTGGTGCTTCGTGCACCGTGCCGCGCCCGGCGGCCTTGGCGCTGTAGCAGGCCATGTCGGCGGCAGCCAGCCAGGCTTGGGCATCGTCCATGCCGCTGTCCAGCACCGCCATGCCCACGCTGCAACTCAGGCTCAGCACCGAGCCTTGCCAGTCCAGGCACACATCGGCCACGGCCTGGCGCACCTCTTCGGCCACACGCGCGCCCACGTCGGCCGGGCATCGTTCCAGCAGCAACGCAAATTCGTCGCCGCCCAGGCGCACCACCAGGTCGCCAGACCGCACCCGGGCATTCATGGCCGCGGCAACCGCACGCAACATGGCATCGCCCGCGGCGTGACCGTGCTGGTCGTTGATGGGTTTGAAGCGGTCCAGGTCCAGCATCAGCAAGGCAGCGGGCTGGGCCCTTGAAGCCTTGGCAAACATGGGCTCCAGGCGGGCGGTGAGCGCCGCGCGGTTGGCCAGACCGGTGAGCGGATCGTGCGTGGCGGCCCACTCCAGCACCTGGCGCGCCGCCACTTCTTCGGTCACGTCGCTGATGGTCCAGATGGTGCCCGGCGTGGCGTCGGCCCAGCTCACCGGCTGGGCGCGCAAGCGCGCCGGAAAGCGGGTGCCGTCGGCGCGCAGCAGTTCCCATTCGCCGACATAAGGTTCACCGCGAGCAAACTGCTCGGTGAGCTGGTGGACCAGGCGGCGGTGGTCTTCGTTGGATGCGTACATCAGTTGCATGGGCTGGCCCAGCAGTGCGTCTTCGGTGGTGCCCAGCATGCGGCACAGGGCCTGGCTGACCCTTTCGAAGCGGCGCTCGGATGTGAGCGCGATGCCCACCGGTGCCGCGCTCATCAGCGAATGCAGTTGGTCCAGGCTGCGGGCATTGGCCCGTTCCAGCGCCTGGCGTTCCCCCAGCACCTGGCGCAGCGCGGCTTCGAGGCTGCCAATCTCTCCAGCGGCGCCAGGCCAGCCGGCGTCGGCAGCGATTGCGGGATCGAACAGGTGTCGGGCACGGGATTGCAGCCGGGCCAAGGGGCGCAGCAGCCAGTGCAGCCACAGGGCCAGCAAGACGCAGGCGCACAGCACGCTGATGCCGGCCCATTGCAGCGCCTGGTTGCGGCCGGCGGCCAGTGGCGCCAGGATGCCGGCCTTGGTGCGCAGCCGCCACACCAGCCAGTCCGGGCCCACCACACCGGCCACCGCCACCACCTGCGTCGGGTCGTCAAAGGCCAGGCCCACGGGTTCGATGGGTGAGCCGGCTTCGCGCCAGCGGCCCACGCCCACGGCCAGGCGCGGTTCGGAAGCGATGGCGGTGCCGATCAATTCCGGCTGCGGATGGGCCAGGAAGATGCCCTGGGCATCGGTCACTGCCACCAGCACGTCGTTGTCGGCTTCGGCGGGGTCCACCAGGCCAGCCAGCACGTTGCGCGACTTCAGGCGCAGGCCGGCGCCCAGCAGCGCCACGCTGCGGCCTTCCCGCATCACCGGCTGCACCAGGATCAGCGCCGGCTGTTCGCTGACGCGGCTGACGACGACTTCGGACACCACCGGCACGCCTTCGGTCAGCGCCCGTTTCATGTACGGCCGGTCGGCGAGATCGATGCCGGGCCGGTTGTAGCCTTTGTGGTCGTGGATGACCACGATGCGGCCGGCCGCGTCCGTCAGGAACACACTGTCGAATTCGCTCAGCAGCAAGGGCCAGTTGCGCATCTTGGCCTCTGTCGCGTCGGCCGACGCCAGGTCTTCGGGTTGCACGTGGTGCGACGCCACGGCCAGCATCTTCTGCAGTGCCTGCACACGGTAGGCCAGTTCGTAGGCGCTGCGCGCGGCTTCGTTGACTTCCAGCTGCTGGCGGGTGCTGAGCATGTCGCGCTCGGCACGTTGCAGCAGCGCGGCTGTCGACACCAGGATGGTCAGCGTCAGCGCCAACGCGCCGCCCAGCAGCAGCTTGACCTTCAACGAACCGAGCGCGCGCCACAGCCTGTGCATGGAGACCCTTTTTGCGGGTTGGACCGGGGCAGCAAAGCTGAAACTTCCTGGCGTGGAACGCCGAGCATCGGTGCCTGTTGTCGTTGTGTATCGGCGCCTCGCCGCCAAAATTGAACCGCACGACGGAAAACAAAAAAACCGGCATCAGCCGGTTTTGTGGGGCGACCTGCAGGCTGCGGCCTGCAAGGCCAGTGCCTGACCCGGCTTCAGGCCATCAAGCTGCCACCGGCGTGTGCCTGGCGGTCGTTGCCGCCATGCGCGCCGTACAGCGTGGCGGGGGCCAGGCGCGGCATCAGCACGTCGATGGCCCGGTCCAGCGAAGCGGTGGCGCGGGCCAGCGCTTCACGCTGGGCGGCCACCTGCCCGCTGGCTTGCGCCAGGCGGTTGCGCAGCGGTGCGGGTACACCGCCGCTGCGGGCAGCGCGTGCAAAGTGGTCCACCGCAGCGGACAGCGCCAGATGCAGATTGGCCGCCACGCGGTCCACCGCTGCAGCGTCTTGTTGGTGCAAGGCCAGGCCCAGGGCCACCAGCTGTTCTTCCACCGTGGCCAGGGGCTGTTCCAGGTCGGCCGCGTGTGGGCTGGCCAAAGGGTCGGCCAGCGTGCGCTCGGCGCTCAGGTCGTGAGGGGTGTGAATCATGCGGTTGCCGATGCCTCAGCTGGGCTTGCGGCCCAGCAGTTCTTCGGCATTGACGATCAGCTTGTCGGCGATCGCCTCCGCGTTGATCTTGAACTGGCCGTCGCGGATGGCCTGCGCGATGCGCTCCACCTTGGCGGTGTCGAACGTGGGGTCGGACGACACCCCCTTCAGCGCAGACGCCGCAGGCGACAGCGCCACCTGGGCGCTGGCTTCGGCTTCAGGCATGGAAGCCGCCTGCGCCTTGCGTTCGGGCGCGGCGGGGGCCACGGGGGGTTTGTTATCGAAAGGACCGATCTTCATGATGAGCTCCTGTCAGGGGCACGGCTGGGGTGCACACCCAACGACATGAACGTTGTATCGGACAGACCCGCATCGGACTTTAGCGCTGCGCGCAGATTTTTCTTCGAACCCCCCGAAATGAGTGCCCCAAGGCCGGCCGAAGCAGGCCGTCCCCCGCGGGGATCAAGGAAAGTGGCCGAGCCACACTTTCTTGAGAGGGATTGTGAACCCCAGTTCGGCCCGATCACAGATTCAACTCCACACGGTTGTGGCCCACGGCCTGGCCCACCAGCACACGGCCCGAGTCGGTGCGCACGCGCACGCGCTGGCCTTCAAGACCCGGGCCCAGGGCCTGGCCTTCGGCGCTGATGGCAAAACCGGCGCCCTGGGCGACGATGCGCACGGTGTCGCCCTGGGCAAACCACTGGCGGGCTTTCAAGTCCGCGGCGCGCACGGGCTGGCCGGCAACCACCGGCCGGGCCAGCACCCGGCCCTGCAGCGACTGAACAGCAGAAGTGGGGGCGGATGTGCCGGCCGCCCAGTCGACATCGGCACTGCTCAGCTGCGATTCGTCCAGCAGCGCGCCAGCCGGCAGTGGCGCGCTGGTGACCACTGCCGGGGCCCAGACCTGCACCGTGACGGGCAGATAGACCTGCCAGGCGACTGGGCCCTGGCCCTTGACGCAGCGCAGACCCACGCGGCTGCGTCCCCATGACGGCACACCGGCGGGCAGGAAGGCCTGCACCTGGTCACAGGGCGCCAGCTTCAGCCGCGGGTCCAGCGTGCCCGGCAGCACCAGTACACGGGCCTTGGGTGGCGCCAGGGCCCCTGCGGCCTGGCGGGCCAACTGCATGGCCTGGGCCACGGCCTTGGTCATGGAGTTGGCGGGCAGGGCGGCTGGCTCGGCCGCCAGCGCCAGGCCTGGCGACAGCAGCAGGGCGGCCGACAGGGCCAGGGGGGCAAGCCGGGCAGGGCGGGGCGCAAGGAGACGGAGTTTCACGCTGCGGACTGTAACCAGGGGTCGCGCCGCACAGAACGCGAAATGGCCGCTTTCCGGTGCTCTATTCCAGCGCTCGACCGGGACACCCCCCAACCAGAATGACCCACAAGGCCCGGTCAACCCCGGCCCACCGTGTGCTGGACTTGAGGAGCTGCCGACCATGATTCCCCGCCTGACCGCCGCGCTGGACTTCCAGGCCCAGGCCCTGACTCTGCGTTCGGAACGCCAGCGCCTGATCGCCGGCAACATCGCCAACGCCGACACCCCGGGCTACAAGGCCCGTGACTTCGACTTTGCCTCCACCCTGCGCGCAGCCTCGGCGGCGCGCGACCCGGCCGGCAACGGTGGCATCGCCAGCGGCGTGCTGCCGCGCACCACGGCCGGCGGCCAGATCCAGCCCACGCTGCGCTACGTGCAGCCCAGCCAGACCAACCTGGACAGCAACACGGTGGACATGGACCGCGAACGCGGCAACTTCATGGACAACGCGCTCAAGTACGACGCCGCCTTGCGCTTCATCAACGGCAACGTGCGCACCACGCTCGAAGCCATGCGCAGCCACACGCAGGGTTGACCGCCATGAGCATGCTCCGCATCTTCGACGTCGCCAGCAGCGCCATCAGCGCGCAGAGCCAGCGCCTGAACGTGGTGGCCAGCAACCTGTCCAACGCCGACACCGTGGCCGGCCCCGACGGCGCCGCCTACAAGGCGCGCCAGGTGGTGTTCCAGACTGCCTTGATGGGCCCACCCGGGCAGCGCGAAGCGAACGTGGGCGTGCGCGTGTCCACCATCGCCGAAGACCAGACCCCCGGCCGGCGTGTGCTGGACCCCAAGCACCCCAGTGCCGACGAGCAGGGCTACGTCACCTACAGCAACGTCAACCCGGTGGAGGAGATGGTCAACATGATCTCTGCCTCGCGGTCTTACCAGAACAGCGTGGAGGTCATGAACACCGCACGCAGCCTGCTGCAGAAGACGCTGCAGATGGGCCAGGGCTGAAGCGCCCGGCCACACGCTGAAACGCACGCTGAAACGCACGCTGAAGGACCACCATGAGCACCGCCACCGCCGTCAACCCCTACGCCGCGCTGAACACCGCAGCGGCCAGTACCAAGACCGCCAACGAAGCCGGCAGTGCCGACCGCTTCCTGAAGCTGCTGGTCACGCAGATGCAGCACCAGGACCCGCTGAACCCGATGGACAACGCGCAGATCACGAGCCAGATGGCTCAGATCAACACCGTCAACGGCATCGAGCAGCTGAACACCACGGTCAAGGGCCTGAACGGCCAGTTCATGCAACTGCAGGCGCTGACTGGCGCCTCCCTGGTGGGCCGCGATGTCACGCTGCAAGGCAACAAGCTGGCCATCGAAGGCGGCGTGGGGGTGGGTGGTTTTGACCTCACGTCCACCGCCGATCGCGTCAAGATCGAGGTGCTCAACCCGGGCGGCAGTGTCGTGGACACCATCGACATGGGCGCTGAATCGGCCGGCCGCCACAGCTTCAACTGGTCGGCTGCCAGCCTGCCCGACGGCGCGAACTACAGCTTCCGCGTCGTGGCCACCGCAGGTGCGGCCACCGTGGCCACCACGCCGCTGATGCGCGACCGCGTCGAGTCGGTCAACACCCGCGGCAGCAACCTGATGATCAACACACGCACCAACGGCCCCGTCGCCTACAGCGACATCAAGGCCTTCAACTGATTCAACCAGCGCAGGAAACCCCATGAGCTTCCAACAAGGTCTGTCCGGACTGAATGCCACCAGCAAGAACCTGCAGGTCATCGGCAACAACATCGCCAACGCCAACACCTTTGGCGCCAAGGTTTCCCGCGCGGAGTTTTCGGACATGTACGCAGCAGCACTCAGCGGCGCCGGCACCAACAGCATCGGCATCGGCACCACCCTGGCAGCGGTGGCGCAGCAATTCACCCAAGGCAACATCAAGACCACGGAGAACCCCATGGATCTGGCGATCAACGGGGCCGGGTTCTTCCAGGTCACCGACGAGAAGAGCCCCGTCACCTTTTCTCGCAACGGCCAGTTCAAGGTCGACCGCGAGGGCTACATCGTCAACAACTCGCTGCAAAAGCTGATGGGCTACGCGGCCGACGCGCTGGGCCAGATCCAGCCCGGCCTGGCCGTGCCGCTGCAACTGCCCACGGGTGGCGTGGCGCCGGCGCCCACCACCTACATCTCGGTCGAGATGAACCTGGACGCGCGCAGCGCCACCACGCTGCCGGCCGCCGGCCCGCAGGTGGACTTCAACGACGCCGACACCTACAACAACGCCACCACCTTGACGGTGTACGACGCCAAGGGCCAGGAAGTGGCGCTGACCTACTACTTCCAGAAGTCCGCCGACGACACCTGGAACGTCTACGCCACCGCCAACGGCAGCACCATCGCCGGTTCTGCCGGCGCGCCGCTGCCGATCACGACCATCAACTTTGCCGCCGATGGCAGTGCGCCCACCTCGCCGGCGGCACCGGTGGCCTTTGACGTGCCCATCACGACCAATGCCAACGGCGCCAGCACCTTGCCGCTACTGGGTGTGCTGCTGAACGTACGCTCCGCCACGCAGTTCGGTTCTGCCTTCGGTGTCACCGACATGCAGCAGGACGGCTTTTCCGCCGGCCAGCTGACGGCCATCGCGGTGGAGCCCAACGGCATCATCACCGCACGCTACAGCAACGGCCAGTCACGCCCCGCGGGCCAGGTGGAAGTGGCCAACTTCCGCAACCCGCAAGGCCTGCAGCCAGTGGGCGACAACGCCTGGGCCCGCACCTATGCCTCGGGCGACCCGGTGATGGGCGTGCCCGGCGACGGCAACCTGGGTGTGCTGCAGTCGGGTGCGCTGGAAGAAAGCAACATCGACCTCACGGGTGAGCTGGTGAACATGATCACCGCACAGCGCATCTACCAGGCCAACGCCCAGACCATCAAGACGCAGGACCAAGTGCTGCAGACGTTGGTCAATCTCCGCTGATCGTCGGTAGGCCGAGATGGACCGCCTGATCTATCTGTCGATGGCCGGGGCCAAGGCCACGATGCAGCGGCAGGACACGCTGGCCAACAACCTGGCCAACGCATCGACCAATGGCTTTCGCGCCGAAATGCAGGCCTTCCGCGCCGTGCCGGTGCTGGGCGACGGCGCCAGCACGCGGGTCTATGCGCTCGAGTCCACCATCGGCCACGACACCCGCTCGGGCCCGGTGCAGAGCACGGGTCGTTCACTGGACGTGGCGCTGCAAGGCAACGCCTGGCTGTCCGTGCAGGGCCTGGACGGTGCCGAGGCCTACACCCGCGCCGGTTCGATGCAAGTCAACGCCGAAGGCCAACTGGTCACCACCGGTGGCCTGGCGGTACTGGGTGACGGCGGGCCCATCACCATCGGCGTGAATGCCGCGGTGGAAGTGGCCATCGACGGCACCATCACCACGACCACCGGCGGTAGCCGACCCCAACAGGTGGGTCGCCTGAAGCTGGTGACACCCGAAGCGCCGCTGGACCGCGGCAGCGACGGCCTCTTTCGCGCTGCCGCTGGCGCTGGTGACCTGCCCGCCGACCCCAACGCCCGCGTGCAGACCGGCGCGCTGGAAGGCTCGAACGTGAGCCCGGTCGAAACCATGGTCGCCATGATCGCCGCCGCACGCCAGTTCGAGCAGCAGATGAAGATGCTGCAAGGCGCCGAACAGCGCGAGGCTGGTGCGGCCAAGCTGCTGGCACCGCAGTAACACCGCAGTAGCACCGCAGTAGCACCGCGGTAGCACCGCTGGAGCGCCGCAGCAGCGCCGCAGTAGCACCGCGGTAGCACCGCTGGAGCGCCGCAGCAGCAGCGCCGCAGCAGCGCGGTAGCAGCTCTGCAGCGGCGCAGCTGAGCCAGTGCCGTCACAGACCCGGCAGCAACGCGCCCCAGATCAAGATTCCCCCGGCGGAACCGGCTCTGTCGGGCCGCTCGGGGACGGCCCCCACGGGGGACGGCGAGCGCCAGCGAGCCTGGGGGCAAACTGTCAGCGAGCCTGGGGGCAAAGTGCCAGCGAGCGTGGGGGCCAACACATATAGCCGGCATGCCGGCCTCTTTTTCGCCCGTCGCCCGCCTTCAGTGGCGCCGAAGATGGCCTACCCACTGAAGGACACGCTCACCATGATCCGCTCTCTCTGGATCGCCAAGACCGGCATGGAAGGCCAGCAGACCAAGCTGGACGCCATCTCCAACAACCTGGCCAACGTCGGCACCAACGGCTTCAAACGCGCCGGCGTGGTGTTCGAAGACCTCATGTACCAGAACCTGCGCGCTGCCGGTGCAGCCACGGGTGAACAAAGCCAGCTGCCCACGGGCTTGCAGGTGGGCCTGGGCGTGCGCGCCGCTGCCACCACACGCAACTTTTCGCAGGGCACGCTGCAGCAGACCGGCAACAACTTCGACGTCGCCATCAAGGGCCAGGGCTTTTTCCAGGTGCAGATGCCCGATGGCACCACCGGTTACACGCGGGACGGCGCTTTCCAGGTCGATGCCACCGGCGCCCTGGTCACCAGCGCCGGTTACGCCGTGCTGCCGGGCATCACGGTGCCCGCCAACACCACCAGCTTCAGCGTCAGCCCCGACGGCACGGTCAACGCCACCGTGTCGGGCCAGGTGGCGCCGCAGGTGCTGGGGCAGTTGCAGCTGGCGGCCTTTGTCAACCCGGCTGGCCTGGAGTCACGCGGCGGCAACCTGTATGCAGAAACCGCGGCCTCGGGCACGGCTTCTGCAGGCGCGCCCAACAGCAACGGCCTGGGCGCGGTGCAAAACGGCTGGGTCGAAGGCAGCAACGTCAACGTCGTGGAAGAGCTGGTGTCGATGATCGCCACCCAGCGTGCCTACGAACTCAATTCCAAGGCCATCCAGACCTCGGACCAGATGCTGCAGCGTCTGTCGCAGTTGTGAGCGGCGCCGTGCTTCGCATCGTGCGGTCGTGGTTGCTGGCGGCGCCGGCCCTGCTGGCAGGCTGCGTGTGGCTGGGCCCGCGTGTGCAGATGGCCGACACTGCACCGGTGCTGGTGGCCGCACCGCCACAGAACGTGGCCCACAACGGTTCCATCTTCCAGGCCGTCAGCTACCGGCCGCTGTTCGAGGACCACCGTGCCCGCCTGGCCGGCGACACGCTGACGGTGCAGATCATCGAGAAGGTCAGCGCCACGCAGAAATCCACCAGCACGGTGGACAAGGGCGGCACGCTGTCTGCTTCCATCACCGCGCTGCCGGGCGTGCGGCCTGCAGCCTTTGCACGGGCCACGGCCGACGCCACCAGCGGCAACAACTTCGCAGGCAAGGGCACCACCGAAAGCAGCAACGACTTCAGCGGCACCATCACGGTGGTGGTGCGCAGCGTGCTGCCCAACGGCCACCTGCTGATCGCGGGCGAAAAGCAGATCGGCGTGAATGAAAACGTCGACGTGTTGCGCTTCTCGGGTCAGGTGGATCCGCGCGCCATTCAGCCCGGCAACTCGATCACCAGCAGCGCCATCGCCAATGTGCGGCTGGAGCAGCGCGGGCGCGGCCAGCAAGCCGAGGCGCAGGCCATCGGTTGGTTGTCGCGCATCTTCCTCAGCGTGATGCCGATCTGATGGGTGCCCCGATGCAAGACCAGTCCGAACGTGTGCTGCGCTGGGTCGTGGTGCTGGCCTTCCTGGCCGCCAGCACGGCGGTCTGGTGGCCCGCGCCCGCGAGCGCCGCCGTGCGCGTCAAAGAAGTGGCCAGCGTGCAGGGTGTGCGCAGCAACCAGTTGCTCGGCTATGGCCTGGTGGTGGGCCTGGACGGCACCGGTGACCAGGCCACGCAGACCCCCTTCACCACACAAAGCTTGAACGCGCTGCTGCAACAGATGGGCGTGACACTGCCGCAAGGCGTGACCATGAGCCCGAAAAACGTGGCTGCGGTGCTGGTGACGGCGCAGCTGCCGCCCTTCGCGCAGCCGGGGCAGGCCATCGACGTCAACGTCTCGTCGCTGGGCAACAGCAAGAGCCTGCGTGGCGGCACGCTGATTGCCACGCCGCTGAAGGGCGCCGACGGCCAGGTCTACGCGTTGGCGCAGGGCAACCTGATCGTCGGCGGTGCGGGTGCAGCGGCGGGCGGGTCGAAGGTGCAGATCAACCATCTCGCGGCCGGCCGCATACCGGACGGCGCCAGCGTCGAGCGCAGCGTGCCCACGCCGCTGCTGGACGGTGATTCTTTGCAGCTGGGCGTGACCGCCAACGACTACGCCACGGCCAACGCCGTGGCCCGGGCCATCAACAACGCCAAGGGCGAAGGCACCGCGCAGGCGCTGGACGGGCGCAGCGTGCGCGTGCGCATGCCGCCCACACCGCAGGAGCGGTTGGCTTTTCTGGCCGAAATCGAGAACCTGACCCTGACCTTGGCCAAGCCGGCGGCACGTGTGGTGCTGAATGCCCGCACGGGTTCGGTGGTGCTGAACGATGCCGTCACGCTGAGTGCCTGCGCGGTGGCGCACGGCAACCTGTCGGTGACCATCAGCACGACGCCCGTGGTCAGTCAGCCCAACGCGCTGGGTCAGGGTCAGACCGTCAGCGCAGAAAAGAGCGACATCTCCATCTCGCAGCAAGGCGGTGCACTGATCCAGATGCCCGCCGGGGTGAAGCTGGCCGATGTGGTGAAGGCGCTCAACGCCCTGGGCGCTACGCCGATGGACCTGCTGGCCATCCTGCAGGCCATGAAGAGTGCAGGCGCCTTGCACGCTGAAATCGAAGTGATCTGACGTGGCTTCCATCCCGCAACTGCCTGCGCAACTGCCTTCGCAGTTCTCGAGCCAGGGCCTGGCCTACGACAGCAAGTCGCTGGACGCGCTGCGCAGCCGCGCCGCAGGTGACCCCAAGGGTGCCGTGCGCGAGGCCGCGCGGCAGTTCGAGACGCTGTTCATGAACGAGCTGATGAAAAGCATGCGCAGCACCACGCTGCAAAGTGGCTTGATGGACGACAGCGGGGCCACGTCGGGCCGCAGCATGGGCATGGAGATGCTGGACACGCAGTGGGCCGGCCAGCTGGCGGGCCGCCCGGGTGGTTTGTCCGAAGCGATCATGAAACAGCTGGAACGGCAGATGGGCCTGAGCCCGGGGCCGATTCCGGTCACCGGCTCGGCCAACAACACCGCCGCGCCGTTGTCGGCCACGCCGCAGCCTACGCGCGTCCCGCAGACGGGCGCTGCCGGCTTCGTGCAGCAGCACAGTGCAGCGGCGCAAGAAGCTGAAAAGGCCACCGGCATCCCGGCGTCCTTCATGGTCAGCCAGGCGGCGCTGGAAACCGGATGGGGCCGCAAGGAAATCCGCCATGGCGACGGCACACCGTCGTTCAACCTCTTCGGCATCAAGGCCACCGGCAGCTGGAAGGGCCCGGTGGCCGAAATCACGACCACCGAGTTCATCAATGGCAAGGCCCAGAAGGTGGTGGCCAAGTTCCGCGCCTACGGCAGTTATGCCGAGTCGTTTGCCGACTACGCACGGCTGATGAAAGAGAGCCCGCGCTACCAGGCTGCGGTGGGCAGCGTCACACGCAGCACAGCGGCCGAGGGCAGCGGCCCCATCGACCGCGCGGCCGCTTTTGCCCAGGGCCTGCAGAAGGCCGGTTATGCCACCGACCCCGCCTACGCCGACAAGCTGACGCGTGTGATCAACACCACCTTGCGTCTCCAGCGTTCGCTGGCTTGAAGGAGCACTGAATGAGCAGCTCACCGCTGATGTCGCTGGGCATCAAGGCCATGGCGGCCAACTACGCCGGCTTGCAAGTCACCGGCCACAACATCGCCAATGCCAATGTGCAGGGTTACTCGCGCCAGACCGCGGAGCTGAGCACATCGCAGGGCCAGTTCACGGGCGCCGGCTTTTTTGGTCGTGGTGTGGACGTGACCACCGTGTCCCGTTCGCACAACGAGTTCCTGACCCGCGAGGCGGCCAGCTCACGGTCTCTGGCGGCCATGGACGGCGCACGGCTGCAGCAGTTGCGGCGCCTGGAGAACATCTTCAAGCCCGGCGAAATGGGCCTGGGCCACGCCACCAGCGAATTCATGAACGCGATGGTGGATCTGGCGAACCAGCCCGCCGACATGGCCACGCGCCAGGTCGCCATGGCCCGTGCAGGCGAACTGGCTTCGCGCTTTTCAGAAGCCGGCGCCGCGATGGACGACGTGCAGGCCGGTGTCACGGCCGAGCTGCGATCGGCGGTGTCGGAAGTCAATGGCCTGGCCAGGAGCATCGCCGAAGTCAACCAGCGCATCGCCGGCCTCAAGGGCACGGGCCAGACGGCCAACGACTTGCTGGACGAACGCGAGCGCTTGCTGTCGCGACTGTCGTCGCATGTGCAAGTGACGCGCATGGAGGCCAACGACGGCACGATGTCAGTCTTCATCAGCGGCGGTCAACGCCTGGTGCTGGGCACCGAAGCCGCACAGCTGCGTGTGCTGCAGGACGAGTCGGACGCCTCGCGTTCTTCGGTGGGCCTGGTGGAAGGTGGTGTGCAGCGCCGCCTGAAAGAAGGCACGCTGGGCGGGGGCTCGATCGCCGGTTTGCTGCGCTTCCAGAACCAGGACCTGGTGGCCGCCCGCACGCTGGTGGGCCAGTTGGCGGCTTCGGTCGGCGGCGCCATCAACGAACAGCATGTGCGCGGCCTGAATCTGCAGGCGCCCTACGGTTTGGTGCCTTCGTCAGCAATGTTTGCCATGGGGCCGCCCCTGGCCCAGGGTCACCTGGCCAACACGCGCGACGCCAGCGGCGTGCTGGTGGGGCAAGTTTCGCTGACCATCACCGATCCGTCCGCCCTGCAGGCCAGCGAGTACGACCTGCGCGAAACTGCCATCGGCTCGGGCAGCTGGGTGTTGACGCGGCTGCTGGACGGGCAGACCAAGCCGGTGGTCAGTGGCGACGTGGTCGATGGCATGCAGATCGATTTTTCGTCTGCCCCGCCGCAGCCGGGCGATCGATTTTTGCTGCAGCCGGTGACCCGTGCCGCCAACGGCATGAGCAAGCTGCTGGACGACCCGCGCGACCTGGCCGCCGCTTCGCCATTGCTCGCGTCCAGCCTGCCGGGCAACGTGGGCACGGCGCAATCGTCCAGTCTGCGTGTGACCGCCGCGCCGCTGCCAACGCCGGGCGCCACTTCGCGCATCACCTTCACCAGTGACGCCGGGGACTACACCTGGGAGCTGTTCGACGCCAGCAGCACCCTGCTGGCCAGCGGCAGCGACACCTGGCAGCCCAATCAGGCCATCCCGCGGCCGCCCACCGACATCAACGGCTTCACGATGCAGTTGAGCGGTGTGCCACGCACGGGTGATGTGATCAACGTCGAACCCACACCGGCCGGCGCGCTGAGTGGCAACAACGGCAACGCACTGGCGCTGCTGGCCCTGCGCGACGCCGCGCTGGTCAACGGCCGCACCCTCACCGACGGCTGGGCCAGCGCCATGGCCGACATCGGTGTGCGGGTGCAGACCGGCAGGGCCTCGGCCGAGATCTCCGACGTGGTCGCGGGCCAGGCCGAAACGGCACGCAGCGGGCAGTCGGGGGTAAACCTGGACGAAGAAGCGGCGCGCCTGATCCAGTTCCAGCAGAGTTACCAGGCAGCGGCCAAGGTGCTGCAGGTTGCTCAGTCGCTGTTCGACACCCTGCTGGATGTGGCGGGTCGATAGCTCTGTGAACGACAACCTGTTCAACGACAGTCCCTTGAAGTGAACCGCCATGCGCATCACATCAGCCAACGCCTTTGAAACGTCCCTGAACAACCTGCAAAAGCGCCAGCAGGCCCTGACGCAGGCGCAGGAACAGCTGACCAGCGGCAAACGGGTGCTCAAGCCCAGCGACGACCCGGCCGCAGCAGCGCAGGCCGAACGTGCGCTGGCCCGCATCAGCCGCAGCGAAGCGCAACTGCGTGCGCTGGACGTCAGCCGCAACAGCATGGAGATGGCCGAAAGTGCGTTGGGCCACGCGGGCGAGATGATGCAGCAGGCGCGGGAGCTGCTGGTCAGCGCCGGCAACGGCAGCTACAACGACAGCGACCGCCTGGCCATCGCCGAGAGCATCCGCGGCTTGCGCAACGACTTGCTGACCGTGGCCAACCGCACCGACGGCACCGGCCGTTACCTGTTTGGCGGCCAGGGCGCCAGCGGCATGCCGCTGCTGGACAGCCCCGGTGGCGTGGCCTATGCCGGCTCTGCCGGGCAGTCGCAGGCTGCAGCAGGTGAAGCTTCGCCCCTCACCATCGACGGCCGCGCCGCATGGTTGCAAGCGCCCGACCCTTCGAGCCCTGGCAGTTCGCTGTCGATCTTTGACGCCATGGACCGTGTGGTGGCCGAGCTGATGACGCCCGGGCGCAGCGCTGCTGCCGTGGCGCTGACGGTGGCCGATGGCCTGGGCGACTTCGACGCCGGGGCCGACAACCTGGCCGCCTGGCGCGCCCGCACCGGTGAAGCGCTGCGGCGCATCGACAGCATCGGCGAGCGCTTGAGCCAGACACGCCTGGACGCACAGACCGACCGCTCGGAAGCCGAAGATCTGGACATGTTGCAGGCCATTTCCGACTTCCAGAATCAACAGAGCGGCTACGATGCCGCGCTGAAGACCTATTCGATCGTGCAGCAGATGTCCCTGCTGCAGTACCTGAAGTAGCTGCTTCAGCAGCACCTGCACTCCAACTGACCGCAGCCGCGCGCGCTGACGGGCTGCACCCGCATGAAAGAACACCCCGTACTCGGCCAAGTGGCCCTGGGCTACAGCCCCATGATCGACCGCCAGCGCAATGTGGTGGCCACCCGCGTGACCGTGTTTCCGAACAGTGGCGAAACGCAGCCCGATGCGCGGGCCTTGCTGGCCGCGCTGCAGGAAGTCTGGCCCGCGCCGGCCGAAGGGGCGGACCTGCAGCTCACGCTGCGGCCGCTGGACCCGGGCGGCGCCAAGCCGCGCGCCGCCACCCCCGGTGCCGCAGCCACGCCCACGGCGCACCCGGTGTCGCTGAACATTGCCGGTGAGGCGCTGTTGCGCGCGGTGATGGAAGCCGGCCCGCCGCCGCACCTGATGATCGAAGTGCCGGCATTCATGGCCACCGATGCGGGCAACGCGGCCGCCTTGAGTGAGTTGCGCCAAGCCGGTTCGCTGCTGCTCATCAAGGGCCGCCCGCTGGTGCCGGTGACACCCGAGGTGCTCGCCTGTTTCAGCCACAGCATCGTCGAAGCCGATGAAGACCGCCGCGCCGGCAACCCGCCGGCGCCGGGTGTGCGTCAGGTCAGCACGGTGCAGGCCGGCACACGAACGTCGGCCGCTGTGGAACAGGCCTTTCAGCGCGGCTCCGTGGCCGTGCTGGGCTGGCCGCTGGACGACCCGCTGCCCAAGGCCACCGGCCGCGCCAAGGTGGCCACCGACATCCAGGTGGTGATGGAGCTCATCCAGGGCGTGGATCGTGAACTGCCGGTGTCGCGCCTGGAAGACATCCTCAGACGCGACCCGACGCTGGCCTTCCGGCTGCTGCGTTACCTCAACTCGCCAGCCTTCGGCTTGTCGGCCGAGATCACGTCTTTTGGCCACGCCATCATGATGTTGGGTTATGCGCGCCTCAAACGCTGGCTGGCGCTGCTGCTCGCCTCGGCCAGCAAAAGCGCCAACGCGCAGCCGCTGCTGCACGCAGCCGTGCGCCGCGGCCTGTTGATGGAAGAGCTGGGCCGCCTCAACGGCGACCCAGAAATGCGCGGCGAGATGTTCCTGTGCGGTGTGTTTTCCCTGCTCGACCGCCTGCTGCAACAGCCGTTTTCCGAACTGCTGGGCAGCGTGCCGGTGCCCGAACGTGTGCAGCAGACCCTGCGTGGCGCAGGCGGACCCTACGAGCCCTACCTGGACCTGGTGCGTGCCATCGAGCAAGAAGCGGTGTTTGACATCCGCGAGTGCACTGAAAAACTGCTGCTGGGCCCGGCCGAAGTCAACCGCGCCGTGTTGGTGGCGCTGCGCGGCGCGCGGCAGCTGGACGGATGAACGACCGGGGCGCGCTGGGCCACGCCACGGCTGCGGGGCCGGCCGCCGCGTTGCTTGCCGCCGCGCCTAGCCCCAGCGTCATGGCCTGGGCCGCCCCTGGGCTGGGTGCCATCTGGTCATCGGCCCAGCCGGCCTTGTTGCAGGACGAGCGGCACCGCATCGTCGATGTCAATCCGGCCGCTGTGGACTTGCTGGGCCTGGCCCGAGAGCGCCTGATCGGCGTTGATCCGCTGGACCTGCAGCCGGCTGAAGACCAGGAGTCGGGCCGCGTGTTGCGCAGCCAGGTGTGGCAGCAGGCCGCAGCCGGCGCCGCTGCGCCGCCGCTGCGCTGTCGCATCACAGACGGTTCTGGCCAGCAGCGCTGGCTGGTGCAGACCGTGATCCATCTGGCTGGAGTGGCGGGCCGCTGGCTGAGCCTGCTGCACGACGAGTCGGGCGAACAAGCCGCCCGCCACCAGGCGCGGCGCGCCGAAGACGAACTGGTGCACTGGTTCGAACTCAGCGGCACCGGCATGCTGGTTTACGACGGCACCGGGCTCATCCTGCGCTCCAACGCGGCCTTCGAGGCGCTGGTGGAGCGGGTGCCCGAGGTGCTTGAAGAGGCGCCACCCGAATTGCAGCAACTGCTGGCCTGGGCCGAAGGTTCGGTGCTGGGCGCTTTGCAGCCTGGCGCGCGGCCACAGGAACGGCAGGTGGTGTTGCCGCTGCTTGACGGGCGCCAGCGCAGCCTGTGGGCGCGCCTGGTCTGCCATGCCGCCGAAGACGGTGAACGCCGCGTCATGGCCGTGGTGCAAGACCGCAGCGTCGAAGACGAACGCGACCTGGCGCAGATGGAAATGGGCATGCTCATGGACACCGCCAGCGTGCGCGTGGCCACCTACGAACCTTCGCGCGGCTGGCTGGGCACCCGCAGCAGGGCCGACCCGCAGGCCACCTTGTGGCCCGAGGCGGCCGATGTCGACACTCAGCCCACGCTGGCCATCGGCGTGCGCCGCGAACTGGTCGAGCCGGCCTCGGTGCCGGCCTACGAAGAACTGCAGCAGGCGCTGCGCAATGGGGACCGCGCCGAGGTGCGCTACGCCGTCCGCCACCCCGAGCTGGGCATGCGCTGGCTGCTGACCCGTGTGGAACCGGCGTCGCTGTCGGGCGGCAGGCCCACCATGTCGGTGGTGACGCTGGACGTGACGCAGGCTGAAAGTGCGCAGCGCCGCAACGAACAGCTGCTGCGTGAACTGACCACCATCCTGGACAGCTCCACCGCCGGCATCGCTTACTTGCGCGGCCCGGTGCTGGTGCGCTGCAACCTGCGCTTCGAGCGCATGCTGGGCTTCGAGGCCGGTGCCGCAGCCGGTGCGTCGCTGGAAGAAATCCTGGCGCGCAGCATCGGGCCGCTGGACGGTGTGCGCGAGGCACTGGACGCGCTGGCCGACGGCCGACCCTTCGAAGCCGAACTGCCCGTGGTGCACGCTGTAGGCCCGGCGCAGTGGTACTCACTGTCGGTGCGCCGCGCGCAGCCACAGGGTGAGCAGACCGAAGCCGTGGCGGTGCTGAGCGACATCACTCGCCTGAAGGCGCAGCAGGCCGAACTGGAACAGCTGCTGCGCGACCGTGACCTGATGTTCAACCTGTCCGAGGTGGGCATCGTCTACCAGCGCGGATCGCGCATCGAACGGGCCAACCAGGCGATGGCCGAACTCACCGGCTGGGCCAGCCCGGAGATGGGCACGCTGGATGCAGCAGAGCTGTACCAAGACACGCGCGCCTGTGTCGACTTCGAAGCCCGCATCAGCCACGGCCTGCGCGATGCCGGCCGCTTTGCCGCCGAGCGGCTGCTGCGCCGCCGCGACGGCACGCTGTTGTGGGTGCAGGTGGCGGTGCGCCCGGTGGACAGTGACGACGCCGAAGCCGGGCTCATCTGTTCTTTTGTCGACATCGACGAACGCCGCCGCTCGCGCGAGACGCTGGCGCGGCAGGCCGAACACACACGCGCCATCCTGAACTCGGTGCTGGTGGGCATCGTCAGCGTGTCCGAACGTGGCATCGAGTGGATGAACCGCCCGGCCCGCCGCATGTTTGCCGGCGAACTGGCCGACTTCGTGGGCGAGCCCATCAGCATCGTCGCCACAGCCGAGCCCGATCACCCGCTGCGCCGCAGCGACTGGCGCCAGCGGCTGGAATCGGGCCAGGCCGAAACTTTCGAGTGCCGCATGCGCGGCCGCGACGGGCGTGAGTTCTGGGTCGTGGGCAACGCCGTGCTGTCCGGTGGTGGCGCCGGCAGCGAGGTCACCTTTGCCTTGCTGGACATCGAAAGACGGCGCCAGGCCGAGGTGCGCATCGCGCAGGCGCAAGTTTCGCTGCAGCGCGTGATTGAAACCGCGCCGCTGGCGATCGCGCTGTTCGACACACGCAGCCTGCGGATGCAGCAGGTCAACCAGACCGCCAGCACCTTCTTCGGGCGGCCCGTTGAACAGCTGCTGGGCGCGACGCCCGAAGACTGCTGCCCACCAACCAAGGCCGCGGCGCTGCGCGAATGGCTGGGCCGCGCTGCAGCCGCCGACCAGAAGCGGCAGCACGAGTGGCGCGAAAACGAGAGCAAGGACAGTGAGAGCAAGGACAGCGAGGGCAGCGACCCGACCGTCGAGGGCGGCAGCAGTGGCCGTGTCTGGGACTGCCGCGTGGCCCCGCTGGACGAAGGTGAGGGCCAGTCCAGCCAGCTGCTGCTGGTGGCCACCGATGTGACCGAACAGCGCGCCGCCGAACAGGCGCGGCTGCAGGCCGCCATCGCCCAGCGCGAGGTGCTGGTGCGCGAAGTGCACCACCGCATCAAGAACAACCTGCAGGGTGTGGCCGGCCTGTTGCAGCAGAACGCGGCGCGCAACCCCGAGCTGGCCACTGTGCTGGGTGAAGCCGTGGGCCAGGTGCAGGCCATCGCCCAGGTCTACGGCCTGCAGGTGGGCAGCCAGGGCCCGCTGGAAGTGGCCAGCCTGGTGCGGGCGATTGCGCTGTCGGTGCAGCGCACTTTTGGTCGCAGCATCGCAGTGAGCGTGGCGGGTGACGTGCCGCATGTGCTGCCCGAACCCGAGGCCATCCCCGTGGCCTTGACGATCAATGAACTGCTCACCAACGCCATCAAACATGGGCATGGCGGCCATGATGGCAATGTCGGCGGTGAGGGCGGCGCAGCCCCGGCCTCGCCCGTGCGTTGTGAACTGCTGGCCGACGGTGAATCCATCGCCATCCGCATCGTGGGCCGAGCGCAGTTGCCGCCGGGTTTTGACCTGGCGCTCGTCCGCAGCGGCGTGTCGGGCCTGGGCCTGGTGCGTGCGCTGTTGCCGCGCCGCAATGCCACGCTGTCCCTGACGCAGGAAGGCGACGAGGTGGTGGCCCAGGTGCAGCTGCGGCCGCCTTCGGTGCGCTGGCCGCGGCCGGGGGATCAGCGACAATCCGGGCCATGAACAAGGCTGCAGCGGGCGATGAGGCAGGCCCCCACGGCAAAGGGCGCATCCTGGTCGTTGACGACGACCGCCTCGTGCTGGCCACGGTGACCCATGGCCTGGCGCAAGCCGGTTACGAGGTCATCGACGCCGACAACGGCGACGACGCCATCCTGCTGGCGCGTGAGCACCGGCCGCAACTGGCGCTGCTGGACATCCGCATGGAAGGCAAAAGTGGCTTCGACGTGGCCGAGACGCTGCGCGACGCCTACGGCATTCCCTTCATGTTCTTGTCGGCCTTTTCCGACCCGGCGACGTTGGCCACCGTGAAGTCGCTGGGCGCGCTGGCTTACCTGGTCAAGCCGCTGGATGTGGGCCAGATCGTGCCGGCCGTGGAAGCCGCATTCGGCCGCCTGCGCCTGGCCGAAGCCAGTGGCCAGCCACTGCTGCCGGCGCAGCCGCCACCGGCGATGTCCGGCGGCCCGCTGGCCGACCCGGTGCCGCTGGCCCTGGGCGTGCTGATGCACCGCTTTTCCCTGCCGCGAGAAGAAGCCTGGCGGCGGCTGCAGCGCCTGGCCGACGAACACAAGCTGTCGGTGGCGGCGCAGGCCGAACGCCTGCTGGCGGCCGTCGAAGAACTGGCGCGCACGGCCTGAGACGGTCGCCTGCGGCAGCCGCGATCAGGCCGCCAGCGTGAAGTAAAACGAAGCGCCGCGGCCGGGCTCGGCTTCGGCCCAGATGTCGCCGCCGTGGCGGCGCACGATGCGGCGCACCGACGCCAGCCCCACGCCATGGCCTGGAAAGTCGCTTGCGCTGTGCAGGCGCTGGAACAGGCCGAACAGTCGGTCGGCCGAGCGCATGTCGAAGCCGGCGCCGTTGTCGCGCACCACGAAGGCGCGCCGGCCGTCGTGTTTTTCAGCGCCGAAGATGATCTGCGTGCGCTTCGTGCGCGAGCTGTATTTCCAGGCGTTGCCGAGCAGGTTTTCCAGCACCAGGCGCAGCAGCGTGGGGTCGCCATCGACCTGCAGACCGGACTCGATCTGGATGTCGGCGGCACGCTCAGGCGTGGCGCGCCGCAGATCGTCGACGATGAAACCGGCCAGCTGCGACAGGTTGACCGGCTGGCGCGCCAGCGGCAGCGAAGACAGCCGGGCCAGCGTCAGCAGGGCGTCGATCATGTGGTTCATGCGCGCGGCCGCGCCGAGCAC
>ENA-ORBV01002355-ORBV01002355.1-microbial-mat-metagenome-genome-assembly--contig:-NODE-2355-length-40021-cov-9.801222_pt1 | contig 40021 bp, 30 predicted proteins | sample MGYA00237777_ERZ505514 | MGnify/ENA primary metagenome ERZ505514 (study PRJEB26160, sample SAMN06269048) | microbial mat metagenome | isolation source: Oligotrophic lake microbial mat | place... | reverse complement strand
GTCGCCCGACAGCGCCACGGCCGGCGAGCCCCTGGCCGACACCTCGGCTTTGCCCATGTACTTCCTGTCGCGCTTCACGCGGCAGCACGTCACCGTGGCGCTGTCGGGCGACGGTGGCGACGAGTGTTTTGCCGGCTACGAAACCTATGTCGCCGACAAGCTGCACCGCATTGCCGCCCATTCACCGCGCTGGCTGCGCCAGCAGGCGCATGGTGTGCTCGACCGCTGGCTGCCGGTGGATCACCGCAAGGTCGGCTGGCCCGAAAAAGTACGGCGGCTGACGGCCGCGCTTGCCCAGCCGTTCCCGCAAGCCCATGCGTCGTGGCGCGACATCTTCGGCGCCCAGGAATTGCTCGGCGTGATGCAGGGAGGCTGGCGCGAGCAGGTGACATCGAACGCCCAGAACGAGTTGTTCGACAGCTACTTCGCCGGCCACTTTGCCGACGTCGAAGGCTGCCACCCGCTGGACCAGGCCACCTACGTGGACATCAAGACCTGGCTGGTCGACGACATCCTGGTGAAGGCCGACCGCACGTCGATGGCGCATTCACTCGAAGTGCGCTGCCCGCTGCTCGACCATCGGGTGGTCGAGTTCGCCGCGCAGTTGCCGCCCGATCTGAAGCTGAAGGGTTTTTCGAAGAAGTTCCTGCTCAAGGAAAGCCAGCGCGGCCGCCTGCCCGACTGGCTGCTGGACCGGCCCAAGCAGGGCTTCAACGCGCCGGTGTCGCAGTGGTTGCTCGGGCCGCTCAGGCCAATGTGCAATGACCTGCTTTTCTCCACGCCCATGCTGGACTGGTTCGACGGCGCACGGCTGCGCAGGCTGTGGAACGAGCACGAACGCAAAGAGCGCGATAACGGGCTCAAGCTGTTCGGGCTGCTGACAGTCGCCTTGTTCCTGGGCGCCATGAAGAAGGCGCAGCAGGCTTGAAGCTCAGGTTGCGCTGCGTAGCGTGAACGGTGCGGCCTCACTGCCCGTGCCCAGCGCCGTCTGCCCAGTGAAGCGCCACGCCAGGCAGCCTCCGGCGCTGTTCGGCATGATCTGGGGTCGCAGTTCGGCGATGTATCCGGCGTCGATGCTGCAGGTGTCGCAGCACCCGTGCCTAGCTGTTGCGTCCCGTGTGATCATGTTCCCGTTCGAAGCTGGCCCCTGTTCCGAGCGCGGGAGGTGATGCCAGCGCTGATCAAGTCACTCAGACAGGAGCTGAGATCATGAGCCAAGTCCATCCGCTGGCGCGCACCACGCCGCGTACCCGCACCGAGATCAAAGCCTCGTCAGCGCCGTTGACCGTGCTGGCGGAGCGCTACAACATTACGGAGGCTACCGCTCGCAAGTGGAAGCACCGCGAGGATCCGCAGGACCGCTCGCACCGACCGCACAAGTTGTCGACGACGCTCCACCCTGCCCAAGAGCTGCTGGCCGTGGAACTGCGGCGCACCCTGCTGCTGCCCCTGGATGACCTGTTGGTCGTAATACGCGAGTTCATCAATCCCGATGTCTCGCGCTCCGGCCTGGACCGCTGTTTGCGACGCCATGGGGTGTCTGACCTCAAGAGCCTGCAGCCCCTGCTCGAGGGCACAGCCAAGCCCCTGAAGACCTTTAAAGACTACGAGCCAGGCTTCCTGCACATCGACATCAAATACCTGCCACAGATGCCCGATGAGACCCAGCGGCGCTATCTCTTCGTGGCCATCGACCGCGCCACCCGGTGGGTCTTCATGCGCACCTACCGCGACCAGTCCGAGCGCAGTAGCACTGACTTCCTACGGCGCCTCAAACAGGCCGCGCCGATGAAGATCAAGACCATCCTCACAGACAACGGCAGTCAGTTCACCGACCGCTTCACGAGCAAAGCCAAGACTCCTTCTGGTCAGCATGTATTCGACCTTGCCTGCGTATCGTTGGGCATCGAGCACCGACTGTGCCCACCCCGGCATCCTCAAACCAACGGCATGGTCGAGCGCTTCAACGGCCGCATTAGCGACATCGTCAACCAGACCAGGTTCGCGTCTGCAGCCGAACTCGACGACACACTGGCCCATTACTTGTCAACCTACAACCACCTCATCCCGCAGCGCGCCTTAAAGCATCAATCGCCCATTCAAGCACTGCAAAAGTGGCGCAGCGAGAAACCGGAATTGTTCGTCAAGCGGGTGGAGAAACAGCCGGGACTTGACACGTAGATCACCTGGCTGTCGCAGTCGCGTTCAACGGCCAGCATCCCGGCCCACTCGGTTGCGCTGCGGTAGAGCAGGACGAAATGGTCGCCGCGGCGGTCGCCGTCCAGGCACACCTGCTCGGTGTAGAAGTCCTCGCGCAGGTAGCAACTGGCGTTGCTCACGGCCAGGCCGGGGAACCATTCGTTGACGGCGCGCACCAGGCGTGGCACATCGGCTGCCGCGGGCAGCAGATAGTCAAATCCCGGCGGCAGGGGCACCTGGGCGGCAAGCTCGGCGGCGGTGGGCCATTGAAGATTCATTGTTCGTCCCTTGTCCCTCGTTGCAGGCCCGTGCTGCCATCGGCTGCAGTGGCCATGCCCCGCAGCGGCGGGAAGTCGGTGCGCTGTCAGCGCCTGTCGTCGAACCGGCGGGCGGCGACCGCCAGCCGGCGGTGAATCAGCACTCCCTCATGGATCCTTCATGCGCCTTACCCGCGCAGGAAGAGCAGTCGGTGATCTTCTGGTCTGGCGGCCATGCCGGTAGCGCACGCCGGCCGTACAAGGCCTACCCACGGGTCAGATCGGGGGTTGCACGGCACCCTTGAAAACGCCAGAGCTATGCCAAGCCTTCCACAGAGACGAGTCTCGCTGAACTGCAGGCGTCTCGAATGGGCTTGAGCTCTTGGTACACGCTGCTCGTGTAGAAGGACTCGAAGGCCGCGACGGAGGGGAACTCGAAAAGTACGATCCTTCTTGGCTCCCAGTCTCCTTCGTACACCTTGTGTGCTCCGCCCCTGGCCAGGTACTTGCCACCGGCAGCTTCAATGGCAGGTTTAACCCCTTTCATGAAATCCTGGTACTGGTTAATGTCGCGGATCTCGACATCGAAGATCACGTAAGCCGCCATGTCAATTTCTCCTTGTAGTGAACTGGTGAGCGTGGCTCAAATCATGCGGTCTTCTGACTTTTCTGGCAGCTTCGATCAGGCCATATTGCCACCAGCCACATTGCGCTGGCGATCGCGCTGACCGCCACAGGTCGCGCGTACGAGGTGCCAGCGACAACCATCGACAGTCTGCGGCTGCGCTATCCCTCGGTCAGCGCGTTTCGCGCCTTTGCGCCGTTCGTCTCGGAACCCTGCTGCACCCTGCAGATCGCCGCCTTGCGCCGACTGGGGGTGCCCGAGTGAGGCTGCCGCGAAGCCGCCGCGATTGAGCATAGAAGCTTGGCCCTCTGCTGCCTGTGGAGACCAGTTTCCAGGTGCCTACCTTCGGATGACTACCTCCTGGGCCCCAACGGCGTGAGCAGGGCCGGCTGAGTTGCCGGGAAGCAGCCGGTCGCCAGCGACTCCTGATGGCCGGGAAGAACCGCTCGCAGCCGCTCAGCCAACGACGGCTGACCGCCACCTTGCTGACGTAGAAATTGGCAAAGTCAGGTGTCAGTCACAGACCGGCCGGCCGTCTTGATAGGCCGGGCAGCCGGACCCGGACCCACAGCTGCCGTCCAACCTGATCATTTCGGCGCCCGGAAGCCGACGGTCGCCGCCGCAGTTCAAGTAGTGCTCAAGGTCGATCTCAGCGATCGGGAGATTGAATCGGCCTGACGCACACCAACGGGCCTCTGCGACTTTCGGGGCGGTTCACTCACGCAAGCTGCCGCGCTGGCCGCAGCGCCGCGCTGAGGTTTCAGACCGGCGGGACACCCTGCCCGCCTTGTCGACGTAGGCTCGTTGCCTTCTGAAGCGCAGACGGGTCCGACGTGCACGGCCCAAATCGTCCGGTGGGTACGCGCAGCGTGGCGCTTTAGCCCACGCACAGAGTCGCCAGACTTCAGACTAGGGGGACGCCATCTGGCGCGTTTGGGGCGCGGGTTGCGATTGACCTGATGCAGCGACCGAATTGCCGGTCGACCGCATTCGGCACACCGTCAACCAAAGGCTTTCCCCATGAACACGATCCACTCTCTCCGCAGCCAGTTGCCAACACGGCTCCGCGCCGCGCCGCTCCTGATGATGGGCCACCGCGAAGCCGTTTCCGCGACAGGCAGCATGGCATTGATTGCCGGCGCCTGGGCGGAACGGGTTGGCATGGGCCGCCCGATCAAGCGGGCCATACGCCGTAGGCTGGCCATCGTGCTGGGCGCGGCCGTGATCGTTGGCGCTGGGGCACCTGTTCTGGCACAACCCGCGAGCGCGTCGGCCGCGCAGGCCGCATCCCAGGCGCTGGATGACCCATTCGACGATGCCAAGCAGGCCTATGAGCGCAACCACTGGCCGCAGGCCTTTGAAGCGTTCCGGAAGCTGGCGGAGCAGGGCCATGTCGATGCCGCACGCCTGGTAACGCAGATGCATTGGCAGGGCACCCGCTTGTATCGCCAACAGTTCTCGCTGACTCCGTCGCAGATACAGCGCTTCTGCCAGCAAAGCCGGTTGCCCAACTGTCCCGCCTGATCCACGAGGCGGGCACATGACAGACCTTGCAAGCAAGGCGCAGTGGCAGTTGCCAAAACTGCCACTGCAGGTGATCCCCCGCTTGGCCGCCAAAGTCAGCGGGTGCCACCACCAAGCCCGAAAACATGGCGTTTGCAAATCTGCCTCCTCGATACGGCAGTTCGACCGTTATTACATGTGTGATTCGAGCGCTTCCTGGCGGTGCCTGTCGTGCCCGATGGTGCGCGTTTTCAACAACCTCCTGAAAGTCGACCTCATGACGACCCATCGCTTCGCGCTGCTGCGCCGCTTCCTGCTGGCCGCGGCCGCTCTCTTTTCTATGCCGAGCTTGGCGCAATCCGGCCCGCTGATCGTCGACCACCTCGAGGTCGTCGAGGCGCAAAAGCGCGGGGCGATTCTCTGGGACATCCGATCCGAGTCCGACTACCGGAAGGGCCATATTCCGGGTGCGGTCAACATCGGCAACGCGGGCCAGGTTCTGCGCAGCCCGAACACTGAGGACTTTATCCCGACGCCGCAGATCGAACGCATGCTTGGCGCAGCGGGCATCGACCCGACAAGGGAAGTGCTTGTCTACGGCGGCCGAGGCAGCGTCATCTCCTACTTCGGCCTGTATGCGATCCGCTATTTCGGTGGCGACAACGTGCGCGTGTACCACGACGGTATCGACGGCTGGCGCGCCGCCGGCCATCCGATTGCGGTGGAGAGCGCCACGCCGGTTGCCATCGCGCTGAAGCTGACAGCACGCGGCGCAAACTCGGTCTCGACCTCGGACATCCTGGCCCGCTTGAGGAATCCGAACGTTCAGTTGCTCGATGTCCGCACACCTAAGGAGTTTTCCGGCGAAGACATCCGGGCGATCCGTGGCGGTCACATCCCCGGTGCGATCAACATCCCCTACGAGCAGAACTGGATCGACCCCGAGACCCAGTCCAAACTCGGACAGAGCAAAGTGGCTGACAACGCCGGCATGTCGCTCAAGCCGCTGGCCGACCTGAAGGCGCTTTATTCCCGCATGGACCCCGACAAGGAGACCGTCGTCTATTGCCAGTCGGGCGTGCGCGCTGCCGAGACCGCCACCGTGCTGGCGGATCTGGGGTTCAAGGATGTCAAGGTCTACGATTCTTCATGGCTTGGCTACGGCAACACCCTCGAGGCGCCGGCCGATAGCGCCGTGTTCCTGAACGTCGGGGCCCTCAACTCCCGTATCGGCGCGCTGCAGAACCGGATCCACCACCTTGAAATGGAACTGGCCATCCAGCCCAAGTGAGCAACGGGCGCGACTCGGGCCTCTACGGCGGCGACTGCGATAAAGCAGCCGACGACGCTGCATGGAGGCCAAGCGGCGAGACTTTCCGTGTTCCGTTTGCGCTCGGGCATGCACAGACACACCGTAGCCAGCTGGATCAGTCGTGTCCGAACCGCAGACTCGCCAGGAGAAAGCGTCTCAGCAATTCAAGCGCCATGGAGTCGGCTCGCCATGGGTCCGCGCGGGGCTGCGCCAAGGCGGTTTGCAGAGGGCTGGTGCAGAATCGACCGATGCCCGACAACGCTCCAGCCAAGCTCAGCACACTGGTGGTATTGGCTCAATCTGGCGACGCCAGCGCGACCGACCAGCTCTTCACCACGCTGTACCAGCAGTTGCATCGGTTGGCGCGGCGCGAGGCCGCACGGCTGGGGCCGCACGCAGCGCTGGGCACGACCACGCTGTTACACGAGGCCTACCTCGACATCTCCAAACGCGACGCGCTGGCGTTTCCGAACGAAGCCCATTTCATGGTCTACGCTGCGCGCGCGATGCGCGGCCTGGTGATCGACCGCGTGCGCGAGCGGCAGGCGCAAAAGCGCGGCGGCGGCCTGGACATCACCTCGCTGGACACCGAACACGCTGACCAGTGCCCGCAGCCCGAATTGCTGAGCGACATCGGCGATGCGCTCGATGATCTAGCCCGGCTGGAGCCGGCGCTGGCGCAGGTGGTGGACCTGAAGTTCTTCTGCGGCTTCTCGATGGTCGAGATTGCCGCTTTGACGGACAGTTCCGAGCGCAGCGTGCAGCGCCAGTGGGAGAAGGCGCGTCTGCTGCTTCACCGCGCCATGCAGCCCGGCTGATGGGTCGAGCGACGCTGGCGCTCGATGTGTGACTATTTTCGACAATGCTCTGCGATAGGCATGTCATGACCCGGCCGCACCACACGTCATGAAGACCCCGGCACCCGCGCACTGGGCCCAGCTCAGCCCGCTGCTGGACGAGTTGCTGGACTTGCCCGAACCGGCGCGTCAGGCCCGGTTTGCTGCCTTGCACGCCGACTTGCAGGCCGAGGATCCCGCACTCGCCGATGAACTGGTCTCGCTGCTGGCCAGCGACGGGAAAGCCCGGTCCGGCGGCTTCCTCAGCGGCGCCATGACGCCGCCCAGCGCCGCGATGGACGAGCTGGCCAACCCGGCCGGCCAGCATCTGGGGCCCTATGTGCTTGAAGCGCCCCTGGGCCAGGGCGGTGGCGGCAGTGTGTGGCGTGCACGGCGCGAAGACGGCCGCTACGACGCGGCCGTGGCCATCAAGCTGCTGCACCTGGCGTTGCTGGGCCGTGCCGGTGCGCAGCGCTTCCTGCGCGAAGGCCAGATCCTGGGGCGGCTGACGCACCCCCACATCGCGCACCTGCTCGATGCCGGCGTCACGCCCAACGGCCAGCCCTACCTGGTGCTCGAGCTGGTGCTGGGCGAGCGCATCGACCACCATTGCGACACCCGCCGGTTGGGCATTGAACAGCGCCTGGCCTTGTTCGGCGACGTGCTTGCCGCCGTGGCCCACGCGCACTCGCACGGCGTGATCCACCGCGACCTGAAACCGGCCAACGTGCTCGTCTCAGCTGAAGGCAGCGTCAAGTTGCTGGATTTCGGTATCGCCAAGCTGCTGGCCGACGAGGCCGACCTGGCCGAGGCCACCGAACTCACGCGCGACGGCGGGCGTGTGCTGACACCCGAGTACGCTGCGCCCGAGCAGCTGCGCGGCGAGGGCGTGACCACTGCTACCGATGTGTACACGCTGGGCGTGATGCTGTACCAACTGCTCACAGGCCAGCACGCCACCACGCCTGCGGGCGCCACTTCCGCGCAGGCCATGCAGGCCACGCTGGAAGTCGACGCCCCGCGAGCCTCGCGCGCTGCGGGCCAGGCCACGGATGGCGTGGCGGGCCAGCGCGGACTCTCACCGCAGCGCCTGGCGCGGCGCCTTCAGGGCGATCTTGACAACATCGTGGCACGCTGCCTGCGCAAGGCACCGGCCGAACGCTATGCCACGGTGACGGCACTGGCCGACGACCTGCGCCGCCATCTGGCCCACGAGCCCGTGAGTGCGCGTGCCGACAGCCTGGACTACGTGGCCGCCAAGTTCGTGCGCCGACACCGCGGCGCAGTCGCAGCCGGGTTGCTGGTGTCGGTGGCCATCGTGGCCGGTGTGGTGGGCACCGCCACCCAGGCGCACCGGGCCACGCTGGAAGCGAAACGCGCCAACAAAGAGCGAGACGCCGCCGTGAGCCAGATGCAAATGGCGACGGGCATCACCGACTTCTTCGTCATGCTGCTGCGCGACGTGGCCGAAGGCGGTGACGGCGGCGTGCGCAAACAGCTCGACCGGGCGCGCACATTGGTGCGGGACACCACTTTCCGTTACCCCTTGGCCAAGGCGGCGGTGTACCAGCAACTGTCGGGCCGCTATGCCGAAGCTGATGACCTGAACAGCGCGGCGGCGATGCTCGACGAAGCCATCAAGATTGCGCAAACGCTCGCGCCGGCGCTGCGCGACGGCGCCATGGTGCCGCTGCTGTGCCAACGTGCCAGCTTGATGAACGACCTGGGTGAGGACGACGAAGGGCTGAGAGTCTTGAACGAGGCGCAAGCCCTGATCGATACCGGCGCAGAGATTGAAGTGGACGTGGGGCCCGAATGTCTGGTGGTGCGCAGCTACATCAACAGCGCGCTCGGGCAGCATGCGCAGGCGGTGGACGCCGCGCGCGGCGCCATCCGCATGCTCGATGCCGCTGGCGTGACCGCTGGCATGGGCACTGCCGGGTATGTCAGCGCCGTGGACCGTGCGTTGCTGCTGGCAGGCCGGCACGCCGAGGCGTGGCCGCTGGCTGAGAAGCTCTACAACGAGACCCTGGTCAGCGAGGGCATGAATTCAATGGCCGCATTGCGCCGGGCCGGCCGCCTGACGTACCTCAAGCTCGCGGGCGGTCAACCCCTGGAAGCGCTGGTCCTGTCGCAACGCGACCTGGCGTTGATGCAACGCCTGATGGGCCAGCAGGACAGCGATGCACTCACGCTTTATGCGCACGGCGCGACGCTGCTTGCGCTGGGGCGCACCACCGATGCCGCCATCTGGCTGGTGCGCGCTGCCGACACGGCGCGTGCGCGCGACGACAGGTCGGTCGCCAAGCGCGTCGAACTTGCCGCTGTGAGTGTGCTGCTGGAGTCTGGTCAAAGCGGCCAGGCTCGGCGCCGTTTCGAGGCGGCGCAAGAGCAGTGGAATTCGCTCGAGCGCAGCCGCTCGCCCCAACACGTCGAGTTCCTGCGCATTCAAGCCTTGTTGTTGGCTCATGCGGGCCAGATGGCCGACGCCAGGGCCTTGCTGGCCGAGGCAGCAAAGGCCGCCACCGCGCGATCCGGCCCCGAGCACCCCGACCGTCTGGCGTTGGAACTCACCCAGGGCGAGATGGCGCTCGCCGCAGGCGACTTCCCCGCGGCGTTGACCCATGCGGGACAGGCCGGCGCCGCCGCCCGGCGCGCTGCGCTGGACCCGCAACGCAGCTCCGGCACCGGGCAAGCGCTTTGGCTGCAGGCCCGCGCCGAAGCTGCCTTGCAGCAGCCCACGGCGGTGGCCACAGCCGGCGCCGCGCTCGTGCACCTCAAGACCATGCTCGGGCCCGGGCACCCACTCACGCAAGCTGCCGCGCTGGCCGCCGCGCCGCGCTGAGCTGAGCTTTCGGGGCCGGCGGCACATCCTGCCGGCCCGGTCGACGCAGACCCGTGTCTTAGCGGCGCTGACGGGCCCGGCGGGCACTGCGCCCACCGCTCGATGGGACCGCATAGCGAGGCGCTCTAGCCCTCGCAAGGAAGAGCCCCACGCGGGGCTGCGCGTCAGACTAGGGGTAGGCCATCTGGCGCGTTTGCCGCGCGCATTGCGATTGACCTGATGCAGCGCCCGAATTGCCGGTCGCTCACCTCAGGGAGACCCGCATGGCAAAGCCCGTTTTGCATCCCGCGCCCGAGCCCGGGTATCACATTCACCATTACCCGGCCACGCTGATCGATACGCGTGTCTCGGGCGTCACTGGGCGGCTCACGCTGCGACCGGTGTTGCCGCAGGACCACCTGCTACTGGCAGACCTTATGGATGGGCTCTCGCCGAGCGGACGGCGCAACCGCTTCCACGGTGTGGTGAAGCTGTCGTCCTCGCGCTTGCAGCAAATGAGCTGCGTGGACTACCAGCGACAGATGGCGTTGGTCGTGACCACCTGCGTCGATGGTGTCGAGCGGCTGATCGCCGATGCGCGATATGTCGTCGAGAGCGATCAACAAGGCGCCGAGTTCGCGCTGATGGTCGACGAGCGCTGGCAGAGGCACGGCATCGGTGCCTGGGCCCTGCGCGCGCTGGAACGCGCCGCCACGCTGGCCGGGTTGCAACGTCTGCACGGCGACGTTCTGGAAGACAACGTGCCCATGTTGAGCTTGATGCAGCGCTGCACCTACACACTGAAAACCAACCGCGAGGACAACCGGCTGGTGCGGGTGCAGCGCCGCCTCGACGCAGCCACGCCGGAGCCGACGCACGCACGCCGCGGCGTGCTGTCGTGGTTGGTGAAAGGCCTGCGCGGCGGCTCGCCGGCGGCAGCGCAATGAGCCGATCACGCCCTCGGCCGACTTCTTTCCCCTTGTTTCATGGAGCTCCACGATGACCGCCTTGCCTAAAAATCTGAACGTCTCGAACCATCGCTTTGCCGTCGTTCTGGGCAGCGGCGGCGTGCGCAGCATCGCCGCACTGGGCATGGTGGAGGTGCTGGCCCGCGAGGGCCTGATGCCTGACCTGGTTGTGGGTTGCAGTGCCGGTGCGATGTTCGGTGCGCTGATTGCCGCCGGGCACGATGTTGACGAGGCCGTACGCATCGCCACGACGCTGTGGTCGGCGGAGGTCACGCGCAAGCGCCGCTGGCGTGCCATACCGCAGATGTTGTGGCCGCGCCTGGGCCGCTTCGATGCCGACTTCGCGCTGCGCGACGACGCACCGGTCATGCAGCGGCTGGAGCAGGCCTTCGGTGATGTGCGCATCGAAAACTTGCGCACGGCCCTGCGCGTGACCACCACCGATGCCGGCACGGGACAGCGCGTGGTGCTGCGCGAAGGCAGCCTGGTGCAGGCGCTGCGCGCCAGCATCGCGCTGCCCTTCATGTTTGCGCCAGTGCAAATCGAGGGGCGCCGGCTGATCGACGGTTTCGTGGCCGACCCTCTGCCGGTGAGTGCCGCAGCCGACGCGCACTCGGTCGTGGCATTGGGCTTCGAGTCACCCATGCCGCATCGCATCGACGGCCCCACGCGCATGCTGGCGCAGGTGACCTCCGCGCTCACCAACAACCTGATGCAGGCCCGGCTGGCCGAGGCCAACACTTGCGGCACGCGGCTGTTGAGCATCGTGCCGAAGCTGGAGCGTCGCGTGGGCCTGTTCGATACGCAGGCCATGCCCTACCTGGTAGACACCGGCCGACGCGCCACAGAGGCCATGCTGCCCGCCATCCGTGCGATGCTGAACCGCGCTCCGCGACTGGCGGCGGCGTAACTCCAAAACCCAACGGGGTCCATGCACCGGCAAGCAAGCGCAGGTCCTGGTGCAGGCGCTCAGTCAACTGCGCTTCGCAGCGCCGCGATCAGGCGGCGTGCGCCACCTGGCGCTCTCGCGCCGGGGTGGAATGGGCGAGTAGGGTCAGGGTGCAAGTAGACCGCCAGATAGCCGCCTGTCGCCAACGGCGGTTGATGGCCGGGACTGCCAGTACGCCGCTGCACCCAGGAGTTGCCGTCCGTTGGAACGCCCACGTGGCCGACGGCACCCGCTGGGCGTCGACGGCTCGACTCGGCCTTGAGCGAGCATCCGATCGACGGGATTCATCGCCTTGAAGCAGTCGTCCAACAATGCAACTTGGGTCGTAGTAACTGATCGGCCAAGTGCTGCATGAAGTCCAGCGACGACATCACGAACCATGTGCGAAACAGGCTAAGGTGGTGGCGCGGTGAATTTCCTCGGACACGGGAGTACGCCGGTCCGAGTCTTCCGCTTACCTAGGCAGCGACGAGTTCGCCAACGCGGCGGCCAGCGCCGAGACCTCACGTTCCCGCAGGCGCGCCCGAAGCTGGATGCTCGCCGCGACACGCTCGGCCGTTGACGCTCCGGTGGGGCCCGCCAGCCGCTGCTGGTCCTGCAGAAGCCGCTGGGCCATTTGCGTGTCGTTGGCCCACCAGGCAATGCCCGGCAGCAGCCAATTCCTGCCGCCGAACGGGCCGTCGCCACCCAGCCGCGCCAGCGCCTGCCAGTTCTCGACGGCGAAGGCATAGACCTGCGGGATCAGCGCCGGCACAGCGCCCATGGCGTTGACCAGGTCAACGCTCACATCTGGCGGCAGCCGACCCGACAACGATTCCTCCAGCAGGCGCTGCGCGCGCACCGGGTCGGCGCCTGAACACAAGGCTTGCAGAAACAGCCCTCGCTCCTCCTGGCTCTCGGTCTTCTGAAGGGCATCCCACAGTGCCTCGAATTCGGCGTTCTCCGGATCGCGGCCGACCGCGCGTATCACACTGCCGCGGATCGACCTCGGCACCTGCGACGTGTCGGCGGCCATGGCAGCGGCAAAACGCGGGCGTGCTGCGGCCAGGGTTTCAGCGTGGCCCAAGGTGGCCAGCCGTGTGATGAGGGTAGCGCGCAGCCGGCGCGTCTCGCTGTCCTCACCCGGTCTCTCTTCCCAGCCCAGCTGCGCCAACTCGGGCGCGAACAGCGCACGGCCGGCGGCACGAAGGCTGTCGTGAACGGGCGTGGCCGCGAAGGCATAGTCCAGCTGCTGCCATTGCCGCAGCGCCTGCGAGAACAGGGCGGCCCGGCTGGCGTCTTGGACCTGCGGCACACGGGCCAACAGGGCCAAGTGGTCGGCCACCGGCCGCCTGCCGGCGCTGGTCAGCGCGTAGCTGTCCGACAGCAACGTCAGGCGATCGATCGGTGCGAGTTCGGCAAACTCAGCGGTCAGGCGGGCGAGCGAGGCCGCGTCGTATTCAACCCGGTAGTAGCCAGTGCCGTCGGCGTTGGCAAGCAGCGGTTGTGCGTCGCAGCCGGGCCACTTCAGGGTGAGCGTCTGGCCCGTCATCAGCACCGTGCGCCGCACGGTGCCGCGCGCCAGCGTGACCGGCAACTGCCACAACGCGGCGGGCAAGGGCTCACCGAGCGCGAAGCGGCTCTGGCGCAAGCTGATCAGCGTCTGACCTTTATCGCAACGGGATTCCACCTGCAGCAGCGGCAACCCTTTCTGGTCGGTCCAGCTCGCGGCAACTTTGCTGACGGGCAGACCTGCGGTGCGGCCGATGTGGTGCCACAGGTCGCCGGCAGTGGCCGGGCGCAGGGCCCGGTCGGCCATGTAGGCGGCCAGCCCACGCTGGAAGCTTGCCGGGCCGACCCACTGTTCGAGCATGGTCAGCACCGCGCCACCCTTGGTATAGGTGATGTCGTCGAAGACCTCGAACACGCTGGACTCGGTGACAGGCCCACCGCGAATCGCTCGCGTTGCCGCGGTGGCATCACGATCGAAAGGGCCATCCACAGCCATGCGTTCGTAGAGCCGCGTCTGCCATTCGGGGTGGAAGTGGGCTGATGCCTTCTTCTGCATCCAGGTGGCGAAGGCCTCGTTGAGCCAAGTCTCGTCCCATGAGGCTACAGACACCAGGTTGCCGAACCACTGGTGGGCGATCTCGTGCGCCACGATCGAGAACACGCCGCGTTGCCGGTCGGGGCTGCTGCGGCTCTCGTCGAAGAGCAGCGCGTCTTCAATGTAGCTGATCAGCCCCCAGTCCTCCATCGCGCCCTGACGCACGCCGGCCACCGCCAACTGGTCCAGCTTGGGCAGCGCATAAGGAAGCCCAAAGTAGCTGGCGAAGTAGGGCAGCACGTCCTGGGTGGCCTTCATGGCCACCCGGGCCTGGCTGGCCTTGCCCGGCGCGGTGAAGATGCGCAGCGGCGTGGCACCGCTTGTGCCCTCAAGCACGTCGAATTGCCCGACCGCAACGGCCAGCAGATAGCTGGGCATCGATGGCGTCGGTGCGAACCGGTGTCGGCGCAGGCTGCCTTCGGCCACGGGCGCTCCGCGCAGCGGCATGTTGGACAGAACGGTGTATTCCGCGGGCGCCCGCACTTCGAGTTCGAAGCTCGCGCGGAACACCGGCTCGTCGAAGCCCGGAAACACCTGTCGCGCGCTCGTGGCCTGTAACTGGGTCGCCAGCGTGCGCAGCGGCTGGCCTGCAGCCCGGTGCTGGACTAGGAAGAGGCCTTCGCCGCTGCTTTGCACCTTGCCGCGGTAGCGGATCTGCAATTGGTAAGCGCCAGCCGCGATCGGGCGTGCGTCAACAGGCGAAAGACGCCACTGCCAAGTCTTGTCATCGGCTGTCACATTTAATGTGCGGGCCGGCCCTCGGCCTTGCACCAGCATCACTTCGTCGGCCTGCAGGTCCCGCGCGTGCAGCACGATGGCCGGCACGGTCTGACGCACGCGCAGCGTGACCGTCAAGTCACCGCTGAACGTGGGCTGCGCAGGGTCGAGGTCCAGGCGCAATTGCACGCGCGACGGCACAACCGTCTTCGGCAACACAGTTGCCACCCGCTCGAAGTCAAAGCGCGGCTGCGCTTCGACAGAACCTGCCAGCAGCAGAAACAGCGCGGTCAGGCATGCCAACGATCGCGCTTGCATGGTCACCCTCTCGGCGTCTTGGTGGGTGACATTCTGGCTCTCAGCCTATCCGCATACGTCGCCAAGTTTTAGGGGGGCAGCCCAACGACGGAAAGTCGAGAAGCTTCTTGCTGCCTTTGCCGATGTTCGGCGCGATCAGCATGATCGTTTCTCACCGGCGGTTTCGCAGGCTGCGCTCGACTCAACCGTGACGACTCGTGGTGCGAATTGCGGCGCCTTTGTACAGAGTTGTACCCACCCAGCGAAGCCCCATGCAAGTAAGGCTCTTGAGCGCGACATCCGCGACGTTCCGTCGTTCCGCTGGTGATGCGCGCAGGCAGGCTGAACCAACACGTCAGGCGAGTGGCAGTGAAGCCGCCCGATAGGCACGGCAGGAATTGGCCGATGGCTGCCAGATGGAGCAGGCGAACGGCGGTCTGCTGTGCGCCAGTTCGCTGTCACTGATGCGGTTTGCCAGCCATCGCTATGCGAAGGCTTGGCACCGCGCAGCCCGCCTCCACCACCGCCTGCGGCTGCACCGGCACCGGTTCTGGGACGCGGAAGCCGTAACGCACCGCCGTCAGCTCGGCCAGGATGCTGACGGCAATTTCGGGCGGCGTGCGCGCACCATTTTTCAGCCCCACCGGGCCGTGCAGGCGCGCCAGCTGTTCGTCGGTGAGATCGAAGTGTTCCTTCAGCCGCTGCTTGCGTTTGCTCTGGTTCAGCCGCGAGCCGATGGCACCGACGTAGAAGGCTGGCGACTTCAGCGCTTCCAACAGCGCCAGGTCGTCCAGCTTGGGGTCGTGCGTCAGCGCGATGATGGCGGTGTGACCGTCGGGCAGCAGCGCGGTCACGGTGTCGTCGGGCATGGTGCGCAGCAGCGTGGCGCCGGGCACGTCGAAGCCGGTGGCGTATTCCTCGCGCGGGTCGCACACCAGCACCTGGTAGCCCAGGGCCTGCGCCATCTGCGCCAGGTACTGCGTCATCTGGCCCGCGCCGATCAGCAGCAGCCGCCAGCTGGGGCCATGGTGCGTGGTCAGTGTGGTGTCGGTGAGCGTCAACTCGTCGGCGCTGCCACCGTCTTGCAGCGTGACCGCGCCGGTGGCCAGCGTCAGGTGGCGCTGCACCCGTTCGCCGCGTGTCAGGCGGGCCAGCAATTCGGGCAGCTGCGTGCTGGGCTGCACCGGCTCCATCACCAGTTCGATCAGGCCGCCGCAGGGCAGGCCGAAGCGGTGGGCTGCGTCGGCGTCGATGCCGTAGCGCACCACCTGCGGCACGCCCGCAGCCAGCACGCCGCCGCGCGCCTTGTCCACCAGGTCGTCTTCGATGCAGCCGCCCGACACCGAACCGGCCACCAAACCGTCATCACGGATGGCCACACTGGAGCCCGGCGGTCGAGGCGCCGAACCCCAGGTTCGGGTGATGGTGCCCAGCACCACGCGGTGGCCGCTGGCCTGCCATGCCACCACCTGGCGCATGACTTGAAGATCGACGTTGTCCATTCGTGGAAGGTAGCTGAAGCCCGAAGCCGCACCGACCAAGGGGTTTCCACTAGGGAGGACGGGTATGCGGCAGCACGGGCGCTCACCTATGCTTGCCTTCCTCAGAGGCTTGCGATTCCCCGACCTGTTGCCCCAAGCAGCCGTGTCGACCGCCTGTGCACACAGACCATGCAAGCCCCGATGTCCACGAAACAAGGAGACAAACCATGAGCATCCGCCTGACTCTGCAAGTGAACGGCAAATCGGTTGCCCGCGACTGCGAGCCACAGACTTTGTTGGTCGACTTCATCCGCGAAGACCTGCGGCTGACCGGCACCCACGTGGGCTGCGACACCGCGCAGTGCGGCGCCTGCACCGTGCACCTGAACGGCCGCGCCGTGAAGAGCTGCAGCATGCTGGCCGTGCAAGCGCAAGGGGCGCAACTCACCACCATCGAAGGCCTGGCCGCGGCCGACGGCACCCTGCACCCCATGCAGGCCGCCTTCAAGGCCTGCCATGGCCTGCAGTGCGGGTTCTGCACCCCGGGCATGGTGATGAGCGCGGTGGACCTGGTGCAGCAACACGGCTGCGACTTTTCACCAGCCGGCGAGACACAAGTCCGCGAAGCGCTGGAAGGCAACATCTGCCGGTGCACCGGCTACCACAACATCGTCAAGGCCGTGCAGCAAGGCGCTGCTGCCATGAAAAATTGAGATTCAGGAGCAAGCACACATGAACGCACGCCAAGGTTTCATCGGCCAGTCCACCGAGCGCCGTGAAGACGGCCGTTTCCTCACCGGCAAGGGCCAGTACACCGACGACATTTCGCTGCAAGGCCAGACCTATGCCTGGTTTCTGCGCAGCCCCTACGCACACGCCCGCATCACGAAGCTGGACACCGCCGCTGCCGCCAAGGCCGACGGCGTGCTGGGCATCTTCACGGGCGAAGACTTCAAGGCCGTGGGCGGCCTGCCTTGCGGCTGGCTGATCAACAGCCTGGACGGCAGCCCCATGAAGGAGCCCAAGCACCCGGTGCTGGCCGACGGCAAGGTGCGCTACGTGGGCGACCGTGTGGCCATGGTCGTGGCCGAGACGCTGGAACAGGCCAAGGCCGCCGGCGCGCTGATCGAGGTGGACTACGAAGAACTCACCGCCGTGGTCGACACCGCCAAGGCTTACAACGCCGCTGCCACGGGCGAACCGGTGCATGTGGAAGCGCCCGACAACCGCTGCTACATCTGGGGCATCGGCGACAAGGATGGCACCGACGCGGCGTTCAAGACCGCCGCCCACGTCACCACGCTCAGTTTCCGCAACAACCGGCTCATTCCCAACGCGATGGAGCCGCGCTGCGCCAACGCCAGCTACGACAGCAACGCCGACAGCTACACGTTGTACGTCAGCAACCAGAACCCGCACGTCGAGCGGCTGCTGATGTGCGCCTTCGTGCTGGGCATCCCCGAGCACAAGATGCGTGTCGTGGCACCCGACGTGGGCGGCGGTTTCGGCAGCAAGATCTACCTGTACGGCGAAGAAACCGCGATGGTGTATGCGAGTAAAACCATCAGGCGCCCCATCAAGTGGACCTGCGATCGAAGCGAAGCCTTCCTGTCCGACGCCCACGGCCGCGACCATGTCAGCACGGCCAAGCTGGCGCTGGACAAGGACGGGCGCTTCCTGGCGCTGCGGGCCGACACCACGGCCAACATCGGCGCCTACCTGTCCACATTTGCATCGTGCGTGCCCACCATCCTGCACGCCACGCTGCTGGCCGGCCAGTACAAGACGCCCAAGATCTACTGCGAAGTGACGGCGGTGTTCACCAACACCGCACCGGTGGACGCCTACCGTGGCGCCGGCCGGCCCGAGGCCACCTACCTGGTGGAACGCATCGTCGAAACCGCGGCGCACGAACTGGGCATCGACCCGGCCGAGATCCGCCGCCGCAACTTCATCACCGAGTTTCCGTACGCCAGCCCGGTGGGCCTGACGTACGACATCGGTGACTACGACGCCACCATGCGGCGTGCCATCGAGCTGGCCGACGTGGCCGGTTTCCCGGCCCGCCGCGCGGCATCCGAGGCCAAGGGCCTGAAGCGCGGCCTGGGCTACAGCGCCTACATCGAGGCCTGCGGCATCGCGCCGTCTTCGGTGGCCGGCGCCCTGGGCGCACGGGCTGGCCTGTTTGAAGCCGGCGAAGTGCGTGTGCACCCCACCGGCAAGGTCACCATCTTCACCGGCAGCCACAGCCACGGCCAGGGGCACGAGACCACCTTCGCGCAGGTCGTGGCCGACAAGCTGGGTGTGCCGATGGACGACATCAGCATCGAACACGGCGACACCGGCAAGGTCCTGTTCGGCATGGGCACCTACGGCAGCCGCAGCCTGGCGGTGGGCGGCACGGCCATCGTCAAGGCAGTGGACAAGATCATCGCCAAGGGCAAGAAGATCGCGGCCCATCTGATGGAAGCCGCCGACAGCGACGTCATCTACGAAGGGGGCGAATTCAAGGTGGCGGGCACCGACAAGAAGGTGCCGTTTGCCTCGGTTGCGCTGACGGCCTACGTGCCGCACAACTTCCCGCACGACAAGCTGGAGCCGGGCCTGAACGAAAACGCCTTCTACGACCCCAGCAACTTCACCTACCCCGCCGGCAGTTACATCTGCGAAGTCGAGATCGACCCCGCCACCGGCAAGACACGCATCGAACGCATGACCGCCTGCGACGACTTCGGCAACATCGTCAACCCGATGATCGTCGACGGCCAGGTGCACGGCGGCCTGGCGCAGGGCATCGGCCAGGCGATGATGGAACACGGCGTGTACGACACCGAGACCGGCCAGCTGCTCACCGGCAGCTACATGGACTACGCCATGCCACGCGCCGACGACCTGCCCAGCTTCACGGTGGAAACGGCCAAGGGCACGCCCTGCACGCACAATCCGCTGGGGGTGAAGGGCTGCGGCGAGGCCGGGGCCATCGGTTCGCCGCCGGCCGTCATCAACGCCATCTGCCACGCGCTGGGCATCAAGGACATGCCCATGCCCGCCACGCCGTTTGCGGTGTGGACCGCAGCCCGGTCCGCATCGACGGCCGCCCGTTGAACCCCGCCAGGAGACAAGCACCATGCAAGCTTTCAACTACCACAACCCCTCCTCGCTGGCCTCGGCCGCTGACGCCATCAAGACCGATGGCGTCAAGCTGCTGGCCGGTGGCCAGTCGCTGCTGGCGTCCATGAAGATGGGCCTGTCGGCGCCTGACGCCCTGGTCGACCTGGGCGGCGTGGCCGAACTGCGCGGCATCACCGTCAGCGGTGGCACGGTGAAAATCGGCGCCATGACCACCCACGCCGAGGTGGCCGCCCATGCCGACGTGGCCAAGGCCATCCCGGCGCTGGCCGACCTGGCCGGCAACATCGGCGACCGCCAGGTGCGCAACCGCGGCACCCTGGGTGGCAGCCTGGCCAACAACGACCCCGCCGCCTGCTACCCCGCCGCCGTGCTGGGCCTTGGCGCCACCATCCACACCCTCTCGTCGAATGGTCCGCGCACCATCGCCGCCGACAGCTTTTTCAAGGGCCTGTACGAAACGGCGCTGGCCGAGGGCGAAGTCATCACGGCCGTCAGCTTTCCGGTGCCTGAGAAGGCGGCGTGGCAGAAGTTCAAGCAGCCGGCCTCGCGCTTTTCGCTGGTGGGGGTGTTTGTCAGCAAGGGCCCGCAAGGTGTGCGCGTGGCGGTCACCGGCGCTGGCGCCAGCGTGTTCCGCGCTTCGGGGCTGGAAGCCAAGCTGGCGGCGTCCTGGGGCGCTGACGCGCTGAACGGCGCCACCGTCAGCGCCGATGGCTTGAACACCGACCTGCACGGCAGCGCCGAGTACCGCGCGGCGCTGATCCCGGTGCTGGCTGCACGCGCGGTGGCCGCGAGCTAAAGAGCACAGAGCAGAAAGCCACGGGCCATGACGGAAGGGCTGCCGACCAGCATCGAAGACACACAACAGCGCCTGTTGGGGCTGGACTACGTCGCCGACCGGCAGCTGTCCACCACCGTCTTCCTGGCGCTGCGCCTGCAGCGCCCGCTGTTCCTGGAAGGCGAGCCCGGCACCGGCAAGACCGAGATCGCCAAGACACTGGCCACGATGCTGGGCCGGCCGCTCATCCGCCTGCAATGCCACGAAGGGCTGGACCTGGCGGGTGCGGCCTACGAATGGAACTACGCGCGGCAGATGATGGAAATCCGCCTTGCCGAAGCCCGTGGCGCGACACAGGGGGAAGCCGGTGCGGCGCTGGCCAAAGACCTGTTCAGTGAGCGCTTCCTCACACGTCGCGCCTTGCTGCGTGCCATCGACCCGGCCGAACCCGTGCCGCCGGTGTTGCTGATCGACGAGCTGGACCGCGCCGACGAGCCCTTCGAGGCCTTCTTGCTCGAGGTGCTGTCCGACTACCAGATCACCGTGCCCGAACTCGGCACCGTGAAGGCGCTGGTGCCGCCCGTGGTAGTGCTGACGAGCAACCGCACCCGCGAGATTCACGACGCCGTAAAGCGCCGCTGCCTGTACCACTGGGTGGATTTTCCCGACGCGGCGCGCGAACTGCAGATCCTGCAACGCCGTGTGCCCGGCGCCAGCGCCGCGCTGGCCGCGCAGGTGGTGGCCTTCGTGCAGAAGCTGCGCTCGGTGGAGATGTACAAACAACCCGGCATCGCCGAAACCATCGAGTGGGCGCGTGCGCTGATGGAGCTGGACACCGTGGTGCTGGACCCGGTGGTGCTGAACAACACGTTGGGCGTGTTGCTGAAGTACCAGGACGACATCGCGCGCATGCAGGGTGGCGAGGCCGCGCGGCTGCTGGAAGACCTGCGGCGGCAAGCCGCACCGGCCTGAGCCACAGAGCCAAGAGCGACTGAGCCCCGGTCAACCATGATCCCCGCCCGCCAGACGCCGGGCCGACTGGCCGACAACGTCATGCACTTCGCGCGTGTGCTGCGCGACGCCGGCATGCCGGTGGGCACCGACCGCATCGCTTTAAGCCTGCAGGCGCTGCAGGTGGCCGGGCTCGAAGCCAAGCGCGACCTGCACGCCACGCTGCGCGCCTGCATGTTGGACCGCATCGAACACCGCGAGCTCTTCGACCAGGCCTTCGAGCTCTTCTGGCGCGACCCCGACCTGATGGGCCGCATGCGCGCCATGATGCTGCCCAAGGTGCAGCTGAAAAAGGGCGACGTGCCGCCGCCGCCCGAAAACCGGCGCCTGGGCCAGGCCCTGTTCCCGCACCAGCCCGACGCACCACCGCCGCCCGAGCACGAAGAAACACAGATCCACGCCGAGCTGACCTGGAACGATCGCGAGGTACTGCAAAAGGCCGATTTCGACACCATGTCCACCGACGAATGGCACCAGGCGCGCCGCCTGCTGGCACGCATGAAGCTGGTCTTCGAGCCGCTGCCCACGCGCCGCACACAGCCCAGCGCCCACGGCGGCCGGCCCGACTGGCGCGCCACGCTGGCGGCCATGGGCCGGCAAGGCGGCCAGGTGTGGGACATGCGCTGGCGCAAGCCGCGCATGCAGCCGGCGCCGCTGGTGGTGCTGGCCGACATCTCGGGCAGCATGAGCCGCTACTCGCGCATGCTGCTGCACTTTGCCCACACGCTGGGTCATGCCGATGCGCATGTCGAAAGTTTTGTCTTCGGCACCCGCTTGACCCGAACCACGCGCCTGCTGAAAAGCCGCGACCCCGATGTGGCCGTGGCGCAGGTGGTGCGCACGGTGCAGGACTGGTCGGGCGGCACGCGCATCTCACAATGCCTGCACGACTTCAACCGCCAATGGGCGCGGCGTGTGTTGTCGAGCAAGGCCACGGTGCTGCTCATCAGCGACGGCCTGGAACACGGCCAGACCGACGCGCTGGCCTTCGAGATGGAACGCCTGCACAAAAGCTGCCGCCGCCTTTTGTGGCTGAACCCACTGTTGCGCTTCGACGCCTTCGAGCCGCGTGCCGGCGGCATCAAGGCCATGCTTCCGCACACCGACGCCTTCCTGCCCGCGCACAACCTGCAAAGCCTGGCTGAACTGGCCGAGCTGCTGGCGCAGCCCCCGATCCCTTCCCAGCAGTTGAAGGGCCGTGCCGCCAAGCTGGCGCACTGAATCCGATTCCCCTTTTACAAGCCCCCATGCAACTCACCAGTCAACAGACCCTCCCTGTCGGCCAGGCCCAAGCCTGGGAAGCCCTGAACGACATCTCTTTGCTGCAGCAGGCCATTCCCGGCTGCGAAGCCATCACGCCCACCGGCGAGAACCAGTACGCGGTTACCGTCACTGCCGCCATCGGCCCGGTGAAGGCCAAGTTCAAGGGCAAGCTGCAGCTGGAAAACCTGCAGCCGCCCAACAGTTACACGCTGCGCTTCGAAGGCCAGGGCGGCGCGGCTGGCCACGGCAAGGGCCACGCCGACATCAAGCTCGAAAGTGCCGGCGCGCATGAAACCGTGCTGCACTACAACGCCCAGGCCAGCGTGGGCGGCAAGATCGCGCAGATCGGTTCGCGCCTGGTGGACATGGCGGCGCAGAAGATGGCCACCGAATTCTTCGAGGCCTTCAACCAGGCGCTGCAGCAGAAATACGGCGTGGTGGCCGAACCCGAACCGGCCGCGCCAGCAGCACCCCCTGCTGGCCTGCTGGGCCGGCTGGTCGCCTGGCTCAAGGGCTTGTTCGGCCGCTGAAGGCCAGCGGCTGCCCCTATGCTGGCGCCATGAACGACGGACAACTGCTGCGCTACTCGCGCCATCTGTTGCTGGACGAGATCGGCATCGAAGGCCAGGCGCGGCTGCTGGCGGCGCACGCGATCATCATCGGCGCCGGCGGCCTGGGCTCACCGGTGGCGCTGTACCTGGCCACGGCGGGTGTCGGCCGGCTGACCGTGATCGACCACGACACAGTGGACCTGACCAACCTGCAGCGGCAGATTGCCCACAACCTGTCGCGTGTGGGCCAACCCAAGGCCGAGTCGGTGCGCGCCAGCATCGCCGCCATCAACCCGGACGTGCAGTTGCGGGCCATCGTCGAGCGAGCCGACGCCGCGCTGCTGGACGAACTGCTGCCCCAGGCGCAAGTGGTGCTGGACTGCAGCGACAACTTCGCCACGCGACACGCCGTCAACGCGGCCTGCGTGAAACACGGCGTGCCACTGGTGTCGGGCGCGGCCATCGGCTTCGACGGCCAGGTGTCGGTGTACGACTCGCGGCCATCGGCCACCGGCGCGGGCCCCTGTTATGCCTGCCTCTTTCCACCCGGCGACAACTTCGAAGAAGTGGCCTGCGCCACCATGGGCGTGTTTGCGCCGCTGGTGGGCATCATCGGCACCGTGCAGGCGGCCGAGGCGTTGAAGCTGCTGGCCGGCGTGGGCACACCGCTGACGGGCCGGCTGCTGATGCTGGACGCGCGCAGCATGCTCTGGGACGAGATGCAGCTGGTGCGCCAGCCGCACTGCCCGGTCTGTGGCCTCGGGGCTGCCGGCCTTCGTTGAGCGCAGTCGGAGCCTGTGTTCAAAGCACCGCAACGCCGATTTCACCGTCTGGCCTTAACTTCACTTCCTTTGCCGAATGACCGGAGACCCCATGACCAAGCTCTACTACAGCCCGGGCGCCTGCTCGCTCAGCCCGCACATCGCCTTGCGCGAGGCCGGCCTGCCATTCGACCTGGTGCTGGCCAGCACAAAAACCAAGAAGCTGGCCGACGGCACCGACTACCTCACCATCAACCCCAAGGGCCAGGTACCGCTGCTCGAGCTGGACGACGGTCAACGCCTGAGCGAAGGCCCGGCCATCGTGCAGTACATCGCCGACCAGGCACCAGCCTCGCAGCTGGCCCCTGCCGCCGGCACGATGGCACGCTACCGCCTGATGGAGTGGCTGAACTTCATCACCAGCGAACTGCACAAGGGCTTCTCGCCGCTGTTCAACCCGGCCGCGCCGGACGAGGCCAAGACGCAGGCGCGTGCCAAGCTGAGCGAACGTCTGGGCTGGGTGGACACGCAGCTGGAAGGCAAGACCTACCTGATGGGCGACACCTTCACGGTGGCCGACGGCTACCTGTTCACCGTGGCCGGTTGGGGCAAGCACGTGGGCCTGGACATCGCGCCGATGAAGCACCTGTCGGCCTACATGGCACGGGTCGCGGCACGGCCGGCGGTGCAGGCAGCGCTGAAGGCCGAAGGACTTCTGAAGTAGGCCTCAGGCCAGGTGCGCGGCGGCAAGAAGCTCGCGTGTGTAGGGCTGCTGCGGCGCCGAGAACAGCGCTTCGGATTCACCCGCTTCCACCACGTCGCCGTTTTTCATGACCATCACGCGGTGCGACATGGCGCGCACCACGGCCAGGTCGTGGCTGATGAAGACGTAACTCATGCCGTAGCGTTTTTGCAGGTCGCCCAGCAGGCGCAGCACCTGCTGCTGCACCGACACGTCCAGCGCCGACGTGGGTTCGTCCAGCACCAGCACCTCGGGCCGCAGCACCACGGTTCGCGCGATGGCAATGCGCTGGCGCTGGCCGCCGCTGAATTCATGCGGATACCGCTGCAGCACACCGCTCACGCCATGGCGGTCTGACAGGCCCACTTCGTCCAGCATCTCCAGCACACGTTTCTCGCGCGCGGCCTTGTCCAGTTCGGGCTGGTGCAGCGCCAGGCCTTCACCCACGATCTGGCCGATGGTCATGCGCGGCGACAGCGATGCAAAGGGGTCCTGAAACACCACCTGCATGCGCTTGCGCATGGCACGCAGGTGCGCGCGGTCGGCGTTGTCGATGCGCTCGCCGCCCATGGTCACCGAACCCGAAGACAAACTTTGCAGCGCCAAAAGCGCCATGCCCAGCGTGGTCTTGCCCGAGCCCGATTCACCCACGATGCCCAGCGTCTCGCCGCGCCGCAGCTCCAGCGTCGCGCCCTTCACGGCCTGGAATTGGCGCTTGCCGAACCAGCCCTCGCTGAAGGAAAAACTCACCGCCACCCCGTCGCCTTGCACCAGCACCGGCGCGTCGGCACTCACCGCCTGCACCACACGTTCGGGGCGGCTGGCCAGCAGCTTCTTGGTGTAGGCATGTTGCGGGTTGCCGAAGACAGTGACCGTGTCACCCAGCTCCACCAGCTTGCCACGTTCCATCACGCCCACGCGGTGGGTGAAACGGCGCACCAGGTTCAGGTCGTGGGTGATGAACAGCAACGCCATGCCCATGTCGGCCTGCAGTTCGTCCAGCAGTGCCAGTATCTGGGCCTGGATGGTGACGTCCAAGGCCGTGGTGGGTTCATCGCAGATCAACAGGCGCGGTTTGCAGGCCAGCGCCATGGCGATCATCGCGCGCTGGCGCTGGCCGCCCGACAGCTGGTGCGGGTAGACGTCCACCCGTTTGTCGGGCTCGGGGATGCCGGTGCGCGCCAGCAGTTCGACGGCCCGCGCACGGGCCGCCTGCTTGGGCAGGTTTTCGTGCAGCTGCAGCACTTCGCCGATCTGGTTGCCGACGGTGTACAGCGGGTTCAGGGCCGTCATCGGCTCTTGAAAGATCATGCCGATGCGGCTGCCGCGGATGCTGCGCATCTGGCGGTCGGTCTTGGCCACCAGGTCTTCACCCTCGAAGCGGATGGCTCCGGTGGTGACGGCCGCATCCACCAGGCGCAGCACGCTCAGCGCAGTGATGCTTTTGCCCGACCCCGATTCACCCACCAGCGCAAACTTCTCGCCCGCGGCGATGGCAAAGGACACATCGCTGACCACCGTGCTGGCGCCAAAGCGCACGCTGAGGTGGTCCACTTCAAGCAGAGGCTGGCTCATGGTCACGATTTCCGCGTGTCGAAAGCGTCGCGCAGCGCGTCGCCGATGAAGGTGAGCAGCAGCATCGTCAGCACCAGAAGCAAGAAGGTGGGCACGATGATCCACCAGGCGTCGAGCTGGTTCTTGCCCTGCTTGAGCAATTCACCCAGCGAAGGCACCGTGCTGGGCACACCCAGGCCCAGGAAGTCCAGCGAGGTCAGCACCAGGATGGCGCCGCTCATGCGGAAGGGCAGGAAGGTGATCACCGGCGTGAGCGAATTGGGCAGCACGTGGCGCACGATGATCTGCGTGTTGCTCAAACCCAGCGCTCGCGCCGACTTCACGTATTCCAGCCCGCGGTTGCGCAGGAACTCGGCGCGCACGTAGTCGGACAGGCCCATCCAGCCCCACAGGCTGAGCAGGATGAGCAGCAGCAGCAGCGAGGGCTCGAAGATGGACGCAAAGATGATCAGCAGGTAGAGCTCGGGCACCGAGCCCCAGATCTCGATGAAGCGCTGCAGCACCAGATCGACCTTGCCGCCGAAGTAACCCTGCACCGCACCCGCGGCAATGCCGATCAGCGTGCCGGTGAGCGTCAGCGCCAACGCAAACCAGATGCTGACGCGAAAGCCGTACAGCAGTCGCGCCACCATGTCGCGCCCGTTGCCTTCGGTGCCCACCCAGTTGCTGGCGCTGGGTTCGGCTGGCGGCAGTGCCTTGTTGAAGTAGTCGGTGGAATTGGCCGAGTGCGGGTTCAGCGTGATCAGCGCCCAGTTGCCGGGCTTGGCCAGCAAGTCGGTGATGAAAGGATCCTTCCAGTCGGCCGGGGTGCCGAAGTCGCCGCCCAGCGCACTCTCGTTGGGGTTGTTGAACATCGGCGCATACCACTGGCCGTTGATCTTGGCCACGATGGGACGGTCGTTGCTGATCAGCTCGGCAAAGGTGGCCGCCACCAGCATCACCAAGAAGACCCACAGCGAAACGTAGCCCACCTTGTTGCGTCGAAAGCGCGCCCACGCGCGCTGGTTGGGCGACAGCGGCTTGGCCGCTGTCGGTGCCGGCACATCGGTATTCAGGACATCGCCCGTGGGCGTGAGGACGGAACTCATGCGGGGGCTCCCTACTTGGCCACGCTGGCAAACTGCACACGCGGGTCAACCACCACGTACAGCAGATCGGAAACGAGCTTGACCACCAGCGCGATCAGGGTGAACAAGTACAGCGAGCCCAGCACCACCGGGTAGTCGCGCCGCACCACGCTTTCATAGGCCAGCAGGCCCAGCCCGTCCAGCGAAAACAGCGTCTCGATCAGCAGCGCACCGGTGAAGAACGCGCCCACCACCGCAGCCGGAAAGCCGGTGACCAACGGGATCAGCGCGTTGCGGAAGATGTGTTTGTAGAGCACCCGCTCCTGGCTCAGGCCCTTGGCCCGCGCCACCAGCACGTACTGCTTGCGGATCTCTTCGACGAAGGTGTTCTTGGTCAGCATGGTCAAGGTGGCAAAGCTGCCGATCACCAGACAGGTCAGCGGCAAGGCCAGGTGCCAGAAGTAGTCGGCGATGCGCGCCGGCCACGACAGCTCTTCCCAGTTGTCGCTGGTCAGGCCGCGCAGGGGAAACCAGTCGTAGTAGGTGCCGCCGGCAAACAGCACGATGAGCAGCAGGCCCAGCACGAAGCCCGGAATCGCGTAGCCCAGCAGCACAAAGAGCGTGGTCACGGTGTCGAAGCGCGAACCTTCGCGCACGGCCTTGGTGATGCCCAGCGGAATGGAAATCGCATAGGCGATGAGAAAGCTCCACAAACCCAGCGAGATGGAGACCGGCAGCTTTTCCTTGATCAGCTGCCAGACCTCTTTGTTCTGCAGGAAGCTCTTGCCCAGGTCAAAACGGGCGTAGCTGGCCAGCATCTCGAAGTAGCGCACATGCGCCGGCTTGTCGAAGCCGTACATCTTCTTCAGTTCTTCGAGTTGTTTTTTGTCGATGTCGCGGCCGGCCTTGTAGCCCCCGCCGCCACCTTCACCACCGCCGCGTTGTGAGGCTTGCGCCTCGGCCATGATCTGCTCCACCGGGCCGCCAGGCACAAACTGCATGACGATGAAAGTGATGGTCAGCGCGCCCAGCAGCGTGGGCACCATGAGCAGGATGCGCTTGAGGATGTAGGCCAGCATTCAGCGCTTCCCTTCCGCGGTCTTCACGGCGTTTTTGCCCAGGCTCTTGTCCCACCAGGTCCACAGCGGCCAGGGGCCGAATTCGTTGATGGCGGTGAAGTAGGTGTCGGCGTTGAAGTACAGCGCCTGCACCTTGGGAATGCCAAACTTGTCCCAGTACGAGATGTTCTCGACATTCAGGAAAAGGTCGGGAATCTGGAAGAAGCTCCAGGTGACGATGCGGTCCAGCGCGCGGCAGGCGTCCTGCAGCTGCTCCATGGTCTGCGCCCGGCCCACGGCTTCGATCACCGAGTCCACGGCCTTGCTTTTGACGCCGCGGAAGTTGCTGTTGCCGGGCTCGTCGAAAGACTTCGAACCCAGGATGGCCTGCAAGGTGCCGGCATCGGGGATCGTGAAGTCGCCACCGGCCAGCGCGACCATGTCGTAGTCGTACTTCTGCAGCCGCGTGCGGTACAGCGCGAAGTCGACCACCCGTTCCTTCAAGGTGATGCCCAGCTTCTTGAGCAGGTTGATCCAGTCGTTGTTGCTTCCTTCGCGCGGCATCAGGTACTCAAACTCGAAGGGCTCGTTCTTGGCGTTGCGCAACACGCCGCTGCCATCGAGCTTCCAGCCCGCTTCTTCCAGCAGGGCTCGCGCTTTCAGCAGGTTGGCGCGCAGCGCGCCCGGCGAACTGTCGTTGCGCGGCGCCGTGTAGGCAGGGCCAAACACCCGCGGCGGCAACTGGGCGCGGAAAGGCTCCAGCAGCTTCAGCTCACCCGGCCCGGGCATGGCGTCGGCAGCAAAGATGCTGTTGTTGAACAGGCTGTTGGCGCGCCTGAACAGCCCCGTCTTGTTGACGTTCTCGAAGTCGTAGGTGTAGACCAGCGCTTCGCGCACCCGCATGTCCTGGAAGATCGGCCGGCGCATGTTGATGGCGTAGATCTGCATCAGCTGGCCGTAGCCGGTAACCAGCGACTGCTTCAGGATGCGCTTGTCGTCCCACTTCACCCCCTTGTGCTGGCGCACCCAGGAACGGGCACCGTATTCTTTGAGCATGTCGAATTCGCCGGCCTTGAAGGCCTCGCGCGACACCGCCTGATCGGTGTAGTTGCGGTAGATCACGCGATCGAAGTTGAAGTGACCGCGCCGCACCGACAAGTTGGCAGCCCAGTAGTTGGGGTTGCGCTCGAATTCGATGCGCCGCGGCATGTCCACTTTGGCAATCACGTAGGGGCCGGCGGCGATGGGGTAGTCGGTGACCACCTCGTCCAGCTTCTTGCCGTCGCCCCACTTGCGGCTGAAGACCGGAATGGTGCCGGCCACGAAGACCTGGTCGCGTGTCTTTTCGCGCAGATCGAAGCGCACCGTGCGCGCGTCCAGCGCTTCGGCGCGGGCAATGCCCGACAAGACGGTCTGGTAGGTGGGCGATGCACCTTTGCCCGACAGCGCCTGGAAACTGTGCACCACGTCGGCGGCCAGCACCGGGTCGCCGTTGGAGAACTTGGCTTCAGGTCGGATGCGGAAGCTGACCGATGAAAAGTCAGGCGCCACCAGAATGGCCTCGGCCAGCAGCGCGTACATCGTGGAAGGTTCGTCGGCGGCCAGGTGCGCCAGACCTTCGAACATCCAGGTCAGCACGCCGGCTGGTGCATTGCCGCGGGTGGTGAAGGGGTTGTACTTGTCGAAACTGGTGCGGCGGTCTGGGTTGCGAAGCCGCAGCGTGCCCCCGCGCGGGGCGTCGGGGTTGACGTAGCCGAAGTGGGTGTACTCGGGGCCGTACTTGGGTGTTCCGTATTGGGCAAAGGCGTGCACCCAACGGCCGGTGGTGTCTTGGCCGGCGTCGGCTGGCGCCGAGGGAGCCGTGCCTGCTGCGGGCACGGCCGGCGCGGTGGCTGCGTAGGCCACACCGGCCCACGGTGTTGCCGCCAGCACAGTGGCAAGCCGGCGTCTCGCGCGGCCCAGTTCGTCGAGTGGCTTCATGTTCGGGTGATGTCTGGAATGGCGAGCAGCAAAAGCAGCAACAGAGCAGCAAAAATCAGACCGCGGACTTGGCTGCCGGCTTGAGCAAACCTTCGCAGGTGGCCCGCTGGCTGCCAGCCGCATCCACTTTGGGGCACACCTGCTTCAGTTGCGCCTGCAGGCGGCGCAGGTTGGCGGCTTGTTTGCCGTCCTTGTTCCAGTCGGTGAGCTTGCTGCCCACCCGCTTGAGCGCACGCACGCTGCGGCCCTGGAAGGCGCCACTGTCGCGCGACGCTTCGGTGAACAGCTGTGCGGCGGTCTTCTCGATGCGCTTGGCATCCTGCGGCGTCAGATCCACCAGCGCCGTGAAGTAGCTGGTGCCCCATTGCAGCCGCGTGGCTGGGCCGTCGCTTTTTTCCCAGGCCTTGGCAAACCACTGCAGGGCGTCGTCCTTGCGGCCCAGCTTGCGCGCATTGCTGCCCAACTGGCTCATCAGGTAATAGGGCGAATGGCTCTTGGCCAGGTTGGACTTGAGGAGCGCATCGCTTTCGTCCCACAGGCCGGCACGTGCCAGCAGCGCGCCGCCATAGGTGATGACGGCCATGCGCTCGTAGCCGTCGGCGATCTCGCGGTCGGCGCGGGCCACGTGTTCGCGCACGTCCTTCAGCAGCGGCTCGGGCAGCTGCACCTGCACGGCGTCCTTGGGGCTGTCCAGGCGCGCCAGCAGCACCCGTGCGTAGAGCGCGCCCATGCGGTCGCTGCGCGACAGCGTGGCGTCGGCTTCCAGGCGCTTGAGCGCAGTTTCGAAAGACGCCATCAGCGCCGTGCGGCCAGCGCCGCCTTCGGGCTGCAACGTGCGCACGATGTCGTCGGCGCTGCCGGTGACCACGTCCATGTGCGTGCGCGACTGCGCCGGGTCGGCCAGCACACGCTGCACCCGTTCACGCAGTGCGTCGTCGGCCTTCACGCCCTGGCCGTCGTCGCTGGCGGCCAGCGCCTTGAGCCACAAGCGCGTGGTGGTTTCAGGGTCGGCGGCCGGGCTGGCCACGGCCAGTTGCACCAGCGTGCCGGGCACGTCGGCCTTGGGCAGCAGCTGTTGTTCGTCGGTGCCCCAGCTGTAGAAAGCCAGCATGCGCCAGTCGTTGGCCACCAGCGGCTTGCCGGCCAGCGCATCGGCCAGCACGGCCTTGACCGGGCGGCCACCGGCCAGCGCGCCTTGCAGCACGGCCATCACCTGCGGCGCATCCACCTCGCCCGGCAGGCGGGTGATTTCCTGGCCCTGCGGGTTGAACAGCACCATCGTCGGGTAGCCGCTGACCTTGAAGCGCGTGCCCAGCTTCTGCGCCGAAGGCCGGTCGCCGTCGACGTGCACGGCCACGAAGGAACGCGAGAGCGTTGCAAAGTCCTGCCGGTTGAACAGCGTGGCCTTGAGCTGGTTGCACGGCGGGCACCAGGTGGCGCCCCAGTACAGCAGCACCGGCTTGTTCTGCGCCTTGGCCTGGGTGAAGGCGCGGTCGACGTCGGCGTCGGCCGCAGCCGCCAGCCAGGCCACGTTCTTGGACGGCAGACCGGGCGCGGCGTGGCTGTGAAGGCTGACGAGCGACAGGGCACCAGCGGTCAGGCAGGCCAGCGCCAGACGGGCTGCGGCAAAGGTCGGCTTCATGGTCTTGACTCCGGGTGAGGCCCGCCCGGCAGCGGCGGGTGGCCGCGCGGTCCAAGGCCGAACGAGGGGCGATTGTGCGCTGGCGCCCGATTCTTGGCAGCGCGGGGTTCCACCTTGGGCTGCCCCAGCTTCGCGCTGCACGCCAGGCCGCGCGCCCCGACCCCGCAGATGCGGGGTCGGTCACGCAATTACCGCACGGCAGGCGGGTCTGCCCGCTTTCATGCGCGCGCCACGCCGGGACAATCTTCTAGCATCTTCGATTCCGTTGCAGTGCATGCGCGCCAGCGCGCCAGCCGCCAACAGCCCCCATTCAGAAAACGCCGCCCATGAATAGCGATCCTCGCGCCCGGCATGGCCCCAAGTGGTGCCGCCCGGTGGTGGCGGCAATCTTCAGCGCCAGCGTCTGCATGGCACTGGCAGCCGATCCGCGGACCTCGCAGTTCTATGAAGACGCCCTCGTGCGTTTCGAAAAGCAGGATCACAAGGGCGCCATCATCCAGCTCAAGAACGCCATCAAGCTGGACCGCAACATGCTGCCCGTGCATGTGCTGCTGGGCCGCGCGCTGCTGGCCAACGGCGAGCTCAATGCCGCGGAAGCGGCCTTTGACGAGGCGCTGAAACTGGGCGTCAACCCGGCCGAGGTTGTGCTGCCGCTGGCCGAGGCCATGATTGCGCAAGGCAAACTTGGCCTGCTGCTGTCACAGCCACGTTTTGCGCACAGCGCGCTGCAGCCCGAGAGCCGGTCCAAGTTGCTGCTGATGAAAGCCGCCGCCGCCAGCGACGTGGGCAGCACACGCAATGCGCTGAAGTACCTGGAAGAAGCGCGCGCTCTCAACGCCAACAGCGCTGACAGCTGGGCCGCCGAGGTGCCCATCCGTGTGCGCGCCCGGCAGCTGCCGCAAGCCAAGGCCGCGGCCGACAAGGCCGTGGCGCTGGACGCGAAGTCCCCCACGGCGGCCTACCAGCAGGCCACAGTGGCCCACGTCACTGGCGAGCTGAAATCTGCGGTAGCGATGTACACCCGCACGCTGTCGCTGAAGCCCGACCACGTCGATGCCCTGGTCGCACGTGCGGGCCTTCACATCGACCTCCAACAGACCGCCGAAGCCGAAGCCGACGTGGCGGCCGCGCGCAAGTCCGACCCGAAAGACCCGCGCTCGGCGTACCTGGCCGCCTTGTTGGCAGAGCAAGCGGGCAAGCCGGCCGAGTCGCGGCAGGCCCTGGTCCTGGTCACCAACCTGCTGGACCCCTACCCGCTGGAGTACATCCGTTTCCGGCCCCAGGTGCTGATGCTGGGCGGCATGTCGCATTTCGCGCTGAATCAGTTTGAAAAAGCCAAGCCTTATCTTGAAATGGTGGTGCGGCAGGACGCCAACAGCCCGGTGTCCAAGCTGCTGGCCCGCATCTATCTGCGCGAGAACAAGGTCTCACAGGCAGTGGAATCGCTGGAAGCTTATCTGCGCGCCCACCCCGGCGACCGCCAGGCCACACTGCTGCTGGCCTCTTCGCAAATGGCCCTGGGCCGCCACGCACGCGCCGCGCAGCTGATGGAAGAGGCGCTGAAGAAGGGCGATGACCCGTCCGCCCGCGCTTTGTTGGGCATGAGCCTGGCCGGCAGCGGCCGGTTTGCGCCTGCGGCCGCTGAACTGGAAGCCACGCTGAAAGAAGACCCTGCCCAGGTGCAGGCCGGTGTCTCTTTGGTGGGCCTGTACATCGCCAGCGGCCAGGGCACCAAGGCCGCGCAAGTGGCCGAACGGCTGGTCAAACAACGCCCCAAGCACCCGGGCCTGACCAACCTGCTGGGCTCGGCCCTGGCCGCCAAGGGCGATGCCGCTGGCGCGCGTGTGGCCTTCGAGCAGGCCCTTAAGCTGGACCCCAAGTTCGACGAGCCCCAGCTCAACCTGGCCCGGCTGGACATCGACCAGCGTGCCTTTGATACGGCGCAGACCCGGCTCAATGCCCTGCTCACAAAGGACGAAAAAAACGTCGACGCGCTGATGGAAACGGCCCGTCTGTTTGGCTTCCGCGGTCAGCCTGAAGAAGCCCAGCGCTGGCTGCAGCGGGCAGACGACAACAGCGGCCAGCGCTTGCAGCCGGGCCTGCAGATGGTGGATTTCCAGCTGGCACGCGGCCGCCCTGACCTGGCACGAGAGGCCGTGCGGCGCCTGCAGAACAAGTCACCCGAAGCGCTGGCCGTGTTGCTGGCCGTGGCCCGTGTGCATCTGGCCAACGCCGAAGCAGCCGAAGCGCGGTCCACATTGACCCGCACTGCCACCCTGGTGGCCTTCGACCCGGCGGCGCTGAGCCAGATTGCCGAGCTGCAAGTGAGCGCCGGCAACGTGCCCGGTGCAGCCCACGCGCTGGACAAGGCGCTGAGCGCCAAGCCAGATCACCTGCGCGCGCGCGGCTTGCGGTCCAGCGTGTACCTGCTGCAGGATGATGCGGCCAAGGCCGAACAACTGGCCCGCAGTGTGCTGGCCAGCGACCCCAAGATCGGCCTCGGCCACGGCTTGATGGGTGACGTGGCGCGATCGCGCAATCAGATGCCGGCGGCCATCGAAGCCTACAAACGTGCCCATGAGCTGGATCGCAGCAGCAACAGCATGCTGCGCCTGTTTGGCCTGATGCAGACCACGCAGCGCCTGGCCGCCGTCGCACTGGCCGAACAGTGGCTGCGCGCCAACCCCACCGACCTGGGTGTGTGGCGCGCGCTGGGCGACACACAGGCACGCGCCGGCAACTGGCAGGCCGCGCGCAGCGCCTACGAAAGCCTGGTCAAGCTGACACCGCAGGACGCAGAAACGCTGAACAACCTGGCTGCCGTGCTGGTGACTCTGCGCGACCCGGGCGCCTCCAAAGTGGCTGACCAGGCCCTGACGCTGAAGCCGCAAGCGGCCCACATCGTCGGCACCGCTGGCTGGGCCGCCTTCCACGCGGGTCAGCCCGACCGCGCTTTGCAGTTGCTGCGCGACGCCCGGCTGCGCGACCCCAACAACGCCGGCACCCGCTACTTCCTGGGCGCCGTGCTGGCCCAGCAAGGGCGCAAGGCCGAAGCACGCGAAGAATTGCAGGCCGCCCTCAACAGCGGCGCCGGATTTGTGTATGCCAAAGACGCAGACGCGCTGCTGAAGACCCTGAACTGAGGGGTATCTGCTGCCGTCGGTGGCCTTTACACTGACCTCGCGAAACATTCCAGTCATGCCGCTAAGTGACTGACAAATAAAGAGATTTAGGGCCGGGCACACGGCTCGCTACAGAAGCAGCAGCGTTTGCTTGCACGCCCGCTCAGCGGGGACCAGATAGGGAACTCACCATGAAAAATTCTTCGACCCGCTTGCTGGCCGCCGTTGCGGTCGCATGCGCCGGCGCCTTTGGCGCCCCGGCTGCATTTGCTCAGGGCACGTTCGACGCAGCAGCGTCTGGCGACGAATGCAATCCAGGTTCGGGCGCGCATGCGTCGGTCACCTGTACACCCATTGGTACGGTGGGGGTCACGCTCCAGGCGTGGGGCTTTACTGGCGCCACGCTGAGCTCTTCGTTGCAGTCCGGCTTCGCACGGGGCAACCTCGGTGACTTCAATTCAAGCGGTTTCGGCGTTTACTCCGGCAACAAGGAAACTGGCACCAACGGCCAGCACGCCTTCGACAACGTGGCATCAGGCTGCGGCACGACGAATACACCCACTGGCGGCGTTACAACATCAACTGCCAACAGCGGTTGCGGAGGCAACATTGAAGCGCTGTTCCTGAACTTCGGCACCTCCAAAGTCAACCTCACCAATGTCGGGATCGGCTGGAATGGCGGAGATGCTGACCTCTCCGTCTGGGCCTGGACCGGTGCAGGTAACGCCAATGTGGCTGCCACCGACGCCCGCGGTAGTCGGTCACCAACGGGCACCACCAGTGACGACGCGGCGGCGCTCACTGGCTGGACCTTGGTATCGAACCACAATTTTGGCTCCGGCACTGGCTCGCAAAATACCAGCGGCACGCTGTACTCCAGCTACTTCCTGGTGACCACCTATTTCGGCGCAGCCGGTGGTGGCCTGGACGCCGGCAACGACCGCTTCAAGCTCGACAGCTTCACCGTGGGCTTGTGCGCCGGCACGCTGACGGGTGGATCATCGGGCACTGGCACTGGCGGCGGCAACGGCGCCACTTGCGGCCCTGGTGGCACCGGCGGCTCGGTTTCCGAACCCGGTTCCCTGGCACTGGCCGGGATGGCACTGCTGGGCGTGGCAACCACGCGCCGCCGCAAGCTGTTTGCCCTGCGCAAGCAAGCCGACTGATCACCAGCTGCCGGCATCCGGCATCATGAGAGGGCCCGTCCATGACGGGCCTTTTCATTGGTGCGCCCGATGACTGCAACCAAGGGCTCAGCTCTCACCGCCCGGCGATGAGGGCGAACCCAGCTGCCCCTTGGCTCATCTCTTTCTGAAGGACCGCTTGCGAAGCTCTGGGCTTCGATTTCTTCAGCCTCCCGCATCCACGCCGGCCGCCCAGGCCCAGGCCGCCGCCACTTCTTCCGTCAAGCACTCCGCCTGGCCGAGCCCTGCTGCCGCCCGCCAGGCCCGCGATTCATCGGGGTCATCGAGCGCGTCCAACAACTCCAGCTGCAGCGACCAAGGCCCTTGCCGCTGCAACAGCGCCTGCTGAATCTCCGCACGCAGCCGCAGGGGTGCCAGTGCAGTGGACAGTGGCAGCTGAAGCAGCATTTCCAGCATCGACAGCATCCCCAGCGTGAAAAAGGCGCCAGGCTCCGGCTCGCCGCGGCGGCGCGCCAAGCCTTCCAGCAGGCGCGCCCGCACCAGCGTGTGTTCGTGCAGCGCCCGCTGCGCCGGGCGCGAGGCTGCGGCCGACAGCAGCAGCACCTGCAGCCAGCGTGTCAGCTCGCGCCGGCCCAGCACGGCGATCGCCTGCTCGGCCGATTCCACCGGCCGCACAAGGCCGATGCTCGGGCTGTTGGCGTAGCGCAGCAAGCGGTAACCCAGTGCCACATCACCACGCACCGCCTCGGCCAGCGTCGCGGTGTCGGCGTCACTGGACAGGCGGTTGAGCAAGTCGCAGATGCGGTGCGCCTCGGCACCCAGCGGCCGCGGCGCAGGCGGCGCGCTGCTGCGGCCGAGCAGGCCGCCGGCGCGGTGGTAGCCCTGCGCCAGCAGCTGCTCCACGTCGCCTGCGGCGGTGAGCCCCAGCGCCACCATCTGAACCCGGGGCTGCGCTTCGCGCCAGCGCTGCGCCGACAGCAGCAAGGTTTCGAGCCCGCCGCCTGAAGCAGTGGCAACGATGAAGTCGATCTGCCGGCTGGCCGTGGGTAGCCCGTCGGGCTCACCCAGACGCAGGCCACGGGCGCGCAGGGCACGGGCCAGGTCCGCATCGACCGGGCCGTCGAGCAGGAGCCACAAGCCCGAGGGCAAGGCGCTGAACACGGAGGGTCTGTCAAGCCATGACTGCGGCAACGTCAGCAGCCCAGGTCGTGGTGCGGCACCGATTGCCGCCAGCAACGCCAGTACCTCCTGCTCGGGCCTGCGATTCAAACCTGCCAGCAGCCATTCGAAGGCGGCGACCCGCCCATCTCGGCCAACCAGCGGACGCCTCAAGGCACCGTTTGGCGAGGACGGCTGCACGGTTGGCGCGGCCACTGGCGGTTGACTGGGCCGCTGCGCTGCGCCAGGCGCACTGCCCCCGAACCAGCGCGCCCACCAGCGCGCACACCAGCGGGGCGATGTCGGCGGCGGGGCACTCATCGCGACGGCGTCGCCGAGTGGGCCCGCCGGTCAGTCGGAACATCGGCCGGCATCAGGCCGTCCTGGCCGCAGTCTTCAGGTGCCGGCTCGGCTGCCGCGCGCGCCAGCGCCATCCACAGCGCCAGGCCAGGTTTCATGGGCCGCCGAGGCGCTGGGCGCACCACGTCCAGGCGCTGCTGCCCAGCCTCGTCGCGCGCCAGCAAGAGGCCATAGCAGGCCGGCAGCTCGTCGGGGTCGCACAGGCCCTCGCGCACGACGTACCAGCACTGACTGGCCAGCGCCAGGTAGGCCTGGCCCTTGGCAGGCCGCTTCAGGTCGGCCAACAAGTCGGCCCGGCTGACCTTGATCTCGTGCACCACGGGCTCCACGTAGTCCTCGACCGTGGTGTGGCGGATCGAAAACACATCCGGCATGGCCATCACCCAGGAGGTGCGCCCATCCTCCTGCGCCAGGGGCGCACGCAGCGCCAGCCTGCGCCAGGTGATGCGCCCGGCTCGCTGCATCTCGCGCGCAACATGTTCGACAAGCGCTTCGTGGGCGTCCAGACCTGCTTGGGCGCGCCGACGTGCGGCCGCCAGCCACGCCAGCCCAGCAGGACTGGGGTGCAGCGTTTCCCGCCCGTCGCCGTCGCGGTGGCTGTCGAGCAAGCCGGCGGCCAGCAGGTCCAGCTCCACCGCGTCGCGACACGGCCAGCCGGCGCTGCGCCACATCTCACGCAGTCGGGTGCGATGTCGCGTGCCCAGCGCCTTTGCCAGTTCGGTGGCGGCCTGCATCGCCCAGAGGGTCTGCTGCCCTTACTCCACCACCTGCACACCCTTCCAGAACGCCACGCGGCCCTTGATCTGGGCGGCGGCGTCCTTCGGTTCGGGGTAATACCAGACCGCGTCGGGGTTGGAGTCGCCATCGACAAACAGCGTGTGGTAGCTGGCCTGTCCCTTCCACGAGCACATCGTCTTGGTGTTGCTGGGCAGCAGGAACTTCGGGTCCAGCGCCGTGGCCGGGAAGTAGTGGTTGCCTTCGACGACCACGGTGTCGTCACTCTCGGCAACGACGGTGCCTTTCCAGACTGCTTTCATCAATGTCTCCTGCGCGAGCGCTTCAAGGAACTCAGGGCGCTTCAGATTACCACCCACGCGCATCTGATGGCGGTTTGAACGTGGCGTTCAAGCCCGCGCAACCCAGGGCGCTGGCGGGCTGGCTACAGTCTGTGCATGGACGCCACCACCAACACCACATCATCCCCCATCACCGCCCTGCGCCGCGTAGAGCGCTTGGTGCAAGGCCAAGCCACCAGCGACGGCGCCGGCGTCAAGCTCGTGCGCGTGCTGACACAAGACCTGCAGCGCCGGCTGGACCCCTTCCTGATGCTCGACGCCTTCGGCACCGACAACCCGGGCGACTACATCGGCGGCTTTCCGGACCACCCGCACCGCGGCTTCGAGACCGTCACCTACATGCTGCAAGGGCGCATGCGCCACCGCGACAGCGCCGGCAACGAAGGCCTGCTGGTGCCCGGCAGCGTGCAGTGGATGACCGCCGGCCGCGGTGTCATCCACAGCGAAATGCCCGAGCAGGAAGACGGCGCGATGGAAGGCTTTCAGCTTTGGCTGAACCTGCCCTCACACAGCAAAATGCGCGAGCCCTTGTACCGCGACATCGCCAGCCATGAAGTGCCCGAATGGCAGGGTGACGACGTGCGCGTGCGTGTGATCGCCGGCAACACCCACGGCGTGACCGGCGCCATGCAGCGCGAGGTGACCGAGCCGCTGTACCTGGACGTGCTGCTGGCGCCCGGCGCCACCTTCCACCAGCCTTTGGCCGCCAGCCTGAACGCCTTTGTCTACGTCTACCGCGGTGAACTGACGGTGGCCGACACCCTGGTGCGGCGGCAGCGCATGGCCATCCTGGCCAACACACCCGGCAGTCAGGGCACGGTGCTGCAGGCCGGGCCCGAAGGCGCGCAGGCCATCCTGATCGCCGGCCAGCCGCTGAAAGAACCGATTGCGCAGTACGGCCCCTTCGTCATGAACACGCAGCAGGAAATCGTGCAGGCGGTGCAGGACTTCCAGGCCGGCAAGCTGGCCTGAGGCTGCGCATGAAGTCGCGAACGAAGTCGCGAATCAATTCGCGCTGTCAGTCGCGCTTGCAGTCCTGCTTGCAGTCCTGCTTGCAGTCGTGCTACCGGTCCTTGCGCACGATGCCCACCGCCGCCGCCTGCCGCCCCACCAGAAACACGCTGTAGACACTGCCCGGCTGCAGGATCTGGTCACGGGCAGAGAACACCGGCACTGGCAGACTCGGCGCGGTGACGGACAGCGCGCCGTCCGTGCCGCCGCCCGTGGTGGGCGCGACACTGGCATAGGCCGACGCCGTGCCGACGCCCACGCTGTCGGCCACCGGGTTGAAGTCCAGCGTCATGGCCAGCGTGCCTGCAGTTTCTGCCAGGCCGTTGATCAGCCGCAGCTTGGTGCGGCTGGCGTCGCTGGGCAGGCGGTTGTCGTCTTCGATCCAGCTCACCCGCGCCGCGGCCAGCAAGCCGTGCACCATCAGCGTGTAGTCGCGGCCCGCGCGCAACGTGAAGGCCGGGCTGGCCACAGGCAAGCCGTTGACGCTGACGGTCACAGCCGCAGAACCCGCGGCCAGCAACTGGTAGCCGGCCAGGGC